>Ga0209040_10002606_pt1 | contig 14033 bp, 10 predicted proteins | sample BogFormECP12_OM3_FD_188240 | JGI IMG/M metagenome (GOLD analysis project Ga0209040, IMG submission 188240) | Bog forest soil microbial communities from Calvert Island, British Columbia, Canada - ECP12_OM3 (SPAdes) (version 2) | ecosystem: Environmental > Aquatic > Freshwater > Wetlands > Bog ...
GATGGCTTGTTCTGCTCGATACGGCTTTCAGCGACGAACGGAGTCCAGTTTGGCAATGCGTTGAAGTCGCGCACCGTCGCCCAGACCGCGCTGGCCGGGGCGGGAATGACCGCCGATCCGTAGGCCTTCGCCATCGATCGCCCGCCTATCGCCGGTCGTCGTCGTCCGAGGATCGCTGCAAATCCTTCCCTCCCGCCGCGCGCTTGGCGGTCAGGCTCGCAATGTCCTTCGCGTCGCGCAAGACCTCGGTCATCCGTCCGAGTCCGCTGCCCTCGATGCCGATCTCTTTCATCAGGCTGTCGATCATTGGGGCCTGCACGCGATAGCGCAACGCCGAATCGATCACCTCGTCTGTAACGTTTCGATTGCCCGGGCCCCCGCCGGCGCCGCCGTCGATGTGCAGGATCTTGATCGCCTCGATCTTCTCCATCGGCCTTACGCTCTCCCGCACGATGCCTTCAATGCGTTCGAGGAGCTTCGCGCGGAATCGCGACAGGCGCGCCGGGGCGCTCAGCGCGTTCTCCGCTTCATTGAGCTGCATCGCGCCCTTGGCCTCGACCTCGTAACGCGCGGCAGCCCCCGCTGCCTTGATCTTTTCCGCCTCCGCCTCGCCAGACGCGGCGATCCGGGCCGCCTCAGCCAAACTTGCCGCCGCCTCCTTCTCCGCCTCTGCCTTCCGAGTCAGGCGCACCGCATCGCGTTCGGCCTCGCGCGCCGCGCCGATCAGTTCGGTCGTCTTGCGCCGTTCGGCGATCTCGCGCTCGCGAGTCGTGATCGCCTGTTCCTCGGCAGCGATCGCCTGGGCCCGAGCAACTTCCGCCGCGGCGATCGCCGAGGAGCGCTCCGCAGACTTCATTGCGATCGCGATCGCGCTCTCGAGCTCGGCGAGCTCGACCGCTTGGTCGCGCTGGACTTCGAGTCGGCGGATATCAGCGTCTCGAACCACGCGAGCTTCCGTCAGGCCCCGCTCCGTCGCAACGCGTGCGCGCTCAACCTCTTCACCCGAGCTGATCTCGGCCTCCTCGAACGCCTGACGCTTGGCGATGCTGAGCGCGTCGAGCGCCCGCTCGCGCTCGAGCCGCGCCTGATCCAGCGCGCGCTCCTGGGCGATTCGGGCAATCTCTACGTCCTGCGAAGCCGTGATCTCCGAGCGCCGCTTGTCCGCCTCGGCTTGGGCCAATTCCGCGCTCTTCACCGCAACCGCTATCTGGCGGGTAATCTCAGCCACCTCAAGCGCGCGGCGGCGCTGCACCTCGACTTCGTTGCGCTCCCGGTCGCGCTCGATGCGAGCTTTCTCCAGCGCAAGCTCGAGGGCGATCTGCTCGCGTTCGGTGCGCTCGCGCGACTGGATCTCGGCTTCCTCGATCGAGCGCCGGCGGACGATCTCGCGTTGCTCGATCTCCTCCTGATTCTGGATGCGCGCCTGGGCCAGACTGCGCTCCTGCAGAAGACGGGCCTTTTCGACCTCCTCCCGCGCCGCGATTTGCGCCTGCTCGGCCTCGCGCTCCCGCTGGGCGCGGTCCTTGGCGAGTTCGACGCGTTGCGACGCCCTTCGGATTTCGACATCGTGCTCCTGGGCGAGGCGCGCATATTCGCCCTCGCGCTCGATGTCGAGCGCCTGGCGTTGCGCCTCGAGGTTCTGCGTCCGGATTTCGATCTGCGTGCGCTGTTCGATCTCGTTGCGCATCCGCCGGCGGGCCTCGATCGTCTCGGTAAGCTGCGTCAGGCCCTCCGCGTCGAAGGCGTTCGAGCTGTCAAAAAACTCGAGACTCGTCTGGTCGAGATCGACGATCGCCACGCTCTCGAGTTCAAGGCCGTTCTGCGCCAAGCCTTCAGCGGCGGCGGCCTTGACGCGCTCGGCGTAGTCCTGTCGCTGCTCATGCAGGTTTTCGAGGGTCATTTGCGCGGCGGCGGTGCGCAGCGCCGCGGCGAACCGGCCTTCGAAAAGCTCGCGCGCGCTCTCGGGATCGAGTGTCCGGCGGCCGAGCGTCTGCGCAGCGCGGCCCACTTCCTCGCGCGTGGAGCCAACGCGAACGAAGAAGTCGGCGACGACGTCGACCCGCATCCGGTCTTTGGTGATCAGCCCCTGCGTCTGGCGGCGGGACACCTCGATCCGCATTACGTTCATGCCGACCGGAGTGATCTCATGCAGTACGGGAACGACGAAGGCGCCGCCGCTGATGATGACCTTCTCGCCGCCAAGTCCCGTCCGGACGAACGCAGTCTCCTTGGTCGAACGCCGATAGAGCCAGCGCAGCAGGTAGACGGCGATCACCACGACGATCGCCAGAACGATCAGCCAGAGGATCACCGAACCCACAGTGTCGGCGCTCATTGCAACATCTCCCTAGTCGCTCGCTCTTTCGAAGGCGATGGCCTTGAATCGGCGGGTCTGATCCGTCATTGCGCGTTCGGTCGGCAGGCGCTCCATCGAGGACGCGCCATAGAAGCCGTGACAGCGCCGGGTCGAACGCAGGATGAATTCGGCGTCGTCGGGCTCGGCGACCGGGCCGCCGTGCACGAGGATGATCGCGTCCGGATTGACGGCGAGCGCGGCTTCCGCCCATTCGTCAACGAGCGCGGGGCACTCTTCCAGCTTGCAGCCCGTCTGCGCGCCGATCGCCCCGCCCGTCGTCAGGCCGAGGTGGCAGACGATGACGTCCGCGCCGGCCTTCGCCATCGCCTCGGCGTCGGCGGCGCAGAAAACGTAAGGGGTCGTGAGCATATCCTTGGCGCGAACGAGGGCGATGAGTTCGACCTCGAGGGCGTATGACATGCCGGTCTCCTCGAGATTGGCCCGCAAGACCCCGTCGATCAGTCCAACGGTCGGAAAATTCTGCACGCCCGAGAAGCCGAGACGCTTAAGATCGTCGAGGAAGGGGTCGAATAGGCAGAAGGGATCGGTCCCGTTGACACCCGCGAGCACGGGTGTGCGCTTGACCACTGGCAGCACTTCCCGCGCCATCTCCCGAACGATTTCGTTGGCGTTGCCGTAGGCCAAGAGCCCGGCGAGCGAGCCTCTCCCGGCCATGCGATAGCGGCCAGAATTGTAGATGACGATGAGATCGATGCCGCCGGCCTCCTCGCATTTGGCGGAGAGGCCCGTTCCGGCGCCGCCACCGATGATCGGCTGGCCCGCCTCTTTCATCGCGTTGAGCCTGGCGAGGATGGCTTGGCGTTCCACGCGCGGCATCAGGCCCTCCTTTCGCGGCGAGGGCCGACGGACAGGAACGCGGCCGTCGTCGCGGCGACGAAGGCGTCGTCGTTGATGTTCGCCCTGACCCGCTCGATGCGTCGCCGCGCCGTCTGGCGGACCGTCTGCTCGAGCGCTTGAAAAAGCGCGGCGTCGGCTTCGGGGTCATGGAAGGGTTTGCCCTCGGCGTCGAGCGCGGAGACCCCGCCCTCGGGCAGGAGCAAACGAACCGGACCCTCCATCTGGTTGATCCGCGCGCCCATCCATTCGCCGATGACGCGGTTCTCCTCGGCAGTCGTCCGCATCAAGGTGACGCTCGGATTGTGGACGACGAACCGGCGATTGCGGAACCTGTCCGGCACGGTGTCGCGCGGTCCGAAGTTGACCATGTCCATCGCGCCGACCGAACCGACCCAGGGAAGGCCGGTGCGGATCGCTGCGCCGAACCGGTCGGCGTCGCAGGGGAAAACGCCGCCGACCATCATGTCGGCGACCTCGGTCGTCGTCAGGTCGATGAACCCCGCGAGCATGCCGGAATCGGCGAGGCTCTCCATCGATCGGCCCCCGGCCCCGGTCGCGTGGAACACCAGGCAATCGAATTCGGACTCGAGACGGCGCGCGATCCCCTGCACCGCGGGTGTTGTGACGCCGAACATGGTCATGCCGACTGCGGGCCGGGCGAGACGCCGTCGCGCCTCCCGCGCCTCCGGGGTCGGGCTTGCCGCGATCATGCCGGCGAGCGCATGCGCGGCGTTGCCGAGCACCTGTTCGGTGATCAGGTTCACGCCCTGAACGTCGGCCACCGAATACATCATCATGATGTCGGAAGCGCCGACGTAGGACGCGACCTGGCCCGAGGCGACGGTCGACACCATCACCTTGGGTATGCCAAGGGGCAAGCGCCGCATGCCGGCGGTTGCGAGCGAGGTGCCGCCCGAGCCGCCTGCCGAAATTACGCCGCCGATGCCGCGCTCGCGGTCGATCCAACGCGCGAAGGCCTCGGCCATGGCCGCAACCGACGCGCCGCGGTCGCCGGTGAAGACGGCCGCCGAGCCGCCACGGTGCATCGCGGCGACCTGCGCCGGCGTGACATCCGCGCGCGACGGCTTGCCCGACGTCGAGAGGTCGACCGTGCGCGTCGGGATTCCGTAGGCGCCCAAGCGATCGCCGATGTAACGCAGTTCGTCGCCCTTGGTGTCGAACGTGCCGACGACAAGCGCCGTGCGGCCAATTCGCTCGGCGAAGCGCAGCGGCAACAGCGGGCGCGTCTCGGTTGGCGGCGCCCCGGTGGCGGAATGAGTTCCTGTCAGCCCGCCAGGTCGGAGGCCCCAGCGGTTCGGGAGATGGTCAGCGCGGTAGACAGGAGGTCCGCCATCGTCCTCGGCAGCGCCAAGCCGTGCGACGCGGAACACCTGCGTCTCGGCCGATGGCGGCGTCGCGCGGGCAGTGGCGGGGACGGAGTCCGTTTCGTCATGACCGTGGCGGCCGACGCCGAGGAGACGCTGTTGCAGGTCCCGGTCGGCGGCGAGGGCGCTCGCGTCCATGATGCGATTGACACGGCCGTTGACCATGATTGCGACATGGTCCGAGACGGCGGTCGCGACGCCGATGTTCTGTTCGACGACGAGGACGGCGATGTCTTCTTCGTGTGCGAGGCGAATGAGAAGGTCGCGCATCTGCCGGACGATCATCGGCGCAAGACCTTCGGTCGGTTCGTCCATGACGAGAAGGCGGGGATTGCCAAGCAACGCCCGTGCGATCGCGAGCATCTGTTGCTCGCCTCCCGAGAGTTGCCCTCCGCCATTCGTCCGGCGCTCGGCGAGGCGGGGAAAGGTCGAGTAAACGCGTTCGACTGTCCAGGCGCCTTTGGCGCGTGCGCTGAGGCGCAGGGACTCGTCTACCGAGAGGCTGGGCCAGAGCCGGCGACCTTGGGGGACATAGCCGACGCCGGCGCGAGCGATCTGATGAGGCTCAAGGCCGATCAAGTCGCGCCCCTCCAATCGGATCCCACCCGAGCGGATGGGCATGAGCCCGACGATCGCGTTGCAGAGCGTCGTCTTGCCCATCCCGTTACGGCCGACGACGGAGAGGACGCCGCTTTCCAGCGTGAGCGACACGCCCTGCAGGGCGTGCGACTCGCCGTAGTAGACCTGCAGATCCTGGACCTGCAGAATGGGCTTGGCTTTCGATTGCGCGGCGGCGCGGGTTCTATCCATGCGCCGCTCTTAGATAGATCGCCTGGACCTCCTCGTCGTCTTCGATCTCGTCCGGGGGGCCTTCCTTGAAGATCCGGCCGTTATGCATCATTGTCACGTAGGACGCGACCTTGAGCGCGACGTCGAGATCGTGCTCAATGATGATGTATCCGATATGTGACGGCAGGGCGTTGAGGATGGCGACGAGGTCGCGCCGCTCGGTCGGAGAGAGCCCGGCCGCGGGCTCGTCGAACAGGATGAAGCGAGGCGCGCCTGTCAGCGAAAGCGCGATCTCTAGCTGGCGTTGCTGGCCGTGGCTGAGAGTGGACACCGGATCGCCGAGAATGTCGTCGAGATGAACGCCCTGGGCGATGGAGAGGGCCTGCGCCATCGTCGAGTCCCTCGCGCCTGGACGCATCAGCGACAGTCGTCCACGGGAGACGCCGCGACAGGCGACAAAAATGCTTTCGAGCACCGTCAGTCCGCCGAAGAGCTGGCTTATCTGGTAGGTGCGGCGCAGGCCGCGACGTATCCGCTCATGGATTGGGAACGACGTGACATCCTCGCCGAAGAACCGGATGCGGCCGGTCGTCGGCGGGAATTCGCCGGTGACCGCGTTGAACAGCGTTGTCTTGCCGGCGCCGTTCGACCCGAGAATCGCCCGCCGCTCGCCGGCGCCAACCCGGAGGTTGACGTCGGCGAGGGCGACCAGAGCGCCAAATTGGCGGCCGACGCCCTCCAGTTCCAGCGCGAAGGCGCTGTTGGACGAGAGGCGTTCGGCGACCGCGCTGTTTGACATGGCGGACGTTCGTCAGGCGTGCGGGTAGTCGGTCACTTGCAGTCCGGGTTGTCGCGGTTGGCGACGCCGAGCTTCAAGAAGTCCGCTTCCGGGATGCCGAGCGTCTGGTTCACGGCTGGGACGACCCTGACGACCTTGTTGTAGAGATGCCCGTCGTCGGCTTTGGCGACCTCGGTCAGATAGTTGTCTGCGATCGCCTGCCGGTTCTTGTCGAGCTTGACCTTGCCGGTCGGCGTATCGAGCTCGAGATGGGCGAGTGCGTCGCGAAACTTTGCCTGGTTGCCAGAAAGATCGCCGTACACCTTGTCGAGCGCCTCCAGCATCGCCTTGGTCTCGATGTAATAGCCTTGCGCGAACAATGAGGGCGACGGGAAGCCGTCTTTGTAGGCGGCCTTGTAGTCGGCGACGAACTTCTTCCAGGCTTCGCCCTCGGCGTTGTCGGCGATCGGACCGGCGGCCGGCGTGCCGATCACGTAGTCGTGCTGCTTGCCCTTCGTGCCGAGCACGGTCTGATCGACGGTGATCGAGCCGCCGATCAACGGCGCCGTCCCGCCCGCCTGCTGGTATTGGGTGAGGAAATTGACGCCGTCGGCCCCGCCGAGCGCGACATAGATGGCGTCGACCTTGTCAGGGATCGCCGCGATCACCGACGAGAAGTCCTTGTTGCCGATCGGCACCCAGAATTTTTTCGGCACATGGCCGCCGGCCTTACAGAAGTCGGCCATGAAGCCGAACACCTGCGTATAGGGGAACGAGTAGTCCTCCGCCACGGTGACCACGGTGTGGTAGTGCTTATCCTTGAACGCGTATTCGCCTAAGCCCGCCATCCACTGCGCACCGTCAGTCGTGAACCGGTAAAAGTTGGGCGCCGGATCGCGCAATGTGGTGTCCTGCGCAGCCGAGGTACCGTTGATGAAAGTAACATTTGGCTGCGTCTTGGCGTAGTCCTTGACCGCCAGACCCTCGTCGCCCGAGAGCGGACCAATCAGGATTTGGACACCGTCCTGCTCAACGAGCTTGCGCGCGGCCTTGACGGCGCTGTCGGGCGAGGCGTCGGACGAGCCCTTGATGACTTCGATCTTCTTGCCGCCGGCCATGTAGTTGGCCTCTTTGAATGCGAGATCGGCCCCGCGCATGCTGTCCTGGCCGAGAACCGTGAACGCCCCCTCCAGTGTGGCCAAGAGCCCGATCTTGATCGTGTCCTCGGCCAGCGCCGCCTGCGGCGCAGCCGTCGCGCCGGCGAGCAGGCCGAGGGCAATCATGCTTCTATACGCTTTCATTCCTTCCTCCCGAGTTGAGGCCCTTGATGGACCTCGGTTCAACATACGCTGCAGCGTGGGTCAGGCCTCGCGCAACGGCTTCTGCGCGAGCGCCGGCGCAATGCGCCGCCACAAGCCGAGGATTCCGTCGGGCGAAACGAAGACGATGATGAGAAAGATCGCGCCAATCAGCGTATTGAACCGATCGGCGCCGACGAGATCGACGGCGAAGGTTTTCAACAGCACATAGAGCGCGGCGCCGAGGAACGGCCCTATTGGGTGCCGCATGCCGCCGATGACGGCGATCACGAGGATGCCAACGGCCTCGCTGACGCTGACCGTGCCGGGCGAAATGCGTCCATTGAACCAGACGTAGAGCACGCCCGCGGCGCCTGCGATCAAGCCGGCAAAGAAGAATGCGGCGATGCGTAGCGCCGTGACGTCGTAGCCGACGGCGCGGGCGCGCCGTGGATTGTCGCGGCTCGCCGCCAGTGCGAGGCCAAAGGTCGAGCGAGCGGCGTAGACGACCACGGAATAGGCGCTCGCCGCGACGGCTAGACAGAGATAGTAGAATGGGACGGCGCTCCGCCACGACACTCCGAACGCGTCGGGCGGGGCCACTCCGCGAAATCCGGAATGGCCGTTGAACAGCGAATAGTTCTGCTGGGCGAGGTAGAAGAACGCCGTGCCTACCGCCAACGTGATCATGATCGTGTAGATGCCGGCGGTGCGCACCGCGATCGCGCCGATCAGCGCGGAGGCGATCGCGGCAGTGAGAATCGCCACGGGCGCGTAAACCTCCCAAGGCCAGTTGAATCCGAGAACGCCGGTGCTGTTCGGGCCGAGGATCGCGACGCAATAGCCGGCCACGCCGGCGACGGTGAGCTGGGCCATCGAGACCATGCCGCCGTAGCCGCCGAGGACCGTCAGCGACAAAGCGATCATGCCGAGGATCAGCGTTTGCGCGCCGAGCTGGAATACGACGAAGTGGCTGGCGACGAGAGGGAACAGGACGAGCGCGACGGCCAGCGCCGCAGTAGCGGGCGTGAACTCGACGGGCACAATATCGGCTGCCGCAGGAGGCTGCGGTGGGTCGGCAAGCCGCGTTCGCGCGTTGCCCATGATCCCCTGCGGACGCAGCGCAAGGGTCACGACCATGATGACGAACGTCAGCACGACCCCATAGGTCGGGAAGTAGACGAGGCCCAATTGCTCGGCGAGGCCGATCAGCAGCGCGCCGATCGCCGCCCCTGTTATCGACCCCATCCCGCCGACGATCACCACGACCAGCGAAGCCATGAGATAGCGCACGTCCTCGCCAGGCGCGACGGAGAGAGCCGAGCCGCCAATGACGCCGGACAATCCGGCAAGCAGACCTCCAATCGCAAACACGCCGACGAAGAGCAGGCGGACGTTCACGCCGGTCGCCGAAAGCATGCCGCGATCGTCGACGCCGGCGCGGATCATCGTGCCGAACCGCGTCTTGTGAAGCGCAAGCCAAAGGCCGACCCCAATCACGAGCGACGTCGCGAGGACGATAAGCCGGTACAACGGGTAGCGCAGCGTCACGATCTGACCATTCGACTTCACCGCCGTCACGATCGGCGTGGCGATGGCGCCGTCCAGAAACGACGGGATCGAAAATTGGTAGGTCTTGCCGCCCCAGATCGCCAGCATGAGATCTGCGGCGACGATCGAAATGCCGATGGTGACCAGCGTCTGCCGTAAGTCATCCCCGGTCAGCCGCTGGAAGACGAAGACCTGCAACAAAGCGCCGACGCCAGCAATCACGAGCGCGCCCGCGGCAACCCCCAGAAACCAGTTTCCGCTCCACTGCGCAGCGTCGAAGCCGATGTAGGCGCCGAGCAGGAAGAGCGAACCGTGCGCGAGATTGACGTTGCGCATGAGGCCGAAAACGAGCGTGAATCCGCTCGCGACCAGGAAATAGAGGCCCGCCAGCGTTACGCCATTGAGTACGGCGCTCACGAAGGTCTTCTTGCCGTCCAAAAGCCAGTCCAGCCGGTCCGGCCAGATCCCGAACACCATCCACAGGACTACGGCGCCTGCCAGCAGCCCCAGGCCTGTCCAAAGCTGCCGCGCGGTCGGGCCTGCGGCTGGATTTACGACGGCGAGGCTCACGCGCTGAGCCGCCGCCGCTGCTCATTCAATCTCGGCGCCTTATGGAACTCGCCGTCCTTCATGATCGCGAGGAGCCTCGACTTGTCCTGAAGCACGCGGACGTTGGCGATCGGATCGCCGTCGACCAGCAACATGTCGGCGAGGTAACCGGGCCTGATCATTCCGAGCTCGTTCCCCATCCCCATGATCTCGCCGCCGTATCGGGTCGCGGCGATGATCGCCTCCATCGGCGAGAAACCGAGCATGTCGACGAAGTATTCGAGGTCTTTCGCGTTCGTGCCCTGGGGCGTCCAGGCGAAGCCGTAGTCGCCTCCGACCAAGACGCGAATGCCGCGCCGGTGCATCTTGCGGCATGTCTCGACCGCATGCTCGAGCTCGCGCTCATACTTCATGGCAATTGGCGTGCCAGGTTTTATGCCGAACTCCCCGGCGTTGCGTGCGGTGTTGATGAGCCAGGCGAGGGCGGGGGCAACGAAGTGTCTGTCCTTGGCAGCCTCCAGCATATCGAGCGCCTCCTCGTCGGCAAAAGACGCATGATAGATGATGCCGATTCCGTGACGCACGCACTGCTTGATCGAGCCCGACGATCGCGCGTGGGCCGAGAGCGACTTGTTGCGTGTGCGCGCCTCACGCACCGCCATTCCCACCTCTTCCTCCGACATCGGGGTTTCTTCCGCCCCCATGCCCGTGAGTTCTTCTCCCGAGAGATTGAGCTTGATCGTGTCGACCCCGTATTTGATCAGCGTGCGCACCGCGCGGCGCACTTCCTCCGGGCCGGAGACGACGATCCCGAGATTGAGCCCTTCGTGCGGAATGTGCGAAGGGGCAGAGTCGCCCAGGCCGCCGACGGTCGTGATCTCGGGCCCCGCCGCCAGGTAGCGCGGGCCGGGGATCATGCCGCTGTTGATGGCGTTGCGCACGACCACGTCGAGGCGAGGCTTGGCCGCCGCGGCGCCTCGCCCTGCGGTGAAGCCGGCGTCGAGCACGACTTTGGCCATCTGCGCGGTGACCAGCGTGTGCTCCTCTGGCGGCATCATTTGGACCGGATCGATGCCCGGCGCGTTGTTCCAGGACAGATGAAGGTGCGCCTCGCAGAGGCCTGGCATCAGGGTCGCGCCCATGCCGTCGATGACGGTCTGGCCTCCGCCACCGACTATCCCCGGCGACAGACGCGACGCGCCTTTGTTGACCTGCCGGATTCGGTTGCCCTGGATGACCACCTCCCCGGTGTAAGGATAATCGCCGGATCCATCGATGATGCGGACATTGGTGAAGACGACGCCGTTCGATATGCCGAACCTGTCCTCCGCCATAGCGGCTCCTCCCTTGTCATCGCCGACGCTTCAGGCGGCGACGACCTGTTCCTCCTCAAGCCCGGTCCGGGTGCGCTCGGATATGCTCCGAGGCGAGGCGAGCGCATTCTTTTGGCTGCTCTATTGGCGCCCAATGGCCGCAACGAGGCAGCGTCTTGAGCTTAGCGCCCCTGATTCTCTCCGCAAGCCCTCGCGCCGCGCCCGGTGGCGCGATCGGATCGTCTTCGCCCGTCACAAGGATCGTCGCGCAGCGGACAAAGCGCAGATCCGCGCCCTTCGACGCTGCTAGCGCCTCGCAGGACTCGGCGAAGCCCTCCGCGTCCTGACGCAGGTGGCTCTCACGCACGAATGCTTCGGCGACCGGATTGTCAGCCTTCGTCGACGACGAAAGCCCGGCCGCCACCACGGCGTCGGCGATAGCGACCATGCCCGTCCGGCGCGCAATGCCCGCGCGGTCGAGCAGTCGTTCACGGGCGGCTGCGGCGGGTTCGCAGATCGGGCCGAACAGGGTCAGGCTCGCGACCCAGTCGGGCGAGGTCGCGGTAAGATGCTGCGCAACGAGGGTCCCCATCGATTGGGCCACGATATGCGCGGGGCCGCCGGCGACGGACTTTAGGACGGCGAGCGCGGTTTCGACCAGAGAATCGATGGTGACGGGGACGTAGGGGCGCGGCGAACGGCCGGCGCCAGGGAAATCGGGGCGAATGCAGCGAAAGCCTCGAAGCGACGACAGCAGAGGCTGAAAGCAACTGGAAGTCGCCCCCAGACCATGCAGGAACACCACCGGCGGGCCCTCGCCGTCGATCTCGATCTCCGTCCGGCCGAGCGAGGCTGCACTCATGCGGGAAAGCCTCGAAACTCGTTCTCCAGCACCCCGATCCCGGTGACCTCGATCCGCGCGACATCGCCGGGAACCAGGTATTTCGGCGGCGCGAAGCCGATGCCGACGCCGGCCGGAGTGCCGGTCGCAATGACGTCTCCGGCACAGAGGCTGACGCCGGCGGAGATCGTTGCGATGATGGTCGGCACGTCGAAGATGAGATCGCGCGTGTTGGCGTTCTGCCGCAGTTCGCCGTTGATCCAGCATCGGATCTGCGTGTCGGCGAGATCGATCTCGTCCCGCGTCACGGCACAGGGCCCCATCGGGCAAAAAGTGTCCTGCGACTTGCCGATCAGCCACTGGCTGTGACGGCCCTGAAGGTCCCGCGCTGTTACGTCGTTGATGATCGTGTAGCCCCAGACGTGATCGAGCGCGCGGGACGCCTCGATCGCGCGGCCGCCCTTGCCGATAAGGACCCCGAGTTCCGCCTCGTAATCGATCGCCTCGGAAACGGAAGGGTCGATGCGCACAACGTCGTGATGGGCGACGACGCATTCGGGCACTTTCGAGAAAACGATCGGGAATTTGGGCGCGACGCCGGCCGTCGCGCTCGAATCGAAGCCGCTCGAGGCGAACTCCTCCGCGTGCGCGCGATAATTCTTCCCGATGCAAAAGACGTTGCGCCGCGGCCGTGGAATCGGCGCCTCTAGAATGATCTCGCTCAAGGGCGTTGGCGACAAACGATGGGGAGGAGAACGACGGCCAATGAGCGCGAGTAGGCCGGCCGCCGCTTCGCCCACCGGCAGGTCGAAGGCGGACACGGTCTTTCGTCCCTCGTCCACGACGCCGACCCGGCGCTCTCCGGCAACGCGATAGGTCGCGACCTTCATAAGCAAAGCCTCCCTAGTCTGCTCCAATAGAGACCAAGCTGGTTCAAAAAACAAGAGCGGCGCCAACGCCTATTGTTGGACGCCCGGCCGAGGATTACCAGAAAAATCAGGCAACACGCGCTAATTCGGCCTATCTCGACATGTCCGGGAGCCATGTGCTAAGTGGCGCAAAAATGGTCCACAAAGGCGAAGCGATGCCGAAACGCGTGTCGACCGACGTCGAGATGTCGCTGCGGAAGCGGATCGAGTCGGGCGAGTGGAGCGAGAGCCTTCGTCTTCCGAACGAGCGTCATCTCGCGAATGAATATGGTGTCGCGCGCAATACGGTCCGCGCCGCGATCGAGCGCATCTGCGCGGGTGGCGCGCTCCGACGCGAGGTGGGGCGCGGGACGTTTCTCCGGCGGGACGCTGAAGTCGACTTCGCGGGGATCATGCACAGGCTCCTTGGAGTCAGTCCTGCGGACACGATCGCGGTGCGACAGGTCGTCGAGCCAAAGGCGGCCGCATTCGCGGCCGCCAACGCGAATCTTGCCGATCTCGAGGCGATCGTGGCCGCCCATCAAGCCGCCGTGGACGCCCTCGAGTTCGAGCCATTCGAGCAATGCGACTCGGCGTTTCACGACCTGATTTTCGTCGCCTCCCGCAATGAGCTGCTGGCAGGCCTGCACGCGATCCTGAGGCTTATCCGCAATCAGGATCAGTGGCTTGGCATGAAGCGGCGCTCCTTCACCGCCGACCGGAGATCCGGCTACTGCGCGCAGCACGCAGCGATCGTCCAGGCTCTGCTTCGGCGAGACGCCGAAGCTGCCGAAAAGGGCATGCACGCCCATCTGGACTCAGTCGGCCGAAACCTCCTGTGTGCGGCCTAGTCGGTTCTTTTGGCGGCGGCGGCGCCGATTGCCCGGTCCGATGGTCGAGCAGCAATCAGTGGCAACAGAACGTGCGTCGCGCCGAGCTTAATTCTCGCCCGCGCCGGAGGCGCCGAAATTGTCCGCCAACCGGTCGAATTTGTTGGAGGCCTCGCCCGGAATCGAACCGGGGTGCAAGGATTTGCAGTCCTCTGCGTAGCCACTCCGCCACGAGGCCGGCGACGAAACGATATTGCGCCGCGACGGCCGGCCTATAGCAAGGAACCGCGCTTCGCGGCAAGGCGGTTTCGAAGCCCTACGTCCGAGGCGAGCCCCGCACGAACGGCAAGGCGAGGAAATAGACGGCGGTCGCGACGAGACCGCCGACCACCCATCCCGAGGGCGACAGGCGCTGGACGATCGCCATCGCCGCGCAGGCGAACCACACGAGGGTCATCGCGATCGTCAGCCGGCGCATCCTCACCACGCGCAGCGGATGGACGAAGACGACCGGCGAAAACATCATCGCCGCCGCCGCGAGCAGGACGACGGCGCTCACGACCCAGGGCGGGCGAAG
>Ga0209040_10002608_pt1 | contig 14025 bp, 14 predicted proteins | sample BogFormECP12_OM3_FD_188240 | JGI IMG/M metagenome (GOLD analysis project Ga0209040, IMG submission 188240) | Bog forest soil microbial communities from Calvert Island, British Columbia, Canada - ECP12_OM3 (SPAdes) (version 2) | ecosystem: Environmental > Aquatic > Freshwater > Wetlands > Bog ...
TCGGCCGCGGCGGGCATCGGCTGATGGCGCGGGCCGCGGACCAGCAGCAATAATGGCAAGGAGGCGAGGATGACGATCAGCATCAGCGCGAAATCGTCGTTATAGGCGACCATCGCCGCCTGTCGGGTCACCTCGTGATTGAGTGCCGCGATCCCTGAGGGGTCCGTCAGACTGAAGGGTGCCGTCAGGTAGGGCGCCTGGGCCAGCGGGTTGTCCGGACGCAGGTGCTCCATCAGACGGGAATGAACGATCTGGGTGTTCTGACTGAGTTCGGTTTCGAGAATGGCGATGCCGATGCTGCCGCCGAGCATGCGCATCAGGGCACGGATCGCGGTTCCCTGGGTCAGGATGTGGTGCGGTAGGCCCGAGAGGGCGAGAAGATTGAGCGGCACAAACGTGCAGCCGAGACCGAAACCCTGGGCGAACCCGGCGAACAGGATCGGTCCCGACCCCATATACAGCGAATAACCGGTCATCTGCCACAACGAGGCCGCCGTCAGCAGGAACCCGACCAGGATGAACAGGCGATTGTCGACGCGGTCGATCAGCCGGGCGACGATAAACATCGCCAGCATCGTGCCGAACCCGCGCGGCGCCATCATCCACCCGGCGTCGAACACCGGATAGTTCATCAGCTCCTGCATCATCGACGGCATCAGCGCCAGGGTCCCGCTGAGGATCATGCCGACCCCGAACATCAAGAGGCTGCCGGCGACGAAATTCGGGCTCTTCAATAATTCGCGATTGAGAAACGAGCGTTCCCCTGTCGTCATCGTGTGGACGACCAACAGGTAGAAACATAACCCGGCGATCGTCACCTCGATCCAGATTTCGGTCGAGTGGAACCAATCGTTGAGCTGGCCGCGGTCGAGCATCAATTGCAGCGAGCCGACGCCGAGACTCAGCATCGCAAAGCCGAACATATCGAACTGCTCGCGCCGCATGGTGCGGGTCTGGCGGATCAGACCAAAGACGCCGAGCGCGCACAGTGCCCCGACCGGCAGGTTTATGTAAAAGCACCAGCGCCAATCGAAGTTCTCCGTCAGCCAGCCGCCGAGCGTCGGGCCGATGATCGGCCCCATCATCGCCCCGGTGGCGAAGATCGCCATGGCCTGGCCATGCTTTTCGCGCGGATAGATCGTGAACAAGGTCGCTTGCCCGAGCGGCACCAGCCCCGCACTGCATATGCCTTGCAGGAGACGGAAGAGCACCAGTTGGGTCAGGCTTGTCGCGGCTCCACACAACGCCGAGGCGATGGTGAACCCGATGACCGAGCCGAGAAAGATGTATCTGATGCCAAAACGCCCGGCGAGCCAGCCGGTCAGCGGCATCGTGATCGCCGAGGAAACGATGTAGGACGTCAGGATCCACGAGATCTGGTCCTGCGAGGCCGACATGCTGCCCTGGATATGGGGCAGGCAGACGTTGACGATCGTCGTATCGAGCCCCTGCATGACACAGGCGCAGATGACCGTCGCGGTGGTAAGGGCCCGGTTCGGGACCGGCGGAGCGCTTTCTCCCCTCACGCCTCCGGCTTTCGCGGTGATCGCTGCCCGGCGCCGCGCCTAATCATCGGCGGCGGCGGGGTGTGGGGTCGGCTGGTGCGCTTCGCACGACAAGAGCAACCGATGATCGGCATCCTCCCGAGATCGTCTGTATAGTTATACAGGTAACCCTGGCGCTCGTCACGTGACCCACCCAACGCGCCGCCGGGTTGATGCCGCGCCGGTACCGTGGGCCGCCGCCGCATGCTATAAACCGCACCCAGCCGACGAAGAGGTTCTCGCATGAAAAACGGCATGGTCATCATCGACGCCGACGGACACGCCGTCGATTACGAGCCGGTGTACCGAGAGCGGCTGCCGCAGGAATATCGGCAGCGGGCGACGATCTATCCCTCCGACAATTTCGACCGCACGCAAAATGGTGCACTCGCCGGCAAGCGGCCGCCGTCGCCGGCGCAGAACCTCGCCGACAATGCGCAGGAGGGAATCGATCTGCAGATCATCTATCCGACCGGTGGGCTGATGCTCGCGCGGGTGCGCGAGGCCGATTACGCGATCGCGTTGTGCCGCGCCTACAACGACTGGCTCCACGACTGGTGCGCGATCGACCGCAAGCGGCTGAAGGGCGTCGCCTTGGTGCCGTTGCATGTCGATGTCAAGGCGGCGATCGCCGAGATGGAGCGGGCGGTGACGAAGCTCGGCGCGGTCGGCGTCATGGTCAATACCTACGACCGCAGCCGCAATATCGCGCATCGCGATTTCTGGCCGTTCTACGAGGAATGCGCGCGACAGGGCGTGGCCGTCGGCTTCCATGCCTCTGGTAGCGACACGATGGACCCGCTCTGCCATTTCGAGAATTTTCTGCAGATCCACACATTGTCGCACGCACCGGAGCAGCTGATCGCCTGCACCGCCGTCATCTACAGCGGCCTGTTGGAGAAGTATCAGGATCTGCGCGTAGCATTCCTCGAGGCCGGGATCGGGTGGGTCCCGTTCTGGATGGAGCATATGGACGAGGAGTACGAATTCCGCCCGTTTGATGCGCCGCTGCTGAAGGCCAAGCCGTCCGAATACATGTGCTGCGGCCGGGTGTTCGTGTCCTGCGAGCCTGAAGAAAAGACCTTGCGCTACGTGCCGGACTTCTTTCCCGCCGACAACATCCTGTTTGCCTCCGACTATCCCCACTGGGACGGCCAGTTTCCGGACGCCGTAGCGACGCTGGCCGATCGCAACGACCTGCCGGTCGAGCTGAAGCGCAAGATCTTCTTCGACAACCCGCAGCGTTTCTATGGGCTGAAGGTCGACCCCGCCGGCTTCGGCGGGGCCCACTGAGGGAGGAAGTACAATGCCGAAAATTCCGGCAGAACGATTGGGTGAGATCGGCCGTGCGCTGTTCATTGCGGCGGGGACGCCGCCCGAGGAGGCGGAGATCGTCATGCGGCACGTCGTCGCCGCCAACCTCGCCGGCCACGACTCGCACGGGGTGATCCAGATCCCGACCTATATCGAGCGCATCAAGGTCGGGCACATTGTCCCCGGGGCACCCTGGAAAATCGTCCAGGAATCGCCGACCACCACGGTCGTCGACGGCCATTGGGGCTTCGGCTACGTCGTCAACGAGCGGGCGATGCGGCTGACCATCGAGAAGGCCAAATCCGCCAATGTCGCGGCCGCCACCGTGTTCCGCCAGGGGCATATAGGCCGGGTCGCCTCCTATACCTTGATGGCCGCACGGGAAGGGATGATCGGCATCGCCACCGCCGATTCCGGACGCTCGCCCAAGGCGGTGGCGCCGTTCGGCGGGCGCGAGGCGCGGCTCGGCACCAACCCGATCTCGATCGCGATGCCGTCCGATCTCGATGGACCGCTCTACCTCGACATGGCGACCTCGGCGGCGGCCGCCGGCAAGATCGCGCTCGCCGTCGCGCGCAACCAGCCCGTACCCGACGGTTGGATTATTGGCAGCGACGGCAAGCCAACCAACGACCCGCGCCAGCTGCGCCAGGGCGGCGCACTCCTCCCGGTCGGCGGCAGCGAGGGCTACAAGGGCTATGGCCTCTCAGTCATGGTCGAAATCCTGTGCGGCCTGTTGACCGGCCTCGGCTTTGGGGTGGAGCCGACCGGCCGCCACAATGACGGCTGCTTCATGGCGGTGTTCAAGGTCGATGCCTTCCGGCCGCTCGCCCAGTTCAAAAAGGATATCGCCGACTTCGCCGCTTATCTGAAGGCCACTAGGCCGGCCGAGGGCAGCAGCGGCGTCTATTACCCGGGCGAAATCGAGCATCTGCGCGAGCAGGATCGCCGCGAGAACGGCGTCGAGGTCGAAGACGCGACCTGGTACAAGCTGCGCAGCTTGGCGGAGGGTTACGGTCTCGCCGACCAGCTGGGCTTCACCGAGGTCGAGTGACGGCAAAAAGCGAAACTTGCCAAAAACCGGGTAGCGGAGCACTGCGCAGACCGCGTAATCTCGCAGAGGGCAAGTCGGGGGGTCGAGTGCGGGGGTGTGTTGCCGTTTTTCTGCTGGGTCTGGTCGCTTGCATGATGGTGAATGGTGCCACGCTGGCCCACGCTTCCTCTGACCTTAGGGAGTGGCAGACGACCGCCGGCAAACCGCCTTCGAAGGCCGAGTTCGCGGCCGTCGTCGCCGCCTGCGAGGACCGGGCGAAAAGCTCTGACAAGGGTGAGCCGATCGAAGGCTGTCTCGCCGACATGGGGCTGTGCCGCGTGCAGTGAGCGCTGCGTCGATTACCGCAACAGCTCGGGCAGAGACCGGATGATCCGATCGGGCCGGATCGGACAGCCGGGCGGGAGCCCGGCTGAATAGCCGTCGTACCAGATCGCATAGATGCCGAGCCGCTGCGGTGCGGCGATCTCCCATTCGAGGTTGTCGCCGACCATCCAGGTTTCTTGCGGCCCGACGCCGAGCGCTTCCATCGCATGGGTATAGGCGCGCTCTTCGGGCTTGCCGAAGCCGTGCTCGCCCTCGATCTGGATATGGTCGAAACGCTCTTCGAGGGCGAAGCGGATCACCTTGGCGCGCTGCGGCTCGGCGGCACCATTGGTGACGAGTGCCAGGCGCACGCCGAGTTGCTTGAGGCGATCGAGCGTCTCGTGAGCGCCGGGAAACATGCGCAGCTCGGCGTCGTGGATCTCGTTGAAGCGATCGGCCATCGCTTCGCAAACCTCGCTTGACGGAACCGGTCGGCCAGCCGCACCCGCCAGCCCCGCGAAAGCCCTCGCGACGATGTGGCGCCGCGCCGCGCCGATCCGGGGGCGCCAATCTTTGTGCCGGGTCGCGTCGGACCACAGGCGCCGCGAATAGGCTTGGATCGCGGCGACGACTTCGTCCGGCGGATGCGGAGCCAGCTGTTCGATGAAAGCGGCAATGACCCGCCGCCACTGATCCTGCGCCTGGCCGAAGGCAGCAAGGATCGTATCGTCCATATCGAACAGGATGGCGCGCGGCAGGCTCTTCATTCAGTCGATCTCGTAACGGAAGCGGTCGGCAATCTACTCGGCGGCTCGTCCGTATAACACGTCGGGGAGCGGGTGCAGCGTGCGGTGGTAGGCGAGCGGCTCGGGTGCATTTGCCGGCGGCTTCATGCCGACGCGGTCGTGCCAATAGATAGGCAGACCGATCTTGCTCGCGCCGAACAGATCGTAGGCGGAACCGGCCACGAATAAGCACCGGCCCGCCGTCAAGCCCAGCTCGGCGAGAGCCTTCTCGTAGGGTCGCGAATCGGGCTTGTAATAGCCGGCGCGCTCGGCCGTCACGACGACATCGAAGTCGATACCCGTACAGGCCACCGCGGTCATCGCGAGCGCTTCCGAGCAGTTCGTCACCACGCCGAGCCTCAGACCCTCGCGTCGCAGGGCACCGAGTACTTCGCGGACCTCGGGCCAGGGTTCGAGTTCGTGGTATCGGGCGGCGAGGCATTCGGCGAGTGCAGGAGGAAGGTCGACCTCCATGGCTGCTTCAGCGACGAGGGTCTCGTAGGGCCGGTAACGGCCGGCCCGGTATGTCCGACGCAGGTAGGCGGCGCGCCATTTGCGCCCGCTCTCTCCGCCTCCGGAAACTGCATTCCACAGGCTCCATGAATCGACCAGAGCGGTCAGGAGATCGAACAAAACCGCGTCGAAGCGAGGCCCGGGCATGGCCAAAGAACCGTATAGAGAGGCGGACCATCCGACAATACCGGGGTTGCCGGCGCTGCCGGCCCATATCGTCAGCTCACTCCTTCCAAGCCAAACGGCCAGGGAACCGGATCGCAGCTCGGCTTGTTTCCGGAGATAGCTGCCGGGCCGAGAGGGACATCAACTCCCGGGCGCGCCGTTTAAAACGGAGGGAAGTATGCTCTATTGGGCGCTGATGTTTCTCGTAATCGCAATCATCGCCGGCTTTTTGGGTTTTGGTGGAATCGCATTCGCTGCGGTAGGCATCGCAAAGATACTGTTTTTCATCTTCCTAGTTGTCTTCGTCGTGATGCTGCTGACGGGTCTGATGGGCAGAAGAAGCCCGCCTATCTAGGTCTCGATCTATTCAGCGGATGCCTCTAGCGGGCAAACTGGCCGTAGTCGGCGACCATATCATTGACGAGATCGAAATCGACGCTTCGACCGCCACACTGCGAGGTCCGGAGCTGAGCCAGTCCCCATTTTCTCGTCTGGTAGTAGGTGTGGTAATCCGGCCAAGCAGTCGGGGCTGCGAGCCAGCACAATTCAGCGAGCCCGGCGGTTTGTAGCACGTCGCAGACCAGCCCGCTGCCGTAGACCCCGATCCGGTAGCCGAGGCCGGCGAGGCTGGCTTTCAGTTCCCGGAAGTAGGCGACAACATTCGTCAGCTCGTAGCTCATCCGCCATGGGCCATCGACCCCGAAATATATGGCGCTGCCTCGCGGTTGAGAATTTTCGGCGGCGAGCGCGAGCGACCGCTCGGCATCCTGGCGCCCCCGCAACGCGGTGAACGAGGCAAACTGGTTGTTATGATGCTGAAAAACGACGGCGGTCTTGAAACCGTTTATCAGGATAAGATTATGCTCGTCCCTTCTCAAGGTCTTCCCGGGAAGGGTTTCGTCTTCATGGTCGTAGTAACGGATGATGGTGTTGACCCCGATCCCCCGCATCGTGCTCAGGAAACCCTGGTCGACCGGGGTCGATAAATCGACCGCTTCGACCCGGGGATCGTTGGCGCAATAGTCCCTCGTCTGCGCCGCAGACGAGCAAAAGGTCAAGCTCGCGAGCAATAGGCAGATGACTTCGGCCGACATGGCGGCCGAGGATCCGGCGGTTTGCACGGGCAAGGTCCCCCCGAACGTGCTTGCGACCGCTTAAAGCACACGATGATCCGCTGAATCAATAGAGTGTCAACTTACGAGCTGCTGCTCCTCACAGTCTGATCACTCTCACCAATGGGGTCAGCGCCGGAGCGCCGCCATCAGAAGCTTCATGAAGCCGTCCATCGCCGCCGGAGCGGTCCAGCGCGCCACCGCGACGGTGTCGTTCTCAGGGTCGATCCAGGTCAGGTTGCCGCCGGCGCCGCGGGCGTAATAGCTCGCGGCCGGGGCGCTCGGATAGAGGCCGCATCCGGTGTTGAGCCACCAGAGGTACCCGTATTGCGGGTTGAGCGGGCAGGGCTCGAGCATGCGGTCAATCCATGCCTCCGAGAGAATGCGGCGCCGTCCCCACATCCCGCGACGGAGCAGCATCAGTCCGATCCGCGCCTGGTCGCGCGCATGCATGAACACGCCGCCGCCCCAATGCCCGCCACCGGACACGGATTGCACCTGGCAGCCGTCGATCTCGACCCACGAGTTGCGGTACCCGGCCCATTCCCAATCCCCTGAGGCGCCGATCGGATCCATGACCAGCTCCTTGAACACTTCGGGCAGCGGACGGCGCCACAGCCGCAACAGAGCGAGGCTCAGGCGGTTGACCCGGACGTCGTTGTATTCCCAGAACCCGCCCGGCGGATGGAGATCGCGGTGGGTCCCCTTCGGCGCGGTACTCGGCCGGCCGGCGACGGCCCGGTTGCGGTCGACGAGATCGGGCTTGTCCCACAGAACGCCCTCCCATTCCGAGGTCTGCTGCAGCAGGTGATGCCAGGTGATCGCGCTGTTGTGCGGCGGGTCGAAGCCGCCGTCCTCGACGGTGCGGCAGACCGGTTCATGGGGATCGCGGAGCAACCCGCGGTCCCAGGCGAGACCGGCGAGAATCGCGAGATAGCTCTTGGCGACGCTGAAGGTCATGTCGACCCGATTCGTCTCGCCCCATTCGGCGACGATCCGGCCGCCGCGTAGCGCAAGGCCGTTCGGCCCGCCGCGCGGCCGCACCGGTCCGAGTGTCTCGTTCCACGGCGGCCGCTCCTGGAAATCGCCCGTGACCATCAAGGAGAGGTCGCGCGCCCACGGCGTTTCGCACTCGGCGGCGTGGCGAGCGGCGGCCGCTAGCGCCCCGGAATCGAGGCCGGCTTCGGCAGGTGTCGCCGTCGCCCATAGTGCGGGGTGGGGCGGCGGGAAATAGGTCATGGATCATCCTTTTCGGCTGTCGGGCTTGACATTCCAGCGTTCTGTACGACCTCGTGGGTAGCCGATGCAGGTGCCGGGGAGACCTGCTAGGATAGGGTTTGGTCAGCCTTCCGGGGTCGCCGCTATGGGTTCCTTCAGCTTGATGCACTGGATCGTGGTCCTGGCCATTATCCTGATCCTTTTCGGCGCCGGGAAGCTGCCCCGCGTGATGGGTGATTTCGCCAAGGGTATCAAAGCCTTCAAGGCGGGTATGAAAGAAGAGGACGAGGCCGAGGCGACGCCGCCGGCGCAGGTGTCGCCTCCGGGCGCCGCGACGAGCTCGCCGGCCCCTGCCGGTGCCGCCGAGCGGCCGCGCGAGCACGTCTGAACGCTCCTCGCCGGGTGTCCGCTGCGGCGGCGCTCGCGCGCCTCCGACCGATACCGAACTATCGCATCGAGATCCGGACCAGCCCCACGCGCGGCCGTGGGGTCTACGCGCGTGGGGTGATCGCGCCCGGGACGGTGATCGAGGCGGCGCCGGTTATCATCATATCCCCTGCCGATTGTCCAGCGCTCGACCGGACGATCATCCATGACTACTACTTTCACTGGGATGGCGATCCGGAGGGTGAAGGACGCGGAGCGCTGGCGCTCGGCGTCGTCACCTTGTGCAACCATGCGTGCCGCCCCAATGCTCGGGTCGAGCGGAACTTTCCGCGGCACACCCTCGATCTGATCGCGTCGGCCCCGATCGGCCAGGGCCACGAGGTCACGATCGATTACGGCTGCGCGCTGTGGTTCGAGCCGTGCGACTAGTTGCGGCTCGGTTGTTCAAAACTCGTAGGCGTCGATGACCATCGGCTCGTTGCGGGCGGCGGCGGCCCATTCCTGCATTGCTGGCAGCGCCATGACCTTTTCGCAATAAGCCTCCGCTTCGCGCTCGAGATCGATCCGGTAGGTCCGAAAGCGCATCACGACCGGAGCATAGGTCGCATCCGCGATGCTGAACTGCCCGAACAGGAAATCGCCCTTGCCCTGGCCAAAGCGCTTGCGGCAATCGCGCCATATGGCCATGACCCGGTTGATCTCGGCCTGAACCTCCGTGGTGATCCCACGATTGGGAAAGCTCGAACGAATATTCATCGGCAGATGTTTGCGCAACGCCTGAAACCCGGAATGCAGCTCGGCGCAGACCGACCGGGCGACCGCGCGCGCATCGTGGTCGCGCGGCCAGAGCTGGAATGTCGGGAAGGATTCGGCGAGATACTCGCAGATCGCTAGGCTGTCCCAGATCACGAGCTCGCCGTGCTTCAGCGCCGGAACCGTTCCCGAAGGCGAGTACTTCATGATGGTCGACTTGCTCGTCGCCTCGTACAGCGGGATGACGATCTCGTCGAACGGGACCCCCGTCTGCTTGAGCACGAGCCAGGGCCGAAGCGACCAGGACGAATAGTTCTTATTGCCGAGATAGATCGTGAAATCGGCCATTCGGCGCCCTGTCGCAGGTGAAGCGAGGGATAATGTGGCGACAATTGGGCTCCCACGCAACGGAAGTTCCTCTTTGCAAGCCGGCGAGGTGGCGGCATTCTGGGGGGCAGCAACCCCCGCACAGGGTATCGATATGGCCTTTTCGCTGATTGACGACACCACCGGCGTTACGCCCGTCGTTGTTCTGACCAAGGACCGGCTGTCGGCCTGGCTCGCCGAGGCGCCGGAGCGCGAGCGCACCTGGCTGACGGTAACAGGCTTTTCCGCCGATAAGGGGAAGCCAGCCCTGGTACCGGCCGATAATGGCCGGATCGCCCGGGTAGTAGTCGGGCTTGGAGAGAGCACCGATGGCGGTACAGCGATGTGGGCGCTGGCGGGGCTGCCGGAGGCGCTGCCGGAAGGGAGCTACCGGCTCGAAACGGCACCCGACGAGGCCGACCCGACCCGTCTCGCGCTCGGCTGGGCGCTTGCGACCTATGCCTTCACCCGCTATCGCGCGAAAAAGAGTGCGGCCACGGCGCTCGTGTGGCCCAAGGGCGCCGATCGCGGCCGCGTCGAGCGGCTCGCCCGCGCGGTGTTTCTCGCTCGCGACCTCGCCAACACGCCGGCCGGCGACCTCGGGCCGGCCGAGCTCGCCGCCGAGGCCGTGCGCGTGGCCAAAGCCGCCGGGGCCAAGCATCGCGTCATCGTCGGCGACGAACTCCTCGCCGAGAATTACCCGACGATCCACGCCGTCGGCCGCGCCGCCGCCCAGGCGCCGCGCCTCGTCGACATCCGCTGGGGCGAGCCCGCGGCACCCAAGGTGACCCTGGTCGGCAAAGGGGTGTGCTTCGACACCGGCGGGCTCGATCTCAAGACTGCTTCGGGCATGCGGCTGATGAAGAAGGACATGGCGGGGGCGGCGATTGTCCTCGGCCTCGCCCAGGCGATCATGGACGCGAACCTTGGGGTCCGCCTGCGCGTGCTGCTGCCGCTCGTCGAGAACGCGGTCTCGGGCAATGCCGTCCACCCGATGGACATCGTCCGCACCCGCAAGGGGTTGACTGTCGAGATCGGCAACACCGATGCCGAAGGCCGGCTGATCCTGTGCGACGCCCTCGCCGAAGCGGCAACCGAAAAGCCGGAGCTGCTCGTCGACATGGCGACGCTGACGGGGGCGGCACGGGTGGCGCTCGGCCCGCAGCTGGCGGCACTCTTCTGTAACGATGACGGGCTCGCCGACGCATTGCTCGCGGCCGCCGCAGCCGAGGACGACCCGATGTGGCGGATGCCGCTGTGGCAGCCCTATCGCAAGATGATCGACAGCAAGATCGCCGATCTCAACAATGTTTCGGAATCGCCGCACGCCGGTGCGGTCACCGCCGCACTCTACCTGCAGGAGTTCGTCGAGCCCGACATCCCCTGGGCGCATCTCGACGTCATGGCATGGAACCCGCAAAGCCGCCCCGGCCGCCCCGAAGGTGCCGAGGCCACCGCATTGCGCGCGCTCTACGCCCATATCGCCGCAAGGTTCGGGTAGGCGGAAACCGCGGGTAGGCCTCTACACCCGGCTGTTGACGCGATAGAACGGCCGGTCGAGCATGTTCTCGTGCCAGGTGCCGTACCACGCCTGGACATAGGGCTTGATCCTGGCGAGGAGATCGGCGCGCGCCCGGTGCTCGGGTGTCAGGCCCTTGGCGCAGAATGCGCGTACTTCGCGATAGAGCGCGTCGACGTCGATCGTCAATGGCCGGTGATCCTCGACCACGACCTTGCCGCCGATGACCACGGCCGCGACGTCGGCACCCATCGCCCGTTCGACAAAGGCCTCGGCAATGTCGAAAGCCGGGTCGATCCACGGGTCGCGCGCCACCCGGTCGAGGTCGACGAGGATCGCATCGCCCTTCATGCCGGGCACGAGCGCGCCGACCTCGCCGGCAAAACCGGCCGCCTTGGCGCCGTTCAACGTCGCGATCTCGAGCGCCTCGTAGGTGGTCAGCGGGGGTGTCGTAAGCTCGAAGCTGTGGAGGCGATGCACCTTGTGCATCATCCGCAGCTCCATGACCGCGTCCTCGTCGTCATTGATGGTCTTGTCGTCGAGCCCCATCGCGACATTGACCCCGGCTGCCCGCAGCGGCATGACCGGCGTGATGCCATTGCGCATGTGGAAGTTGCAGCTCGGGTGGCTGGTGACGGAGACCCCGCGTCGTCCCATCAGCTCGATCTCGGCCTCGGTGACGTGAATGGCGTGGCCGTAGGCGACATTGCTCTCCACGAGGCCGAGATCGTCGAGCCAGAACACCGTCGGCTTGCCGTGCCGGCGCAGGCCATAAGCCTTCTGCACCGGCGACTGCAGCAGATGCATATGGATCATGACTCCGCCGCGCGCCTCCGATTTGGCGCGCACCCTACGCAGGAACGCCTCGCTCGCACCATGCGCCCAGCATGGCGCCAACAGGATTCGCGTATCCCTGTTGTTGTAGGTGTCGTAGAGCTCGTCGAACAGGTGGAAATATTCGTCTGCCAGCGCCTCCTTGTCGAAATGGACGAACGGGCGGGCCGCTTCCTCGAGGTCGGGCGGCAAGGTCGCGGTGAATTCTTCCCCGCCCATTGCGAGCTTGCTCTCATCGCGCACGCCCGGTGAGAAGGCGAGCCTGATGCCGGTCGCGAGATACGTCTTGATCGCGACATGGGCACGCCGGGCACCCTCGGGACCGTCATCGTCGAAGCCATTGTGGTGCAGCAAGGTGCAACCGCTGCGCAGGTGGCGCAGCGCGCAGAGTGACGCGGTCAGCTCGGGCGGCAGGATCGGCATGTACGCCCAGTCGAACAGGGCGTTTTCGAGAAAATCGTTATTGACGCCCTTCTGGATCGGCGAGAGGCCGCGTCCGTGGCTATGGGCGTCCACCAGACCGGGCATCAACAGCTGGGTTCCGTCGCCGATCACACGGGCGCGCGGATATTTCGGCGCAATCGCGACGAATGGGCCGGTTTCCACGACCGTGCCGTCGGCGATCACAACGGCCCCGGCCGCGATCACGCCGGAGGGGCCGAGCCGTGGATCGGTGATCGCATAGGCGCCGCGCATGAGGATCGCCTCAGCCATAATCTTGCTTCTCCCGGGAACGCTAGTCTCCACTTCGGAGCAGGGAACCCCTCTCGGTTAGGGCTTTCCGAACGTGGCGATCCGGTCGATGCGGCAGACGAACAGCACCCGCTTTTCGTCGATCTTGGGGTCACGCAGGCCGTATGGCGGCGGATTCCCGGTATACTTGGTCCAGATCCGGTCGAGCTGTCTGGTGACGTATTCGCCGCCTGGCTGCCACTCCCCGAGCTCCTTCTCCACGGTGTGTTTGATCTGAACCCAGTGATAGGGGTTGGGAGGGCATTTGCGGATCCACTCGCATTTGGGGCGGTGCGAGGCGGTGTTGACCAGAATCTTGTCGTCCTCGTAGTCAAACCACATCGGGGTCAGGCTGGGCCGCCCGTCTGGACCAGTAATGCCGAGCGTCTGGGTAATGGGCCGGTCGAGCAGGTGCCGATAGATCGGATCGAGGTCGTTCAGGTTCGTCGCCCGCTTGCGTTCTCCGACAGCAAACTGGCCTTCCCGCAGGCCGTCGGCGACGTGCCGGAAATTGGCGATGACGAAGGGCATGCCTGCCTCCGATTGCTTGAAGCGTTCCTCGAAATGATCAGCGCGGTGCCAGCAGGCCAATGTAATCCCAAGCGATCGTCGCTGCGGCGAGTGCCGTGATCTCGGCGACATCGTAAGGCGGCGAAACCTCGACGACATCCATCCCGGCGAAACGCAGCCCGGCGAGCCGGCGCAGGATCGCGCGCGCTTGCCAAGTCGCGAGCCCGCCCACTTCGGGCGTGCCGGTGCCGGGCGCGAAGGCCGGGTCGAGCGCGTCGATGTCGAAGCTCAGATAAGCCGGCCCATCGCCGAGCACCGCCCGAATGCGCTCTGCGACCGCTTGCGGTCCGCCTTCGTGGACGTCCTCCGCGGAAACGATCGTCACGCCCTTGCCGACGGTCCAGTCGAAAATATCACGGTGGATCGGCGAACGGATGCCGACCTGGATCATGTGAACCGGGTCGACGAGGCCCTCTTCGATCGCGTGATAGAAAGGCGAACCGTGACCCCAGACGAGGCCGAAGCTTTCCGGCCAGGTGTCGACATGTCCGTCGAAATGTACGAGCCCCAGCTTACCCGTGCGGCGCACCAGCGCGCGCAATAACGCGAGGGTAATGGTGTGGTCGCCGCCGAGCGCGATGAGATGTTTGAGCGGCGCCGCCTGCGCCTCGATCTTTGCCAGTGTCCCCGGGATGTCGCCGTGAGCGATCCTGAAATCGCCGATATCGGCGAGGTCGAGCGCCTCCATCTCGGCCCAGGATGCCGGATGATCGCCGTCGACCAGCATGCGGCTCGCCTGGCGGATCGCCGCCGGCCCGAACCGCGCCCCGGGTCGGTTCGAGGTGCCGAGATCGAACGGGATCCCGGCGACGCAGATCGCGGCGTCGGCGCTGGCGCGTTCAATTCCAAGGAAGCT
>Ga0209040_10002609_pt1 | contig 14022 bp, 14 predicted proteins | sample BogFormECP12_OM3_FD_188240 | JGI IMG/M metagenome (GOLD analysis project Ga0209040, IMG submission 188240) | Bog forest soil microbial communities from Calvert Island, British Columbia, Canada - ECP12_OM3 (SPAdes) (version 2) | ecosystem: Environmental > Aquatic > Freshwater > Wetlands > Bog ...
GCGCGTTGAGCATCAACGCCAGACCCGCGTACCGACTGATGATCATCAGTATCTCGACGGTGGCCTCGGAACCGAGCGCAGTATGCACTTGGTCGAAGACTGGTGCCGAGACGCTGCGTGTGGTCAGCAGCTCGGTCGTCAGATGCAGCACTGCGACTTCGACGGGACTGAAATGGGCTGCTTGCCAATCGGACTCGGAGGTAATGCCTTCGATCTCGTCGCCGCTGACCCCGGCTGTGCGGGCCACGTCTCGATGCTGTCCGAGTTCGTAGGGGCAGTCCATCAGATAAGCGGTGCGCAGGGTGACGAGTTCGCGCAGCCGGGCAGGCACCACCTGGCTACTCAGGACGGCGCGCCCGCCCAGCATCCAGCCGGTGAACACCTTGTCCGCGTTAGCCAGCGCACGGTAGACGTTGAGATTGCCGCGCTCGACGGTTAATTCGCGAGCCCGCTCGGTCATTTCGTCGAGCTGACGGTACGCGATTCGGGTCATGTGAGTTCTCCTGTCAGGGTTGGAACCGGGCTGTGGCGTCGATGTCCAGGTCCGCCGCGTTGAGTACCAACGCCAGCCCGTAATAGCAGCTGAGGATCATCAGCAGCTCGGTGAAAGCCTCATCGCCGAAGACGGCATGGGCTGCGGCGAAGGAGCTTTCACTCAGTTGGTGGGTGCTGCACGACTCGGTAACGACGTCGAGCGCGGTGCGTTCGGTGCGGCTGAAGCCGGCCGCGTCCAGGTCTCCCGTGCCGATGATGGCGTTGATCTGTTGCTCGTTCAGCCCGGCGCTGCGGGCGATCCCAGTGTGCTGAGCGAGCTCGTAGCGCGAGTCCTGCAGATGGGCAACCCGCAAGATGATCACTTCCCGCATCCGCAGGTTAAAGGTAGGGCTGTCGAACAGCTCGTCGACCATCTGCGTCCACCCGGCGAATACATGGGGGGCGTTGGCGAGCAATCGGAACACATTCAGATTACCGCGGCGCGCCATCCACTGGCGGATCTCCTCGGGCTGCTGGTCGACGGCGGCGAGCGGTATCCGCGACATTGGTTTGGCTCCTTTTACTTTCCGTCTGGTTGGGCGGCGAGGGTGAACGTCCAGTCCAGAGTCACGAAGGGCTCGTCGACCGTCGTCCCGTCTGGGGCAACCCCAGGCTCGTGACGCACGTAATCCGCCTGCAGCGATTCCACATCCGCGAAGACCGCGTCGCGGCCGATGTACGGGTCCTCTCGCCAGAACAGTTGGGTGATCAGCGGTTGGTAGCCGTCGGCGTGGAACCAGAAGTGCACATGCTGCGGGCGCATGACGGCTCGGTTTGCGGCACGCATGATTTCGCCGCAGGGGCCGTCAGTGGGCGTCGGGTAATAGCGGGGCGTGATGGACCGATACCAGAACCGGCCGTCATCGTCAGTGGTCAGCAGTGCCCGCATGGCGAACTCGTCGTGCAGCTTCTCGGTCTGTTGAACGTCGTAGAAGCCCTCTCCGTCGCTGTGCCAGGTATCTACGTGGGCACCGGCAATCGCTTTGCCCTGCTCGTCGACGACCCGACCGGTGACGAACATCGGTGTACCCGCCACGCCATCGGAGATGTCGTCTCCGTTGTTGGCCGTCGGACGGCCCTCGACGTAAAACGGGCCGAGCAAAGCCGAGGCGGTAACCGATGATCCGCTGTGCTGGTTGATCCTGTCCAGCAGCATGCTGAACCCCAGGATGTCGGATAGCAACATCACCTCCTGACGGGTTGGGCTGGAGATTTTGCCCACTCGCTCAAGGAAATCCATGGCGGTGAACCATTCCTCGCCGGTCAGTTGCACCTCACGCGCGAAATCATGTAGGTGCTGCACCAGGCAGACGAGCACTTGCCGGAAGCGCGGATCGGTCGACGTGTCGAAAGTCCGCTGGACTGCCTCGGTAATGGTTTGTTCGTTCAGGTCGGATGACATTGCCTTGCCTCTCTTTGCGATTGGATTGGTTGACGTTGATGTCAAGGCCGGATAACGACGCGGCCGGCTATGTGGTCGGCGACGGCCTGATAGGCCGAAGCCGCGTCGTCGAGCGGATACGTTTTGGTGATCGGGAGTGGCCGAAATTCCCCGGACTCGAAGTAGGGTGCCATCTCCTGAAGGCGCCGCGCCGAGTCGACGACACCCAGCTTGGTGCTGTCCGTGCCGAAGATACGAATTTCGTTGTGGTACAGGTCGAGCAGATCGATGTCGACTGTGCGGGTGCCGACGGCGCTGATGACCACCAGCCTGCCCCGCAGGGCAAGGGAGGCCAACGCGGCCGGAGTGGTCACCCCGCCGACAGCGTCGTAGACCACCTGTACGCCTGCGCCGCCGGTCAGTTGCTTGATCTCAGAGCCGACGTCGGCGGTGGGGTCGAAGACCACGAAGTCATCAACGACAGCCGCGGCGGGGGTCTCCGGGCCGGGCCGGCGACGGTCTACGCCAATCACCTTGGCGCCGAGCGCATGGGCGATTTGCGCCACAGCCCCGCCCACGCCACCGGAGACGCCGAAGATCGCAATGGTTTCCCCAGCCACCAGCTGTGCAGTTTCCACCGCGCCGTACCAAACGACGACAAAGTTGACCCCGACGGTGGAGGCTTCGTCGAAGCTGAGCCGTTCGGGTTTGCGCACGAGCGCTTCCACCGGCACTGACATCAACTGGGCGTGTGATCCGTCTCGGGTGAATCCGGTGTCTCCGCCGGTGCCCCACACCGCGACTCTTTGCCATTCGGGTGGCCCACTGACGACCACGCCGGCGAAATCACGCCCCGGCGTGCGCGGCAACACGGTCCATTCCATCCCGCCGGCTACGTTCTTCACGTCAGAGGGGTTGACCGACGCCGCTTCGATCCGGATCACCGCTTCTCGCGCCGTCCCGGTTGGATCCGGAAGGTCCGTCACGTGCAAAACGCCGAGGTCACCGAATTCGGTAAAACGCAAGGCCCGCATGAGTCCCACTCCTTTTGTGACCGATGGTCTCTTGTCTGACACCGTCTAGCCAACACCGGGATAGGTCATCGCGTCCAACGAAGAAAAATGAACATTACGATCGCGAATCGCGATAGGATCGCTTACCGTGGAGCTCCGCCACCTGGAGTACTTCGTCGCTGTGGCCGCCGAGCTGAACTTTTCGCGGGCCGCCGAGCGCATCCATGTCGTGCAGTCTGCCCTCTCGGCATCGGTCAGCAGGTTGGAAAAAGAGCTCGACGTCGAATTGTTCGACCGCTCCAAGCGCCAGATCGCGCTCACGCCGGCCGGCGAAGTCTTCCTTCAGCACGCCCGCGAAGTGATTCACACCGCTCACCGGGCACGGACCTCAGTAGATGCATTCCGTGAGCAGCTCACCGGCACCGTCACCCTGGGCACCCTGATGTCGGGGGGAACATTGGATCTAGCTGCCGCCCTGGAAGAGTTCCGGCGCTCCAACCCGTTGCTCACCGTTCGCCTGCGGCAAAGCCTGACCGGTTCAGCCGGGCATCTGACCGCGATCGTCGACGGCCAGATGGACCTGGCGCTCGTGTCGATCACCTCGACAGGGTCCCAGCTAGTGGCGCTACGCGAGCTGATGCGCGAGCCCATGGTCTTCGTCTGCGAATCCAGCCACCCGCTGGCGGATCGCGCGAGGGTGCAACTCATCGACTTCGCCGGACACGACTTCATCAACTTTCCGCTGGGATGGGGAATACGACAGCGCCTCGACGCCGGCTTCGCCGCCGCCGGCGTCCATCCGATAAGCGCCTACGAAGTCGCCGACTATGCGATCACCGCTGAGCTCATCCGCCACCGACTGGCAACGACCATCCTGCCCACCAGCGTGGCCAACCGCTTCCCCGACCTACGGACGGTTCCCCTGCATCCATCCATCACATGGACCCTATCGATCGCCTACGCCGCATCCCAACAAGCGAGCCCCGCGATTAACGCGCTCATCGACACCCTGATCCGTCACTTCGACTGAGGTGTCACGGCCCTAGGCCAGTTGGGCGAACTCGGCCTGCAACTTATCGAGACGTCGAAGGGTCTGGTCGCGGGGCTCGGTCGGTAGGTCCACCAAAACGTGTTCCACCCCCAACGGAAGGTAGCCCGCGATCTCTTTGGCTGTCGGTTCGCCCCCGTGGGAGTTGATTACCGGCACGTCGTGGCCGGCGACTGCGCGCAATTCCTCGAGCTGACCCGACAGAACCTCCGCTGATGGGGTCATCGCGAGCCAACCGGCGTGCAGCCGGCCGATACGTGGAAAACTCGCCGGCCCCCCGCCCAGATACAACGGTGGATACGGCTTGGTCAGCGGCTTCGGCCAACTGTAGATCGGATCGAAATTCACGAATCCGCCGTGAAATTCCGCCTTCTCCTGCGTCCGGATCTCGATCATCGCGCGCAGCCGTTCTTCAACCACCCGTCCACGCACCTTGGGATCAACGCCATGGTTGGCGATTTCTTCGCGCAACCAGCCCACGCCCACACCGAAGCGAAATCGGCCTTTCGACACCAGGTCCAGCGACACCACTTCTTTGGCAGTCAGGATGGGATCGCGCTGCGGCATCAACGCAATCCCGGTGCCTACAACCAGTTTCTCGGTGGCGACCGCCGCGGCCGTCAACGCCACAAACGGGTCCAAAGTGCGGTAGTACTTGTGGGGAATGGGGCCCCCGCTTGGGTACGGAGTCTGCGCATTCACCGGGATGTGCGAGTGCTCGGCGAGGAACAGCGACCCAAACCCACGTTCCTCCAGTCCGACGCCCAGCTCGACCGGATCAATGCCCTCGTCGGTCACGAAAGTCAACACACCGATACGCACGTCTGCTCCCATCGAAGTTGCCTGTCCACCGCGATAGCATCCGCGGACGACTGGGTCAACCCCGATGTCGAGGGTCTTGTTCCGTCACGTCGACCAGTCAGCGTGATTCGGCGGCGAGGATGCGTTGGCGGAGTTCTGCGGGGTAGAGGCTGTCGAAGGTTGCGGGGCGGGCTTCGCCGTCTTCGAGGGCGGTGAGTAACCCGTCGTGTATGACGATCGGGCCACGCCCGCTGTGGCGCTCTTCTTCGGTGTAGCACTGATACCACGGCAGGATCGGGACCGGCCAGTGTTCTTGGCGGAGGTTCGGATGTATGCGAGTGCCCAACGCCCACAGCACATCTGAAATATTAAATGGGTCGATATCGTCATCGAGCACATAGGTGACCGGACACATGTGACCAACCCGGTTAGCACTCATCAGCTCCCCGATTTGATGCACGAATTCGGTTGTGCTGGTTTGCGGTAACCTGTCGCGCCAGCTCCGCGGCACGGTGATGATCATCCAGTGGCACGCCGTGTCCACCAGCGGCCAGGCCGTGCTGATGGGCAGGCCCGCGTTGCGCAGCAGCGCCAGCACTTCCGCCGACACCCCGAGTGCCGGGGCGATTTGCGAATCATCGGGTGGGCGGCCCGTGGCACTAATCGGCCAGATCGGGTTGTCGCGGTAGGTGATCGCCTCGATCGTGTATACCGGCTCCGGAGAGGTCTCTGGGAGCGCATACCCGTGGAATTCGGCGTATGGGCCTTCCGTAGCGTCGCGGGTGATTGAGACATGGCCCTCGATCACCACCTCCGCACCGGCCGGCACCTCCAGATCATTCGTCTCGCACTTGACGACGTCGACGGGTTCGCCGTAGAGCGTGCCGAGGAACGTTCCTTCATCCACCTCGGCCGGAATGGGCATCCCGCCGACGATCGGCACGCCGGGGTCGCCGCCCTGTACGACGGCGAAAGGCATGGGCTTACCGATCTTTTCCCATTCAGCCCAAATCATCCCGATATGTTGTGCTGCGGCAAAAACAGGCCGGTCATGTGGCGGTTGTCGATCATCATGATCCGCGAGATCGACCAGTTCGTCCACCGACCATCGGGTGTTCGCGCAACAATGACACCCCACGTGTTCAGGTAACGACCACCATCGTCGGGGTGCACCAACGGAATCGGAAACCGATCCAGCGTGGCATCGGCACCCGGCAGAATGTTCTGCTTACACGGCGCCGAATCCGCTGAGATCAGCTTCGGCGGAATCGGCGCCTTCTTATGCACCCCCACCAGATGCTCCACCAACTCGCGCGCGCTCACATCATGGGCAAGACCCAACGAAAGCGCAACACGCGCTAACCGATGGCTCCGATCACTCGACAACGCACCCGGCGCCCCCAACAAACGAAACCCGGGCTGAAACCCCTCAACATTATCGAACAACGGCGCCGGACGCCCCCGCTCGGTGGACCGCCGCGTGATCGCCGCCGCCTCCAACACAGCACTGACCGGCCGGTCGACATGCTCCACATCCCCCAGCGATTCCAACACCCCCAGATAATCCCGAAGATCACCAAACCTGGCCATCAGCGCTTCACCACCTTCAAACTCGACGCCTTCGCACCCGACACACCACTCCACCGCTTAGCGGCCGGCGATTCGACATCAAACGCCTTACCTAGCCCACTCCCACCACTCGGTATGCAATTACCGGCTGCGCGAAGGCTTTACGCGCGAACGCCATCTCTTTGGATCGTCGGACAAACCGGCACGGTTGTCGCTGTTCTCACCGACAATCCGGCTACTCGCAAGATGTTGCGCGAAACAACCTCGCGTCAGTGTTCCGGCGACTCGTCCGCTCCGTTGGTGGTCGGGCGCACCGCGCCCCAAAGCCCGGCAGCGAGGCCGACGGCAGCACCACCCAGGCCAATGAGCTGTTGTGAGCGCTTCATCTCGTGGTGCACATTCGTCCCGCCGAGCAAGTCGGCCGCGTCGGCGCCGGCGGACGCGAGGAACCAGCCGCGGGTGTTTCGGCCACGCAGCGCCGCGGCGGCGAGCAGCCCGCCGATCAGTGCATCGCGGTAGCCCATCGACCTCAACAGCAGTTGCGCCGTCGGTGTCGGCTCGTCCGGGTCACCCCAGAACCGGTTCGCACGCAGCGGGTCGACGAGAAATGAGACACCCGAGGCAAGTCGGACGCTGCCCGCGAGGAGCGCAAAACGGTCGATGGCCATGTCCCGCAGCCTAGGAGATGGTCGCGCGAGCTACGCCGAAGTCGCGGATCTCGCCGTTTTTGATGTCGCGTCTGCTCGCCGTCGTTACTCTCGAACCCCGACGCCTCTCAGACGACGCCACAACGGGCAGAAGGGTTGGGCGGGTATGCCGGATCCTGAAACCGCTGTCTCCTCGGCAGCCGCAACCCCAAGATTCGAACCCGACGAACGCTGGGTGCCCGCTGACGAGCGATGGCTTGGCCTGGATCGGCGCACCATCCGACCGACGCTGGCGGTCTTCGCGCTGGCCATCCTGATGTCGGTGGTGTTGCCGGTCATCGACGCGAAAGTGCCTTACCACGACATCGTCAAGGCCGGTGATGTATTGGAACTCGAAGGCGACGTGACATTCGTTCCAGAGGCCGGCTGGGGCATCACCTCCGGTATCCGCGCAGGCCACGTCCCACTGTCCGGCGAGTATCCCGCGAGCGCGACCGTTGAGGACGGGGCGATGAAATTCACGCTCCGCACGGGACAATTCCACGGAGACGCCAATCAACTGCTCGACCAGATCGAGACGACCTCCGAAGCCCTCAATCGCGGTCGCGGCGTCCGCTTGACCGGTGCGCCCACCACCATCGTCACCGATCAGGGCAAGCAAGGTGCGACAGTGCGGATCACCGGACCGCATACCGCCGGCGTCGTCGCCGCCTTCGTGTTCGACGCTCGGGGAGTTGAAGCTGTGGCGACCGGACCGTCCGATGCCGGCGCGGAGCCCGCGGCCACGGTTTTGCGAATGATCGACAGCATCAGCCAAACCGGAGAGGGGAAGCGGTGACAACGACGCTTGCCGAGCTCGATCGTGCTCGCGACACCGCGCTCGACCTTTCCGGCTGGGGCAGGCGGTTCAGCTTCTACCAGCCACGCAACTTCGCATTCTGGGGATATCTGCTGCTGGTCGGGATCGGCATCCTGGTGTTCCTCTCAACGCTCGCGCGCGAGTACGACGCATACGGCCAGGCGATCGGGCTGGCGGTGACGTCATTCGCCATCTACGGTGCGCTTTTCTGGTGGTTCGCCCAACACATCGACCACTACGCCAAACTCCCCGCCAAACTCATGGTCGTCGCTTTTGTGTGGGGCGGCTTCGCCGCGACCGGCGCGATGGCGGCCAACGCCAACGATGCGATCCTCGCCTTGTACGCGAAAACCTTCGGCCAGGTATGGGCGCTGAACTGGGGTGCGGGCCTGGCGGCCCCATTCACCGAAGAATGGGCGAAGGGGTCCGGCCTGCTGTTACTCATCGCGATGGCGCCACGGCAAGTACGAACCGCGTTCGACGGATTCATCCTCGGTGCATTCATCGGCCTGGGATTCCAAATCGTTGAGGACATCACCTATGCGATGACGTCGGCGGGTACCCAGTTCGGCGCGAATCAAATTGGGGCGTCAGTAGGCACCATCATTCTGCGGATGGTGAGCGGGGTCGCCGCGCACATTCTCTACAGCGCAATCTTCTGCGCCGGTCTGGTCTATCTACTTGGCCGGCCCGGCGAACCGAGCAAGGTGGGCAGGGGTTTGCTTCTGATCGCGATCCCGATGCTGCTGCATGGGGCGTGGGATTCGTTGGCCGCCATCGCCGGACCGAGCGCACTGAAGCTGATCGGGCTGCTGATCGCGACGATTGTGGTAGCGCTCGCGATCCTGGTGCGGGTTTACCAGTCGACTGTGAAACGCGAACAGGACTTCGTCCGCGATGTCATGGCCCCCGAGCAAGCCCGCGACGTCATTACCGCGGCCGAACTCGACGCGATGGCCGGGAATCGCAAGGCCCGCAAGGCTTACCGCAAGGGCAGCCGTAAGGCTGGCCGTAAACGCAGTGAACGCAAACGCGCCCGCTACGTGCTCAATGCTGCGTATGCCCTCGCTGACGAGCTTGCTACCGCACGCGGTGCCGACACCGATCGGGTGCGCTTCGCCCGTACTGAAGTGGCCAGAATTCGCGCGGGCGTCCCGTCACGATGGTGAGCCGGCGGCTACATCAGACGCCGCTGCACTTCAAAGACCAGGCATAATTCGGCTACATCCCGGGGACGGGACAACGACCGACCCGTGCGTTTCTCGATTCGCCGCAGCCGGTAGCGCACCGTATTGGGATGGCAGACAAGAGCTTCGGCCGTCGCGCTCATCGATGCGTCGCATTCCTGCCAGACCCGAAACGTTTCAAACAGCAGCTCCCGCTCCTCGTTGTCGAGATCGTCGAAATGCTCTAGCACAGTCCGGACTGACCGAAGCATCACGGCGGGCGCGCTGACTGCGGCGGTAGCCAACAGGGAGCCGTCGAATACCGCAACCCGCGAACCGGTATCAACGCGTCCCCGCAGCGTCACCTTGCCTACATGCAAAGCCTGCGGCGCGTCTCGAAGATCATCGAAGCGAGCACTTACGCCGACGCGGCGCGTTGCCGTGCGGGACAGTAGGGCCAGGATTTTGTCGAGTTGCGGGTCGCACTTGACGTGGATGATCCCGGCAGGTCAGCCATTCCGATGCCCAGCAGGTTCTGCGGGATCATGATCTCGGCGAAATCGCAGTTACGAATGGCAAGTGCCACATTGAGATACATCGCCAGGTTGAGTGGGGGTCCGTAACTGTGGATTTCGTAGTTGTGGCCGAACGCCTCGCAAGCGTGCGCCGACTTCATCATCTGGGTGACGCCCCCGGCGTACTCGGCCAGGGTGCGGACATAGAAGCCGCTCGTGTTGCTCAAATACTGGTGCAGGGCCGCGAACCCGGCGAAGTTCTGCTCGCCGATCGCCAGTGGAACACTGAGCTTGCCTGCCAAGTACGACAGCCCGTCCAGATCGTGATCGGAGATGGGATTCTCAAACCAGTAGAAATTGAGCTCGTCCAGCACCTTGCCGACCCGTAAGGCTTCGGGCAGCGTATACGCGCACACCGGGTCGATCATCAGGTCGAGGTTCGGGAACTCATGCCTGATCGCCCGAGCGAGCTCGATATCTCGGTCGGCCTGGCCGAAGGGATGGAACTTGGCGGCGGTGAAACCCTCGGCAATTGCCGGGCGTAGCGCGTCGACATAGCCATCGATGGTCGGGTACGCCACGGTGCTCGCATATGCGCGTATCTCGTGGCGCGCTGCCCCAAGGTATTTGTACAGCGGCAGGTTGGCCGCTTTGGCGTTGATGTCCCACAGACATGCGTCCGCGCCGGCCAGGGCGGGCGGGTTGGAATAAGGCGGTAAAGCGGTTGTCATCTCATGACTTAACGCGGCGACGTCGTAGGTATCCCGCCCGATCAGGATAGTCCTGGCGACCTCGGCGGCATGCTCGACGACCTTGGCCGGAATGAGGTAGCTGATGTAGTTCCCGTCGATGCCTTCGGCGGTGGACACCGAGACCAGAACGAGCTGAGGCATCGCGTCCACCGCGCCGTGAGTCGGGATGACGGTCTCGTCGAGTTCGGTGCGAAGTATGGATAGCGTGACGTCGGTGATCTTCATGGTTGTGGATCCTTAACTCGACGCGGCTCAACTCGGAAGCAGCGCCCGAGCATTGATGACCTCTTCGACACCGGCCTCTTTGAGGGTCGCGATGTCCTTGAATCCGCAGACCGCCAGACACAAATCGAGTTCAGCCAGGAAAGACCGCAGATAGTGGGTCAGGCTTTCTGCACCCCCGTAAGACAGGGCGTAGGCATACGACCGCCCAAGCCCGACGGCCGTCGCGCCCAGCGCCAACGCGATGATCGCATCGGTCGCCGAGCGCACGCCGGAGTCGAACATGACTGGTGTGGAGCCGGCCGCTTTGACGACCCCAGGCAGCAGCTGCAGCGTGGAGACAGCCGAATTAGCCTGACGACCACCATGATTGGTGCAATAGAGGACGTCTGCACCGTTGTCGATCGCCAAGCGCGCGTCATCGGGGTGCTGAATCCCCTTGATGGCGATGGGAAGCTTCGTCTGGGTCCGGATCCAGCGCAGGTCCTCCCATGACAGCGGGTGAGCGAAAATCTTCGTATAGTGCGCCAGGGCGGCCGGCTGGTCTTCTTCCGGCGGCTTGGCGAGGTGCTTGGTGAAGTTCTCATCCGTGTAGTAGTTCTGCATGCAGTAGCCGCGGAACTGAGGAAAGTTTCCCCGTTCGAGGTCCATCGGCCGGAAGCCAAGAGTCCAGGAGTCCACGGTGACCATCAGGGCGGAATAGCCGCTGTTCTCGGCACGGCTGATCAAACTTGCCGCCAGCTCCCTGTCGCTGAGCAGATAGAGCTGATAAAAGATCGGTGTTTCGCCCGCATGTGGGGCCACGTCCTCCATCCGTGTCTGGGTGAACGTCGACAACGTGTATGGCACTCCGGTGGCCGCCGATGCTTGTGCGGCCGCCACGTCTCCGTGAAAGTCGGGTGCGCACAAGCCGACCAATCCGATCGGGGCCAGGAACACCGGCGAAACGAATTTCTTTCCAAACAGCTGGATCGACAGATCGCGTTCGGGCGGGCTGACCATCATCCGGGGCACGATGCCATAGCACGAGAACGCAGCGATGTTCGCGCGCTGGGTCCGTCCATCACCCGCGGCTGCCGACACATACCGATACACCCAATCCGGAAGTGCCTCGGATGCTTTGCGTTCGATGGAGGGAAAGTCGAAGGGGTATCGGGTCGTTACTCCTTGTACCGCTTCGGCATAGACCTCATTTTGGAAATCACCGAAGTTGGCGCTCATGCTGATTCAACCCTTTCGCCGATTACGCAGTTTCTGGTGGATTTGCTACCGACGTCGCTGCAAACTACGTGTCATTCGCGGCGATCCAGGCCTGCTCTTGGCCGGGCTCGGGCAGGACACGGCCGCCTTCGACCGCGCCACTCGCCGGGCTGTTTTGGATCACCATCATCACCCGGTCGGCAGGAACATCGGCGATCCGAGACACCGCGGCCGCGATTTCCGTTGCGAGACGGCTGGTTTTGTCTGTTGGGTGACCGGATCGCACCCAGCCGTTAACCAGTACCGGATTCGCGGGTACACCGTCGGTGTAGATCCCGCCGGCCGGCAGCTCGTGGAAAACGACGTCGACATAGGTGGTGGGCACGTGGTTAATCTCGGAGTGGATACGGGTAATCTCTTTAGCCAGCGCGCTCTTGATGTCGGCAGTCAGCGTCGATGTTGTTGTCGTGCAGGTGTAGACCGGCATGTTCGCTCCTTGAATAGACGATGGGCTGGCGGCGTCAGCCCAGATGTGCCTGTTGTGGTTGGGTCCGTGCCACGATCACCGTGGGCCCGTCGTGCTGTACACCCGGTTTGATACGTCACTGGAATGCATATTTGTCCACTGCCTTCTCGTCCCACTCGAGACCAAGGCCGGGTCCTCGGGCAACGATTTTGCCTTTGTCCGGCAGCAAGGGTTCGGTTAGGACGGCCCCGGCCAGGTCGAGATACTCAGACCAGGATGCGGTTGGTGAGCAGGCCATCGTGTGTGCGCTTGCCTCGATGTAGCTATGACTCGACAGCGGCAGCGAAGCCGCCTCTGCCTGCCCTGCGGCGGAGATCCAGCCGGTGACCCCACCGATCTTGATGATGTCGACCATCGCCAGATCGCTGGCTTTGGCAGCAATCGCGTTTGCCATCCCCCGCGGGAACCACCAATTCTCGCCGGTTTGGATAGGAACCGGGCGAACGGCCTCACGAACGACACGGTGGCCGTGCAGGTCCTCGGCGCCGACCGGTTCTTCAACCCAGGTCAGATCAAACTCTTTCAGTCGCAAGATGAGACAGATGGCGCTGGCTGTGGTCTGCGACTGATTGAGGTCGACCATCAACCTGCGCTCGGGTCCGATCACCTTGCGTACGGTAGCGACGGTTGCGACCTGATCGGTCACCTCGCCGGCGCCGAGCTTGATCTTGATCGCCTCAAACCCGTTTTCCACCGACGCCTCCAGTAAGGGGAGGTCGGCCTTGATGTCCACCAGCCCGTAGCTGTCGTAGGCATCGAGCGGCTTGGGCTCGCCACCGAGTACCACCGCTACGGGGAGATCGGCCGCCCGTCCAAGGGCATCCCACAGCGCCTGGTCGAGGGCACCGATGGCCATGCCGACCGCTCCCTGCATGCCCATCAGCTTCAACTGCTTATCGAGCTGTCGCATGCGCTCGCGCGGTGAAACCGTCTGTCCGACCAACGCGGGTGCAACGTCGCGGAGGAACTGCACCAGCGTGCGCAGCAAAACAGGGGTGTAGGCGAAGGCATAACTACGCCCCACAATCCCCTCGTTTGTCTGGACGTCAACAAGGACAAGCGGCGCAGCGGGAACGTCACCCGCCGCGGTGCGCAGAGGCCGTGACATGGGAACCAGCACCGCGCGCGCCGCAATTGAATTGATGGTGAGCTTGTGAAACATAGATCGCTACGACCTTGTCTTCGCTCGGCCTGGCCAGTCCCGGTTACTGAGATTCGGTCATGACGGCTATCCCAGATGCGCGGCCTGCGCTTTGGTCGGCACGACGATCACGGTGGGCCCGTCGGCCTCCAGCGCGGCATTGAATTCGTGGGCGAGCTTTTCGCAGTTGTCCACATTGACCGCGCGGCACCCGAAACCCGCTGCGAGGGAGGCGATGTCGAGGCCTGGCAAGTCCAGTGCCGGCACGCCGGGTGTCTTTTCCAATACCGCGAACGACTTCAGGATCGAGTATTCGCCGTTGCGCATCGCGACGAACACGATCGGTAGTCGGTGTTGGGCGGCGGTGTAGAGGGCCTGCACCGAGTATTGGAACGACCCGTCGCCGATGGTGGCCAGCACGTGGCGCTTGACGCCACGGACGCGGTCTCCCAGGGCGACACCCACCGCTGCGGGCAACCCCCAGCCGATACCGCCGCTGGCAGTGGCGAAAAACGACCCCGGCCGGGTGCTGGGCAGGAATCGCAGTTGTTGGGCCATCGTCGACGTCGATTCGGTGACCAACGGCGAATCGGCGGGCGTGACGGTTCTCAAGGTGGACCACACCGCATCCGGCTCCAGTGGTGCCGA
>Ga0209040_10002610_pt1 | contig 14016 bp, 10 predicted proteins | sample BogFormECP12_OM3_FD_188240 | JGI IMG/M metagenome (GOLD analysis project Ga0209040, IMG submission 188240) | Bog forest soil microbial communities from Calvert Island, British Columbia, Canada - ECP12_OM3 (SPAdes) (version 2) | ecosystem: Environmental > Aquatic > Freshwater > Wetlands > Bog ...
CGCAAATCGCTCACCTGAACCCCGTATCAGGCCTATGGGAGCCGGATCTCAGTCGCAGGCAGCGCCACGTCAACGCGGCCATCTTCTACAACGTCTGGCACTTCTATCAGGCCACCGAAGACACCGGGTTCCTACGTGACCACGGGGCCGAGATGATGCTCGAGATCACGCGCTTCTGGTCCTCGATCGCCCACTTCAACCCCGACAGGGAGCGGTGGGAGATTCACGGCGTCATGGGACCCGACGAGTTCCACGAGCGATACCCGGGCGCGGCCGAGGGCGGCCTGCGCAACAACGCCTACACCAACGTGATGGTCGCGTGGATCTGTGACACCGCACAGCGCGTGCTCGACCTCCTGCCCGCAAGTCGTCGCGACGGCTTGATGGCCTACATGAGACTCGGCGACCAGGAGCTTGCCCGGTGGCGGGACATCAGCCGCAGGATGTTCGTGCCCTTTCACAGCGATGGCGTCATCAGCCAGTTCGAAGGCTATGAGGATCTCGAGGAGCTCGACTGGGAGGGCTACCGTGCGCGCTACGACAACATCCAGCGCCTCGATCGAATCCTGCGCGCCGAGGGCGACGATCCCAATCGCTACAAGCTGGCCAAGCAGGCGGACACCATCATGTTGTTCTTCCTGTTCGGAGACGACGAGCTGGAGCGGATCTTCTCGGGGCTTGGATATGAGTACGCGCCCGACACTGCCCGCCGGAACGTCGAGTACTACGAGCGCCGCAGCTCCCATGGCTCAACCCTGAGTCTGATCACCCATGCCGGCGTGCTCGCCGGTATTGATCCAGACGGCTCGTGGGAGCGGTTCTTGGTCGCGCTCGAGAGCGACATCTCAGATCTGCAGGGCGGCACGACCAAGGAGGGCATCCACCTGGGAGTGATGGCGGGGACGCTCGATCTCATCCAACGTGTCTACATGGGCACGGAAATCCGGGGCGAGGAGCTTCGCTTCTCCCCCCGGCTGACCGACCGGCTCGATGGGCTGTCGTTCCCGATGCAGTTCCGCGGGACCCACCTCAGGGTGGGCCTCGAAGCAGGCAAGCTGACCGTGGACGCCGACGCGGACGGCGTGAGCCGGCGAATCAGGGTTCGTGTCGGAGAGGACGTACGAGAGCTCGGCGCCGGCGAGGGTGCGACGTTCGACCTCGCCCCCCGAGTGGCCGTTGCGCCTGGCGAGCAGTAGAGATCGGGTGTGAGAAGGTGTCCTGCGGCTTCTCGGGGGGGGGATCTTCGAAGTCGCGTGGTTGAGACGCAGCGGACCCCGTGACGCGATCGGTGTCTGCCGACCGCGAGACGTTGCTCCGCGGCTCTCAACCCGCGCGGCTCGCGGCGCGACGACCTGCTGATCCGGCCCGCGGAGGTTTCCGGGCTCGGTCGGGACGATTGCGCGAGCGCGCGACCTCGACGAGCTCAGCCATGGCTCGCTCTATGCCGTCGCAGAGAACGTCGATATCCGCGGCGGCGTCGTAGTCGCCCGTGACGCCGTACGTGAGCGCGCCGTCATAGGAGAAGATGGCCACCCCGACCCGCACGTGGCCGCCCAGCGGGACGTATGGGAAGGCCTCCAGCATGCGTCGGCCGGCTGCGTAGAGCGGATACTGCGGACCGGGAACGTTCGTCGTCACCGTGTTGATGTTGTGCTGGGGAACACGGGTTCCAAGCCGCTCGGCGAGCGCGAGCAACAGGGGCGGGGCAAAGCCGCTGAGCGAGGTAAGCACCTCGCCTGCGACGGCCTCCTTGGACTGCTTGAGGCCCGCCATCTGGGCGCGAATCGACTCAACCCGCCGGACCGGGTCCTCGATCGCGACCGGTAGCTCCGCGAACACCGCCGAGACACGGTTGTTGTAGTCGCCGCGTTCGCCGGCTGGGCGAACCGACACGGGGACCAGGGTGCGCAGGACTCGGTCGGTCGACTCACCGCGGGACGCCAGCAGAGCGCGGAAGCCGCCTGTGATGCACGCGAGCACCACGTCGTTGACCGTACCGCCCAGCGCGTCACGAACCTCCTTGACCTCAGACAGTTGCGTCCGCGCCCAGCACCAGCGGCGATGCGGTCCGACTGGTCCGTTGAGCGATGATGGCGGAGTCGGTCGCAGCACGCTTAGCATCCGCAACAGGCCGCGCGCAGCATCCTCCCCCTGGCGAACCATCTCGCCGGGGGTCGACAATGCGCGTGCGAGGTCAAAGGGAGCGAGCAGTCCCAGCGCGAGCGTCCTCGCCAGAAGCCCAAGGCCATCGGGAGCCGCGTGCGGCTGCCACGCGTCTTCGCATGGCGGACCTGGAGTGGACTCGCGATCAAGCACGACGGTGAGCAGATCGGTGCCGGCGACACCGTCGACCATGCAGTGATGCACCTTGGAGATGAGCGCCCACCCGGATTCCGGGAGACCCTCGACGATCCACATCTCCCACAGCGGCTTCGAGCGATCGAGCTGCTGGGACATCACGCGCCCAACCAATAGGCGCAGCTCTCGCTCCCCGCCCGGAGCCGGCAGCGCGGTGCGCCGCAGATGGTAGTCGAGGTTGAAATGGGGATCGTCCACCCATGACGGGCGCCCGGCCCTGAGCGCGACGAAACGCACGACCTGGCGGTAGCGCGGAACGAGTGGGAGCTTTCCGAGCACCATCGCGCGCAGTTCAGCAGCCTGCGGCGGCGGGCCTTCGAACATCGCCACCGAGCCGATGTGCATATGAGTAACGGCGTCCTCGACCTCGAGGAACGACGCGTCGAGCATGCTCAATCGCTGCGTCACCGATGTCCCATGCGATCCGCACGAGCCCTCAACGCTGCCAACGATCGTCTGGAGGAGGCCATTTCCCTTCCCTCTCTACGCCCTGTAAGCATGCTCGCGGGGATCCGGCCGTTGGCCATCCGCACGGCCTACTTGCGTCAATCCGCAATCCGCCGCAACGGACCTACTCGGGGCAGCAACGTCCTCGCGCTTCACGATCTCTGTCGGGGCCCCCGCTGGGCGCCGACTGATCGCGGCGGCGAGCGGTGTTTGGGCAGCAGCCATCAACGTCCGCCCAAACGCGGCCCGTTTTGCTCAAGTGTCCGCCCGAGCGCGCCGATCCTGGCAGGCAGTGAGGGGAATCTGCGCATCGGCAGCTCGCTACGTCGCCACCTCGCCGCGGTCGGCGGCCACCGCCAGAAGGCTGGTGCTCGGCTGTGCGCTGGCGCTGGCCGTGCCGCTCGCCTGCGCGGGCATCGCTCTGGCGGAACCCACGGGCACGATCGCCGAGCTGGCGATCCCGAGCGCGGCCGCTCAACCGAACAGCATCGCGGCGGGTCCCGACGGCAACATGTGGTTCACCGAGTACAAGGCCGACAGGATCGCTCGCGTCACACTAGCCGGTGCGGTCACCGAGTTTCCGTTGCCTTCGCCGGAAAGCGGGCCGACGGGGATCGCGATGGGACCGGACGGCAACATGTGGTTCACCGAGAGCGGCGCCGAAAAACGGGAAGGCAAGGGCGAACGAATCGGACGCATCACGCCCGCCGGTGCGATCACGGAGTTCCCTACGCTGAGCAAGGAAAGCGCACCGGAAGACATCACCCTCGGAGCGGACGGCAACCTGTGGTTCACCGAGGCCCGCAAGAACCGCGTCGGGCGCATCACGCCAAGCGGCGAAGTCGCTGAGTTTCCCGTAGAACACTCGACCGGCGGCATCGCCGAGGGCCCGGATGGCAACGTCTGGTTCACCGAGCCGGCCGGCAACGGGATCGGCGTCATCACGCCGACGGGAACAATCCACGAATTCGCAATACCGCCCGAAGGCGAATCGAGCGAAAACAGCGAACCGGAAGACATCACGGCCGGGCTCGACGGCAATCTCTGGTTCACCGAGGCCAGGCACAATCGCATCGGCCGGATCACGCCCGCGGGAGCGATCTCGCAGTTCCCGATCCCGACCGAAGGCAGCGGTCCGCTCGGGATCGCCGCGGGCCCGGACGGCAACGTCTGGTTCACAGAGTTCGGCGGCGGCACGCGGCGTACCGTGGGGCGAATCACGCCCGCGGGCAGCATCTCGGAGTTCCTCACCCCAACGGCCGAAAGCGGACCGTACGACCTCGCGGCGGGCGCCGACGGCAACCTATGGCTGACCGAGCACGCCAAGAGCAAGCTGGGCGTCATCAGCACCGGCGCTCCGGCTGCGCTGAGCGCAGCGCCCGCCATAACCGGCGGTGGGCTGGTCGCGACACCCCAGGCCTGCAACGGGTCGTGGGCCACCTGGGGGCCGCTGCAGGCGTCCGCGACGCTCTTCGGCTTCGACGGCTACCGATGGTTCCTCGACGGTGCCCCGATTGCCACGGGCCAGTCCTACACCCCGCTCTTCGCTCAGGTCGGGCATCTGCTCTCGTGTGCCGAGACGGTCAGCTATCCATCGCCATTCTTCGTGACGACCCAGGGCACGAGCGCGCCCGTCGCGGTGGTGGAGCCCCCGCCCGTGATCGGCGCCGTGGCTCAGTCGGCGGCCGTTTGGCGCGAGGGCCCGGCGCTGGCCCAAATCGCCAAGAAGCGCGCGCCGGCGCCTCTGGTTGGAACGACGTTCTCGTTCTCGCTGAACGAGCCGGCCAGCGTGACCCTGAGCTTCACACAGCGGGTGCCCGGGAGGACCGTCCGCCACGCGTGCATGCCGCAGACGCGACGAAACGCGCGACGCAGAAAGTGCCTGCGGACCGTCACCGTCGGCGTGATGTCGTTTGCCGGCCAGCTCGGCACGAACACCGTCGCATTCCAGGGTCGCCTGTCGGCCAGAGCGAAGCTGAAGCCGGGGCGTTACGCCCTCGTGATCTCCGCGTCCAACGTCGCCGGGTCGCAGTCGCCGCCGGCCACGCTCGGCTTCACGATCGCGCCGACGCCTCCCCGCAAGCATTCGCATCGGGGCGGACGCGGACACCATGGTTGAGCCGCACGACGGGCTACTGCGCCTCAGCTTCGGAGAATGTAGCCCCCTCGCCTGACCCGGCGGACGGGTTACGACGGACAACGATCCAGGCTGCCACTGCCGCGGCGGCCAAGACCGCGACTGCAAGGTACGGGAAGACGCTGTAGGGGGCCGGCTGCCCGGGCTTGAACAGCTCGACGAAGGGAATCACAAGCACCAAAGCTCCCAAGGTCGGCATGACACCGTGCCGAAAGGCCGAGAACGCCTGCCGATGGCGGTGCCACATGAAGACCGGGAGCGAGAACGTCGTCAGCAGGTAGACGAACAGGATCACGATCGTGCCCATGGTCGAGCACTCCGCGTAGAGTTCGACGGGGCCTGTCGTGCCGGTGACGACACCGCTGAGGTGGAGCAGCCACCACGCCCCGATGATGGCGAGCGCCGCGGCCGCCATGCCCAGCAGTGCGTTGACCGGTGTGTCACCCGGCGGGCGAATGTGGCCGAGCCACGCTGGCAGAAGCCCCGATCGTCCACCGTCGAAAAGCATGCGTGCCTGTGAGTTCAAGCCGGAAATCAGCGTCGTGAGCACCGACACGATTCCGATCAGCCAGGCCAAGACTGCGACTGAGCCAAGGTAGTGGTCGGCCATGGTTAGGAAGGGAACGGAGGCCCGGCCGATGGAGGCCACGTTGTAGTTGAAGCCGGTGACGGTGGCGTAGGCGAAGAAGATGAAGAGAATCGTGCCGATCGCAATCGAGAGGTAGAGTGCTCGCGGGATCGTGCGCTTAGGGTCGCGACTCTCCTCGGCAAGCGCGGGGCCGTTTTCCCATCCGATCAGCATGTAGAGAGCGAGTGGGAAGCCAGCCGACAAACCGGCCAAGCCACCCTTGATATGAGCGGGTGAGAACGGTACGGCCGAGAGAACGGCGCGCTGTTCAACAAGAACGACGACGCAGACCGCAACCATGATTGCCACCTGTACCAGGACGGCCAGGCCCACAACGGCAGTCGAGAGCTTTACGCCGCGAACCGTCAGCCAGATGGCGCCGACAGTCAACATCAGGCTGAGCGGCTCCCAAGGGACGTTCCAGGACGTGTAGTGTTCGAGGGTAAGCGTGACCATGCCGCCTGACATGGTGAAGACGCCGGCCATGGCGACCGTGTAGCCGACTGCGACAAGGATCGCTGTGACGACACCGGCCTTCGCTCCGAGCGAGGTCTCAACGTAGGTGATAAAGCTTCCTGCCGACGGCTCCGCCTTGGTGAACTCGGCCACCGTGAAGGCGAGGAAGACAACTGCCACGCCGGCGGCGAGGATCGTCAGCGGGGCGGCAACGCCGGCGGTGACGGCAATCACGCCGAAGGCGAAGTAGAAGTCGATTCCTGGCCCGATATTGGCCACCGTCGACGCCGTCAAGTCCGCCGTGCCCAGCTGTCCGGCCCTGAGATGCCCTTCGTCGTGGCTCACCGACTCCTCGCGGTCCGGTCAGGGTTTCGCGTCCCGGCGGAGGTCTCGCGTCGCCTGGCCCACCTCGATCAGGTGACCGTCGCGATCGCGGATGTAGCAGCGGATCTCGGTCGCGTGCCGCTTCGGCGCCGTCAGGAACTCGGCGCCCCAGGACGGCTCGCCCGAGCGGACCGTCTCGCCGCCGAGCACCTCGGTGTAGAAGCGGCGGGAGCGCTCGACGTTGTCCGACGCGATGAAATGGGTGAGCACGATCCCGTCTGTGGGCGCACCGAACGCGGCCATCTGGCACCTCCTTGGGCTTGGGTCCGCCCATCCTCGCAGGACCGGTGGATCAAGTCGCGGCTTGCGGCCGCACGAGCCGACGCGGCGCGCCCGCTGCTGGCACCATCCCCCAAACGCGCGGGCGACGTTCAAGTCGCCCACTTTCTAGAGCTAAGGGGACTCGACATGACCTCACGCATACGCAGGCATCTCAGCTACGCAAACGTCGTGGCTACGATGGCGCTCGTGTTCGCCATGAGCGGCACCGCGATGGCGGGGAAACACTATCTGATCAACTCCACAAGCCAGATCAAGCCCAGTGTCCTCAAGACGCTGAAAGCAAGCACGGGCACGCTGAAGGCGATATTGCCCTACATCAAGTACGTGGCCTCGGGCGTCGGCGGCAAGCCGACGATCCAGTTCTCTGGAGCCAATGTGCAGATCGTGAGCGGGACGGGCTCCGATGCGGCGATCAACGGAGCGGGGAACGTGATCGTCGGCTATGACGAAACACCCGGCGCACAGACCGGCTCGGACAACGTCGTGCTCGGCGGCGAACAGACGTACACGAGCTGGGGCGCGATCCTCGGCGGGAGAAAGAACACCGCCTCAGGGCCGTTGAGTGTGGTGTTCGGCACCGAAAACGTGGCCGAAGGCACGGCCGACTCGATCATTGGGGGAGCTGCCAACAAGGCCAGCAATCTCCAGTCCGCGGTAACCGGTGGCAAATCGGGCAAGGCCAGCGGCAAGTACTCCGCGGTCGGCGGAGGCACGGGCAACAACGCCACCGGCACGGCCACTTCGGTGACCGGCGGGCAGGAAAACGTGGCCAGCGAAGGGTCGGTGAGCGGAGGCTACGCAAACCACGCCAGCGCACCACTCGCGGCCGTTCTCGGCGGTAATTCGAACACCGCCAGCGGGTTCATGTCGGCGGTAGCCGGTGGCTCTGGAAACCAGGCCAAAGGAGCCTACTCCTCAATCCTTGGAGGTAAATCCCTCACGGAAGGCAAAGAATACGGCGTCTCGCCCTAGGCCCTGCAGACCCCTTGGCAAGCGTGGTGGCCTGCGCCTTGCAGCGCGGGTCACCACCGCTGTGCTGTCTAGTTGACAACAAGTGTGGCTTTCATACCTGCAGCCTCATGGCCGGGGAGCGAGCAGAAGAGCGTGTAGCTGCCCGGTCGGAGGTCGAGCGTCAGGCTGGGATGGGCGTTCGGCACCGTGTCGGGGAGTGCCCCAGCTTCTGAGCCTTCCGCCGGTTCGAGCACGTGCAGGTTGTGTTCGTCTTGGCCGTGGTTGACGAATTCTATGATCACCTTGCCCGCAGGCACGGTCGGGCGGGAGAGGACGAACCGAAAAGCCTGTGTGTCTTCGGCGGTCACCTCAACGTGAGCCGGCCCGGCGGGGGCGCTCGGAGATTCTGCGGGCGGCGCTTCGGCCCCGACGTTGGTCGGCGAAGTGCCCGGGCCGCTCGCGCCAGGGCCGGCCGATGGCGGGAGCGTCGCCCACGGCGCAGTCCCCCCCGATCCGCCTGTGCCGCCGGGCGGAGCAGGTTTCGCCTGGGAGGCGCCCCGCTTGTGGCCGCGCTCGAGGTTCTTCGCAGCGAGCCTCTTCGGGCAGCCGTGGTGTCTCGTGCGATGGCAGCGCCGCGTTATGTGTGACGGGCGATGGTGCGAATGCTCCCCGGGTGCGCCCGCCGCGATCGCGATTGCTGCCCATGCTCCGCACGCCAAGCCGAGGACACCGACGAACAGCCCCGATCGCCTCGCGTGAAACAGCTTCACTTGATCAGCACCGGTCGTTCAAACGACGCAGCTTCTGGAATCACCAGGCCCGCTTCGGTCTGGAACCACTGTTCGAGCAGGGAGCAATACATTCCCCGAAAGTCCGACGTCTTGAGCAGATTTTCGTTGACATCGAGGTTGGAGAGGCCCGGGAACTCGCCGACCATCTGCCCCGAGGCGCGTGTCCCGATCAGGAACGCCACGCCGCCCGCGCCGTGGTCGGTACCCGAGCCGTTTTCCCTGGGCCGGCGGCCGAACTCGGACCACAGCTGGATCAGCACCCGCTGATCGAGCCCGCGCGCTTCGAGGTCGCGCTGGAAGGCGACGACTGCGGTTACAGTCTGTTCGAGGTTGCTGGCCAGCGTGGCGGTCTCGCCCGAATGCGTGTCGTAGGAGCCGACCGCGTTCAGCGAGGCGCATTTGATCGGCAGTTCGTCGTGGAGCATGGCGGCGAGCGCGGCAAGGCGTTCGGCGAACTGCCCGATCGGATAGGTCACTGCGGAGCTGTCGCCGCTTTCTTCCTCGGTCTTGACGAAGCCGGCCATCTTGTCCAGGACAAGCGCGGTGTCGTATGAGGCGCCGCGCGCCTGCGCGTAGGCGGGAGAGGGCGCCGCGAGTGCGCCCAGGGCGCCGAACGTGTCGAGTGCCGGTGCCGTGATCGGTTCGCCGACGCCGTATGCCCACATCGTGTAGTCGGCCGGCAGCGAGACCGCCGCGACCGGCATTTTTTCCGTCGCCAGCGCCGGCGCGAGCGAGTAGTCAAGCGAAAGCCCCTGCAGCGGATTGTCCGGTTCGCCGGCCAAATCGAGGTAGCGCCCCATCCAGCCCGAGCGCGCGTTGGTGTCGAGCTGCCCGACCTCCCAGTAGTGGCGGCTGGTGAAGTGGCTCTCGTCCGCCGGCTCGTAACCGATCGCCGGAAAGACGGTCACCTTGCCCTCGCCGTGCAGCTCGGCCAAACCGCCGGCCGACGGGTGCCACATCAGCGTTTCGTCCTCCGTAAAGACCTGCCCCGACCCTTCGGCGAGCCCGAGTACGGGGCGGAGTTCTTTGTACTTCGCTTCCTTGACCGGCGCCAACACCGATAGCGCGTCCCAGCCGCCTTCCATGAAGATCGACACGAGCACCGGCTGTGCCGGCCCGCCCGCGGCAGACGCCTTGGCGATGCCGTCTTCGAACACGCGCGGGCTGAGCATCGACGCGCCGTACACCGACAGCGCGGTCCCGGCTGAGCGCAACAGAAAGGTACGCCTCGTCAGGCCGGTGCCGGCCGGCAGCGGCATCCCCGTCTCGATGCTCGGCAGGCCCTTCCCCGCGACGGCCACCCCGCGGCGCAGCAGCTGTGCACGGTTGAAGTCGTTGCACGAGCAGCTCTTGGCCATGTCAGCTCTCCTTCTGGGTTGTCGTGTGGCGGGTCACCTCAACTCACCTGCATGTCCGGAGACGTCGCGATCAGCATGCGCAGGGCGTTCTGGCGCATCGCGCGATAGGGGCTGCGCTCCCAGCTCGCGAGCGGTTCTTTCAGGCAGGATCCCGCGAATTCGGCGATGCACTGCTCGGATTCAGGTGAGAGGGGCGGGTTGGCCCAGTAGGCGAGCGCGCTAGACAGGGCCGTCGAGGGATCCTCGGTTGCGCTGTATTCGGGTTGCCCGCCCGCCGGCCACGGGTTCGGATAGGTCTTCGAGGTAACGTAGCTCGCCAGTTCCCAGCGAGCCTTGGCGGTCGAGGTGTCAAGCCAGCGCGTAAAGTTCCAACCGGACACGTTCGGTGGGTAGAACAGCTGCTGACCGGCGTTCGCCGAGAGCCATGCCCAGGCCGTCGTGTCGATCGGACGTAGGATCGAGCGCAGGAGCCCGGCGTTGTAGACGACCGGCGGCGTCACCAGCTCGGGGCCTTCATAGAAGTCGGGGTGCTGGATGATTGCCTCGACGGTCGCTTGGATGCTGTAGCCCGAGCTCAGATACACGCCCTGGAGGGAGGCGAGGGTGGCTTCGGAGGGCGGGCTCGGTATGAAGTAGCTCCACAGCTTGGTCACAAAGAACGAAGGGTGGAGCGGGTGGGTAACGCACAGGCGGACGGCGTCTTCGTAGTTCCATTTACCGGTCTGTCCGAACACGGTCTTGAGTCCGTTGTCGTGGTAGCTGGGGTCGAAGCGGAAGTTGTAGTTGCCGAGTTCGGCTGACCAGTCGTTGCGCCAGCCGGTCAGCGCCCGTGCCATTTCGCGTACGTCGTCCTCGGTGTAGGCGCCGCGCTCGGCGCCGAGCGAGAACAGCTCCATCATCTCGCGCGCGTAGTTCTCGTTGGGGTCGTTCTTTCTATTCGACGTTCCGTTGAGGAACAGGAGCATCGCCGGGTTGGTCGTCACAGCGAGGAACAGGTCGTGGAAGCTGCCGAGAGCCATCGAACGGAACAGGTTGTTCTGATCGAGCATCAGCTGCTGGCTGTTGACCTGGGCGTTGGAGTTGGCAAACCAGTCGTGGAGGATGAAGGTCAGCCGCTCCACCAGCTGTTGGTCAGAGCGCACCATTCGATCCAGCCACCAGCAGTGGTCCTCACCCCACGCGTTGGCTGGATCGAGTGGGTTGCCTTCTTCGTCGACCGGTGGCGGCCCGCTGAGCGTCGCCGCTCCGGAGGGACGGGTGAGGCTGAAGACGACCTGTTGGAGCGGCTGCCCGACGAGCTCCTGGGCCTGACCCGGGGTCGGGCCGAAGCCGGCGCGCCAGAGCAGGCGTTGAACCTGCCCGATGGTGATCGGCGGTGAGCGGACCGTCGCGACGGGGGCCGGCGAGGGCGCCGGCGGCGAAGGGGGAGCCACCGGCAGCGCGATCGGAAGGGTGCCGCGCGGCGGGGCGGCTATGGGGTGCCCGACAGGCTTGTGGCGCTTGCGTCGACGCTTGTGCTTCTTGTGGTGCAGCTGGTGCGCCTGGTGCCGGTCCTTGGGCTCTTTGGCCTTTGCCCGCTTGTGCCGCTCATCGTGGACGGGCGACGAGTGCGTCGCCGCGCCAGAGGGTTTTGTCCCGCTCGGCGCGCCCTGTGTCATCGAGCGAGTGCCGTCTTTGCGGGTGGGCAGGCGTCGACCATGTCGAGCATGGGAATCGGCTCGGCCCGCTGTCGGCCGGAGCTTCGCCCCGGCTCGCGAGGCTCAACGAATGTCCTACGGCCCAGTCGGTCGCCGAGGAGACGTTTCCCGCGAGCGTTCGGTCGCGCCGGGTGCTATCCGTCCGGACGGGGCGTGAACCTGCGGTGGGCTGATGCTGCAGCTGCGCGTGTTCGGTGCACCACGATTCCCGCCGGAGCCTTCCTGCTCAGCCCGCGGCAGGTCGTCTGCTAGAACCTGGCGGTGGCCGAGCGGGAGACCCGGGTTGGTGTGGATGTGTCGGCCGCCGCGTTCGCGGCGCTGTTTCACTCGGTGCAAAGCTGGGGGCGCTGGGGCGCCGATGACGAGCTGGGGGCGCTGAACCTGCTGACGGAGGACCGCGTGGTGGCCGCCGCCCGGCTCGTCCGCAGCGGCATCGTTGTGAGCCTCAGCCTGCCGCTGAACACCGACACGGCACCCGACTGCCCGAACCCGGCCGAAGTCCGGATGACCCAGCGCAACGATGATGACGTGGGGTTGGGCTCGATGGGCTTCGCCAAGGACTTCGTCGGAGTTGACTACCACAGCGACGGGCACACGCACATTGACGCGCTCTGCCACGTCGCCTACGAGGATCGTCTCTACAACGGCGTTGCCGCCGGCTCGGTCACCGCGGACGGCGCAGCAGCCGAGGCGATCGACCTCGTCAAGGACGGCCTCGTCGGCCGCGGTGTGCTCATCGATGTCCCGCGGCTTCGTGGTGTGCCGTGGCTGGAGCCCGGCGAGCACGTCTTTCGCAAGGACCTCGAGGCGGCCGAGCGCGAGCAGGGCGTCAGGATCGAGCAGGGCGACATCCTCCTGGTGCGGACTGGCCACCCCCGCCGCCTCGCACAGCTCGGCCCGTGGGACACCGCACGCAGCAAGGCCGGTCTGCATCCCACGACGATGTCGCTGCTGGCCGAGCGAGGCGTGGTCGCGCTCGGCTGCGACGGCAACAGCGACACCGCGCCGAGCAGCACCGAGGGCGTCGCGTTTCCGATTCACGTGCTGGCACTCAACGCGATGGGGGTGCTGCTGCTCGACTACCTACAGTTCGAGGAGCTGGGAGCCGCCTGCGAGGCAGCGGGCCGATGGTCGTTCTTGTGCATGACGGCTCCCCTTCGCATCCTCGGCGGCACGGGCTCGCCGGTCAACCCGCTCGCAATTCTCTAGCGCAGGCTCATTCCTTCCACCGCAGGTTGCCGTCGTCGGCTGCTGCCTGCTCGATCTGCTCAAGGGTGACGTCGGTCCCGCGATCGGCGACCATCGTCTGCAGGGCCTCGCCGATGCCCGGCGCCCACAGCCTCCGCGCCACCGCGACCCGGCCGGGCTCCTCGTCGAACTGGGTCCATTCCAGCTCAACCAGCGGACCACGCGAGGGAGGCATGTCAGCGGGTACGGGCGCGCCCGCCCCGTACAGCGTGATCTGGGCCTGCCAGCCGTGCGGGCACAGCTCGCCCATCACGACCAGGGCCTGCCATTGGTCCGTGACCGCCTGTGGCCGCCTGGAGCGCCGACGCAGGCACGCGGAGATGAGCACGCACGCCAGTGCCATCGCCGCGATCAGCGGCACGATCACGAATGTTTCATACGAAGGCGCGTAGGTGCTGCCCCCCCGGTAGCTGGCGATCAACAGGCCTGCGGCGGTCGCGCTCACGTCGGCTCCCGCGATCCGCTCGATCCGCTCCCGGGACGCAGCTGCCGACTGGCGTTCATGGTCTCCTCACGGTAGCCGCTGCGGAGGGCTCGCGTGTAACGCTGGTCTCCTCACGGTAGCCGCTCCGGAGGGCTCGCGTGTAACGCGCTGGGCCTTGCGCGGACTGAGCCACAGCGAGCATCGGCAACTTCTGGTCTGGCGGGACTGAGGGATGCGCCCGCCAGCGCTCAGGAGCGGCCGCTTGCGCGCATCCCCGATCCGCTAACCCTGGAGAAGAACACATGCTGAGGAAGAACCACGTGCTGCGCGCGAGCGCCTGCTCGCTGGCATTGGGCGCCCTCGCGCTCGCCGCAACATCAGCGAGCGCCTTTGCCTCACCGCCGATCGTCGGGCACGCATACGTCAATGACAACACCGCCGGGTCGAACACCGTGGCAGGCTTTGACCGGCTCGCCGATGGCTCGCTCGTCCCGATCTCCGGCTCCCCGTTCCCCGCCGGGGGCGCCGGATCCGGCAAAGGGCTGTCCTCGCAGGGGGCCCTGCAGCTTTCAAGTGACGGGCGCTACCTGCTCGTCGTGGACGCTGCAAGCAACCAGATCTCGGTGCTGCGACTCCGCTTCGACGGCGTGCCCGAGCCGGTCGGCGCTCCCGTGTACTCGGGGGGTAGCGACCCCGTCAGCATCGCGGTCTCGGGCAACCTCGTGTACGTCGCGAATGCCGGCGCGAGCGATACCAACGTCACCGGATTCTACCTGGCACCGTGGGGCGCCCTCTACCGGCTGCCGTACACGACCTTCGCGCTGCCCGCCGGATCAGGTCCGGGTGACGTACTGT
>Ga0209040_10002611_pt1 | contig 14013 bp, 9 predicted proteins | sample BogFormECP12_OM3_FD_188240 | JGI IMG/M metagenome (GOLD analysis project Ga0209040, IMG submission 188240) | Bog forest soil microbial communities from Calvert Island, British Columbia, Canada - ECP12_OM3 (SPAdes) (version 2) | ecosystem: Environmental > Aquatic > Freshwater > Wetlands > Bog ...
CCTCCAATATTCACATCGAAGTAACCGTTCCCGGTGGGGACATAGATGCTATTGTTGGAATCCACCGCTGGTCCCCAGCCGCCCTGCCATATTCCGCCGCCGTAAGCGTTAGGTGTAGTTACAAACACTCCGCTCGGAGCCAGCGAGCTTTTGCTGAACGCCATAACGTAACCGTGATAGTCATCGTTGTCGCAATGCGAGCCCCAGGAAACGAAAACAAGGCCATTGGCGAGTGCCAGTGCCGCGCGCTGATTCTGCATCAGGGGATCAAAGATGAGGTATCCGTCCACTGATCCCGAGCCCGTACCAGGCGTCTTCGCCTTGATTGGAGCCCCATGAAAGGGATTTATGAGAAGTTCCATTCCCGTTCGGATGTCCAAAACGTGCATCCTTTGGTAATAGGTCGTGTGCCCGTTTACGATCTCCTTGGTCTTGGCCACCACATAGATTTCGTTGGTGGTGAGATCGATGACCGGCGTACTGGTGATGCCGATCTCGGGCACAAGGTCATCGCAACCCACCTCGTCGCTGGAAACCGGAAGGATTTGCCTATTGCCGAAGGTGCCGATGAAGCTTTTCTGCCAAAGCTGCTGACCACTGTTGGCGTCGAAGGCGTACACCTGGTCGTGCTCTGTGACCACGTATACCACATTGTGGGGCGCGCTATTAACTTGCACACCTGGCACATACAGCGGCTGCGCATAAACGTATCCCTCGACGGGCAGCACCAGGCGTTTGCCAAAGCTCACCTCATTGACGTTCGAGGATTTCAGAATGGTTTCATGGGCATTAAGGCCGCTGCGATAGTTGTCATTGTGATAGGTAGTGACTGCGACCTGTCCCACGGCAGGCAGGGAGGACAACAGAATGGCTATTGCCACGGCATAGGCAGAACAGACGAACCGGTTCTTCACAGGATGACTCTCCTTTTTCGGTGCGATAGACATTTGATTGTAGAAGCTTAGTTGTTGAAGCACAACGAGGTGGGCAACAGGACTGCAGACTTCTATTCAGGAGTTAGCCGAATGTAGCAATACTTTTATCTCAGCTACAAGTGGTGGTTGAATGAGGCACTATCGTGGTAATAGCACTACACCTACCTACCATTGCAGTGCGGCAAAATAGTTAGCACTATTGCCCAATTGTTTTCTGCGGCAATTACACACATAATCGCTCTTCAATTCCAAAGACAAAGTAGCAGCGGGGCGGGAGCTCCGGATAAGGGTCAAGTTTGCACGTAAGGGGTTTCGTACAAATCTTACCTTCCCAGGGCCATTTGTGGGGATTCCTCAGATTTTGCATTGAGTTGCAGTTCGCGTTAAGGGTGACGCGCTGAGCAGGAGAAAACTGTGCGCGACGTCTCGAAAGCTTTTCTTGGCGCACAAATGGCGTAAGACCAAACAATGGAGGATGTAGATGATGAATAGGAAGTTGTGGAGGGTTCTTGCAGGGCTGTGCACGCTCGCAATCGCGGCCGTCTTGATCGCGCCGGCATCCGCGCAGATGTCGGCGGCTAAAGAAAAACCGTTAATGTACACGTATGTCGGGAATTGGAATATTCCCCGCGCGCAATGGGGAGAAATGGAAAAGCCGAATTCGGCTAACCAGAAAATCCTTGAGCAGGCCCTCGCCAGCGGGACACTCGTGGCCTATGGCAGCGACATAAATCTGATTCACCAACCCGAAGGCTACACCCACGATAGTTGGTGGTCGGCCATGTCTATGGCCGGATTGCTTAACGTGCTCGACCAATTCGGCAAATCCGGCAGCTCCACTTCTCCCATCCTGACCAGTGCCACGAAACACGAGGATGCCATTTTCGTCAGCCGGCATTACAACTGGCATGCGGGATCGTGGAAGGATGTGTACACTCACGGGTCGTCCTATAAATTGAAGGCGGACGCGCCGGACAATGCGGTGGATATGCTCAGCGCGAACCTCATCGTGCCACTGATGGAGAAAATGCTCGCCGACGGCACCATCCACGAGTACGAAATCGACACTGAAGCCATCCATACCCAAGCGCCCGGCACGTTTTGGGTTTTTTACATCGCGGCCAACGCCGAAGGCCTGGACAAGGTCAACGCAGCGCTGCGGGAGAGAATGCAGGCGAACCCACTGGGAGGGCCGGCATTCGGTTCCATGGTGGACCTGACCCCGCATCGCGACGAACTGGCTCGCACCAACGCCACGTACAAATAGTTGCCTGCATTTGCTCCCCGATCCGCGAGCCCCCTGGCTTTTGTGGGTGCCGCTCGCGGATCGGCTTCTTGAGGCACGTGGATTGCATTTTGAATCCTTCCCGAGGGCAGAACGTCGGCCGCTTGTTGGCGCGCCCGGCGCTTATACTGCAAATTCTGGTTCCCCGGATGTGGTTGGTGTACACTGCCGTAACCTAAGATGCCGAAGTAGAAATCCTGCGGTAAGAAAGCAATGGAGGCGTGATGCCGTTCCGTATGGAGAGCCGCCCGGTCGGCGATGTCCTTATCGTTCAGTGCCAGGGACGACTCGTGGCCGGGAAAGAAGTTAACACCCTGCACTATTCCATTCAAGACTCCTTCGCCAGGTACGGCGACGTCGTCTTGCAACTCGACCAGGTTGAGTTCATTGACAGCAGCGGGTTAGGAGCGTTGGTGCGCCTGATGCAAGTCGGACGCGCGAAAGGCGGAGACCTCAAACTCAGCGCACTGCCACCCGCGATCCGCACGACCCTTGCGATGACCAACCTGCTCTCGCAATTCGAAACCTACGACTCGGTCGAAGAAGCCATCACGGCCGCCTATTTAGGCTCGCGCTATTCGCGGGGAAAAGGCGGGGACACAAGGCCTCCCATACTTTGCGTTTACGAGTCCACGGACGTGTGCACCTTCCTGCGGGAAGTGCTGTGCGGCGCCGGCTACAACGCCTTGACCGCTTTGGGAATGAGCGATGGCCTGATCCTGCTCAGGGCGACGAAGGCAAAACAGGTTGTGATCTCCGCAAACATCGCGCAGATGCAATCCGCACATGGCCGGTCGGCCCTTAGGCTGGTGGAGGAAGTTGATCCGGCCGCCTCGCTTCTCGTGCTCGACCAGAACTTTGCCACCCAGGATCCCGGAGAAGCCGCGGAACAGCTCCTCAGCCGCATTGGCGCCCAGTAGAAGCCATCCAAAAGCTTCTAACCAACAGCAACCATCAAGGAGGCAGGCATGACCACAAGCACGGTGCATTTTATGGTCGATCTCACCATCCATGAGGGGAAGTTCGCTAGCTTCGAGGGCATTGCGCAGGAGATGATCGCCAGTACCCAGCGGGAGCCAGGCGCTCTCGGTTACGAATGGTTTCTGAGCGCCGATCGCACACGTTGCCGGCTCGTCGAAACATATGCGGATTCGGATGCCGTGCTCGCGCACCTGACGGGCCATGCGGTGCAGGTGGGTGTGCCGAAACTCCTCGAGACGTCGAGCCTTAACCGGTTCGAGGTTTACGGGGACCCGGGGCCGAAGGCAGCGGCGATGCTGGCAGGATTCGGCGGTGAAGTCTTCGCGCCCTGGCGTGGTTTGCATAGCTAAGGGCTTGAGTCGTTGAAGGGGCGCAAGGGTGGGGAACCACGCGACACGCTGATTACGTCCGCCCTGTCGTCCGACTGACGGACGACAGGGGCACCCAAACTCAACGCGATCGGTGAGACGATTTGGCTGAGGTGCGCTTTGCGGACTTAGCTCGGGCGTGTTTTGCGGACTTGGCTGAGGTGCGCTTTGCGGACTTGGCTCGGGCGGGTTTTGCGGACTTGGCTGGGGTGCGCTTTGCGGACTTAGCTCGGGCGTGTTTTGCGGACTTGGCTGAGGTGCGCTTTGCGGACTTGGCTCGGGCGGGTTTTGCGGACTTGGCCGGGGCGCGCTTGGCGGATTTGGCCCGGGCGTGTTTTGCCGGCTTGGCTGCGGCGGCGTGTTTCGCTGGATGCCTTGGGGCCGCTGAAGGGGCTATGACCGGTACTGCCACGATGGCTGCGGCGGGCGCTGCCGAGGTGGCTGCAACGGGTGTTGCCGAGGCGGCTGCGGCGCGTGCCGCCAACGGGGCCGCTGCCCCCAGCCAGAAGTTCAACTCCAATGCTTTGTCGCCCTGGAACCAGTTCTGCTGCCACGACTTCGGATCCTTCATCACGGTGACTACATCCTTGCCCTCTTCTTGCATAGATTTCGCCACAGCCCGGAAATTGTAATGGTCGAACACAGCTTGCACTTCCACAGCGTAGGCTTTCGCCAGAGCATGGTCGCCCTGAATGATGACCATGTTCTCGTCATTCTTCTGGCTTGCCGAGGCAGAGAAGTTGTGTGAGCCAGTGATCACGATGGGGTTGTCGCCATTGGGATCGATGATGATCACCTTGGAGTGCACGATGGCAAAGCCAATCTGGTGCAGGAACTGACCCCGCATCACCTCAGCGGCCCAGTTACCCACACCATGCAGTCCCTGCGGCTGTACAATGCGGAACTGCTGCACCTGCTGTCCGGCGCGCTGCACCAGCGTCACCTGGGCCTTATCCAGTTGCTTCGAGTCGGCCGTCGAGATGACCCCTTTGACGAACAGGTTTTTGTTTGTTGCCTGTTGTTTAACAATGGCGTCGAGCATCGAGGAGCCACCCGGCTGGAACATCAGGAAGATGATGCCCTGCTGCGCCCCGGCGATTAGCTTGTTGGCCGCATCCATTTCCTGCTCGGCGCTGGACTTGGTGAACCACACGTCAACACTGGCGGTTGAGGTCTTCGCCGGCTTCACTTGGCTGTTGGCAGCAACCAGGTCCTTCGGGGTGTCGTTTCCGGCATCGCGCAGGCGGTTCCACTGATCCATGAAGATCTGAGCCACGCTCGCGTCATTGATCAGGATGATGTTGTTGATCTGGGTGCAGACGCCGGTCGGCGACCAGTTCGTGCTGCCGCTCAAGGCCGCTGTGGGTTTTTGCCGGCTGTCGCAGACCACCGCGAACTTGTTGTGACCCAGGCAACCGGAGGCCATCATCCGATCATGGACATCGCAACCAGCCTTCTTCAGCGTGGCGCGTCCGGCTTTGTTCTCGTCATCATCACGGTTCTTATGCGCGCCGTTTGAGAGCACCACGTGGGCGCGTTCCCCTAAGGCCGTCAGCTTCTCCAGCAGTATCCCGTCGGAAAGCTCGAACATCGCCAGAAAGATGTGCCCGCCATTCTTATTCGTCGCGTCCAGCAGGTCGATAAGACGCTGGCGCAGATCGCCGCCCAGGAAAAGGCGGATTTTGTTTTCCTGCTCATCGTTGAGGCTGCTCTTAAAATTAGACAGCGATTTGCTGCTGAGATCGCCTTTCAGGTAGCGCGACATGAACTGCGACATAACCAGACCGCGGTTGAAGTAGCATTCGAACGACGGGCTAATCTGGCCGGTTAACTCCACCTCGTTGCTGAAGAGACTCGCCTGGGTCTCGTCCACCTTTGGGGCGGCGTTGCCCGTCTGGATCACCGGGGCGGCCTGATACGACACCTTGTCACCCTCGTTGGGCTCGTGATCGGTCCAGGCGTAGCGCCGGATAGGCGAGGTGTCAGACGCTTCGGGCTTGTTAGGGTCAGGTTCTCCGCTGGAAAACGAAACCCGGTTTTGCATGATATCTACCTTGCCGTTTAGCTTGCGGCGAAGTTCAAAACCAATGCAGTCGGGGATCAACTGCGAAGAACGCCATGCGACGAACACGTCGTCGCTATTTACGAAAGCTTCAATTTGTATGGGCACAATGGGTCTCCAGTTTCTCGCAGGTTCGGGCAGAAAGGTGATTGGTGGACAAGCACAGCAGCCGCTTTTTTCCCGGGAGGCGAGAGGTCTGTAATCATGTGCTCAAACCACGCTACAGTCAATCGCACAATGGTGGGGGTGCTTAAGATTGGCTCCAGCCCTCTTCTTGGTTGGCAGGGACAATTGATCCATTCTTGTTCGGCTGCACCATTGATTCCCCAGCAACTCTCAATCACCCCGTACTCCCGCCCATTCGTAAGCTGCGCGAATGGTTTGCCGCTACGCGGAGAAACACTGCAAGACGCGGGCCAACCGGTAACCGATGGAGTGGCAGGTTTGATTTCCGTGTATTTGCAATGGCGTAGAGCGTCGCCAATCAATTTTCAGATAGATTGCCGGTTTACTTCGGCCTGAAGACACTATCTGGACGGATATTGACGACTATCCGTTCGGCTAGCCGAAAGGTTTTGCTTATTCTTACTGTGCAATCGGGGCCCAGCATTAGGAGACCGGTGCCCCACCCAAGCCGCTCGTGCTTGGCCTTTTCCAAGGCAAGATGTTAACAAAGCCAAGTAGGTCCTACTTAAACGCCGGATCGGAGGCGGCATCGGGCCGCGGTTTCCATTCCACCGAGTAGTATTGGCCGCGATCGCGCGCCCAGGGATCGAAGGCGTTGATCACGTGCTGCAGCTCCGGAGTCAGTTCCGGAATATTTCGCATCAGCACACACTTAAGCGGCGAGACGGGCTGCTGATGCCCGTTCGGCGCTCCGGTTTCCATCATCTGCGGCCCTGGCCCATTGTGATTGACCCAATCAACGCCGAGCGTCGTATAGAACTCGGGCCGGAAGCTGGAGGTAAGGAAACGGTCGCTGAACAATCTTCGCGAGGCGTTCAGAATAAACACCACAAACTGCGTTTCCGAAATGGCATATCCATGTGGCCGGGTATATTCCGCCAGCAAGCCGACCACGGTGTCCACATCTTCGATGTTGTCCACCACGGACCCGTTGGGGTGACCTAGACAGTCATTGATCGGCGTCCCGTCCGGGTTCCGCTGGGCGTCGGTGATGATCTTCGACGAATCGCAAACGTGCGTCCCGTAGATCTCGCGCAGTTGCGCGATGGTTTCCATCTGTTGCTTGCGGGCAGTCGAATCGGCGGGGAGGGTCTGGTCCACAAAGTCGTCGTAGCTCGTCAACTGGCGTAGGCCATACTGGCGGCGGAACTCATTAAAACGCGGCACGCCATGCTCGCGGTCGCGAATCAGGTCGAGCGCCGCGATATCAATCTGCTGGGTCGGGGTATCGAGCCGCGGCAGATGAATGTTCTGCAGGAACTGAGGATGGTTGTTCAGCGTGAGCAGGCCCAGCCGCTGCCGTCCCATGCTCAGTCCCCAGTTGGCCAGACCACGTGACCGCATAGCGTCGGTGGCTTTGCCTTCGAAGGTTTCGATGACCGCAACTTTCTGAACAATCTGGTTCGGATCTTTGCTCATGTCGCGGTACTCGATCAGATCGGGAACCAGCGGATGCAGACGATAAACCGTGACAAACTCTTCCGGGAAGTTGAACGGCGATCCGAAGTGATTCACCCCACCATTGACGTCGTTGGGATTGGTGATGTCGTAGTGCGAAACCTTGCTGCCGAGTCCGACGATACCCGGTCCGGAGGCAAACACTGAATACCACTGGGTTGCTTTCTTGGCATTCTCCGAGGTGCCGAAACCGTGGACCACAACATCGGAGAGCGCCTTGGAAACGTCGGGATCGCCGGTGCCAAGCAGCCCACTCCAGTTGGCGTTCATGCCTTTGTAGAGCGGCTCATCGTAAAGCAGTTGCGGAGTCCATTCAGTAGTGTGGATCTTGGCGATTTCGGCCGAGACCACAAGCCGGGCTGCGTTGAACAGTTCATCCGCGGTGACGTCCTGGTATCGGATCACGCGCTTGGGATCGGAGGGATTGCGCAAGCCGCTGTCGGCTTGCGGGTGTTGTGCCGCCTGCCTGCGGAATTCATCCACGAACGAATTGTGCTCCCGGGCGAACAGGTTGTGATAAAAGCTCAGCCCAATAGACCAGTTATCGGGAAACGCCACCGCCTCTTGTCCCTTCCACTGCGGCGCAAATGGATCGCCGGGTTGCAGTACGGGCAAATAACCAGGACCCGGCATTCCAGCAACCGGCTCGAGCAGCATCTTTGCGGGATCTTTGGGATCGCGCTTCACGCGCTTCAGCGAAGTTTCGTCAAAGCCGTAAAGCTGCGAGGCATCCCACCACGCCGTGTTGTTATTGGCAAATGTCTTCGGCGCGCGTGTCAGGTAGGTGCGCCCGCCCATGGTGAATTGCTCGGGCGGCGAATCCTTAAGCAAGTAGGTTTTGTCCACCTGATCGCCGGGACGGCATCCCAGCTTCTGGATCTCTTCCGTCGTCAGCGGCGTTTGGACGTTGTTCACCAGTTCGCTCTTGCAGCCGACCTGCATGTCTCCGGGAGCGTTGTGTCCCTCGTCCATGTGCGAGAACCAGTCGTGCGTCATGAATTGGATCCAGTAGGCTGCGAGGACGTTAAAGAACGGCGCCTTCTGGTAGTCGCAGTTGGCGTCGGGCGAATCGTTGGGGAGCCCGAAGCCGGCGTTACAAGAGGCCGGGTTGGACTGCGAACGCGTGAACAGCTTGCGGCTGATTACCTGAGGGTCCGGGGTCAACAAACCTAACCGGCCGCCGTGACGGTTCTTGGTGAGAGTAGTCTGCTCGAGGTCGGGAAATGTGGTGTCAAATTCCACGTTACGCGCAAACGGCATGCCAGTTGAACCCATTAGCGGATTACGGATATCGTTGCAGATACCGGTGAGAGTGCGGGCGCGAATCAGCTCGCCCTTGCATACCTGCTCCCCATTGCCGCCGACCGCCGAATAGTAGGCATTGTCCTTCGGCAGGCGCATCTCCGGCCAGGTCTTCAGCGCAGGTCCGCGGACACCGTCCCGACCCTCAACGTAGGTCTGGTAGGTCCCGGCATTGTCGAACAGGTTGAACTTGATCAGCTCGATTCGCTCGTACTCCAGATCCAGGAGCGCACCTGCTACTCCTCGCAATTGCGGCCCCTTAACCGAGAGGAAACCGACTGGCAGGGAAGAGGAGTCTCCCGCCCCCCAATAATGGGCCCAGTCAACCCAGGGCGTCATGCGGAATTGAACGGCTTTCTGGCCTCCCCGGCAACGCGCGGTCGGTTCGGTCACCTTCCCCTGGAAGCGCTGATCGCGCGTGTTCGCGATCGGAAGGAAGCCGGCCCCTACCACAACTGCGCACGCCTTCAGCTCCGCTACTTCTTCCTGTTTCGGGCTGAGCTGGTTGTTGCCAGAATTGCCCGTGGATGGCGCATCACTGGGAATAGCCATAGAGGGCAGAGTAAACAGTAAAATCCCGACGGAGAGAACCAGAGAATGGATTTTCATGAGGGGTAAATGATTGGCGCAATCCTCGTGGAAGTCAAGAACTTTAGATTAGACCTTCTGCTCCCGTAGCTTCTTCAGCAGCTCAATTCCACCGTGTGGGATGGGTTCTCCGTGGCCGACCCCCACGATCTCGATGTCGCCGAAATCCGATAGCTTCCCCACCGATTGCACATTCTGCTTCATGTCCAGCGTCAGGCCGGCCCAACCGGCTTCCACCCGCGGCCACGTCACAATCACATCGCCCACGAACAACGCTTTTTTCTCGGGCCAATGGAACGAAAGACAGCCCGGCGTATGTCCGGGCGTCGCAACAATCGTCAAGGGTCCAATGTGGTCCGCTTCTTTCAGGGACTGATCAACCGTGCAGGGCTTATGGCCATCGAACCCAACCGCTAGCCCGAATTGCGTATAGTAAGCGCCCAGTGGAGGTTTGGGCCATATCGATACTTTGGTAGACTTCCGCTTGCCTTCAATGATGCCGATCTCCCATTCGTGAGCATAGACCCTGGCATTGGTCTGTTTCTTCAGTTCCGCAATACCGCCGATATGGGAACGGTGCGCGTGGGTGGCGATGATGTTCTTCAGATCGGACGGCTGCCGCCCCATGGCCTTGATCTCGTCAAGGATCCGATGCGGCTCTGTATCGTACAGGGCGTCAATCAGGGTTATCCCATTGCCGTCGTCAAGCAGGAAAGCGTGAACATGGCCGCCCATAGTCTGGTGCAGGTAGTGAATGCCGTCGGCTAACTTCATTTGTCGCCTCTCCTCCGATTCGGTTCAGTCACAGCGAATGAACTGGCAACCCCGTTCCGAGCTTCGAAGGAATATACACCTAATCGTCTCCGTTCGTACGCTTTTTTGTGTTCCTGTCTGGTGCCGCAGGTTCGCGTCCTTCTTTGGACGCGAACCTCTCGCTGACCGCCTTCCCGAAATGCCGCAGGATTGCGCTGGCCTGCGGACGGCTCACGACCGACGCCAGCGCTGCCGCGTCGGCGTCCTTCACCGCCTGCAGGCTGCCGAAGTGCTGCAACAGCCGTCGGGTGGTGCCCGCGCCGATGCCGGGAATGTCGAGCAGCTCGGTCTTGCGGTCGCGCATCTGCCGCCGCTTGCGATGGAAAGTGACGGCGAAGCGGTGGGCCTCGTCGCGAACCTGCTGCACCAGATGCAGCACCGGTGAATGGCGGTCAAGGACGATGGGCTCGTCCTCCTGGCCGTGGACGTAGATGACCTCCTCGCGCTTGGCGATGGCGGCCAGCGGCTGGTTGGTGATGCCCAGCGACTCCAGCGCCTGCGCGGCTGAGTGCAGTTGTCCGATACCGCCGTCGATGAGCACCAGGCTCGGCATCTTCTGCTGCTCGTCCTGGACGCGCTTGTAGCGGCGCGTGACCACCTCGCGCATGGAGGCGAAGTCGTCCACACCGGTGATGTCTCGGATGATGAACTTGCGGTAGGCGGACTTGTTCATCTTGCCGCCCTCCCAGACCACCATCGAGGCGACGGTCTCAGCGCCCTGGATGTGCGAGATGTCGAAGCACTCGATGCGTTTGGGCAACTCCGGCAGCATGAGCGCGTCCTGCAGCGCTTGCTGGATCGCCTTCGCCGCGGGCTTCATCACGCGGAAGCGCTGGTCGTAGGCCTGCTTCGCGTTCTGGCCGACGAGGTCGACCAGCGAGCGCTTCTCGCCGCGCAGCGGGACGTGGATCTGCACCCGCCGCTTGTGGCCCTCGGAGAGGACCTCTTCCAACGTGCTGCGGTCCTCGAAGTCGACTGGCACGTAGATCGTGTGCGGCACGTATTGCTGGTCGAGATAGACCTGCTTCAGCAGGGCCGAGAAGAACTCTCCCGGCTCGAAGCGCGCGCCGGCAACAGTCTCGGCGAGGTCTTCCCAGAAGAACTCGCGCTTGTCGACGATCTTGCCGCCGCGCATGTGGAACAAGTTGACCGCGAGCATCTCGCTCTCGTAGTGATAGCCGAAGACGTCGGCGTCATCGCCCTCGATGGCCGCGATGCGCTGCTTCTGTTCCAGCAGAGTAATAGTCGAAATAAGGTCACGATACTTGGCGGCAAGCTCGAACTGCTCACGCTGGGCGGCCGCAATCATACGTTGCTGCAGAGACCGCGACAGGTCGGCGCCGCGGCCTTCGAGGAACATCCTCACGTCGTGCACCGCCTCGGCATAGCGCTCCGGCGTGGTGAGTCCTTCGACGCACGGCCCGAGACAGCGCCCAATGTAGAACTGCAAACACGGCCGCGGATAGTAGCGATTAAGGTCGAGCTTGCACGAAGGAATCAGGAAGTGCCGATGGATGAGATCGACGATACGATACGCGAGGCTCGTAGGAAAGAAGGGCCCGTAATACAGTGAGCCGTCCTTGCGCAAGCGCCGCGTCGGATAGACGCGCGGATAACGCTCGCCGATGGTCAGCTTAATATAAGGATACGTCTTGTCATCGCGCAGAAGGATGTTGTAACGCGGCTTCTTCTGCTTGATCAGGTTGTTCTCGAGCGCCAGCGCTTCTTTCTCGTTGTCGACGACGATATAATCGAGGTCGATGGCTTCGCGCAGCAGAGTTCCCGTCTTGGCATTCTCCGACGCACCCTCCAGGAAATACGAACGCACGCGCGAGCGCAGGTTGTTCGCCTTGCCCACATAGATGATTTCGCCGTCTGCGTTCTTGTACAGATACACGCCCGGCGAGCCCGGCAGCGTACGGATTTTCTCGTGAAGATCCATTCAGCAAAGATTAAGAACACTGGTTAACGTCGCATCAGCGAGCGTTACTACTCGGTAAAAATTCTACGCTCCGCGTTAGGTTTACCTGATGGGCCACGCCGAAACTAGGAACGTCGAACCTTAGCGGCTTCAAGTGACTGAAAACAAACGGCCGTTTCTTGCGGGCGCTGACCGCAGATGGCAGCTTGGTTGCTTGTCTTCTTGCTAGGCAACGGCTGATTGCCAGCGGCGACGCCTATCGTTTTTCAAGGAGTCCTTTCCCATGAATCAATTCTCTTTACCGGTGTTGCTGGTAGCCACCAGTCTGTTCTTTACCGTCGGCTGTGCCACCAAGAGCTACGTGCGCAACCAAATGACTCCCACGATCAATCGGGTTAATGAATTAGATGATCTGACCGCGAAAAATACTCGCGACATCAAGGACGTTGACACGCGCGCCCAGCAGGGCATCGAGCAGACCGACCAGAAAGCTTTCGCTGCCGGACAGGCTGCTGATAAGGCTGGCCAGAACGCTACTCAGGCGCAGAAGCGCGTGACCAACCTCGCGGGCACGGTGGAGAACCTCGACAACTACAAAGCGGTCAGTGAGACGACCGTTTTGTTCGGCTTCAACAAAGCGGAGCTTACGCCCAAAGACAAGCAGACCCTCGACGACTTCGCGCAACAGCTCTCGGCCCAGAAGCACTACATCATCCAGGTCGAAGGCTACACGGATTCAGTCGGTTCGGCCGAGTACAACTATCAGCTTAGCCAGCACCGGGCCGATGCCGTCATCCGGTACCTGGCCCAGAAGTACAATGTTCCGGCATACAAGATTTTCGTGATTGGACTGGGCAAGGACAATCCGGTTGCTCAAAACGCGAGCGCCTCTGGCCGCGCCAAGAATCGCCGCGTGGATGTCCGTCTGATGACCAACAGCCTGACTGAATCGGCATCGGTCCAAGCTCAGTAATAAAGCGTCGTACTTCCGAAAAGCTCTCTTCCCCAGCCCCAGCAAAGAAGCGCCCAGCACAAAGGCCGTTCGCCAGGACGGCCTTTGTTCTTCAGTCATGTTGTTTCCAGCTCGAGCCGATTCTCGAGGTGACTATGCCGCATTTTTCAAGCCATATTGGGCAAGGACCTCTTCCTCAGCCTGGAGCCAGTCCTGATCGTGATGTCCATCGCGACGACCCCGCTTTTCGTATAGCTCGTAGGCACGCTGCCTGATTTGATCTTGCAGATGCGCGCTCCCAGTCTCGCGAAGCGATGACATGTGATGCTTTGTAGAAAGGCGTGTTGAATCGAATGGTGTTGTCTGCGTCATAGGTTCCCCTTTAATGCTTGCCTGTTGTTCTCTTCATTGGTTGGACGCGCCAGGTCCGGGAGAGGGATACTCGAGAGCTGTCCAATTCTTGTCAATTTTTACGGATCGACAGCACTTCACGCGAATGCGACATTGAGACAACGGGGAAGGCGAAAATCCAGTCCGGCGCGAATCGCAACTACGACTCCGGCCTGCAGGATTTTCGCGTACTGATGAGCACCAAGCTCCAACGACTGATGCTCCGCTTCATCAACATCTGGCCGCCATTTCTGGCGGCGGGAATTCGTGTGCGCTGGCATTCCGCTCGTTCCGTTGATGTCGAAATGAAACTTCGTCCGTGGAACCGGAACTATGTCGGCACGCACTATGGCGGCTCGCTTTACTCGATGACTGACCCGTTCTACATGCTCATGCTAATGGAGAATCTCGGCCGCGGGTACATCGTGTGGGACAAGAGCGCCAGTATCCGCTTCCGCAAACCCGGCAAGGGAAAGGTCACTGCGGAATTTCGGCTGAGCGACGCACAGCTCGACGAGATTCGCGACAAGCTCACCACCCAGGAGAAGTACGAGCCGACCTTTCTGGTCGAGGTGAAGGACGAAGTCGGCGATGTCGTCGCCGAGGTGCAGAAGGTCTTGCACATTCGCCGGAAGTGACGGCGTCGCTCTTTTCCTGGGGAATACGTAAGGATATGGTGGAGGCGGCGGGAGTTGAACCCGCGTCCGAAAATGTTGTCAGCAAAGAGCCTACATACTTAGTCTCGTTCCGGCGCCGGTTGCCCGGCACTCTC
>Ga0209040_10002612_pt1 | contig 14010 bp, 16 predicted proteins | sample BogFormECP12_OM3_FD_188240 | JGI IMG/M metagenome (GOLD analysis project Ga0209040, IMG submission 188240) | Bog forest soil microbial communities from Calvert Island, British Columbia, Canada - ECP12_OM3 (SPAdes) (version 2) | ecosystem: Environmental > Aquatic > Freshwater > Wetlands > Bog ...
ACGACGTCACCAGGAGCAGCCTTATGGACCGGCCGATCATTACCGTGCAGCAGTACATCCTGCAGCACGGCATACTCCCTTCATCGCTCGAACCATTTACCTTTTACTCTTCGGAGCGGTACACCCGTAATCTCATCTTTAAGAACGACGTCTTTGAATGCCTCGCCCTTTGTTGGGATATTGGTCAGTCGAGTTCGATCCACGATCACAATGACAAATTAGGCTGGATCTATCTTGCCAGCGGCCGTCTGTTTGTCCAAAACTATCATGTTGAACAGCGCGATCCCCTCCAACATACTTGTCGCCTCATACCAACAGAGGCCAGTGAGTTAGGTGCGGACCAGGCCGCCTATGTGGACAGGGAACAAGCGGTGCACAAAGTCTGCAATCTGCCGCGCTTCCAACAACGCGCCATCAGCGTCCACGTCTACCAGCAGCCCATGTCTCAATGTGAAGTTTATTCGCTTCAGACCGGTACGTATGAACTAGTCCAGTTGTCTTACACCAGCGAACTCGGCCGGCTGAATCCGGGCATGAGACTTTAGCCATTTCGTTTTCTCTATTCTCCGGTTCGCATGTTGAATTTACGACCTCGTCCGGAGACCCGCTCCCTTGCCAATGCCGGCTTCTCGTCTGGACTAGCTGGGATTAGGGTAAGGATTGCGCTGGGTATCGGAATCTGTATACTAGGGGGCCTATGATGGGGTTGATCCAAGCCGAAGCTTTCTGCGGCGCCCAGGCGTTATCGACTTGTTGTCTGTCTTGTTGCTGCTGTTCGTGTCAGCCCACCCAAGTGAGCGGCAAGCGAATAATTCCGGCTTAGCAGAAAGCAAGACGGAAAGATTTCAGGCCGCTCCCAACGAGCGGCCTTTTTTTTTGTGTGTGCCTCGCAATGTGGGGTGGTGCGGCAGGGGGGAGCGGGCGACCACCCCGCTATGCCGATGCGAGAAGAGAAATTGAGATAGGAATTCGCTCCGAATAAAAGTGAATACCGTTCAAAGGAGAAATGGCCTTGCCAGACAATACTACTCATCATGCCCTGGGTGATCGCGCCGCATTCCAACTAGCAAATGTTACCAAGACACCCCCGCAGTACGGGGCGATTACGCCACGGTGGCTGGTTCATTGAGGCAGGCACCCTGCGGGTGAACCGTGTGGTGGAAAGACAAGCTGCTCGAGGTGGTCTGCGGGCAGAAGGATGAGAAGCCGCTGCCGGAAAGCTACTTGGACTATGAGGAAAAGCCGCGCGAGTACACGTTGTGCGCGATTTCCGTGGTGCTCGATGTGCACACACGCGTATCGGATTTGTACAGCAATCCGTACGACCAGGTGCGCGAACAGTTGCGCCTGTCGGTGGAGAACGTGAAGGAGCGGCAGGAAGGCGAGCTAATCAACAACGCGGACTACGGATTGTTGAGGAACGTCCCGGCAAGCCAGCGCATCAAGACGCGCAAAGGTGCTCCGACTCCAGACGATCTGGACGAACTGCTAACGAAAGTATGGAAAGAGCCGTCCTTCTTCCTGGCACATCCATCGGCGATTGCCGCATTTGGAAGGGAGTGCACGCGGCGTGGAGTTCCTCCCCCGACGGTAACCCTATTCGGGTCACCTTTTCTGACGTGGCGTGGCATACCGCTGATTCCGACCGACAAGTTGCATGTCGATGGACAATCGAAGCCCAAGGGGCCCGGTGGGAGGACCAGCATACTGTTGCTGCGCGTGGGAGAAAAAAAGCAAGGCGTGATCGGATTGTTCCAGCCGGGATTACCGGGCGAACAGACGCCAGGGTTGTCCGTGCGATTCATGGGCATCAGCAACCGCGCATTGGCGTCGTACTTGATTTCGCTGTATTGCTCGGCCGCGATCTTGGTGGATGACGCGATCGCAGCGCTCGATGACGTCCAGGTCGGACGGGATCGCAACTCGTGCTTGTCGAAGATGCAGGACATTTCACACCCGAGCAGCACAAAGTCGTAACCAAGGTGCTCCGGCATTGGATGACAGGGTGATAATATTTCCGTCGTTTCTCGAGCAGGCAAGCGCCTTGCCGAATTGGTGTTATCGGTTATCGCTGTGATTCTGCACAACTTTCTCCCTGCCAATCCATTCGCGAATATAGGACGGGCAATTTCGAAGTCTCGTGCCACTCGCCTCGCAGCACGCCAAAAACGTAACCACCTGCTGATCCACGAGCCTCACATTCTCCAAGTCCAGATCGACCATTTGCCTCTTCGTTTCCTCGGCAGCAAGGGCGTTTTGGAGTTCCAGCAGTTCTTCCGCTTTGATCCTCCCGCTGATGCTTAGGACCACGCGCTTATTGTCCCTGAATTTGCTAATTCTCCACATGAAGTCCCCTTTCTCTTTGCGTAGAAAAATGGAAAATGGAGTGCGGCGAGAAATCGCCGCACTCCATTCGGGTTACTGCAAGTTAAGGGTTAACGGGGTACTCTTGGTCGTCGTGCCACTCGTTGCGATCACCAGGATCGTCTGTGGGGCGCCGGTTGGCTGACGACAAAGTGCCGGTCTCGCAAACCGCTTCGGAGCACGCAGTTTCGGTGAATTTCGGAGTGACGCCTACAGGTGGTTATCACAATGACAGCCGCGACCCCAACTTCAATGGTGGCAACAGCAACCTGCAAGCCAGAAACGACAATCGCTCGAATCTCGGTAGCTCGCGCATGAGCGGCGACGGCAGAACCAATCGTGAGGAGAGCACTCGTGGCCACGCCAGCATGGCCAGGCAGCGCCCTCAACAACACCAGGTCACGCAACATGCGCCTGTGGAACATCACGCTTCCGGCGGCGGTGGACGTCGTCGCTAACGGGTCCAATCGAGCAACGGGAAAAACCAAAGGAAAGGCACATCAGAAAATTCAAGGAGATTGAAAATGAACACGGATCAGAACAAAACGAACAGCAAGTGGACAGCATGGGTATTCGCCGGATTTCTCGCTCTCGCAGGCCTCGGCTTCACGGTCCGAGCCGTGGGCACAGGTAAGCTAACCTTTGCAACAGACGCAGCGTCTCAGATGACGTTCCAGTCGCCAACCCATGCAGCCACCGCGCTAGCTCGGGCGGCGAAGGACACGGATGAGAAGGCGCTGACGAAAGTCTTGGGCGGCGAGGCGAAAGACCTCATCACCTCAGGAGACAACGAATCCGATGAGACTGCGATGCCGCAATTTTTCTCCAAATACCAACAGATGAACCGCTGGGTGGAAATGTCGGATGGCAGCCGCGTGCTCTACATCGGAGCGGACAACTTCGCCTTCCCCGTGCCGCTGGCGAAGAACGCTTCGGGCAGTTGGTACTTCGATGCCGTCGCGGGAGCTCAGGAAATCCGCGCCCGCCAAATCGGCAAGAACGAACTGCTCACCATAGACGCGCTGGCAGCACTCGCCAACGCCGAACAGTTCTACTCTGCTAACGGCAACTCGGGCGAATACGCGCAACGCATCATCAGCACGCCAGGCAAACAAGACGGCCTGTATTGGCCCGCTTCGGATTCACTCAGCACCAGCCCGCTGGCACAACTCGAGGAATTTCCGAAGTCTTCCCTCACGTCGCTGTCGTCAGACCGGCCGTTCGTCATCGACGGGTACACACTGCGCATCCTGAGCGCTCAGGGCGATGCTGCACCGGGCGGAGCGCAGAACTATATCATCAACGGAAAGATGACCGGCGGCTTCGCCATTCTGGCAGCTCCCGCGAAGTATGGCGAAACCGGAATCATGAGCTTCATGATCGGCCGCGAAGGCTTCGTCTACGAGCGAGACCTGGGCCCGGACACGGCCATGACCGCGGCTTCCATTCAGGAATACAGCCCGGACGACAATTGGTCTCCCCTCGACTAATTCTCCGCCCGGCCGGAAGCGGGAAACGCAGTTCTTCATTCGTTTCCCGCTTCCTTTTCCATCTAGTCCAATCGAACTTGGTTGAAACGCCGAACGCAGGGGGAATGCATTTCTGGACCAAAACGGATTAAATGCCTTACCGAGAGGCGAATACCCGAGCGGTCGCAAATTTGCGAGAGTGCCTAAAAACGGCCTCGGAAACTCGCCGCTCAATCAAAGCAACGCATGCCAAAAAGGCTAGTGATCTGACTGGCAGCTTGATTTTCACTTTGGTAGTAAAGTTCGAACTCCTGCGTCAACCCGTGGAGGAACCATTCATGTCCAACATCACAACGCTACACCGCATCGCACTCTTTCGAATCAAGGGCGGAGAGTTTTGGTCCGGCGATCTCGGTCTAACCCTGATCAGCATCTCGCTATGCGTTCTTGTTTTCGTCATCACTCCAATGCGCGAGGCAGGTGTCCCGGGCAGGATCGCGGTCGACCTGCTCATCATGGTGCTTATGGTGTTCGCCGCCATTGCCGTTAAGCAGACCCGGTTTGACACTCTTCTGGTGATCACCCTGATCTTTGTGACAGCGGCGCTCCTAGGAGCTGCGCGTTTGTACCCAACACCGCTTTTGCAAGAGCTTGGCAGCATATTTTCAACTCTTATCTTGCTCCTTTATGTCCGCATCGTGCTGCTGGTGATGTTTCGCGGAGGCCCGATTACCTGGAGCCGCATCCAGGGTGGAGTGAGTGCATATCTGCTGATCGGGTTGTCATGGGCTTCGGCGTTTCAGGTCATTGAGCAATCCCGTCCTGGCTCGTTCCATTTCGTCACCGCGCCGCGGGATCTTGACCAACTGATTTCCAAACTGACTTACTTCAGCTTCTGCACCATCACCACAGTAGGTGGCGAGGTAACTCCTATTTCTTCGATTGCGCGATCCCTCACCATTGCTGAGGCCGCGGTAGGCCAGCTTTTCCCGGCAATTCTCATCGGCGCGCTCGTGGCCATGGCCATGCAATCGCGAGCGAAATTTTAGGACGGAAGGCGAGCATGGCATCGTGGCTGGAACAAATTGACCCTGGCGGTCATCGGCGAATTAAGGGTCTGCGCCTGATTACGGCTTATGGCCTTGCGGCGGTGTTGGGCATCGTGCTCCATCGTTCGTACGAGCTTTCGGGTGGCCAGTACCTTAGCTACCTGACCGCAGGCTTCGCACTTTGGGCGAGCGTTTCCGAAGGTCAGACGACTCGCTGGTTATCGACGCGCGACCTTACGATTCTGAATGCCGCCGCGGTCGCGGGCGCACTGCTGTTCGTTGGGATGTCTTCGATTCCGATCCGGCTTGGTTTAGCCGGTCCCGAGTGGATTCTGATCACCGGCGCCTTTCTCGTTGGATATCTCAAACGACTTGGAATTCTCGGAGCGGGTGTCGGCTCCCAGATTTATATCGGTCAACTCCTTGCGTACGGTACCAACATCACTCGGCAGGATCTGCCCATGGTGTTGCTTGCCGGACTGATAGCCGGGGTAGCTTCTATCGTTCCTCTGGTGCTCAGTCCGCCAGCCGAGCATCCGATACCCGCGATCGTGTATTCGCCGGTTTCCGACGGTCGGGTCTCGCAAGCAATGCGCATGGCGCTGCAGTCCGCTGTTGCGGCCCTTGTCATTGTCCTGCTAAGCAGCATCATCCACCTGCAACAGTCAGCCTGGGCCGTCACTGGGAGCACCTACGTCATTGCTGGGTCCGCCTCTGGAACTGCAGATCGCGTTCGTCGGCGTATTGTCGGAACCTTGATCGGTGTGCCGCTCGGAATCCTCTGTCTGCCGATTTGCTTGCACCTGCCCACGTTAGCTTGGATGCTCGCCGCTGTGGCAATGATCACTTACGCCATCGCATTGCCCGACCGTTATGATGTCGCGTGCGCGGCGTACGCGTTTACACTTATGGTGACACTGGCCGTGAGCGGAGAAACTTCCATTTCCGTCTTGGCAGCACGAGCTTGGGAAACATTAATCGGTGGATCGCTTGGCGTGGCAGCTGCGAAGTTCATCCTACCGCGAGCCAGTGTCGCAGCGTCAGCTCAGAAACCGTGGCTCCCCCGACCGAACTGAGTTCCCACCTGTTCGCGGATAACCGTAAAAATAAACCAAAACAAGCCCAGCTTCCGCGACAAGCCAGCATTTAAGATGGCGCGCGACTGAATTGGGCTGTGTTAGAAGCCTAACGAAAATATTGGCCGGGAGAGTAACCGCGCACCTGCGTCCGACGGATAGCGGATTAATGAGCAAATCTGGCAGAGAGGGGGGATTGTCTTTCGGGAATTTTCGCAACTGTATTTGTTTCTGTCACTTCAATCGCAAGGCCGGCATTTTCCGTGGTTTATGGTTGAGTCTCAGCAGTCTCATCCGTCTCACCAATGCCGCCCAATCTCTGCGCGGCGAAGTCCCGCGAAGCGCTAAGAAGCCTAAAAAGTGGCGAAAAACAGTAGCCCGCAGTAGCCCGGGTAACGATTTCTACTGGCGGCAGCTGTAAGAACTCTCTCACGTCTCCTGGACTAAATTCTCTGGCCGGTCAAGTTCCTTTCACCCAATGGGGGGAACAACAACCTCGTTTGCCACATGTTCGCCACCAGAGCCGCCACCACATAGCACCCCGAAGCCGCAAGCAGCAGCGCTGGAAGCCCGGCACCCAGAGCGAATAGTGTAGCTAACGGGCCTGCGAGGACGGAAGCGCAGCCATTAATCGCCCAAGCCCAAGGCAAGAGTTCTGCATGTCTTTGGCCGAGCTGGCGCAGGCCAATAGGAAAAGGTATGCCCATGGCAGCCAGCGGCACCATCGCTGCGAATGCGAGGACCATTCGGGCTGGCATTGGCAAGCCGAGCAAAGGAGTCAGCAATGCGTGCAAGCCGAAAGCATACACGGTGCCGACGAAGGCGACGATGAGGGCAGCCAAGCAGGCCAGCCGCTTCGCCGAGGTTCCTTTTCTTAGCTGCCGTCCGGCCCAGGCGCTGCCCCATCCGGAGACAAACAACAAGCCTGCTAAGACCACAGCCACAGCATAGCCGGGATTCCCAAGAAACAAAACCAATCGCTGAATCAACACCATTTCCATGAACAGATAACCCAGTCCCAACGCCAGAAAGTAAAAAAAGACCTGCAGGCGCACTGCCCTGCCAGCTATAGGCCCTGCAATCGGTGAATCATTGGGCATGCTGCGACGTGACAGCAGAACCAGGGGAGAAGCAATCAATAACACACCTAGAAGGATCGCCTGCGCAAGAGTTGCGACCAGGATGAGGTAACCCCACTCCGAGAATGGAATCCACGATTGGCGAAACGTGTGGAGCATGATCGGCAAAGCGTGCCAGCGAAAGAAATGGAAGAAGTAGGGACGATCGTCGGTGGCTGGTCTGAGGTTGAACGCGTAGTCGCGGAAGAATTGATCCCGGCTTTCGCCTCCGGCAAGGAATGCACTCGTCGCCTCGAAGTAATAGTCACGATCTAATACATTGAAACGGTTGTGCTGGTCCGCCGCGATCCCGGGAAAGTAAGATGTATCGAACAAGCGCTCTTCGGCCCACCGGCGCAAAGCAAACAATTCTTGGGCCGTAAATGCTTCCTTCTTGACCAATAGCGTCGCGGCTGCCCAGCTTCGGATCAACACCAAACGCTCGGCTGGGTTTAGGCCCATCCGCTCCAACGCCGCAACCCCCGTGGCGAATAGCTTCAGCTCATCCCGCGGCGGTGTGCGCACCCAACGCGTGACAGCCAGCACACCACCTGGACGGAGGTGGCGCAGAAAAGCCTCAAAGGCCTCGCGCGTGTAGAGATAGTTCTCTCCCACGGCACCGACGCCCACTGCCGAGGCCGCAAAGGAGTCGACAAGCGAGAGGTCAATGACGTTCCATTTTTCATGCGCGGCTTGCACATACGCGCGGGCGTCCGCGCGGTGTACGCGTACCTCGGGCCGATCATAGAGCCCGCCAGCAAAGTCACGAAATTCACCGCGCAACAACTGCAGCACGTTGGGATCGAGTTCGACTGCGTCCACTTGTCTAGCTGCGTGCCGCAGCGCCAGCAACACGCCCGCGCCACCACCGGCCCCAAGGACGCACACCCGCAGGTCCGGAGGCGCATCTGGAAGAGCGAAATAAGGTGCTGCTGTGATCATCCAGTCGAGATGGTTGAGTTTGCTGATGTCGCCGTCAAATGCGGTGATAGCTCCGGCACTCTCCGCGTCGATGTAGAGCCCTAGTTGCCGCGGTGGGACGGCATCCATTGGCGCGATCAACGAAAGCCCGGGGGCTTCGCGAATGGCAGGGCTGGCAACAACGTCTACACGACCAAGTGGGCTGGATCGCGCTGCCAACAACTTTGCTTCAGGAAGATTGAGCGCGTAACTGAGTCCCTTATACTGAGACACGCGCACGGTTGGTGGACGAAAAACGAAAGCGAGCGTCAGAATTGCCATGATTGCAACGCCCGCCACGGCAAAAAGCCGACGTGCACCTCGATCAATGAAAAACTCCCCATCAAACAAGGCAAGGATTGCGGCGCCCTGCGCCAGACCCGTCACACCTACAAGTGCCCATTCCACCGCCGCGACAGACAACAGGACAACGGCTAGGAGTGCACCCGCTCCTGATCCGACCATGTTAAAGGCATAAAGGCGGGTGCACTTCGCCGATTCACTGGTAAGGGCGAGACCAATTGCACTCGCTGCAGCGAAGAACGGAACAAGCAAGGCGAGATAGTAGCTGCCCAGGTACACCACCTGCCGCCAATCCCAAATCATCAGGAATGGATCAAAAGGAATACTTTGGGTAAGCCAGAAAGAAACCGGCAGCGAAATTGCAAACGATGTTGCGGAAATTGCAAACCAGCTCTCATGGGAAATCTTAAAGCGCGCAGCAGTGCTTGCTCTTTTCCGTTCTACCGCCGCGAGCAGTGTACCGCTGGCACCAAAACCGAGAAGTGCAATCGAAATGACCATGTAGGCGAAGTGGTGCCACTGGCCTATGGAGAACGCGCGAACGAGTATCACCTGGTAGGACAACACCGACGCGGATACAAGCAGAAGCGCTGCTTCACGGCACTGGATGCCGAGCAATTGGCGACGCATCTGATCAGAGACAGACACAGACTTATTGCCTTTGTTCGCTTGGCCGTCTGCCCGTTTAACCCAACGGGGGCTGGCTGCCCGTGCTTCTCAGTTTGCTTTCGGCCCGCCGACCAATGGAACAAAGGCCACGGGCATCAAGTTCCGCACCTCGAGGTCATGTGGTCCTTTGCTGCCTTTGGTCACTAGAATAAGCATCTGCGTTTGGAAGGGATTGCCCATCGGAATCACCATCCTCCCGCCGGGCTTCAGTTGGTCTACCAAAGGGGGCGGGACGTGGTTAGCGGCAGCCGTCACGATGATGCCGTCAAAAGGCCCTTTTTCGGGCCAACCGAAGTAACCGTCGCCCACGCGCACCTCGATATTTTTGTAGCCGAGGCTGTCCAACCGGAGGCGGGCGGCTGTGCCCAGTGGCTCGATGATTTCGATGGTATACACTTTTGCAACCAGCGGTGAAAGGACCGCGGCCTGATAGCCTGAGCCGGTGCCTATTTCGAGTACGCGGTGCTCCCCTCTCGGCTCGAGGAGTTCTGTCATTTTGGCCACCATATAAGGTTGTGAGATGGTTTGGCCATAACCGATGGGCAACGGCCGGTCGTCGTAAGCGTAGGTTACGAGCTCAGCAGGCACAAAACGATGACGCGGCGTCTTGCGCATCGAATCAAGGACGCGTGGGTCTTGCACCGCTTGCGATCCGCTCCAACGCACCGTAGCGATCTGCGTCCGGACCATCTCCTCGCGCTGCTTGCTGTAGTTATCGTTATCTTTTTGTGAGAGAAGCAATCCCGCGACACCCAGGGCGAAACACAGAAAGAGAAGAAGACGGAAACAAATCTTGCCCCTGGATGCCTCGGAGGAACAAGTTGGTGAACATCGTCGGTTCATGGGACTTCCCCAACGAGCGGTCAATGGAAGGCACGCCCACTTTGATTGTAGATCCCCTGTTCGCCAGTAATCCAGAGATCGCCAGAGATCGTCTGTTTGCGGGCAGCCAGAAGTCGAGCCAATGATTGGAGCAAAATTTTTGCTGGGACATCCGGATCTGGAGACTACACCGAAGGGCCAGCATCGCTATGGTCAGCGAAGCCTTGTTTTTCCTTTGCCTATCGCGCCTGAGATGAAGTACCAGAAGGAGGAAGGGCCCTCTCTGAAGAATTGCTTCGAGTTATTGCGCGAAGTATCGAGCGCCCCAGTCATCGATCTCGCTCGCCTGCTGGACGCAGTAATTTATAACTACCTGATTGGCAACAACGACGCTCACGGCAAGAATTTCCTCTCCAATACCACCGAGTCGGAACAAAATCCGGCTCGCGCCGCTCTACGACGCCATCAGTACTGTGTACTACCCCGAACTAAAATGCCGTGAAGCTAGTCAGCGGCAATTTATGGTCTCCAACTTGTTCGACCGATGGTAGGTTCGTTTTTTATGTCAATACAGAACAGCCGCAAAAGATCTGGCGAATTCCAGTCGAAGGCGGCACCCCGGCAGAAATTGCAGATATCCTATGGAGCCAGATGACGAGTGGTTTGAGTGTGTCCCCCAACGGAGGATTTCTTGCGTATGGCTACACCAAATATGGTCACGTTTCTTCCTCAGGATGGAATTTGTGCGTGATCCACGCGGTTGGGGGCACACCCGTAAAGACGTTCGATTTTTCCGGCGGATCCTGGGGGCTGCGATGGTCGCCGAATGGCAAGGGTTTGCAATATCTTCTGAATCAAAATGACGCGACAAACCTTTGGGAGCAGCCTCTTGCGGGAGGTAAACCCAAGCAGTTGACCACGTTCACCTCCGGCCAGATCTTCGATTTCAATTGGTCGGCAGACGGGAAACAACTATTGATCACTCGCGGTGAGACCACCAGTGATGTGGTGATGCTAAGCAATCTGCACTGACCGCCACCGGTCTTCCTCACCGCTGCGATCCTACCGTCGTCAAGCCTGCCATATAAGCGGACTTTTGGTTGGGTGCTGCAATGACCCCATCGCGTCAAGCGATCAGTTCCGTACAGACACCATTCTGGGGCTGTTATTTGGGTAAATTTCTCGCCTGCCGTCGAACGCGCCGTTCTTCAAAAATTTGAGCGGCCCTGAGGACCATCTAGGAAATGGTTCAGTCCAAGAATAGTGTTAAGCTGTAGTCCCTTCCTCTGCCGCAAATTCTTGCGGAGAACTCCAATGACCGAAGAACGTAAGCACGCCATCCTATTTGCAGCCACTCTGCTGTCTGCACGCCGGTTGATTGCAATCGCAAAGGCGGTCCAAGTGTTGGAACGGATTGATGCGAAGTATGCGACGACAGACATATGAGTCTTCTCTTCCGCCTCGCACTCACAGCAGATGGTTGCTGACCGAAAGTTCATCGAATATTGATTTGTGGTTCAGGTCACTCGGGCGTACTCTGCCTCGAACGCTAGCCAAAACACCCTGACACACCCCAAAGGCCTAGGTGCGAATCTGGGCCTTCTCTCCTTTTTCTGTACCGTTGCCCCGAACGACGCCATGTGCAGGAAATTTAAATTCAGTCTAATGGGCAGAAAGTTTTGGGCTTTTTTGATGTCGTCTTCGCGTCCATCTAGCCAACCATTGTGAACCGGTTCCTACCAGCCACAAGAGAACCCACAGAGATGAGATAACCCCAAGGCCAACGACAAAGTTTTTCATATCGTTGTCTCCAGTTCCATGAGAATAGGATGGCCGGGTCGCTCACAATCGCGCTGCGAAATCCGAAGTCGTAACGGTGTGGTACCCAGCCCGATGACGAATCTAGTTATTTTTCGCTCACTCCGGAATTGCCAAAAGTACCTACAGCGAACCCGTCGATGCGTTCCGCGTCGCTGCACCATCGAAACCGAAGAGTTCCGATGTGCTGCCGTAATGGCGGCCATTTCCGTTTGGAAATTCGCCCATACCCCGCTGAAGCTGATTCAATGTTGATGCGGGAATCACAAGTTCAGCATATCCGCAATTTGTGCAGACCAAGACCTTCTTGCAGAGATAGACGGCAGCTACATTGACTCGCTTGAGGCCGGGAAAAGTGAAGTTCAGTTCTGCGGGACAATCGTGTAACTGGTCAGATGAACATAGCTTACAAGACATTAGCTTCACCATGGTGCGCAGGCGGGAGAGGAAATTGGCGGCCCGAAAGTTAGCTTAATAGAGGCCCGAGAGTTAGGGAACTGTCAGAACTACCAGAGCAATAAAATAAAATGTAATTCGGAAGTGCAGATTCTCGAGCAATTCGAAATAATCGTTCCATCGCATCAATTCTTTCCTCGTGTGAAACTCTTGAATCTCAATTCCGCTGTGATAACTTAGTGGTCCGCTTCATCCCCAAATTGGCTGGACGAATCTACCCCTGTCCCATGTTCGGCCAGCCGTCCAAATTCCTTAAAAACCTCTGGCTCCGGTCTAGTACCTACATGGAAGATTATGTCGTGACTTGACGCGTGTTAAAGGTAGTATTTTGCAAACCGAGCACAAGTCTCGTGATGGTGGAGGGGCCTCGGGAGACGATCATCACTGAAATCTGCTATTCGGTGTGGTACACGGAAGGTGTCGCGCAGATTGTCTCTCGCATGGAGACATGCACAACTTGATCAGACTGATCTGACAAGATCGAAAGGATAAGGCGCGATAATTGACAGGCCCGGCGCATCGGCACCGGGCCTTTTTATTCTGAGGCACCTGCGCGGCACGCTCGGTTGGTTAGCCCGTATTGATTGTGCACGCGTCCCGTCCCGTCCCAGTACCAACTTTACCGGGAATGCCTGCCGGTCGGTCTTCTCATGCTAGGTGGTGCGCCGAGGGCGCATGAGTTCTTACCGGTAACCTGGGCCTCTACTTTTCCAATTAGCGCGTTTAGCCTTTGGAATCGAAGTGAACTACTTCCGAGTGTGTCGCCACCAGGGGCGGAACCGGCGTCCCTACGATTCGAACATCCCCCAGCACAGGCCGAGTTACTGTCTCGCAATAGGAGGCAAGAATATGGAGCAGCGAATGGCGCACAGGCCGATGATTAGAGTACAGGCCGAAAGGCAGGAAAGGTATGGAGGAGACGAAACAGCAGGACACCGCGTATTCGGACGAACCGATCGAGATAACGGGACCGGATTCGCTGCGAAGCCCGACAGAGGTTACGGAGTCTTCGGGGACCGGAAAGACCGCCTCGAAGCAGACACAAACGGCGCAAAAGGTGGTTGCGCCGAAGGTCAGCCAGACCGGCGCGGCTGGGACGACGGTGGAGCTTGCGAAGTTCCCGAAACGCACGAAGCGCGTGTGGTTGATTGTTGCAGGAGCGATTTTCGGAATGATGGCGGTAGTCACGGTGGTGACACGCATGTCCGAGCAGGCCAGAAACGCAGGGGAGAAGCGGCAGGAACAAGCGATACCAGAAGTGATCCCGGAAAACATAATCAAGAGGTGCGGCCCACCGGCGGAAGACGTGACGAAAAAAATGTATCCCGTAGTGCTACGGACGATGAGCTACCAACGGGGAGAGAACGAGAAGATCGTATTCGAGTTCAGCAGGACGGCAGAGGCAAAGAGCGATTGGGTGCTTCTGTCCATGAAAGACCAGAGCGGAACCAGAAGCTTGGAAACGCCGGAAGCAAAGATTGCTGCGCTGCCATGCCTGGATTCGAAGAAGTGAACGCTCTCACACCCAAGAATTCCTCGGGAAATCGCTAACTTGATTCCCAGTACTTGACTTTACCGATTACAGCTGCGGGCGAACGCGTCGTTCTTCAACAATTGGGGCGGCACTGACGATTTGTTTGGGAACTAACTGAGTCTGAGAAAAGTGTTAAGCTGTAGTCCCTTCCTCGCCGCAAATTCTTGCGGAGACTCCCATGACCGAGGAACGCAAGTACGCAATTCTTTTTGAAGCCACTCTGCTAGTTTTAACCAGGAGTTCACCTGCGAGCTACCACGCCTCGACCCCTCGAACCCGTCTCGAACCCGTCTCGTGTCAACGCAAAGTAGAAATGTCCGGTTCCATGATTTTCTCCAAGGGTGATTTGCAGGCACATGGTATTTGGGTTGG
>Ga0209040_10002613_pt1 | contig 14007 bp, 8 predicted proteins | sample BogFormECP12_OM3_FD_188240 | JGI IMG/M metagenome (GOLD analysis project Ga0209040, IMG submission 188240) | Bog forest soil microbial communities from Calvert Island, British Columbia, Canada - ECP12_OM3 (SPAdes) (version 2) | ecosystem: Environmental > Aquatic > Freshwater > Wetlands > Bog ...
CCTCTCAACTACCGGACAGGCCGATGTGGGGACAGCCGCCCCCGGCTGTCCGTCGAGCAAAGCTCGACGATTTCTTCGCCATCACTTGCGGTTTCGGAGGACTCGCAGATCGTGGCCCGTCATCTCTTTCGGTTCATCGACGCCCAGCATCCCGAGCATGGTTGGAGAAATATCGCGCAGAGAACCGTTGGGTTTGAGCGTGTACTGCTTCGCATCCTCCGCGACGACAATGAACGGCACCGGATTGGTCGTATGAGCTGTGTGCGGTCCCCCAGTTACAGGGTCGATCATCATTTCCGCATTGCCGTGATCGGCCGTGATCAGCATGGCGCCGCCTTTGGCGCGCACGGCAGCTTCGATGCGGCTCAGGCAAGCGTCCACGATTTCGACCGCTTTCACCGTAGGCTCGATCTTGCCCGAGTGCCCCACCATGTCAGCGTTGGCGAAATTTACGATGACGACATCAAGCGTTCCCTCTTCGGTGGCCTTCACCACCGCGTCGGCAATCCCGGCGGCGCTCATCTCCGGCTTCAGATCATAGGTCGCGACCTTGGGCGACTGCACCATGACCCGCTCTTCGCCGGGAAACGGCTGCTCCACGCCGCCGTTAAAGAAATAGGTCACATGCGCATACTTTTCGGTTTCGGCCACGCGCAGGTTACGCATGTTGAGATTGCCCATCACGTTGGCCAGAATGTTCGCCATCGATTCCGCCGGAATCACCACCGGCAAGCTGAAATTCTGGTCGTACTGCGTCATGCAAACGTAGTGCAGATTCTTGGGAACACGGTCGCGAGAAATCGTGGCGTCGAGATCGGCCGCGCCCGGAAGGTCGCTGCCACCCTTCGCGTTCAGCCCGCTGTTCCGGGCCAGCGCGCGAGTGATCTGGCGGACACGGTCGGCGCGGAAGTTGAAGCAGATGCAGGCATCGTCATCGCGAATCGTCGCCAGCGGCCGGCCGCTCTTGTCGGTGCAGACAAAGGGCACAACAAACTCGTCCGTCACCCCCCGATTGTAGGAGTCTTTCATGCCCTGCACTGGATCGGCGCACTTGCCGCCCTCAGCATCGCCATCGACCATGGCGTTGTAGGCCTTGGCAATGCGCTCCCACCGCCGGTCACGATCCATCGCATAGTATCGCCCGTTCACGGTAGCAATCTTGCCGGAGTTGTACTCCCGCATTTTCTGTTGCAATTGTTCGAGATAACCGGCCCCGTTGGTGGGCAGAGTGTCGCGGCCGTCCATGAAAGCGTGCACGAAGACGCGCTCCACCCCATTCTGCTTCGCCATTTTCAGCAGGGCATAGAGATGAGCCTGCTGCGAGTGCACGCCGCCATCGGAGACCAGTCCAAACAGATGCAGCCGGCGTTCGCCCATGCGGGCATGCTTCATCGCCGCGAGCAATACCGGATGCGAGATAAACTCTCCGTTCTGGATCATCAGGTCGATGCGCGTGATGTCCATGTGCACGATGCGCCCGGCGCCGATGTTTAGATGCCCAACTTCGCTGTTGCCCATCTGCCCCTCGGGCAAACCAACGAAGGGTCCGCTGGTGTGAATCAGCGTATTGGGATACTCGCGCAGCAGCCGGTCATACGTGGGTTTGCGCGCCAGCGCGATGGCGTTGGCCTTGGTCTCGGCGCGATATCCCCAGCCGTCGAGAATGATGAGAACAAGTGGTTTCGGACGCAAAAACCAACTCCTGGCTCGTAACTAATCGGGAAGGGCACAACTTCAGTCGCGCCCTTCAATTACAAAATTGCCGGCTTTAGCCCATGTGGGAGAATCCCGCCGCCTCACTTCTGCGGTGAATCACTCTTGTCGTCGGCTCGCTTCAGTGCAGCGTCCACCTGCGCCTGTATTCGCGGATACACCGCCCGCATCGTCTCCGCGGTCACCGCCGGCATCTCGTGAAGAAACTTCTGCCCCGGCGGCGAAGAATAAAAAGCCGTCAAGGCGTCGATATCGGACTTCGTGAAGTGCTTCTGGTAGACCGGGACCATGTCGCTCAGCATTGCCTCCAGCGGAAAGTTCTTGATCAGATCCTCCGACTCGCGGTCCATGCGCGCCAGTTCCGCATCGGTAATATCCGGATGCTTCTTCTTCATTTGCTCGCGGCTCAGGGTCCGCATCTGCGTGAATAGCTGCTGCATCATCTGCGCCATCTGATCGCGGCTCGCCATAACATCAAAAAGCTTCTTGATGTCCTCTTTCGAAGCCGCGTCGGGAGCGACAGAAACAGTGGTTTGAGCAGAGCAAAGCGACAGACCCAGCAGACATGCAGACAGCATCGACTTCAATCTCATAAGACTCCTCGCAAACGCCGTCTAGCTCCTGGCGCTTTCTTCTCGCTAGTCGGGAAGAGCACGACTTCAGTCGTGCCGATCAAGTGTACTAAAACTTAAGTTGGTGGCCTTCAGCTCGTGAGGAAGGGTTCGCGCTACCAGAAGGCACCTGCGCACGCTTGCCGCCGTCGATGCGCGATACCGGCATGTTCCTGTAAGTTTCGCACCTTGAGCCTGCACCACCCCCCTGTCGGCGACGATTCTCGGCCGAAGGTTGCTCGGTTGTTCAGCCCTTATAGTTCAGCGCCTTCAACCCCAAAAACCTCGCTGCCCCGCCCAGTTCCTCTTCGATCCTCAGCAACTGATTGTACTTCGCGATTCGATCAGTCCGCGAAGCCGAACCCGTCTTGATCTGCCCCGCGCCCGTAGCCACAGCCAAATCAGCGATGAAAGTATCTTCAGTTTCGCCTGAACGATGAGAAACGATCGAAGTGTAACCATTGCGTCGCGCCAGGTCAATCGCATCCAACGTCTCGCTCACCGTGCCAATCTGATTTACTTTGATCAGGATCGAGTTGGCCACTCCCTTGTCGATTCCCTCTTGCAGAAATTGAACATTGGTTACGAATAAATCATCGCCCACCAGCTGAATCTTGCCGCCCAGCTCTTTGGTCAGGTTCTGCCAGCCGTCCCAGTCTTCCTCAGACAGTCCGTCTTCCAAAGAGACGATGGGATAGTCCTTTGCCCACTTGGCCCAGAACCTCACCATGTCGTCGGAACTCTTCGCCGACTTGTCAGACTTCTTGAAAACATACTTGCCGTCCTGATAGAACTCGCTGGCCGCGGGATCGAGGGCGATCGCGATCTCTTCTCCCGGCTTGTAGCCAGCCTGCTGAATCGCCTCCAGCACAACTTCGATGGCCTCGACATTCGACTTCACCGAAGGCGCAAATCCGCCCTCATCGCCGACTGCCGTGTTGTAGCCGCGCTTCTTCAGCACTCCCTTGAGCGTATGGAAAACTTCCACGCCCCAGCGCAGTGCCTCAGAAAACGACGGCGCGCCCACCGGCATCACCATGAATTCCTGGAAGTCCACATTATTATCTGCATGCGCTCCGCCGTTGAGAATGTTCATCATGGGCGTAGGCAATGTATTCGCGCCCGCGCCGCCGAGATAGCGGTAGAGCGGCAGGCCATATTCCGCTGCGGCTGCACGTGCCGCCGCCATCGACACCGCAAGAATCGCATTCGCGCCCAGCCGCCCCTTGTTCTCCGTGCCATCCAGTTCAATCATCTTCTGGTCGAGTCCACGCTGATCGGCAGCATCCAGATTCGCCAGCGCATCGGCGATTTCGCCGTTCACGTTCTCCACCGCCTTAAGAACACCTTTGCCAAGAAACCGCGTATTGTCTTCGTCGCGCAACTCCACGGCTTCATGCTCGCCGGTCGAGGCACCGCTGGGAACGATGGCGCGGCCGATGACGCCACCCACCAGTTGCACTTCCGCTTCGACCGTAGGATTGCCGCGCGAATCCAACACCTCGCGCCCAATGATTGCTCCAATATTCGTCATACCGCGCTTACCTTCCTTCGCTGAGATTTCCGAGTATGTAATGCGTGAGTCGTCATCCACCCGCACATTGTGCCGGGGACCGCCGGAATTAAAGGTGAGACGCCGCCCTGTGAGAGAGCCAGCGCCTGTGTATACCTTCGCCATGCGGTAGTTACGAAACCCCCGATTATAGCGGATGGAAGATTACCGGAATGTGACAGGGCTCACAGGCCAGGCCAGAAGCACCGCAATCCGTAGCCGTGTGATAGAAAAGTTGTCTGCACAAAGGAGAGCGCGATGAGCAACCTGACGCGACGGGAAATATTGAAGGCGGCCACAGCAGCAGCGAGCGCCATGCTGAATCCGTTGCTGGGAAATGCTGGAAGCAAGAAGGAGGGCTACAACGTGAGCGATCCCGACGTGGAACGGTCGCCGGCCGACGAAATCTGCTTCCTGGAAGCGACCGCCCTTGTGGAACTGATCCGAACGAAGAAAGTTTCTTCTGTTGAAGTGATGAAGGCGCACTTGAAACAGATCGCGCGCGTGAACTCAAAAGTGAATGCGATGGTAACGCTCGTGGAAGAAGAGGAGTTGCTGGCCGAGGCGCAGGCGGCGGACGATGCGCTTGCAAAGGGCACCTGGCTTGGGCCTTTGCACGGGCTGCCGATTGGGGTGAAGGACTTACACGCTACGAAGGGAATTCGCACCACATATGGTTCCCCGCTCCATAAGGACGATATTCCCAAAGCAGATTGCCTGTTGGTGGAACGGGAAAAGAAGGCGGGCGGAATTGTGATCGGAAAGACCAACGTGCCGGAGTTCGGCCTCGGTTCGCAAACCTTCAACCCCGTGTTCGGGGCGACGCTGAATCCGCACGATTTCACAAAGACATGCGGGGGAAGCACCGGCGGCGGAGCGGTTGCAGTGGCTTTTGGCATGGTGCCGCTGGCAGACGGCAGCGACTATGGCGGATCGCTGCGGAATCCTCCGAATTTTTGTGGCGTGGTAGGACTGCGACCTTCGCCAGGACGAGTGCCGAATACTCCGGCGGACTTAGCTTGGCAGCCCTTCTCCGTCGCTGGTGGCGTGGCGCGAAACGTGAAGGACCTCGCATATTTCCTGAGTGTGCTGGCCGGCCCGGACAAGCGCATACCGATTTCCGTTGAGCAGCCAGGCAGCCAGTTCTTGCAGCCGCTTGGTGCGCCTAGCTTTAAGGGAGTGCGCGTAGCGATGTTTCGCGACATGGGGTTGCCCTGGCAGCCGGAGGTGAGGGAAACGGTGCGGGCTCAGGGGAGAGTCTTCGAATCGCTCGGCTGCGTGGTGGAAGAAGCGGAGCCCGACTTTCGGGATGCCAACGAATGCTTCCTGAGCTGGCGGCATTGGACCATGGAATCGAGATTTGGCGATCTCATCGCCACCAAGGGCGATCAGTTGAACGAGTATGTCCACTGGCACGTGGAAGAAGGCCGGAAATTGAGCGGTCCTTATTTGTCGCGAGTGGAGATGAAGCGGTCGGCTCTGTATCAACGAGTGCGTGAGTTCATGGAGAAATACGAATTTTTCGTACTGCCCGTGAATCAGGTGCTGCCCTTTGACGTGACGCAACACTATCCAACCGAAATTAACGGCGTGAAGATGGAGAACTATCTCGCCTGGATGAAATCAGCCTACTACATCTCGACGACGGGGAATCCGGCCGCATCGGTGCCATGCGCATATTCGAAGAGTGGTTTGCCGATCGGGATACAGATTGTGGGACGGAATCACGACGATTGGGGCGTGCTGCAGATGGCGTTTGCCTTTGAGCAGGCCAGGAACCTGGCAAAGCGAAAACCCGTTGCGGTCGGTTGAGCCGGAAAATGAGAAATCCGGCTTCCCGATCTCTGTTAATCAGGACCGACGCGCCAAGCCAGCTTTCAGAATCAGAATGCCCGCTCTTATCTTGGCTGGTTCCCGGACTCGACTGCATATTGTCGCGGCGGAGCTGCATGGTCTAGAGTCAAAAGTAGAGATTTTGGGTTCTAGTGGTGAGAGCCTGAGGAGGAATCATGAGGAAGTGGACAGTTCTACCCTGCATTCTGCTGCTGGCGGCGATGGCCGCAGCCCAGGCAAGTTCTCCGGTGCCGGCCGGGACCGCGCTGATGGTCAAGCTCGAAACCACGCTGGCAACCTTCAGCAACAAAGCCGGCGATCCCTTCCGCGGAACTTTGACCCAGGCGGTGGTGCTCGACGGCAAAGCCGTGATCCCCGCCGGAGCCGTCGTCGAAGGCCGCGTCACCAAGGTAGCTGAGCCGCGCCGCATCGCCGGCAAGCCGACCATCGGAATTCTACCGGAAGCTCTTATCCTGCCCACCGGCGAGCGCCTCTTCCTCGATGCCACGTTGGTCGACACCAATGTCGGCAACGGTACCGACGTTAATCAGGAGGGCGAATTCAAGGGATCAGGTCATGACCGCCGCGACCAGATTGAAACCGGCGGCGGCACCGCCGGAGGCATGCTCATCGGCGGCTTGATCGGTGGTCCCCCTGGAATCCTCATCGGAGGAGTCGTCGGCGCGGGCTCCACCGGCGCTTATTGGCTGAGCAAGCATCGCTCGGCGGTTTTACGCGCAGGCACCGAACTTACGCTGGAACTGAATCGGCCCCTGGCCATGACCACCAACGTAGCCAGCGCCGGACAGTAGGCACAGCCTTACCTTTCGAATTTAAGAAACCGGACCGAAACTCGGTCCGGTTTTTCTTGGCGGGGGCTTTTCAAAGCTCGCGAAAATCGCTTCTTTACATAGAGCCATAAATATGGCAGCATTTGAGATGTGCGAACCACGGTTGACATTCCGGACCCTCTTTATCGCGAACTCAAAGGCAAAGCTGCCAGCGAGGGACGCTCGGTCAAAGAATTGGTCCTTCGCGCCGTCCAACTCGAGCTTCACGCCCCACCCAGGAAGATCCAGCGGAGAAAAGCTCCGGTCATCAGGTCGAAGAGTCCCGGAAGCCTGCACTTAGACAATGACAAGATATTCGAGATCATTCCTTTTCCCTGACCTCAACGTCTGGATCGCCTTGACGTACACCAAGCACGTCCATTACGACTTCGCCCAACGCTGGTTTACGGCTCTCCCGCAAGACGCTCATTTGTGTTTCTGCAGGTTCACGCAGATTGGTTTTCTGCGCCTGCTGACGACTCCAGCCGTCATGGGTGACGAGGTCCAGACTCAAGCTGGGGCTTGGCACTTCTATGACGATTGGCTGCAACAAGGGGGTGCATCCTACCTGGAAGAGCCTCCCGCATTAGAAGCGGCGTTCCGCTCGTTCACTCAGTCCAGAAATGTCGCCCCCAAGGACTGGGCAGACTCTTATCTTGCCGCCTTTGCCTCGGTCTCAGACTTACGACTCGTTACCTTCGACCGGGGGTTCCACGGAAAGGTGAAGCAACTGCTCGTATTAAAGCCCTAGCGTAGGGCGGCCGCTCCTACATCCCGGCCGCCATCTCCAATTCGCTCACCAACTGCAGTTCGATCCAACCTTCCACCGGCAACGCGTCGACGGGCAATCGATTTTGCCAAAGGCTGAAGCGCAATCGAAGCCGGCTGACAGGCGCAACCGGCGCAGGTGTAGCGGCCTTCGCTGGGCGGGCAGCCTCGGGGCTGGTTCGCAGGTTCGCAGCCGTGACCGGCGCCGCGAGCAGCCGGCTTAGCGGCAAGCGGAACTCAAAGCTGCGCAACAGCGCTGCCTTTGCCGTTTCCGTGTCCCTGGCTGAGGCTGGGGTTGAGGTTGACGACGATTCCTCTTTGCCCCCGACCTTCCACGCAGCCAGCCTCCCGTCCCGCACCTCGGCATCGATCCGCAAAGTCCCCCGTGGACGTGCTTCCCCGCTCGCCCACGATTCCAGGTTCACCACCAGTTCAAATTCCATCTCAGGAACCGGCCCGGCAAAGTCCAGTCGGCCGTAGACGAAGGCACTGTCGATTCCGGCATAAACCGAATCGAGCAGAAACTGCTTCCCGTGCATGGCGCCGGCACGCTGATCGGCGGTAAACATGGCCGCTCCCATCCACTCAAAATAACGAATCGTGTCTCCGGTGATCCGTGGATGAATGTAGGCCGTCTGCGGCACGAAGGCCGGCCGAACTTCCCCGCCGCTAATCGGCTGCGAAAGATAGTCCGGCGGTGTGGCTCCCAGCGCCTGATAAATATTTGAAAGGTGCTTGCGGTAAAGCTCATCAAAATCGCGATCGTTGGCCGAGTGGTGCTCCGGTCCATACCACCAGTTCCAGTCGCTGCCCTCGGCGATCATAATTTCTTCAAAGGCAAGCTTTCTTTGCGCCTCATTCACCCGCGCTGAATTCTGCGCGTAGAACTCGCGCGCCTGATGCAGGTAATCCCAGGCACGGTTGTCCTCCGGAGCTCCAATCCACACGTTGAAGTTCGCATTGATCCACGAACCCGGGACCAACGACGGCAAGGGTGAGAAAGTGCGATGCCGTGCAATTGCCTCCGACACCGTAACCGGCTCCAGACCGGCCTCGCGCTCCAGCGCATCATAGAACCGCCGCAGAAATTCGCGCCCCGACTTCGGATAATATTCCCAGGCATTTTCGCCGTCGAGAATTACCGACACCACGGCGTCCCGGCCTTGCGCCAGCACCGGCTTCGCCGCCTCTTTGATATTGTGCAGCAGGTGTCCGGCAGCCTCAGCCGGATCCATACCCGAATAAACGAAACCGATCAGGTCTGAGATCGTGTGGTCGCGGAACACCAGATTCATTGCCACCGCGCCCTTCTCAAAGCGGTGGATGTTATAGAGCCGCTCCGCCAGAGACGCCGGCAGCCGGCCATCGCCATCACGCTGGAAGAACACGCCCGTGCTGCGGCCGAGCACGCCTTCGTCCGTGGCCATCCATTGAATTCCGAGACTGTGCGCCAGCCCCAGCACCTCTTCTGAGACGCTGCCCTCCGACGGCCACAGGCCCCGCGGCCGCACGCCAAACACCTGCTGGTGGAGGTCGAGCGCGCGCACGATTTGTTCCCGCGCGTCCTCCCGATGCCGAAAGCGGTTCTGCGGCAAAGGCAGACCCGGCGACGAAGCCGCCCCGGCATTGGTGTCGCATACCAGCGGTAGAATCGGATGATAGAAAGGCGTCGCCGAGATCTCAATCAATCCTCTTTTCGCGGCGTCGGCATATGCCGGCAGAACCTTGCCCAGCAACTCCTGCTGGCGCGCAATCACGAAGCGCTGGTCTTCGAGCGAATAGTTGCGCTCTTTCTTTATCAACCCTGCCACGTCCGGATCTTCCAGAAAGAATTCGTCGAACCACGCGATCTGCGACAGCACTTGCAGGTCGGTGAAATCCCGCGCCTGAAAATGTTTCTCCGCCCGCTCCCCGGAATGGCCATACTCTGCGAACCGCTCCGACAGCTCTCGGTAACGCGGATACCGGCCTATCAGGTGCGCCGGGTTGGCCTGAAACAAATACTGCAGCGCGAATTGCCGCTCCTTCTTCGTCAGGTCATTGGCTGGCGTCGCCGCCACCTTAAGAAACGGATCCTGCGCCGTCCCCGCAACATAATCCTGTATTTGCGTAATCAACGAAGGCACCAGATTGAAGTTCTGATGGACATTGGGAAACTCATCCAGCAGCTTCACCATGCCGTAGTAATCCTTGAGCCCATGCAGACGCACCCAGGGCAGGCGGTACTCCCCCGTCACCAGATCCTTGTAGAACGGCTGGTGCTGGTGCCACAGAAAAATCAGACGCAGGGCGGGCATGGCAGAAAATCAGTCTAGCATGGGGAATCCCAGCCTCATGGCACAGAGGTAGTGGTGCAGTTTGGCTTATTCTACCGCCGCGCCATCCTGAGCGTAGCCGTATTTCAGGCGGAGCGAAGGATCTCCCGCTCGACCGGCTTGGCGTGCTAGCCACTGCATCACTACCGGCAGAGGGGAGGGGTTTCAGCGAAACTACTCCGAATATTTTGGAAATCTTTTCCGGCCGCGGATTCGTATCGGCCAACTTCCTGTGCGCCATACCCCTCTTCCGGTACACTAGAACGCGGAAATGCCCGACACTTCCACAATCTCCCCGTCTGATCGCATCACCCTGCTCTCTGACCAGGATCTCTACTTGTTCAACGAGGGCAGCAATTATCGCTTGCATGAAACCGTCGGCGCGCACCTGGTCTCGCGTGACGGACAAGCCGGTGCCGTCTTCAGCGTCTGGGCCCCAAATGCGCGACTGGTTTCGGTGATCGGCAGCTTCAACGCCTGGGATCCTCGCTCACATCCGCTCCTCGCTCGCGGCGAGTCTGGTATCTGGGAGGGGTTCATTCCCGGTGTAGCCAAAGGCGCACTCTACAAATTTCACATCGAGTCGCAGCAACACGGCTACCAGATCGATAAATCCGACCCCCTCGGCATCTGGCACGAAAAGCCCCCACGCACTGCCAGCATAGTGTGGGATCTCGACTACGAGTGGGCCGACCGCGACTGGATGCAGAACCGCGCCGCCCGCAATGCCCTGCGCTCGCCCCACGCGATTTACGAAGTGCATCTCGGCTCCTGGATGCGCGTTCCCGAGGAGCACAATCGTCCCCTGACCTACCGCGAAACCGCGCCCCGCCTCGCCGAATACGCCGGCCGCATGGGCTACACTCACATCGAATTCCTGCCCGTGATGGAGCACCCGTTCTACGGCTCCTGGGGATACCAGACCACCGGCTATTTTGCCCCAACGTCGCGCTACGGCACGCCTCAGGATTTCATGTACCTGGTCGACTACCTGCACCAGCACGGTATCGCCGTCATTCTCGACTGGGTTCCTTCGCACTTCCCTTCCGACGCGCACGGCCTGGCCTACTTCGACGGCACGCACCTTTACGAGCACGCCGACTCGCGCCAGGGCTTCCATCCCGACTGGAAGACGCACATCTTCAACTACGGACGCACCGAAGTTCGCAGCTTTCTCATGTCGAGCGCCATGTTCTGGCTCGACAAGTATCACATCGACGGCCTCCGCGTGGATGCCGTTGCCTCCATGCTCTACCTCGATTACTCGCGCAAAACCGGGGAATGGATTCCCAACAAATTTGGCGGCCGCGAAAATCTGGAGGCCATCGACTTCCTTCGTCGCTTCAATCAGGAAGTCTACAAAGAGCATCCCGACATTCAGACCACGGCCGAGGAGTCCACTTCATGGCCCATGGTTTCGCGCCCGGTGTATCTCGGCGGCCTGGGTTTCGGCTTGAAGTGGGACATGGGCTGGATGCACGACACGCTGCAGTATTTCCAGCAGGATCCCATTCACCGCAAGTATCACCACAGCAAGCTCACCTTCCGCATGTTGTACTCCTTCCAGGAAAACTTCGTGCTGCCGCTTTCGCACGACGAGGTCGTCCACGGCAAAGGCTCTCTGATCGGCAAGATGCCCGGCGACGAGTGGCAGCGTTTTGCCAACCTGCGGCTTTTATTTGGTTACATGTACGCGCAGCCCGGCAAGAAATTGATGTTCATGGGTTGCGAATTCGGCCAGGTCCGCGAGTGGGGCCATGACACCAGCCTGGAGTGGGACGTGCTTCAATATCCCGTCCACAGCGGCATGCAGAACTGGGTCGCACAGTTGAACCGGATGTATCGCAGCGAGCCCGCCCTGCACCAGCTCGATAACACTCCCGACGGCTTCGAGTGGGTGGATTGTAATGACAACCTGACCAGCACGATTTCCCTGCTGCGCAAAAGCGAATCTCCCAAAGAAACCATTCTGATCGTGTGCAACTTCACTCCCATACCGCGGGTCGGCTATCGTGTGGGCGTCCCGAGTGACGGCTATTGGCGCGAACTACTGAACAGCGACGCCTTTGAATACGGTGGCACCGGCTGGGGCAACCTGGGTGGAGCTCAAGCCGAAGCCGTGCCAGCTCACGGCCGGCCATATTCTCTGAAGCTGACCCTGCCCCCGCTCGCGGCATTATTTCTGAAAGCGGGTTAGCGAGCACCCCAAGCCATGTGGGGACAGCTATGTGATGTGGGGACAGCCGCCCCCGGCTGTCCAGCGGCCCAGGTGTATCGGGCCGCAGCTCCTTAACACCGCCAGTCATCCCCTTCTCTGCCACTACCCCTTGTCTGCCACTACCACAACTGAGGTTGCCCCATCTTTCGCGTCCTTTGCGAAAGGTGGGAACCACGAACCTCGACCCGGCGGGGGATTTTTGTGCATCCCCACCACGACCTGGGCAACAAATCCACAGACCCCATGTGACATCTAACCTTGCCCCATCGTTTCAACTGCGTAATGATGGTCGAGGCAGTGACGGTTGGGCCAGCCCAAAACGTCGCGCCTAAGCGATTTGCTTTCAATATTTTCCTTTTAAGTTCTTTGACATCAAGATTCTGCCAGATCTGCTCCAGCGAAACCCGCGCTGGACAAGGATTCCAGCGATATGAAGAAAAAAATATTTGATCTGAGATCTGACCGGCAGCACCAGTTTCACGCCAGCCGACAGTCTCCGATAAAATTTTATTTCGGGGCGGAATCCACAGCTCGCACGACGACAGAGAAAACCATCGAGCTTCGCTCGATGGACAGCCGGGGGCGGCTGTCCCCACATGTGCAGCTTCCTGTCCGCAGACCGCATGCTAGACTGCCCTCAGAAGCGTCCCCATGCGGATTCTCACCCGCTACATTCTGCGCGAAGTCACTTCCCACGCACTCATCGGCGCGGCGATCTTCACCTTCGTGCTGTTCACCCGCGATCTGGGACGCATCCTCGAACTGGTGGTCCGCGCCAGCGCGCCGCTGCCCAGCGTTGCCGAGATTTTCTTCTACACCGTCCCGCTCGCCCTCACCTACACCATCCCCATGAGTGTGCTGGTTGGGATTCTCATCGGACTGAGCCGCCTTGCCGCCGATAGCGAAATCACCGCGATGCGCGCCAGCGGCATGGGCGTGTGGGATTTTGGCCGTGCCCTGGCAATCTTCGTGGTCGCCGCCTGGTTGTTCGCCTTGGGCAACAGCTTATATCTGGCGCCGTGGTCGCTGGCGTCGCTGGGACGCCTCGAAGATCAGCTGAAAGGTTCGCAGGTTTCTTTTGAAGTGCAGCCCCGCGTGTTTTATGAAGGCTTTCCGAAGATCGTGCTCTACGTGCAGGACGTGCACACTGCGCAAGGTGCGGCGGTGTGGAAGGGCGTATTCCTCGCCGATATATCCGATGCCGCCAATCCCCGCATTACGCTGGCCCACGAGGGCATTCTCGTCCCCGAAGGTCGGGACCGCCTGCACCTGCATCTGGTCGACGGTTCCACCCATGAAACCGATCCCAAACAGGCCGACCATTATCAGATCTCGACCTTTGAGCAAACCGACATCCCCATTGAACTGCCCTCGGCAGAAAACAAAGCTGAAGAACAGATTCCGGTCGGCATGGTCAGCACGCGTTCGCTTCGCGATTATGCAAGCCATGTCGATCCCGTATCCGCGCGCTGGTACCTCATCGAGTTTCACCGCCGCTTTGCCCTGCCCACGGCGTGCCTGGTGCTGGCCATGGTCGGCATTCCTCTGGGACTCTCTTCGAAGAAGAGCGGCAAGTCCGGCGGATTCGTCCTCACCATCGTCCTGGTCTTCGTGTATTACTTCGTCTCTCTCATCGGAGTTTCCCTGGCGAGGCAAGGCACGCTTCCCCCAGCCCTCGGAGCGTGGCTGGCCAACCTCGTATTCTTTGCCGCAGCGTTGTTCCTGTTGTGGCAAGCGGAAAGACGGCCGTTCGCGCTCTCCGCCGTCCGGTTGGCATGGAAGCAGCAGTCTCCAACAAACGGCGCCGCAAGAGCTTTTGGACTTGGGCGCAAAGACAGTGCCAGCGCCAATGCATTCGAGCGCGCATCCACCCGGCGGCGAGTGTTCAGCGCCAGCTTCCCCACCCTGCTCGACGATTACGTGCTGCGCGATTTCTTCGTCTACCTGGGGATGATCCTGTCTGCCTTCCTGGTGCTGCTGCTGGTCTTCACTCTGTTCGAGTTGCTGGGAGACATTCTGCGCAATTCGACGCCGCCGCTCGTGGTTGCGGAGTACCTGCTCAACGTTGCTCCCTACCTGCTCTACAGCGTAGCCCCGCTGATCATGATGCTGGCCGTGCTAATTACGTTTGGACTCATGAACCGGTCGAACGAAATCACCGCCATCA
>Ga0209040_10002614_pt1 | contig 14004 bp, 14 predicted proteins | sample BogFormECP12_OM3_FD_188240 | JGI IMG/M metagenome (GOLD analysis project Ga0209040, IMG submission 188240) | Bog forest soil microbial communities from Calvert Island, British Columbia, Canada - ECP12_OM3 (SPAdes) (version 2) | ecosystem: Environmental > Aquatic > Freshwater > Wetlands > Bog ...
TCCTCCGTTTTCATCTGATGAATCAAGCCCGTGCCCGGCACCTGTCTGCTGGAGTCCTGGCATGGGCGCCGTAATTAATTGTTGGATGCTCGTCTGCGGCTGAATTGCGGAATCTGGTAGGCACACTGGCGCGGTGGGATCGCTGGTGGTCGGGACGCATAACGGTGCGAGCGAGCTTAGCGATCGTTAACGACCTTCCTTACATAAAACCAGGAGGCATTATGGCTACCTCCATGCAGACCATAAAATTGGATGGCGTCGGCCCAGTCGATGTCACCTTCGTTGACCGCGGCGAAGGTCGACCGTTCGTGCTGTCATGGTGAGCCGCATTTTGCGGTTGAGCTGGCGATGGTGTTACTTGATTGACTTCATCAGGCTCGCGACATCCGTGTACTCGTGAAGACTGGAAATATCCCGTTCGCATCGATCTGATAGATCATGCACACCGGCACATGGTATTTGCGTCCGACGAGGGTGCCGGGGTCCGCAGGAAACTTCCACTTGGAGTGGGCCGCGAAATCGACGACTCCCGGGGCCACGGTGCCTTGATTGATGAGCCGGGTCGGCGAACTCGGAGGAGGCGATTGCTCCAAAGGTCCCCTGCGGTGGTGACCTCCGCCTCTGCTCGGGGTCCCACGGCGGGGTCGATAGTCGGATTGCGACGTGTGCGGAGGTGGCGAGTGGAGCACCTGACAGGCCTTGACGCCAGCTTTTTGGAAGCCGAGGATTCCGACCCGCATGTCAGTCTTGCGATCGGCGCCGTGTCGGTGATTGAAGGGCCGCTGCCCGACGATAATGCTCTCGTTTCGGTATTGAGGCATCGCATGCTGACCATCCCCCGGTGCCGGCAGGTCCTGCGCACGCACCCGCTCGGTGTTGGTGCGCCGGAGTGGGTGGAAGATGCCAACCTCGACCTGTCCCATCATCTGCGCCGCGTAGCGGTTCCGCATCCCGGCGATGACCACGCGTTGTTCCGGCTGGTCGCCTACATTATGGAGCGGCGCCTGGCCCGGGATTACCCGTTGTGGGAGTGCTGGATTATCGAAGGACTCGCCGACAACCAGTGGGCCATCCTGACCAAGATGCACCACAGCATGGCCGACGGGATCGCCGCGATGCAGGTGCTCAGCGCCATGACCGACGACGGCGGAGGGGACACCTTCGCTACCGCGATCCGCGCGTCCGCCGAGCCCAACCGGGCCGGGATTGCGCTGCCGAGGCTCACCTGGAACCCGCTGGCATGGATGCAGGGGGCCTGGCACGACTCGACCGCGGTGGCCAATGCCGCTGCGCGGGCAATCAACGTTGCGGCGGGAATCGTCGGCGGGCTGATTCGTCCGGCGGCCGCGTCATCGTTTATCGGGTCGGTCACCACGATGCGTCGGTACAGCGTCGCACGGGTCTCCCTCGACGACGTTACGCAGGTGTGCCACGCCTACGATGTGACGATCAACGATGTCGCGCTGGCTGTCATCACCGCCAGTCTCCGCGAGGCACTCATCCGCCGCGGCGAGCAGCCCAAGCCGAATTCGGTCCGCACCCTGGTGCCAGTGTCGGTGCGCTCCAACGCCACTATGGGCGAGGCCCACAACCTGGTGTCGGCGATGCTGGTCTACCTGCCAGTCGACGCGGCAGACCCGGTCGAGCAGCTGGCCAGCGTGCACACGCGATTGAGCAAAGCCAAGGTCGGCGGACAACGCCAGGCCGCAAGCCTGATTGCCACCGCGGCGGATTACATCCCGTTCGCCGTGAGCGTCAGGGCGGTTCGCGCGCTAACCCGATTGCCGCAACGCTCTATTGTCACGGTGACTACGAATGTCCCCGGTCCCCGGCAGCCGGTGCGGGTGATGGGCCGCACGGTTCTTCGGGTGATGCCGGTTGTACCGATAGCGCTACAAGTCCGAATAGGGATCGCCGTATTGAGCTACGCCAGCGATCTTTCGTTCGGCATCACCGCTGACTATGACACCGCACCCGATGTGGACAAACTGGCCGAGGGCATTGAATCCGGGTTGGCGCGTCTGGTGGCGAGCAACAAACGCCCGCGGCGTTCGAGTGGGGGAACGAAGCGGAAGGGTGCGGCCAAGACCACGCCGCGGCGCTCCCGGTCATCGACGACCACGGAGGGAGAAGGCGACCAGGCGCGGCACCGCCGCCGATGAAACCGGGGCAGCGCGCGCCGGCCGAGTTCAACCGAGGGCCGAACATCTCGAGGCCGCAGTTAGGTAGGCGTGGTGCCAGTCCACATGGCCAACACCGGCTTGCCGCATGGACCGGCATTGCTCGGCACCTTCCTGGAGAAGAACGTCCGGCTGTACTCGGTCGACGCACCGGCCGCCTGGCGTTGTCTTCCTCAGCCATTGATGACCGGCTCGACGGTGGTCGCCGCGGGTAGCTGCCCAGTGACCACCGACGTGGGCTCCACGAACAGCCGAGCTGATTGGCTTCCGGACGGTCTGCCGGCATTCCCTGGGGGTTGGCGGCCTGGGCGACCGGCCGCCGGACCAGGTGGCCTGCAACGACGGTGTGCCAGCTGGATTGGGCCTGCCGGTTAGGGCCACGAAACCTCGACGACCGGTACCGCGCTGACGTCGCGGCGACTATGTAGCTCAAGGGGACGACACGCCGGAAGGACGCCGCACAGTCGCGGCCGAGTAGCCCACATCGCAGCATGCCGGGGCGTGCTGGGTGTCGGTGGCGTCGTCGAGGTCGGCGCACAGAAAGACCACCGAGTGGGCGTCGACCCGGTAGGTGGCGCCGCGGACTGGTGGTGCGCTGTGGAGACCGGCGACGTCGTCAGGGGAATCGAGGGCGGTGTCGGCGACGCGGCGCCATGGCAGCGTTGGTCTGGCGGCGGGGGGAAGCTCGAAGTCGAGGGGACGCTCATAGCTGTTGAGGATCAGGTGGACCATCCGCGTCCCGACCACGCTTCTGACGGTGACCGCCAGTGTGTGGGAGCCTTCCGACCAGTCCGGCCGGTGCAGTTGAACGCCTTGGAACTCGACCAGCGAGCGGGTCAGGAACTCCCGCAGCGACAGCCCGTGCACGACTCGGGTCATGTCCAGCTCGAGCCGAACGTCGATCAGTCCCCGTACGAACCGGCGGATCTCGGCGTAGCGATCCGTCAGTGACCAGTCGAACCAGCTGATCTCGTTGTCCTGGCAGTAGGGGTTGTTGTTGCCCAACTGGGTGCGGCGAACCTCGTCGCCCATGCCGATCATGGGCACACCCATGGAGATCAAGGTGATGGCGAGAAGGTTCTTCACCAACCGGGTGCGCATGGCATCGATCGCAGAGTCATCGGATGGCCCTTCGACGCCACAATTGGCGGAGTAGTTGTCGTCGGTGCCGTCCTTGTTGTTCGACAGGTTGGCCTGGTTGTGCTTGTGCGCGTAGCAGACCAGGTCGTTCAGCGTGAATCCGTCGTGGCAGGCGACGAAGTTGATGCTGTGCTCGACCTCGGCGGGTCGGCGGCCGAACAGGTCGGGGCTGGCCAGCAGGCGGTTTGGAAGCAGTGCCACGGTGCCGGTGTCACCGCGGACAAAGCGGCGGATATCGTCACGGAACTTGCCGTTCCACTCGCGGAAACGGTCGCCGACGAACGTCCCGAGTTGGTAGAGGCCCGCGACGTCCCAGGCCTCGGCGATCAGCTTGGTGCCGGCCAGGACGGGGTCGCTCTCGATCTCCCAGATGATCGGTGGGTTGGCCATCGGAACGCCGGCGGCGTCTCGTGCCATGGCCGAGGCGAGGTCGAAGCGGAAGCCGTCCACGTGCATCTGGTCCACCCAGTGATGCAGGGCGTCAACGGTCATCCGCCGCACCACGGAGTGGTTGGCGTTGATGGTGTTCGCGCAACCGGTGTAGTCGAGATATCTCGCCTGGTTTGCCGGGTCAAGCAGGTAGTAGGCCCGGTTGTCGAGCCCCCGCCAACAGAACGTGGGTCCGTTGGCACCGCCCTCGGCCGTGTGGTTGAAGACCACATCCAGGATCACTTCGATGCCGGCCCGGTGCAGCTGTTTGACCATGGTGCGAAACTCGTCCAGGGCACCCAGCGGATCACCGGCGCGGGCGTAGGCCGGGTGCGGGGCAAAGAACGACACCGGGCTGTAGCCCCAGTAGTTGACCAGCTCCGGCGGCGCGTCCTGCGGGTCGAATGCCTGCACCGGCATAAGTTCCACCGCAGTGATCCCCAGGGAGCGCAGGTAGGGGATTTTGGCCACCAGCCCGGCATAGGTGCCGGCCAGGCGGCGATCCACCCCGCTGCTGGGATGCGCGGTGAAGCCGCGAACATGAAGCTCGTAGATGATCGTGCGCGCAAACGGCCGCCCCAGAGGAACGTCGCCTTCCCACTCATATGCCGACAGATCGGCGACCACGCTTTTCATCGCCGTGCGCGGATCCCTGCCCGGCCGCGCGCCGGCCCACCGGTCGTAGCCGGCCGGCACCGCCACCGCGACGCCATAAGGATCAAGAAGCGGCGCAGACGCGTCGTGCCGCAACCCGGCGCCCGGATCGAAAGCGCCGTGGACGCGCCAGGCATAGATCTGTCCCGGCCCCACGTCGGGCACCAGCACATGCCAGAAATATGACGTCCGGTTCCGCAGGCGGTCGAGCGGGATTATGCGGGACGGGGCCGCGTCATCGACATCATCGAAGAGCAGCAGATCGACCTGCGCAGCTGTGCGCGACCACACCGAAAAGTTGGTGCCACCGTCTACACGACGGGCACCCAGCGGATAGGCGCGACCCGCGGCCACACTCCCACCGAGGTCCATGCCCTCCATTGTGGGCCGAGACGGGTCCACAAAGCCGCGCGTCATGCATGACCAGCCCGCTTTTCATTGAAACGGTGCGAGCTGTGGCTCCACCTGGGGGACCTGCCGAATGGTCTTGACTACCGTGTCGGGGTTGAGGCTCATCGAGTCGACGCCCACCCGGACGAGGAACTCGGCCATGTCCGGGTAATCCGACGGCGCCTGTCACCACGAGCAGCCAACGCGTGCCAGATCGCGCGGGCGCCCCGCTGCAACCGATACCCGACTAAGGGTGACCTCCGCTGAACGGGTTATACGGCCTGCGCGAGGGCCTGCAGCGTTTCCGCCGAGGTGTATTTCGGCTTCCAGCCCAACTGGGTCTGGGCCTTGCTGGTGTCCATCACGACCGACGTCCGCGCGATGTGCAGCCATTCCAGGGCCGACGGGACGAACGGGGTGTGCGCGATGACCGCCGACGCGACGGTCGCGGCGATGGCCGGTACTCGCACCGGCTGCCCGCCCAGCGCGGTGACGACTTGCGAGAGGCTGACCTCGCCGTCACCGGCGATGTTGTATGCGCCCGGCGGAGCGTCGGTGGTCGCGGCTAACGCAATCGCGGCGGCGACGTCGTCATGGTGCACCAGCTGCAGCGGAAATCCGGGGTCGGCGACGGGCATCTTGAGCAGGGGAACCGCGCGGGTGGTCGACTGCACCACCCCGGGCAGGTGCCGCCACGGCATCGCGTCGGCCAGCGCGGGCGCTTTGGGCCCCGCGACGATGCACGGCCGAAGGATGAACACCTCCAGCGACGATCCCTTGGTGATCTCGGCCAGCTCGGCCTCGCACGCGGCTTTCTGTTCGGAGTAGTAGTGTTCCGGCGACCCGCGGGGCGGGATGTCCTCGGTGAGCGGGACCGGATTGTCCGAGTGGTAGCCGTAGGCCGCCACCGACGACGTGTAGACCAAGCGGCTGGGCCGCTCGGCGGCCACCGTCGCCTCGAATACGTTGCGGGCGCCGGCCAGGTTGACCCGCGCGCTTTCCTCGCGCGATCCGAAGATTATGAACGCGAGATGGATCACCACATCGGCGTCTGCGACCAGTTCGTCGACCGCTTGCCGGTCCAAGATGTCGCCTTGCCGATACGTGGTCTTGGTCCACCCGAGTGCGGAGGGGTCGAACGGGCGGCGCGCCATGCCGACGATCCGGTCTACCGCGGGGTCCTGCTCCAGCGCCGTCAAGGCGGAGATTCCGATCTCGCCGGTCGGTCCGGTGACGGCCACGGTGACTCCCATTCCGCCCATCTTGCCCTACCCCTCACATGCCCAACCGAAAACCGTCACACGTTGTGCTTGGCGTTCAACTGAGAAGCATCTAAAGCGGCACCGTTACGTGTAGAGCGCCGCAAGCAGATCGACGAACTCCGGGAGGACGACTTTGCGTCGTAGCGTCATGCTCGTTGTGAGGTCCCCGGCCTCGACGGACAGCTCGCGGTCGATGATCGCGAATTTTCTTGACTTGCTCCCAGCGAGTTGAGAGCCTGGCGACGTTCGCGCCCGGAGCGCGGCTGCGGCTTCACACATTGATCATCCCCGGTAGAGGGCGACCACGACGGTGATCCCCGCGCCCACGGAGACGAACAGCGCCGTCGGCCCCACTTCGAGTCGGATCGACTCCAGCGCCACAGCCAGCGCGGCCGTGTGCGCGCCGGCGAGGGCTTGCGAAGGCGACGCGACCCGCGCGGCGGACACGCCCAGCCGCTTCGCCAGTGCGGCGGCGAACCCCGGAACCGACGCCGTCGCGACGAGCAAGTCGACCTCGCCCAGATCAAGCACGCTGGCCGCCGCCAGCTCCCGGACGGTCGACTCGGCGCACTCCAGCGCCCGATCGGCGTAGGACTCGGCGATCTCAACCGTAAGGACGTTTCGCCCCTGATCGCTGCGCCCCGGCCGGGTGTCTTCCTGCCAGGCCACACTGCTCTGAAACAGCCCGGCGAATTCGGGGAACGTCACGCACCGGAACGCCGTGAACCCAGCACGGGAATCATCCGCGCTCAACAGCACCGCGCCCCCGACCGCGGGAAAGCCGAACCCTTCAGAAACCCCCGGGTCCGGGTCAATGTCGCTCGCGACCACCAACCCCAGCTCGACCGTTCCCGACGCGAGCAGGCCATCGACCAGTTCAATGCCCGACAACATGCCACACCCCCCGTTGCGGACGTCAAAGGAGAACGTTCCCTGACCCGCGCCGGGCTGCTGCTCGGGGTTCGCGCCAATGTCCTCCTGGATCAACGACGCGACCGCCGGCTCGCTGATGCCCCTGTCGTTGTAGACGCCGGCGTTGATGAGCAGGTCCACGTCGTCCGCAGTCCGCTTCGCGCGCTCCAGACACAACCGGGCGGCCGCATCGGCAAGCCCCAACGCCCCCAACGACCCGCCCTCCGCGGTCGCGGTCGCCTCAATGATCGTGCCCATAGCGCCCCACCAGCTGATCGACCTTGAAGATCACGATGCCCACCTCCAGACCCGAAGCCAGCGAGAGCAGCAAGACCCTGTCCTGCGGGGCGAAGCGGCCCTCCTTCAGATACTTGTGCAGCGCGACGAAATGCGTCGTCGATGCCGTGTTGCCCAACTCGTCGACGGTGATCACCACGTGCTTCGGCGTTGAACCGAAACCCTCCGAGAACCCCGCCATCGCCTTCCTGATCGCCCGCGCCGAGGTCTGATGCGGGATCAGATAGTCGATCTCGTCGAACTTGAGCCCAACCTGATCGAGCACCTCCCGAAGCAACGGGGCCGCGTCCTCGATCGCGACATTCTGGATCTCGCGGGCATCGGTATGCATCGTCACCCCGGGACCAATCGTGGCCGGGAACGCCACACACAAGCGACTGTGCTGCGAGAGCGTGGTAAACCCCGCCACCTCGATCCCCGCAGCGCCCTGCGGCGCCCGCTCGACAATCGCGGCGGCGCCGGCGTCCCCGAGCGTCAGCCCGGCGAGCTGGTCGTCCATCACCGTGCGGATCTCCTGCGCGGCATTGCGTCCCAGCTCTGAGATGTACTCGCCACTGACGACCATTCCCCGCCGGATCCGGCCCTGCCGAACCAGGTCGTTGAGAATGAACACGCCGGTCATCATCCCCGCACACGCGTTGGAGATGTCGAGGCCGATCGCGCGCTCGGCGCCTAGAGCAGCCTTCAGCGACACGTTCACCGGCGGCTCGAGCTGCACCCGCAGGCCACCGACGTGGCGGCTGATACTCGACACGATCAGCATGTCCAGGTCCGCCGCAGCACAATCCGCGTGCGCCAACGCGTCGCGGGCCGCACCGAGCGCGAGCGTGTAAGAATCCTCGCCCGCGCCGACGATACGGCGCTCGCGCACACCCGTCAGCCGCTCGAGCTCGATATCGGTCCGATACTTCGTGCCCGCCATCAACTCATCACTACTTAACCGCCGCTCAGGAAGCGACGCACCGATCGCCGCGAACCGGCTCATGTACGGCTCACCACCGGGCGAGCCATCGGCCCCGCCCTCCAACGCCATCCAATGCTCACTGCCGCCTACCGACATATGCCGCTCCTACCTGTTCCTACCAAGCCACGCTAGCCCTCCAATCGTGCTGCCGTCGCGGGGTTCGGCCGCTTTGTCTGGTAATTGCGTCCCAGACACTCCAGCGCGACAAGGAAGCGGCGAACCCTAGGCGGAGTGACCCTCAAGGGCTTGCGTTTCCGCCGTCGCTGGTCACCCGCGACACCATCGGACAGGCCGAGGGAATTAATCATGGAGCGCTACGGGATCGGACCGGTCCACGTGTTCGAGATGGCGCGAAAGCTGTCGCAAGACTCCACTGTGCCGCTGACCCAGGTCGGCGCCGAAGTAATTGCGAATAAACAGAATTCGCCGAGTTAGGGCCCCAAACTGGTAAGCGGCGGCGAGCGCCGCCAGGGTTTGGGCGGAGGTGTACTTCGGGCTCCAGCCCAGCTCGGACTTCGCCTTGCCGGTGTCCAGGGCGGACGGGCCGTCCGCGTACCCCATGTCGCTGCGAGCCCGGCGTCGGCGGTTATTTCGCGGCTGCCGTTCGAGCCGTTTGCACTCGAGCGGTTACACGTCGGACGGACCTCGGTCGTCGGCGCGTCAGAGGAGCTGCGTGGGCGTAGCGTCACGGCTGCAGAGCTTCGTGGGGGAATTGACAATTACCAGCAGAGAAAACCTAGTTTTACTAACCAGATTCTCATCTTTGTGTCGGATCCGACATTTGTACGGCATCAATATGAGAATTCCGACACGAAGAATGAGAACCTACATCATGTAGGCACCGAGACGCACACGCATGTCTACGCCGGCTGATCAGCCGAATGCATCACTGCTACGCCACCCTTTCGTCACTGTGACGACTTGTGCAATCGGCCTACGGAAAGCTCCCCGTGGCCTGCCAATACACATTGTTCCTACCTGGCACTGGCCGCTGAATCTGCGTCTCGCAATCCTTTGGAGAAAGGTCGTCTGAAGTTGAGACACCGCAGCGCTACTCGAAGTAGGTATGGATGATGTCACCCATTGGATATGACTGTCCATTGCCAACGTTGTAGTAGGCCGGCCCCTGCCTGAACCGGATACGCGGAGGTCGCTCCGATAGGTCGATCGACTCCAGCCGCGCACGCGCGTCCGGTGTCGCGACCACGAAATGTTGGCAGCGTCGACCGATCTCGTTATTGACTGCTTGGTATCGGTGGTCGGCAGATCGCGGAGGAGTCCCAGCTTTCGCTGAGGTCACGAGTAGTAACGCTCGGGGAGTGAGTGGAAATCTGACTTCATCAGCAGCCTCGATACCGACGCCACCGGGAGGAGCCTCGGGATCCGGGTGTCGCCAAGCAGAGACCGGTCGATCGTTGGTCATGAGGACGGGCCTGTTGTAGCGATGCACGCGCCAGTTCATCGCTTCCAAACGCGGTGCCACCGACCTGACCGCGACCTCCACGGACACCGCCATGACCTCATCGAGGGTCGGGATATCAGGAGCTCCATTGATGAAGTCTGTAGCCGCCTCGACCTCGTTGTCCTCGGGCTGACGTCCTTCTAGAGCCAGCAGGTACTGTTTCACCGCCTCGTGCGGGATCGGCCGTTGATTCGTCGTAGCTGCGACTTTGGCAGCGAAGCTCAGTCCCTCAGTGGTGATCAGCGTGCGATTGAGTTGAATCGCCGTGTAACGGCGAGCAAGCTACGCCGCTGACCTGACAGGTCACCGCGCTCGGTGAGCTCAGCACAGCGGGAGGTCCATTTCCGCTTCGATCTGGCTGAACATCTCTTCGCGGGCCTGCGCTTCTTTGCCTGTGCCAAGCTAGCCGGTTCGGTCTGGACGAGCATCTTCGCTCTGCGGTTGATCCGGCAACAGACGTTGATCATCGCCGGCCTCGACGACCCCATCATCCCCCTGGCGAATGCCAGGATTCTGCATCGGCTGCTGCCCAATTCGACCTTCCACCTTCACTCCGGCGGACACGTGGATCTGATTACCAACGCCGCCGAGCTCGCGCCGGTGATCGAGATGTTCAGAACCATGGGGTGAAAAGAGCGAACGTCGGTGCGTCCGAGTCGGCACCGAGCCGGGCTATGCCGAGGTCCTCGCGCCGGACGTCAGCTCAGCGAAGGAAGCGTCCATGCAATCCGCGTAGTGCTCGATATCCGGCAGCGGCAGCACGGCCGGACAGCCGTTGATGCTGACGAGCACGCGTCCGCAATAGCTGATCACGTTGTGGATCAGCCCGCCACCTTGGGTGAACGGCGACAATGCGTAGCCGGCGATCATCCGAGCGCCGAGGAGGTAGATCGGGAACTGCGGGCCGCGCATTGTGGACACGTAGGTGTTCACACCCGCAATCCGCGAAAGGTTGACGTACTTGCCGAGGTTTATCGCCATCCCGACACGGAGCGCTGCGACGAGCAGCCAGCCCGGCAGGAACTCGGCGTACTCGACGAGCGCGCCTGGGCCCAATTCCTCGTTGAGGGCCTTCGACCGGGCGCTCGACTCGTGCACGGCCCGCAGCCGGGCAACCGGGTCGGCGATGTCCGTGCCGAGCGACACGCGAACCACCGCAATCTGATTCGCCCCGCGCTGGCGGTCGGGGTCGGTGTGCTCCGCGATCGCCATGACCGTCACCACCGGAGATTCGGGTAGCTCGCCCTTCTCCAGTAGATACCGGCGCAGAGCGCCCCCGATGACCGTGAGAACGACGTCGTTGACAGTGGCTCCCGGGACGAGCGTGCGTGCCGCCGACACCGCGGCCAGGTCGTAGGAGCGTGCGTCAAAGTTGCGGCGGCTGTCGGTGTTCTGGTTGAACGGGGTGGGCGGAGCGTCCCCGAAAAGCCCATGCTCGTGACCGATCGGCATCAGCCGGGTCATCGCTGCGGGAAGCCGGGTCAGTAAGGGAATGCTGTGTCTTGCCGCGGAGACCAGTTGTGCCGGCCGACGGGCGTAGGTGATCAGCGTGCGGGCGAGCAGGTTCAGCGATGACGGATGTGGTTCTGGGGTCCAATCGTCCACGGGCCCCGGCGCGGTGTCGGGGGTCAGGTCGTGAAGCGCGTTGACGATGCCCAAGTCTGTCACCCCGTCGGCCGCCGAATGATGCATCTTGAAGCCAACGGCGAAGGCGCCTTTCGGCACTCCCTGGATCGTGCCGAGCCCCTCGATGAAGTAGCCCTCCCATGGCGGCCGGCGCAGATCCATCCGCTGAGCGTGCAGCTGCGACACCTGGTCGCACAGCTGCCGCCAGCCACCGGGGCTCGCCAATGTCAGGTGGTGCAGGTGCCTGCTCAGCTCGAAGTTCTCGTCGCGCACCCAGTACGGGTGATCCAGATCCAACGGGACGCGGGCAAGCACCGAGCGAAAAATACGGTCCGCGCCGGGGTCCGCGCCGAGTCGGGAGCCGACATGCGCGGCGACATCGTCGAAGGTGACGGTGCCGCCCGCAGCCGTCGACGGATCGTAGATCGCGAAGAAGGTCACGTGCGCCGCGCCGGCGGTCTCGGCGTACACGAATGCGGCATCGAGGCCGCTCAGTTGCTCCACTCTGAGCCTCCGGTGATCAGTCAAGTCCGGCCAAGACCTATCCGCCCCGAATGCCCGGGCAGATCGTTGACCCGTCTCACCTCACTTTCTACTTCTTGTTCGTGCGTTTGTTTCCGGGATTATCAATAAAGTTACTGAGGGGGCAGCAGGGCGCACAGCCGTGAGTAGACGATCTTGGCGGCCCGCGCCGGCATGAGCCGCGATAGCTTGTCCATCATGATCGAGTCCGACCCGATAAAGACGTGATATGACTTCTTCTCGATTCCGCGAAGGATCTTCTCGGCGGCCACCGGGGACGGGGTCGCCTTCATCTCCCTGATCTCCTTGGGCAGCGGTGGCCGCCAAAATCGATGACGTTCTCCGACACGGTCGGCCGGTAGACGTCGTACTCACCGCCCGGGAAGACGAGGACCACGCCGCCGGCCGCCAGCGCCTTCGCGGCGTTGTCACGGGTGGCGTGGATGGAGCCGATGCGCGGCAACCACTGAGCGGCCGGGCCGCGGAACATGACGTCGTGGGTGAGGGCGTAGATCGGCCGGTCGTAGCCGAACTTGTCGTAGAAGTCGACAGCGAACACCTCCCAATCCACCGAGAACTGGCCGCCGGAGTGATTCAACACCACGTTCGGTGGCGGCAGCGTGGTCGCCCGTCGTCGGCCGACTTCATCGCCTCCTGCGCCAGCTACGGCGAGGACCGCTTCGACTTGCGGCCGCTGCGGCCGCAGCTGCGGCTGGAGATCCAGTACGCGCTTCAATGCCGGGTCGACGCGAACCGAACCCGGACCACACCGCGATCGATCAAGCCCCTGCTGGATTACTTGTCGGCAAGCGGAGTCGAGTCGCTGCTGGACCGTCCGCTCGACGACTGGCTGGCCGGACTGCCGGCCACGGCCGCGCTCCACACGCCGCGCGCGTTCCTCGGTTACGTGATCGAGTGCCTGCTCGACCTGCGCGACGGGACCGGCTGGGACAGCGAATACCAGCGTGACGTGTGGCGGCTACGGCGGCTCGGTGTCGCCGGCCACGACGGTGCCCGCCTGGATTTCACCGCGGTGCAACCACTGTGGCTGCGAGAGCTGGCCAAACGATGGTGCCGCTGGCGAAAGTCGTGCGGAATCGGGCTGGGACAGCTGCGCCGGGATCGCATCGCACTCGTGCGGCTGTCGCGGCTGACACCGGGGCTGGCGAGCTCGCCCGGCCCGACTGCGCTCGACCGGGCAGCGCTGGAGGCCTACCTGGCCGGACTGGCGGTCGAAATCCCCTCACCCGAAGACCCGGCGCACCGACATCGGCTAGGATCCGCGGGTCGGTAATCCGGTCGAGGTTGGGGGGGCTTTCGAGCTGGTGCATCACGAATTCGGGAATCGCCCGGGGTGCTGGGGGTTCGACGCGACGAGGATGGTCACTGGGATACAGCTGTGCCTCGGCGGGCAGCGACGTCCAGCGGTGCTGGCGCACGGCATGCAGAAAGCCGGTCACGCACACCGGGTGGGCGAGAGTCGGCGAGGAGTTATCCGGGTTGAAGCGCCGGTTCCGAACGGCGTCTACGCCGCAGGACTACCGGGATGTCGGCAACCGCAGTCGTCGCCTGTGTACGACCGAAGTCGACACCTGCGGGAGGACGGGACCGAGCCCGCCAGCCAGATCCACGGCGCGATACTTGCCGGTCGACGGGGGTCGCATCGCGACCCGACATTCTGGTGAAAGTCGATGCGGCGGCGCGAAACAGGTCTAGCGTCGCTGCTGCGGACGTCCGAAGCAACCACCGAGGCCGGCCGCGCCCCGGAGCAGCCGTCGGGGGCTTTGCGCGGCGAGAGGTCCAGGTGTGAGTGATAAGCCGAACATCCTGATCATGTGGGGCGACGACATCGGGCAGAGCAACCTCAGCTGTTACAGCAACGGCGTGATGGGGTATCGAACGCCCAACATCGACCGGGTCGCGGCGGAGGGGGCGCTGTTCACCGACTACTACGGGGAGCAGAGCTGCACCGCCGGCCGTGCGGCCTTCATCACCGGCCAGAACCCGTACCGCACCGGCCTGACCAAGGTGGGCCTGCCTGGCGCCACCCTCGGCCTGCAGGCAGCCGACCCGACGATCGCGACGGCGCTCAAGGCGCAGGGCTACGCCACCGGCCAGTTCGGCAAGAACCACCTCGGCGACCGCGACGAGCACCTGCCCACCATG
>Ga0209040_10002615_pt1 | contig 14004 bp, 14 predicted proteins | sample BogFormECP12_OM3_FD_188240 | JGI IMG/M metagenome (GOLD analysis project Ga0209040, IMG submission 188240) | Bog forest soil microbial communities from Calvert Island, British Columbia, Canada - ECP12_OM3 (SPAdes) (version 2) | ecosystem: Environmental > Aquatic > Freshwater > Wetlands > Bog ...
GGATTTCGTGATATTCGCTGTTCGGCATCAGCCGATGGGCGGCCTGACCGGGCTCGCGCGGGTGCACCCGGTCGCTGCCGGGGATGATGCAGGCGGGCATCGTCAGCGAGCGCAGCTCCGAGGAGCTCAGCCCAATCACCGGGTGCTGGGCGCCTTCGTTGAAGGCGCGGCGCCATTCTTCCATGATGCCGATGAAGCGTTGCGGATCGAGCGCCAACAGCCGTGCGCGGTTCGCCGGATTGCTTTTGATCACCTCGCCGAAATGCTCGGTGCGGCAGACCGCTTCCATGCCGCCCCGCTCCGCCGCATTAATGAACTGCGTATAGTAGTTTTCGACCAGACGCTGCGACGCATAGGCTCCGCCGGTGACCCGCCACAGCAACAGGCCGCGCACGTCGGCGGGATATCGCAACGCCATCAAGAGCGCCAGGCGGCACCCCGACGAGCTGCCGCCGATATATGCCGGAAGCGCGTCGAGCTGTGACAGGAGGACGCGGAGATCCTCGGCCCAGATCTCGTTCTCGGAATTTCCGCCGTCGAACGAGGCCCCTGAGGCCCCGCAATTACGCCGGTCATAGACTAGCACGCGGCAGCCGGCCTCGGCGATCTTCACGCCGAGCGATTTGACTCCTGCGAGGGCACGCCTTCCACCGGGTTGCAGCGCCACCCATGGCCCGCGCTCGCCGAGCACCTCGTAGTTAATCTCGACCCCGCGGACGGTTCCGACCGGCATGGCTCTCCTCCATGGTCGAACTTTCTCAACTATGTCATCCTAGCGGACCTCCACCGCACACGGAGAGGAATCGATATGCGGGTTGGCGTTTTCTATTTCCCCGCCGACTACGGCATCAACATTGCCGAATTGGCGCGGGCGCTCGAAGAGCGCGGCTTTGCTTCGCTCTATGTGCCGGAGCACACCCACATCCCGACCAGCCGGCGCAGCCCCTTCCCGGGCGGCGGCGAGTTGCCGAAGAAGTACTCGCATACCCACGACCCGTTCGTCGGTCTTTCCTTTGCCGCCGCGGCGACCAAGAAGTTGCTGGTCGGCACCGGCATCTGCCTGATCCCGGAGCGCGACCCGATCGTCACCGCGAAGTGCGTCGCGAGCCTCGACCAACTGTCGGGCGGCCGTTTCATTTTCGGCGTCGGCGGCGGCTGGAACGTCGAGGAGATGGAGAACCACGGCGCGCGTTACGAGACGCGGTTCAAGCTGATGCGCGAGCGGATTTTGGCGATGAAGGCGCTGTGGACGCAGGAGGAAGCCTCGTTTCACGGGGAATTCGTCAATTTCGACCCAGTGTGGTCCTGGCCGAAGCCGGCGCAGCGGCCGCACCCGCCAATCCTGTTGGGAGGCGAGAGCGATTACACGTTGCGGCGCATTATCGAGTATTGCGACGGCTGGATCCCGCGCCCGGTCGGCGATTTCACCGCCAAGGGCGCGATCGAGCGCCTGCGGCGGATGGCCGAGTCCAAGGGGCGGGATCCCAAATCCTTGATGATCTCGGTGTTCCGCGCACCGGCCGAGAAGGCGGTGCTCGCCGGCTATCGTGAGGCCGGGATCGACGAGGCGCTGCTCGAAATCCCCGATCTGAGTCGCGACGAGATCTTGAAACTCCTCGACCGGTACGCGCCACTGGCCGCGGCATGATCCGGGAAGAGCTCGTCTTTGTCGCGACTTGCGACATCTCGGGGCTGGCGCGCGGCAAGGGCTTTCCGGCTCGGGAGCTGCCGGGACGGCTGAAAAAGGGCGTCGGCTGGACCGGCAGCAATCTGATGATGTCGCCGTTCGGGCCGATCTGGGACACGCCGTTCGGCACCGCCGGAGACTTCATGATCGTTCCCGACCCGGCCGTAGAAGTACGGGTCGATTTCGCCGACGGGTCCGCGATCGAGCATTTCTTCTTGGGCGACATCTGCAATACCGACGGCAGTCCCTGGGAATGCTGCCCGCGGGAGTTCCTGCGCCACGCCGTCAAGGAGCTGGACGAGGCGGCGAGCCAAGGGCTCGTGGCAGCGTTCGAGCAGGAATTCCTCTACACCGGCATCTCCGACCGACCGGGCGACGCCTACGCGCTCGGCGCCTTCCGCCGCCAGGATTGCTTCGGCGAGAGCTTCACCGCCGCCTTGCGCGCCGCCGGGGTGGTCCCGGACACCTTTCTCGCCGAATACGGCCCGCGCCAGTTCGAGGTTACGGTAATGCCGCAGCCCGCGCTGACCGCCGCCGACCACGCGGTGATCACGCGCGAAATGGCGCGCGCCACGGCGCACCGGTTGGGGCACCGCGTGATCTTCTCGCCAAAGCCCGACCCCGAGCTCGTCGGCAACGGCGTGCACATCCATATGAGCCTGGTGGACGCGGCGGGCCGGCCGGCGACCCACGCGCCCGGCGAGCCGATGGAGCTGAGCAAGCCGGCGCAGCACTTCTTCGCCGGCATCTTGCATCACATGCCGGCCATTTGCGCGATCACCGCGCCGTCGCCGGTCTCGTATCTGCGCCTCGTGCCCAACGCTTGGGCGCCGACAATTATCGATCTGGTGCGGCAGGACCGCGGTGCCTGCCTGCGCATCTGCCCGACCTTCGCCGCCGCGACGCCGGCCGAGCTGACGCGTCAGTTTCATGTCGAGTTCCGCAGCACCGACGCTGCCGCCAGCCCCTATCTGGCGTTGGGCGCGGTCATCTTCGCCGGCGTCGACGGCCTCCGCCGCGAGCTGCCCTTGCCCGCGCTGTTCGACTCACCGCGCGCCTTGCCCCACTCGCTTCCCGAGGCGCTGGACCGCCTGGCCGCCAGCGAGACGGTGGCCGGCTGGTTCGGCCCGACCCATTTCGACGCCTACATGCGCTTCAAGCGCGTCGAGGCGGAAAAGGTCGCGGGGCTGTCGCCGGCCGAGCTCTGCACCCGCTACGCCGAGGTATATTGAGGCCGATGGCTGCGCCAGCGCTGCTCGGCCCCGACGAGCCAGACCCGGTCAGGCTGGAAAACGAGGCCGGCAGCTCGGGGTTCTTCCTTACCTGCGATCATGCGGGCCGCACCATCCCTCGCCAGCTCGCAAGCCTCGGACTGCGGGAGTACGAGACCTGGCGCCATATCGCCTGGGACATCGGCATTGGCGGGGTCGGCCGAGAGCTGTCGCGGCTGCTCGACGCGGTTGTGATCCTGCAGACCTATTCGCGCCTCGTGATCGACTGCAACCGCGACCCGAATGTGCCGAGCTCGATCCCCGAGATCAGCGAGACGACGGAAATTCCAGGCAATCTCGGCGTTGGGGAAGCTGAGCGGGCCGCCCGGGCCGACGCGATCTTCCACCCCTATCACAATGCGATATCCGAGGCCCTCGAACGCCGCGCGGCGGCGAACCGCGCTTCGGCGCTGGTGGCGCTGCACAGTTTCACTCCGGTCTTCAAAGGCGTCTCGCGGCCATGGCATGTGGCGGTGTTGTTCAACCGCGATCCTCGTCTGGCCCATGCTCTGGCAGAATTGTTGCGCGCCGAAGGCGGCCTCATGGTCGGCGAAAACGAGCCGTACCGGGTCAGCGACCTGACCGACTACACCGTGCCGGTGCATGGCGAGCGGCGCGGATTGCCGCATGTCGAGATCGAGATCCGCCAGGATTTGATCACCGAACCGGCGGGCCAGAGGGCGTGGGCCAAGCGCCTGGCGCGTTTACTGCCTGCCGCCTATACCCAATTCCTGCGCCGATGAACACATTGAGCCGCGAGGTTCCGATCGATCCGGCGCACACGGCATTGCTGATCATCGACGTGCAGAATTACTGCGTTGGGGCGCCCGCCACAGAGAGCGAATATTTTCGCGATAGCCTGCACGACACCGTACTGCCCAATATCAGGCGTCTGCAGTCTGCCTGCCGCCGCGCCGGCATCGAGGTCATCTACTCGGTGATCGAGAACATGACACGGGACGGCCGCGACCGCAGCCTCGACTACAAGATCTCCGGCATCGACGTGCCGCGCGACTCGTGGGACGCGAAGGTCGTCGACGAGATCGCGCCGGGCGATGACGAGATGATTTTCCGCAAGACCTCGAGCAGCGTCTTCATCTCGACCAATATCGATTATGTATTGCGCAATCTCGGGATCCGCTCACTGATCGTCGCTGGGATCATGACCGACCAGTGCGTCGAAAGCGCGGTGCGCGACGCCTGCGACCTCGGCTATCTAACAACCCTCGTCACCGACGCCTGCACCACCACCAGCGCCGAGCGGCACCAGCAGTCGTTGATCGGAATCAGCGGCTATTGCCGCCAGCGTCCCGCCGACGCAATTGTCGCCGAGATCAAGACGTTGACCGGCTCGCGTTAGCCCGGCGCATGGCCGTCATTCGTCAGGGAAACCGGCTCGGCGTAGGCCGACGTCCACGGTTTTTTCGGCGAGTGCCCGATATTGGGGATTGCTGAGAGCGGGGCGATAGGTGCGCCATCGCGCCAGTGAATTGATCTCCGGTTTAAGCTTGATCGCCTCTAACAAAACAGCCCTCGCCTCCTCGATCTCGCCCTTGACCCCGAGCGCTCCCGCCAAGTGCAGGTGGAAAACGTAAATCCGAGGATTGGCGGCACGCGCCTTCCTGAGGAAGTCGATCGCCTCATCCAGATGGCCCAATAACTGGTGGCACATACCCAGTGCGAAATAAGCCTGAAAAATAATGTTGTCGTGTGGGCTGAGCTGTATCCCTTTCTCTATTTGCGGGATTGCTGCGTCCGGTTGGCCTAAATACATCAGGGTGATGCCAAGTTGGCGAAATGCGAACGCGTCATTTCGATTAAGCGCAATCGCCGTCTCCCACTCGATCTTCGATTCGGCCAGGCGATTCTGCTGCTGGCGGAGGAGCCCCATCGTCCCGTGCGCCCACCCGTTGTTCGCATCGGTTTCTAGCGCTTCGATGAGCAACTGTTCTGCGCGCGCCTCATCGTGTTGAACGGAGCTGCTCCACCGTTGATTACACCACCGACAAGCGAGTTGCGACGCCAACCCTGGCATCGACCGATCCCGGGTCAATCTCGAGCGCCCGCTCGAAAGCCCTCTGAGCCTCTTGAAAGACCTCCGCGGATTGGGGCTGTAAGAGAAGCGCTCTCCCGCGCATGACGAGATCGCGCGCATCGGGATCGACCGCCCTTTCTGAATCGATCCGGCGGCTCTCCGCTCGCACCAGCTGGGGGCTGACCGTCCGGGCCAGACGGCCGGTGATCTCGCTCTGCACTTCGTCGAGGTTGGCGCGATTGGTCTCGAATCGGTCCGCCCACAGGTGCGCGCCGGTTTCGGCGTCAATCAGCTGCACGTTCACCCGCACCTGGTCACCGCTCCGCCGCACGCTGCCTTCGAGCACATAGCGGACGCCGAGCTCGCGGCCGACGTGTTTCGCGTCGACGGGTCTGCCTTTGTAGGTAAACGCTGTATTGCGGGCGATCACAAAGCTCCCCGAAATCCGCGAGCGATCGGTGGTCAGATCGTCGGTGATGCCGTCGACGAAATATTCCTGCTCGGGATCATTCGACAGATTTGCGAAGGGGAGGACTACGATAGACAGGCGGGGTGCGTCGCGCCGCCGGCTCGCACGGTGGCGCGTCGGCCTTGGCCGCGCCGATGCGGTGACCGGAGGTAATGCCGCCACGGCAGCCGCACCGAGGGCATAGGCGCGCACCGGCCGTGCAATGTTCTTGACATTCTGCTCGCCCATGTCATCGAAAGCGTAGGAGAGCTTGTCGCGGATCTGGTCGCGCACCACCCGCGAGATGCAGATGCCGCCCGGCTCCGCCAGCGCCTCCAGCCGAGCCGACACGTTGACTCCGTCGCCGAAAATATCGTCGCCATCGGCGATGATGTCGCCGAGGTTGACCCCGATCCGGAAGGCGATGCGCTTGTCCTCAGGCGTTTCGGTGTCGCGGTCGACCATCGCCCGCTGGATCTCGGCGGCGCAGCGAACCGCGTCTACCACGCTCGAAAACTCGGCGAGCATGCCGTCGCCGGTGTTCTTTACGATCCGCCCGCGGTGCTCCTTGATCTTCGGATCGACGAACTGACGCAGATGCGCCTTGAGGCGTTCGTGCGTCCCCTCCTCGTCCAAACCCATCAGCCGCGAATACCCCGCCACATCAGCGGCGAGGATCGCGGCAAGACGGCGGGTCGCGGTCATTGCTCAGGCAGCCCCCTTCCCGGAGGCGTTCGTACAGCGCCTTCTGGCAGAGTAAATCACCGGACGGCTCTTTAACCACGAAATTCTCTCGCCGATGTCCGACGCTGGTCTGGTGGCCCACGGATTACACCGGGCGCCGCGCAGTCACCACGAACACAGTCGCCGGCAACCGCATCCCTGCGCCCTTCGCATAGGCGGCGAAGGCTTCCTCGATTTCGCGCCGGATCGTCTGACGGGTCGCTTCGTCGGGGGTTTTCTCGTCGATCAGCCGGCCGGAGGGGCCCATGATGCAGGCGTGCTCGGCCTCTTCCTGCGGGGTCGAGGCGAAGACATCCGGGGTCTCGCGATGAATTTCGATCGCCTCGAACCCGGCGGCGCCGAGGAAGGAGCGCACATAGTCGGGGTCGGCGAATGCCATCGGGCCGGGAGCGCGCGGCGGCTTTGGCGCCGGCGGACCGAGATGGCGCAGCGCCACCTCGTAGGGGATGAGCCAGTGGCGATTGTCTTCGAGCGGCCCCCAGCACGCAAAGCACAGCCGCCCCTCGGGCCGGGCCGCGCCCAGCAGATTGGCGAACGCCGCGGTCGGATCGGCGAAAAACATGACGCCAAAGCGCGAGGTGATCAGGTCGAAACGGCTGGGCTCGAATTGATGAGTCTGCGCGTCGGTCTCGACCAGCGAGACGTGGCGCAGCCCGGCTTCGGCGAGCCGCTTGCGCGCTTGCGTCAGCATCGCACTCGAGATGTCGGCGCCCAACACCTCGCCACGGTCGCCGACCGTCTCGGCGAGCGGCACGGTGAAGGCGCCGGTGCCGCAGCCGATCTCGAGCACCCGCTCGCCCGCTCTGACCGCCGAGCGCGCCAGCAGCAGGTCGTTGACCGCCCGCACCCTCCGCTCGACGAAGCCCTCGAGCCCCACCCAGCGCGGGCCGGCAATCGTGTTCCAATATTCTTGCTGCGCTGCATTCGCTACGGTGTTCACGGCCATCCCTCCTCAGTCCGGCTCGATCGGCATTGTCGCGATGCTCTTCCAGGCGATCGGCGCGCCGCATTTCTCCGCTGCTTCGGCGGGAGGCAGCGAGGTATCCCAGTGCACCGCCAGAAAGCGCCGCCCGGTCACCTCGGCGGCAGCGTCCGAGACCAGCCACAACAGTGGCGGGGCCATGATCTCGGGTCGCAGCAACCGGCTGCGGTCGGCGACGGCGCCATCTGCGATGATCCGCGTATCGGTCATTCCGCCGGGCACCAGCACATTGGCGGTGACCCCGGTACCCGCGAGATCTGCCGACATTATCGCGGTTGCCGCTTCGGCCGCCGCCTTGCTCGCGCCGTAGAGTATGTAGCCCTCGCGCAGCATCGTCCCGAGGCTGGTCGTGACCGTGACGATGCGGCCGCGTTTGGCGCGCAGCATGTGCGGGACGACTGCTCGCGCCATCATCAACGGCGCGGTCGCGTTGACCGCCACGAAGCGGCTCCATTGCTCCGGCGTGACCTCCCAGAAGCGGATCGGATTGCGCCGCCGGTCGGCGCGGACCGAGTCTTGACCGATCCCCGCATTGTTGACCAGGACGTCGATCCGGCCGGACGCGTCAAGCACCGTCGACACCACGGTCTCGAACGACGCAAGGTTGGTCAGATCGGAACGTATAATCTGCAGCCGGCCACCGCTCCCCTTGTCGGCGGCCGCCGTTTTCAGCTCGTCGAGCCAGGCCGGCTCCTTGTCGACCGCGGCGACGTCGATGCCGCCTTCGAGCAGGCCCAAAGTCATCGCTCGCCCGATGCCGCTCGCCGCTCCCGTCACAATCGCAACCTGCCGTTCATCTGCCATGGCGTCCCCTCCGATTCGTTGGTCTCGACCAGCCGCGATCCTCACACCCGCGCGATCGCTGCGCAATGCGCATTTGCCGCCAGATATCCGGTTCCGCCGCGCGGCAATTTCCGACAAAATGAGGCGCGTATTCTGGAGGGTTCGTCGCCGGTACCAATCCGAGCGGCGAGAGCATGGGGAACGGCATCGTGAAAACGCAAGGCATGACGCGCGCCGAGGTCGAGACCGGGCTCGCCCGCGCCGGCCTCGATGTGCCGGAGCACGAGAGGCTGGAGATCGCCGCCGCGGTCCATTTCATCGAGGAGATGGCAGAACGGGTGCGGGGGAAGCGCGCGATGAGCGCCGAGCCCGCTCATATCTTCCCGCCTCCTGGGGTATGACGGCGTGATCCCCGATTTCCTGACGATCGCCGAAGCCAGCACGCTGATCGCCAAGCGCGAGCTCTCTCCGGTCGAGCTCGTCGAGAGCCGCCTCGCGCGCATCGAGCGGCTCAACGGCAAGCTCAACAGCTTCATCCGGGTGCTGCGCGAGCCTGCCCTCGCCGCAGCCCGCGCCGCCGAGGCCGAGATCACGGCCGGCAATTGCCGCGGCCCGCTGCACGGCATCCCGATCGGCCTCAAGGACATCTACGAGACCAGGGGGGTGCCGACCACCGGGCATTCGAAGATCCTGATCGACCATGTGCCACAGCAGGATGCGACATCGGTCCGGCGCCTGACCGATGCCGGCGCGATCGTCCTAGGTAAGCTCGCCACCCATGAGTTCGCGTTTGGCGGTCCGTCCTTCGACCTGCCGTGGCCGCCCGCCCGCAACCCGTGGGACACCAGCCGCTTCACCGGCGGGTCGAGCAGCGGCACCGGCGCGGCTGTCGCCGCAGGTCTCGTGCTCGGCGGCACCGGCAGCGACACCGGCGGCTCGATCCGCGGCCCCGCCGCGCTGTGCGGTCTCGCTGGGCTGAAACCGAGCTATGGCAGGATCAGCCGGACCGGCATTCTGCCGCTCGCCTTCTCGCTCGACCATGCCGGGCCGATGGCGTGGACCGCGGAGGACTGCGCGATCATGCTGCAGGCGATGGCCGGGCACGACCCCGCCGACCCGGCGAGCGCCGATTGCCCGGTGTCCGACTACCGTGCCGCGCTCTCGGGCGACGTCAGGGGCCTGCGTATCGGACTAATTCGTCACTTCTACGAGAGCGACAATCCGGCGGACGAGGCGACGCGGCAAGGTATCGCCGCAGCCGTCAAGGTGTTCGAAGACCTCGGCTGCTCGGTGCGCGAGCTGCGCCTCTCGCCGCTCGCCGAATGGGCGGCCTGCGGCGTCTTGATCATGCTTACCGAGGGCTACGCGGTGCATCAGGCGACCCTGCGCGAGCGGTTCGGCGATTATGGCGAGGCGTTCCGCGACCGCATGGCGCTCGCCGCCCTGATCAGCGGCGGCGATTACGTCCAGGCGGTGCGCCGTCGCCGCGAACTGGTCGCCGAATTCATGACGGCGATGGCCGATCTCGATCTCGCCGTCACCGCCGCCGCGCCAAGCGAGGCTCCGGCTATCGACGCCGTAGGCAAGTTCGCGATTTTCGAGCGCCCGATGCTGACGATGCCGTTCAACGTAACCGGCACCCCGGCGATGTCCGTGTGTTGCGGCTACGGCGCCACGGGCCTGCCGCTGGCCTTGCAGCTCGCCGGCAAGCCGTTCGACGAGGCGACGGTGCTGCGCGCCGCGCACGCCTACGAGACGGCCACGCCGTGGCGCTCGGTTCGCCCGCGGCTGGACGGATAGTGCGGCTCGTCCCGGCAGCGATGCACGAGTCGCAGTCCACGGATTACGTTGAGCGGGCGCGCCAGCTCGGCCCCGAGCTCGACCTTGCGGCCGAGGAGATCGAGCGGCGCCGCGAGCTTCCCGAGCCGATTGTCGATGCCCTGGTCGAGCGCGGGCTGTTTCGCCTGCTGTTGCCCGGTTCGCTGGGCGGCGCCGAATTGCCGCCGGCGGCCTATGTGCAGGTTATCGAGGAAATCGCCAAGCACGACGCCAGCACTGCGTGGTGCCTCGGCCAGGCGAATGGCTGCACGATGACGGCAGCCCTCCTCGACCCGGAGGTGGCGCGGGGGATCTTCGGGGGCAAGCGGGGCATCGTGGCTTGGGGTCCGCCGGGCCCCGCCGAGGCCCGCGTGGTCGCGGGCGGCTTTCGGCTTTCCGGGACCTGGAGCTTCGCCAGCGGCGGTCATCACGCAACCTGGCTCGGTGCCCATGTTGTGATCCCCGGGCTGCGGCCGGACGGAGGCCCGGTGATGCGAACTTTGCTTTTCCCGAAGGCCAGCGCCAAATTTTCCGACATCTGGCATGTCATCGGCTTGCGCGGCACGGGAAGTGACAGCTACACCGTCACCGATCTCTTCGTGCCGGAAAGCCACACGGTGTTGCGGGAAGCCGAGCCGAAGCCCCGTCAGCCGGGGATGCTCTACGCCTTCAGCAGCAGCAACATGTATTCGTCCGGCTTCGCGGGCGTCGCGCTCGGCATTGCGCGCAGCACTCTGGACGCCTTTATCGACCTCGCCCGCGACAAGATCCCGCGCGGCGCAAAAAGCACGTTGCGCGACGACAATGTCGTGCAGTCGCAAGTCGCGCAGTCCGAGGCGCGGCTCAGAGCGGCACGTACTTTCCTGTTGGGCTCCCTCGAGCAAATCTGGCGCGAGATCGCGCGATCGGGGCGGCTGACGCTCGATCACAACACGACGATCCGGCTGGCCTCGACCTGGGCCATCCATCAGGCGCGCGACGTCGTCGACACGGCCTATCACGCGGCGGGAGTGACGGCGATCTTCGAGAGCAACCCATTCGAGCGCCGCTTCCGCGATGTCCACACCGTGATCCAGCAATATCAGGGCCGTCAGGCGCATTTCGCAGCGGTCGGCCAGGTCTTGCTCGGTCTTCAGGCCGAAGGCGCGATGTTCACTTTTTGACTGGGATGACAGAACGCATCGCACATCACGCTCCCGACGCAGGCCCCCGCTCTTTTGCGGGCCAGCGCTGGTCGCTCGCCGATATTCCATGGCACGCGATCCGCCATGACGCGGTGGTGGAGAGCGAGGCGTTTTTCTATCTGGTGGCGTCGGCGTCGCTGATGGAAAGCGCGACGGATCTCTATACCGAAAACCTGATCGAGTTCTTTGCCGGCGACGACGAAGTCACGTCCTGGCTCGAGCATTACTGGCTCCCGGAAGAATTGCAGCACGGCCGGGCATTGCGCCGCTATGTCGAAACCGCGTGGCCGGAATTCGCCTGGGAACCCGCCTTTCGGCGGTTTGTCGAGGAATTCAGACCCTTCTGCGACGAGTCGCTGGAAGCCCGGCGGAGCCTGGAAATGGCGTCGCGCTGTGTCGTCGAGACTGCCACGGCCAGCTATTATACGACCTTGTCACGCGCCAGCCCTGAGCCGGTGCTTTCATTCTTGGCGCGCCGCATCGTCGAAGACGAAGTCCGGCATTACAAGCACTTCTACCGCTTCTTCCGAAGGTATCGAGACACCGAGAGCCCAAGCCGCGCTGCTGTCGTTCCGGCGCTGTGGCGGCGGCTGCGGATGAGCGGCGGCGACGACAGCTTCATCGTTCTCAAGCATGTTTATGGCGCGCGCTATCCCGGCGCCCCCTTCGATGCCGAGGTGTACCGGGATCTGCGCCGTGAATGCCGCGACCTCGTTCGCGATCACTTCCCGCACGAGATGAGCGTGCGCATGCTGCTGAAGCCGTTGGCTCTCGGTCCTCGGACACAGCGCGTGGTAGTGCCGGTCGCGGTGGCGGCGGCACGACATCTGGCGCGTAAATTGACCTAAATCAATGTCGATCGTCGATGCGCCGGCGGAGATTCGGTGCCGACTGGCGGAGGAGGTCCAATGATCAAGACGATTCTCGTCCCAGCGACCGGCAGCGATACCGACAATGCCGTCTTCGCCTCGGCCCTGGCGGTAGGACGCGCATTCGACGCCCATCTCGAATTCCTGCATGTGCGCGTCGACGCGGCGGCCATGGCCGCCGCCATGGCCTCGGACGGCAGCGGCGCCACGATGATCGGTGGTCTGGTCGAGAGGATAGAAACGGAAGCCGGCCAGCGGGAGGAAAAGGCCAAAGCGCTGTTCCAAAGCTTTTGCGGGCGTGAGCGGTTGGCGATCGCGGAAACTCCGACCGGTCAGTCGGGCCCTTCGGCGCAATGGCTTCGGGAGGCTGGCGACGAGGCCTACTGGGTTGCCGAGCACGGCCGATCGGCCGATCTCCTGCTGATCGGTCGGTCAGCCGATGACCAGGGCGTTCCGATCGATACGATAGAGGCGGCTTTGCTTGGCAGCGGCCGGCCGGTACTGATCACGCCGGCAACCCCGCTCGCCGCGCTCCCCGAAACCATCGTCATCGCCTGGAAGGCCACGCCGGAAGCCGCCCGGGCGGTCACCGCGGCGATGCCTTTCCTTTCGCTCGCAAAACAGATCCTGATCGTGACCGTGGCCGAGGGGCAGGGCCTCTCGGACGAGGGGGGCGCTCGTCTGACGACTAGGCTTCGTTGGCATGGTCTCAACGCGTCGACCCGTCACCTGCAGCCCGATCGGCTGAGCGCAGCCGACACTTTGCTCGCGGCGGCCGCCGAGCAAGGCGCCCTCGTGGTCATGGGCGCCTACGGCCACAGCCGGTTGCGAGAATGGATTTTCGGCGGGTTCACCGAGCACGTGCTGCGCAGTGCCACGGGGCCGGTGCTGATGATGCATTGATGGCGGATCGTGGCTTGCGCGGCGACGGGTCGGACTGTCGCGGCGCCGCGAACGCCCCCAGCTCACGCATCGCTATGCCATTACGGGGCGGTCCTACTTGGTGGCCTGATTTAGATAGGCGAGCAGGTCCCCGAGCTTGCTCGGGTCCTTGATGCCGGCGAACGGCATCTTGTCGCCCGGAATGAACGCCTTGGGGTCGGACAAGTATTTGCTGAGCGTATCGTCGGTCCAGGTCACATTGGCGTTCTTCATCGCCGGCGAGTAGGCGTAGCCGGGCACGCTGCCGGCCTTGCGCCCGATGAGGCCGTGCAGGCTGGGGCCAAGCATGTTCTTTCCGGCCTCGAGGCTATGGCACACCTTGCATTGAGCGAATACCTGCACCCCGCGTTGCGCGTCGCCCACGCCTTGGGCCTGCGCGACCAGGGCTAAGGGGAGCAGAACCAACGCGCCGCTCAAGACAGCCGACAGCCTCATCACGCCTTTCTCCAAGTTGGAGGCATCTCTCCGCCGCCGCGCGGCGCCACGTCGTATGAATCTGACGCGAGCAACGCCAACCTATAGTACGTTGATTTGAATTTAAATCAATGTTGAGTTCTGTTTCGTCGGCAGTATAATCCCATTGCGACCGCATGGGGAGGCGGGGTATGTCCGGCGCGGGGGTTGAATCCAAGGGAAAATCAGGGGTCACCGCCACCACGTTCGCGCTGCTTGCCGCAGGGCCGCTGCTCGCGGTCGCTGCGGTGTGCATCGTGGGCGTCAGGCCGGTGCAAGCGTTGCCGAGCTATGCCCGACAGACCGGGCAGGAATGCGCCGCCTGTCACAACGGTTTTCCGGAACTCACGCCGTACGGCCGTCAGTTCAAGCTCAACGGCTACACGTTTAGCGGCGGCACGTCGAACCTCCCACCGATCGCCGCCATGGCGATCCCGACCTTCACCAATGTCCGGAAGGGTATGGACGGCGGGCTTGCGCCGGGTTTTGGATACAACAACGACTTCGCTTTTGCGGGAAGCCTCTTTTACGGCGGCAAGATCTTCGACGGTCTGGGCGCCTTCGCGCAGCTGACTTACGACAACGTCCCCAATACCATCCATTGGGACAACATCGACCTCCGCTACGCCACACCGTCCGAGCTGCTCGGTCGCGAGGCGGTCTTCGGTGTGAGCGCCAACAACAACCCGACGGTGAACGACGTCTGGAACTCGACGCCGGCCTGGGGCTACCCCTATCTCGCTTCCGAGCTGGCGCCGACTCCGGGCGCGATGACGTTGATCGAAGGT
>Ga0209040_10002616_pt1 | contig 14004 bp, 7 predicted proteins | sample BogFormECP12_OM3_FD_188240 | JGI IMG/M metagenome (GOLD analysis project Ga0209040, IMG submission 188240) | Bog forest soil microbial communities from Calvert Island, British Columbia, Canada - ECP12_OM3 (SPAdes) (version 2) | ecosystem: Environmental > Aquatic > Freshwater > Wetlands > Bog ...
GACCCCATGCATGAGAGACCCGTACGAGGTGCTGGGCGTCGCCAAGACGGCGACGCCCGAGGAGATCCGCAAGGCCTACCGTGGGCTCGCCAAGAAGCTGCATCCCGACCTCAATCCCGGCGACAAGCGCGCCGAGGAGCGGTTCAAGGAGGTCTCGGTCGCCAATGACCTCTTGTCCGATCCGGAAAAGCGCCGCCGCTACGACGCGGGCGAAATCGACGCCTCGGGCGCCGAACAGCCGTCGCCGCAAGGCCGCTACTATCGGGAATATGCGGGCGGGGCTGGCCATCCCTACGAGAGCCAAGGCGGCTACGCCGACTTCGCCGAGGGCGACGACCTATTCGCCGAACTCTTGCGCCGCAGCCGCGAGCAGGCGCGCCGCCGGCCGGGCGCGGACCTCCACTTCGTGCTCAACGTGCCCTTCCTCGACGCCGTCACCGGCGCGACGAGGACCGTAGCCCTGCCCCACGGCGGCCCGCTCGAAGTGACGATACCGGCCGGCGTCGAGGACGGGCAGGTGCTGCGGCTCAAGGGTAAAGGCGAGCCGTCGCCGGGAGAAGGGCCGCCGGGCGACGCGCTCGTGCAAATCGTCGTCCAGCGGCACCGCTATTTCACCCGCGAAGGCGACGACATCCATCTCGAACTGCCGATCACGCTGAAGGAGGCGGCGCTCGGCGGGGAAGTGCGTGCGCCAACTCCCACCGGCGGCGTCATGCTGAAGGTGCCGAAGCACTCGAACGCGGGCGACGTGTTGCGCCTCAAGGGCAAGGGGGTGAAGAGGCCGCGCGGCGCGGGCGACGAACTGATCAGGCTCAAGATCGTAATGCCGGCCGAGACGGACCCCGAACTCGACCGCTTCCTGGCTGACTGGACGCCGCCGGCAAGCTACGATCCGCGCAAGGGAATGTAAGATGCTGGACGAAGAGGAATTCCTCAAGCGCACCAAGCTCGAGCGGACCACGCTCGAAGTCTGGATTCGCGAGGAATGGCTGGTTCCCGTGCGCTCAACGCCGTCGCGCGGTTTCACCGACATGGATGTGGCGCGCGCGCGGCTCATCCATGACCTTGAACGCAACATGGGCGTTAACGACGCTGGGCTCGACGTCATCCTGCATCTCATCGACCAGATGCATGGGTTAAGACAGGCGCTGGCCGAGGCGCTCGCGACGTTGCGCGAGAGGACGCCGCATTGAAAGGCGCCGACGGCCAACCGAGAGCCGGCCCGCCGCGGCGCATGACGGCGAAGGAGCTTGTCGCTCTCCTCGATCTTGCGCCGTTGGGGGAAGACCGTTTCGCCGGCCGTTCCGCGCAGAACGGCTGGCGCCGCGTGTTCGGCGGGCAGGTGCTGGCGCAGGCGCTCGCCGCTGCGGAGCGGACGGTCGTCGGCCGCGCGCCCCACTCGCTGCACGCCTATTTCCTTCTGGGCGGCGACCCCCACCTGCCCATCGTCTTCGAGGTCGAACGGGTCAGGGACGGGCGCAGCTTCACCACCCGCCGCATCGTCGCGCGCCAGAACGGCGGGCCGATTTTCGTGATGACCGCCTCGTTTCACGTTCCGGAGAGCGGATTTGAGCACGCCGCGCCGCCGCCAAAGGCGCCGCCGCCCGACGCCTGCCCCGACCCGCGGCTCGCGATTGAACAGCTGGACGGTCCGGCTCGCTTTCGCATGAAGGGCATGCTCGACACGATCTGGCCGATCGATTTCCGGCCGACCGACATCGCGCGCTACGCTGCGCAGGCGGGGCGAGAGCCGAGGCAGAATGTCTGGGTGCGCATCGGCGAGCCCCTGCCCGACGATCCGGCCATTCACCGGGCCGCGCTCCTCTACCTCTCCGACTTCTCGCTCATCGACGCCGCCCTCGTCACGCACGGCCGCACGATCTACGACAACCGCATCCAGGTCGCGAGTTTGGACCACGCAATGTGGCTGCACCGACCGGCGCGGGCCGACGAATGGCTGCTTTACGTTGAAGACAGTCCCAGCGCGAGCGGCGGGCGCGGCCTCGTCCGCGGACTGCTCTACTCTGGCGACAGCGCGCTCGTCGCCAGCGTCGCCCAGGAAGGCCTAATCCGGCAAAAGCGGGAACAACTCGCCTAGGTTTTAGGCGCCTATTTCCTGAGCGATAGCGCGTCAAGGCGCCTGGCGCACCAATCAAGCTCGACAGGAAGCCCCCAAGAAAGCGTCCCTCCGCGAGCCGCGCCCGGTTTCCCCAATGCGATGGCACGGCCTTTGTAAGGCTGGCCCGGGGCGAAGTCCCGCCCCGAGACACTCCTCCGCGCCGCGTACCCCCGAGCAGCGCGGCAAATCGAGGCGAGGCCAATGAAAATCATAATGGCGATCATAAAGCCGTTCAAACTGGAGGAAGTGCGCGACGCCCTCACCTCCATCGGCGTTCACGGACTGACGGTCACGGAAGTCAAGGGCTACGGGCGGCAGAAGGGGCACACGGAAATCTACCGCGGCGCGGAATACGCGGTGAGCTTCCTGCCGAAGGTCAAGATCGAGGTCGCGGTCAACTCCGACATCGCCGACAAGGTCATCGAGGCGATCGTCGCGACCGCTCGCACCGGCCAAATCGGCGACGGCAAGGTCTTCGTCATGGACCTCGACTCCGCAGTGCGGATTCGCACCGGCGAGAAGGACAAGGACGCGCTCTGAAGCGCCTCCCAAACAATCGGAGCTCCCTAAAAATGAAACTGACACGATTGCTTTCCGGGCTCGCCCCGGCGCTGGCGATAGCGGCCTTCATAGGATTTTCGGGACCAGCCACCCCAACCTTCGCGCAAGAGAATCCGCCCGCTGCAACCGAAGCGGCGCCCGCCGCCCCGGCCGCTCCCGCTGCCGCGCCTGCTCAGCCGGCGGCGCCGCCCGCGTGCTCGGCGACGGTTCTCGAAAAGTGCACCGGCAATTCGGGCGACACGGCGTGGATGCTGACCTCGGTCGCGCTGGTCCTCATGATGACCATTCCGGGCCTTGGCCTCTTCTACGGCGGCATGGTCCGCAAGAAGAACGTCGGCGACACCGTCATGACGAGCTTCGCGGTCACCGCGGTCGTCACGGTGGTGTACGCCATCCTCACCTACAGCCTTGCGTTCACCGGCGGCACGGCGTTCATCGGAGGCCTGTCGCGTCTCTTCCTCCAGGGCATCCATTATGACCTGGCAAGCGGCGCGAACACGCCGAACGGCCTCGCGCCGACGATCCCCGAAACCGTCTACATGATGTTCCAGATGACGTTCGCGATCATCACTCCGGCGCTGATTGCGGGCTCGTTCGCCGAACGCATGAAGTTCTCGGCGATGCTGTGGTTCATGGTGCTCTGGGCGATCTGCGTCTACGCGCCGATCGCGCATTGGGTCTGGGGTCCTGACGGCTTCATGAGCGCCGCGAATGTCGACAGCAAGGGCAATTTCCAGGGCTGGTTCCAGGTCCTCGACTTCGCGGGCGGCACGGTCGTGCATGTCGACGCGGGAGTCGCAGGGCTCATGACGGCGCTTATGGTCGGCAAGCGCAAGGACACCGGCCCCGGCCACAACATGGTGCTCACCTTCATCGGCGCCTCGCTGCTGTGGGTCGGCTGGTTCGGCTTTAACGCCGGTTCGGCGGTGACCGCGGGCCTGCAGGCCGGCATGGCGATGACCGTCACCCAGATCGCGACCGCCGTCGCGGCTTTGACCTGGATGTTCGTCGAGTGGGCGCACCGCGGCAAGCCGACGGTCCTCGGCATCGCCTCCGGCGCGGTCGCGGGCCTCGTGGCGATCACGCCGGCTTCAGGCTTCGTCGGTCCGATCGGCTCGATGGTGATTGGCGTCGCCTGCGGCGTCGGCTGCTACTTCGGCGCGACCTCGCTTAAGGCCGCCCTAGGCTATGACGACGCGCTCGACGCCTTCGGCGTGCATGCGGTTGGCGGCGCCATCGGCGCCATCTTGACCGGCGTGTTCGCGGTTAACGAGTTCAGCGGACATTCTGGCCTTCTGGAGGGCAACGTCCAGCAGTTCGTGAACCAGTTCCTGGGCGTCGCCGTCGTCGTTGTCTACGACGCGATCGTCACGCTCGTCATCCTCAAGATCATCGATGTCGCGATTGGCTTGCGCGTCTCGGAGGAGGTCGAGCGCGACGGCCTCGATCTCGCGCTGCACGGCGAAGTCGTTCACTGACAGCGCGCGCCCGGCGGCTCTTCCGCTGGCGGGCGCTTTTCTTAACCCGCGTTCCTCCCGCGGTTCTCGGACGCCCTCGCGGCGTCCATTTTTTTGCATGTCATCCGCTGGAAAATCGACAGGACGTCGACGCCCTCCCCTATGGTTAGGCGCGCATTAACTCCGCGTCGCATACGTTCCAATACCATGCGGCGCGGGGACTCGCCGCTCATCCCGGCGAGTGGGCGATGCGTACGACGACGTTCTCGGTTCTGGACCACTTGCCGGCGTCGGTCCGCGAGTTTCCCAGACGTCGGGCGGCCGAGCTCCTCGGTCTTTGCCTGTTTGCCGGATCGGCCGCTCTCGCCGTTGCCCTTCTGACTTGGTCGGTCGCCGATCCGAGCCTCAACCACGCGACGAATGCGCCTGTCCATAATATTTTGGGCGCGCCAGGCGCGATCGTCGCCGACATGGTCATGCAGATGCTGGGGCTCGCCTGCCTAGCCGGGCTCGTCCCGCCGGCGTTTTGGGGCTGGCGACTGCTCGTCCGTCGGCGCCTCGGACGCTCGCGGCTGAAGACAGCGCTTTACCTCATAGGCGTCCTCGCGGCCGCTGCCGTCGCCTCGCTTCTTCCTCCTCCGGGGAGCTGGCCGTTGCCGAGCGGCTTGGGCGGCGTCATTGGCGATGTGGCGCTCGCCCTACCCCGGCGGCTCCTTTCGGGCTGGCCGTTGGGGATCGTGCTGATCGGAGCGGTGTTCGCCGCCGCGGCCATCCTGAGTCTCACCGCAGCCTGCGGCGTCGGATTCGCTCATGGCTTGGACAACGAAGAGGCCGCCGAGAAAGGCAAGCGGGCCCGGAGCCAGGCGCAAGCGCGTCTCGACGACGAGGAGGCGGAGGACGAGCCGGGCCTCGGCGTGGTCTCCCTTGGCGCCGCGATTCATGCGCTCCTGACAGTGAAGGCGAACCTTCGCCGCATCCTCGGTCTCCGACCGAAATCCGGCGGGCGCGGCCTGACGGCGACTCACGGGGGAGAACCGCCGCAGATCGCCACCCGGCCGCCCTGGCTTGGCCTTAGGCACGACGAACCGCTGACGCGGCCGGCCGATTTCGCGCCGTCGGCCGCCAAGATCGCGCCCGTCGCGCCGCCTGTCGAGCCGTCGCGCACCGCCGCTTCTGCGCGTGTAGCCGGGATCGGCAGACCGCTTTTTACGCCGCGGAGCGAGTGGATCATGCCCTCGATCTCGATGTTGACCGAGCCGAAGAAGTCGATCGGCGCGAAAATCTCAAACGATGCGTTGGAGCAGAACGCCCGGCTGCTAGAGGGCGTACTCGACGATTTCGGGGTCAAGGGCGAGATCATGAACGTCCGGCCCGGTCCGGTCGTCACGCTCTACGAGCTTGAGCCGGCGCCCGGAATCAAGTCCTCCCGGGTCATCGGCCTTGCCGACGACATCGCCCGCTCGATGTCGGCGGTGTCGGCCCGCGTCGCAGTCGTGCAGGGACGCAACGCCATCGGCATCGAACTGCCGAACCAGCGGCGGGAGATGGTCTACTTGCGCGAACTCCTGTCGAGCGAGGATTTCCAGAATTCGAAGCACCGGCTCGCGATCGCGCTTGGCAAGACGATCGGCGGCGAGCCGGTCATCGTCGATCTCGCGCGCATGCCGCATCTCTTGGTCGCGGGCACGACCGGCTCGGGCAAGTCGGTCGCCATCAACACAATGATTCTGTCGCTCCTCTACCGCATGAAGCCCGAGCAGTGCCGGCTCATCATGGTCGATCCGAAGATGCTCGAGCTCTCGGCCTATGACGGCATCCCACATCTCATGGCGCCGGTCGTCACCGACCCCAAGAAGGCGGTCGTGGCGCTGAAATGGGCGGTTCGCGAGATGGAGGACCGCTACAAGAAAATGTCCAAGCTCGGCGTGCGCAACATCGACGGTTACAACGCGCGGGTCGCCGAGGCGGTCGCCAAGGAAGAGACGCTGACGCGCACGGTGCAGACCGGATTCGACCGCGAGACCGGCGAGGCGATCTACGAGCACGAGGATCTGCCGCTCGACGAACTGCCCTATATCGTCGTCGTCGTGGACGAGATGGCCGACCTCATGATGGTCGCTGGCAAGGACATCGAGGGCGCCATCCAGCGTCTGGCGCAAATGGCGCGGGCGGCCGGCATCCACCTCATCATGGCGACCCAGCGGCCTTCGGTCGACGTCATCACCGGCACGATCAAGGCGAACTTCCCGACCCGCGTTTCCTTTCAGGTGACGAGCAAGATCGACAGCCGCACCATCCTCGGCGAACAAGGCGCCGAGCAGCTGCTCGGACAGGGCGACATGCTCTACATGGCGGGCGGCGGACGCATCTCGCGCGTACACGGCCCCTTCGTGTCGGACAGCGAGGTCGAAAAGGTGGTCGCCCACCTCAAGCGGCAGGGGCAGCCCGAATACTTGACCGCCATCACAGAAGAAGAGGAGACCGAGGGCGACGACGACGGCCCCCTGCCCTCCCCCGGCTCGATGGATGCGGAAGAATCGGCCGACTATTACGACCGCGCCGTCAATATCGTGCTGCGCGACCGCAAGGTCTCGACAAGCTACATCCAGCGCCGCCTCTCGGTCGGTTACAACAAGGCGGCGTCGCTCGTCGAGCGCATGGAGAAGGAGGGCGTCGTCAGCGCCCCCAATCACGCGGGCAAGCGCGAGATCCTTGTCGGCAACGGCGTCGACCGCGCCGCCTTCGAAGACCTCAGCGAGGATTGAGGCGGACAGGCGAGCGTCAGCCAACTCCCCCCGCCCCGATTCCGTACTTCGCCCGCACCGCCGAGGCTTCCTCCGCGCGGCCGAGGGCGTAGAGGGCGCCGGCGACGACGCCGGCCGTTTCTTTCGTCCAGGGGTGATTAGCGCCGAGAACCTTGTCATGTGCCGCGAGCGCGGTCTCGGCCATCGCCAGCGCATCCGACGGCGCGCGTTCGTCGAGCCGCACGGACGCGAGATTGGCGTGCGTGATGTTTGTGTTCGGGTGTTCCTCGCCCAGGACCTTTCTTCGAATGGCCAAGGCGCGTTCCAGGAGGCTTCGGGCGCCAGTCAGATCGCCCTGGTCTTGTAAGAGGCGCCCAAGGTTGTTGAGGCTATTCGCCGTATCGGGATAGTCGGGGCCGAGGACTTTCTCGCCGATCGCCAGCGCGCGTTCGTAGAGCGGCCGCGCGCTGGCGAGGTAGCCCTGGTCTTGAAGCACGTTGGCGAGGTTGTTGAGGCCCGTAGCCGTCCAAGGGTGGTCGGGGCCGAGCGTCTTCTCGTAGATCCTCAGCGCGCGTTCGAAGAGCGGCCGCGCGCCGACGAGGTCGCCCTGGTCCCGAAGCACGTTGGCGAGGTTGTTGAGGCTCGTCGCGGTCCAGGAGTGCTCAAGGCCGAGCGCCTTTTCGCTAGTTGTCAGCGCCCGCTCGAACAGCGGCCGCGCCTGGGCATAGGCGCCGAGCCCTTGCCGATACTGTCCCAGCACCGTTGCGAGATACGATACGGATTGCTCCGCGCCCAGCGGCGGCGACTCGTCGCCGACAAGCCCGAGCGCCAGCGCATCGAGCCGCCGAGCGCGCGGCCATGTGTTTGGATCGTCGTACACGGTGCGCGGATAGACCGCTGCCATCGCCTCAAGGAGAACGCGCCGCGCCGCCTCGACTGCCTGGGCCTGTCGCCGCCCGGCCGCAGCCACGCGCACCAGCCGATGCAGCCGGATCGTGTCCGTCGCAATGGACGGATCGCGTTCGTCCGGAATCGTCTCGCGGTCGACGAGGGCGAAGGCGCGCAAGGCCGCGACCGCCTCGTCGAGGCCGTCGCCCGCGATCTCAGACGCGAACGGCTCGCCGAATTTTTCGCGCGCCTCCGCGAACAGGAACAGCGGGATCGGCTCGGGCGCGAGCAGCGCCGCATAGCCGATCAGCGGTTCGGCGGCGGGATGGAGTTTCGCCGCCTCCTCGATGGCGAGCGCGAACGCTTTCGCGACCGTGAGCTTGTTGTGATACTCGGCGGGCGCGTCCTTCTCCGCATCGAGCACGCGGGCCGGCTCCTTATCGAACCGTCTTTGATACTCGCGGAACGGACTCCCGACCCGGTCGCAATAGGCGGCGGCTTGTTCGTGCGCCAAGGGCAAGCCGCCGAGAGCATTCGATAGAGACTCGGCATCGGCCCGTTCCGCGATCCGCTTGGTGCGAGCGATCAGAAAGTCGGCTCCGGTCTCCTTCTTCCAGACATCAATTCGAATCGGTTCAGCGATCTTTCCCCATGCCGGCGAGTTTGAAGTGACAAGGACATGCGCGCCGCCCGCGGCTGGGACGTAAGGCTCGGCGTCACCCGGGTCGATCGCGTTGTCGAAGACGAGCAGGAGCCCCTCACCCTCGTGACGCAGCCGGTCGCGGACCTTGGCGAGCGCCGGCTCTTCCTTCTCATCCGTCCCGACCCAGCCAAGCCGGACGCCGAGCGCGACGAGATCGGCGCGCATCGTGTCCGGCGTCGCGGCCCGGATCCACCACGTCGCACGATATTCCGCCTTGTGGCGCTCGGCGTAGGCGGCCGCGAGCGTCGACTTGCCGACCCCGCGTAGGCCGTGCAGCGCCGCGACCCTGCCTTTCCCACCCTTCAGCGCGGTCTCAATCGCCTTGAGTTCTTCGTCCCGGCCGAGGAAGTGGAGCGGGACGTTGATGGGGATGTTGGAGAACGGAAACTCGAGGCTCTTCAACGCGTCGAATTGCGCGCTCGCGGTCAATGCGCTCTTCGTGCGCGCTATGTCGGCGGCGATCGCCACGATCTCGTTGGCGATCTCGTTCATGGGGCCGAAGCGTTCGTTGAGCGTGTAGTTTGAAAGAGGCTTGGCGTCGCGGGGACGCAGATTTTTGTCGCGCACGACGTTGAGCGCGACGTCCGGCGTCGGCTTCAAAAGAACCGGATAGAAATGGACGCCGTCGCCGCTGGTTTGGCGCTCGCGGATAATCGGGATTTCCTTGTCGACGACGTAGTTGGACGAAAGCGAGGAGGGCGAAACGAGAAGGATAAAGATGTCGCAGGCGCGCAGGTTGCGCTCGATGTCGGGACCCCAATCGGCGCCGCCGGGCATCACACGATCGACCCAAAGCTCGACGGCCCCATGCTTGACGGCCGGGTTGAGATACCCCGTCACGAACGACAGCCACCTCACTTCGCCCTCGGCCAGCTTCTCGGGCTCGTCCGCATGGGCGTAGCTGATGAAGATGCGCGGCTTGTAAGGCTCGTCCGCCATGGTCGCGACGTCTCCAAGGAAATCAAAGCTTGCGCTCTGATTCTCGCAAGTCAAATTTCTTGACGAAACGCTGTCCCTTGTTCTATATTTGTTCTCGGCCGGAGAAAACGCTCCGTTGTCCGTTCCTTCGAACCGCCCTCTTGGTGCGCATGGCCAAAGGCGTGGTCCGCCAAGCAATGACACGCTTGGGCGATAAACAGTTTCCAGAAGTAAAATTGCTTCGCAAGCGCGATCCCTGACCGAGCCGGTCTCCAAAAAGTGTGCGCAAGGGAGAAGGGAGGTCCTAAACGCTTGGAATCGTTGGCGCGCGTAAAGTTCTGCGCGAGCCGCTGAGCCTTCGTCGGCCCGCGCCATCCCAGTCATCCACAACCCTGCCCTCGACCCTCGCGCGCGCCCTTGCGACAATGGCCCCCATGGAATCGGTCATCAAAGCCGTCGGCTTCGTTCACCTTCACACGCACAGCGCCTATTCGCTGCGCGAGGGCGCGCTCACGATCGAAACGCTCGCCAAGCTCGCGAAAGCCGACGATATGCCGGCGCTCGCCATCACCGACACGAACAACCTGTTCGGCGCCCTCGAATTTTCCGAGAAGCTTGCCAAGGCGGGCGTGCAGCCCATCGTCGGCGCACAGGTCATGGTCGACTTTGGCGATGCCCCCGCGCCCGCCTCGCGTCCCTCCGAGCAGAGGCCGGCGCGCGCGCCGATCGTCCTGCTCGCCCAGTCTGAGGCTGGCTATCGCGATCTTATGCGGCTGGCGTCGAGCCTCTGGCTCGATCCCAAGGAATGCGAGGAGCCACACATCCCCATCGAGGCGCTTCATTCCGTGGAAGGCCTTATCGCACTCACCGGTGGGCCTGCCGGTCCGATCGACCGCGCGCTTCGCCTCAACATGGGCGATCTCGCGGAGAAGCGGCTGAGGCGCCTCGGCGAAGCCTTCGACCAGCGCCTCTATGTTGAGCTTCAGCGGCACGGGCTTGACACGGAGCAGGCGGTCGAGCCGGCGCTGATCGACTTGGCCGACAGACTCGGCCGCCCGCTCGTTGCGACCAACGAAGCCTACTTCGCCGCCGCGCCGGACTACGAGGCGCATGACGCGCTGCTTTGCATCGCGGAGGGCGCGGTCCTGTCGGCGAACCAGCGCCGGCGCCTCACGCCGGAACACCGGTTCAAGACCCGAGCCGAAATGACGGCGCTCTTCTCGGACTTGCCCGAGGCGACCGAGGCGACGGTCGAGATCGCCATGCGTTGCGCGCACCGGCCGGTTACGCGCAAGCCGATCCTGCCGCGCTTCTCGGTGCCCGGCGGCGAGGTCGTGGACGAGGAGAAGGAGCTGCGCCGACAGGCGCGCGACGGGCTCTCAGCCAGGCTCGCGGAGCAGGGAACCGCGCTCGGCCACCCGAACGAGGCCTATAGCGAACGGCTTGAGTTCGAGCTCGATGTCATCGGTAAGATGAAGTTCCCCGGCTATTTCTTGATCGTCGCCGACTTCATCAAATGGGCGAAGTCGCAGGCAATCCCGGTCGGACCGGGCCGCGGGTCGGGCGCGGGCTCGGTCGTCGCCTGGGCGCTCACCATCACCGATCTCGATCCGCTGCGCTTCGGGCTACTATTTGAGCGCTTTCTCAATCCGGAGCGCGTGTCGATGCCGGACTTCGACATCGATTTCTGCCAGGATCGGCGCGACGAGGTGATCGCGTATGTGCGCGAGCGCTACGGCGCCGACCGCGTCGCGCAGATCATCACCTTCGGCTCGTTCCTCGCCCGCGGCGTCCTGCGCAACGTGGGGCGTGTGCTCGAAATGCCGCTCGGACAAGTCGACAAGCTCGCCAAGCTCGTGCCGCAGAACCCCACCCATCCCGTCACCCTCAAGCAGGCGGTCGTCGACGAACCGCGCCTCCAGGAGGCCGCCAAGGCCGACGACCGGGTGGCGAAAACGCTTGCCATCGCGGAGCGACTGGAAGGCCTCTACTCCAACGCTTCGACCCATGCCGCGGGCGTCGTCATCGGCGATCGCCCGCTCATCGAGCTCGTGCCGCTCTATCGCGACCCCAAGGCCGCGATCCCCGCCACGCAGTTCAACATGAAGTGGGTCGAGCCGGCTGGGCTTGTGAAGTTCGACTTTCTCGGCCTCAAAACGCTGACAACGCTCCAGCGCGCCATTCAACTCATCGCGCGACGGGGGATTGTGCTGGCGCTGAGCAAGGTCCCGCTCGACGACGCGAAAACCTACGAAATGCTTGGCCGCGGCGAGACAGTCGGCGTATTTCAGTTGGAAAGCGCGGGCATGCGTAGGGCGCTGATCGACATGCGCGCCGACCGGTTCGAGGACATCATCGCGCTCGTCGCGCTTTATCGGCCGGGTCCGATGGCCAACATTCCGACCTACTGCGCCCGCAAGCTCGGCCAGGAGAAGCCAGACGCCATCCACCCCTTGGTCGAGCCCATCCTGCGCGAGACGTTCGGCGTGATCATCTACCAGGAGCAGGTGATGCAGATCGCGCAGACGCTGTCGGGCTATTCGCTCGGCGAGGCGGATCTGCTCCGCCGGGCAATGGGCAAGAAGATCAAGAAGGAGATGGACGCGCAGCGCGCCCGCTTCGTCAACGGCGCCGTCGAGCGCGGCCTCGCGAAGGCCAAGGCCGACGAGATATTCGACCTCTTGGCCAAGTTTGCAGACTACGGCTTCAACAAGAGCCACGCCGCAGCCTACGCGCTGGTCGCCTATTGGACCGCCTGGTTCAAGGCGAACCATCCAGCCGAATTCCTCGCCGCGTCGATGACCCTGGACAAGGGGAATACCGACAAGCTCGCCGAGTTCCGCGCCGAGGCGTTGCGGCTCGGCATTCCGGTCGCGCCGCCGTCGGCGAACGCGTCCGGCGTCGATTTCGACGTGCGCGTCGCCCCCGACGACGCGCCGACCATTGTCTATGCGCTAAGCGCCGTGAAGGGGGTCGGCGAAGCACAGGCCCAGGGGCTGGTCGCCGCCCGCGCAGAACGGCCGTTCGTGTCGCTCAGCGATATGGCGGGCCGTTTGGACCCGCGCCTTGTCAATCGCAAGGCGCTCGAAAGTCTGGCCGCGGCGGGGACCTTTGACGAGCTTGAGAGCGAGCGGGCGGCCGGTTTCGCCGCCGTCGAGCCGATCCTGGCGATCGCCAACCGCGGCGCGACGGAAAAGGAGACCGGGCAGAACGCGCTCTTCGGCGAAGCCGAGTCGACGCCGATCAAGGTGCGCGTCGACCCGTGGAGCAAGACCGAGAGGCTGAGGCGCGAGTTCGAAGCCGTCGGTTTCTTTTTGAGCGGCCACCCGCTCGACGCTTATGATGCGGCGCTGAAGCGCCTGCGCGCGACGCGCTGGGCCGATTTCGTCCGCGCCGCCCGGGCGGGCGCCTCGACCGCGCGCCTCGGCGCCACGGTGCTCGACCGCTTCGAGCAGCGAACTAAGACGGGCTCGAAGATGGGGATCGTCCAGTTGTCGGACCCGTCGGGACAGTACGAGGCGATCCTCTTTCAGGAGGGCCTCAGCCAATTCCGGGATCTTCTGGAGAAGGGATCGGACGTTCTCTTGACCCTGCAGGCCAACGTCGAGGGCGAGGATGTGCGTGCGCGCATCGTGAACGTCGAGCGGCTCACCGAGGCCGCGGCCAAGGTGCACAAGGGCCTGCGCATTTTCCTGAGGGACGACGGGCCGTTGGAATCGATCGAGACGCGGCTCGGCGCGTCTGGCGACGGCGAAGTGTCGCTTGTGGTGATGCTGGGGCCGAAGGCCGGCGAGGTGGAGATCCGCCTGCCTGGCCGCTATGCGGTGAGTCCGGCGGTGGCCGGGGCGCTGAAGGCCGCGCCCGGGGTGGTGACGGTGGAGCATACGTGATGAACAGCCCCCCGGCCGCCCGTGCGCCAAAAAAGGCGCGGGAACTCGTCGCCATTGTTGCGTATGCGCGAAACGCTTGCGCATCTGCGCGCGCGTCGCTAGGAAGCGCGCCACGTGGCGACGCCAAAGGCTCCGTTGGGGGATAGTTCAACGGTAGAACAGCGGACTCTGACTCCGTCAATCTTGGTTCGAATCCAGGTCCCCCAGCCAGCTTTTTCCTAAGCACTTATAAAGGCTCAGCTTTCGCCCTAGACGATTCTGCGGCTGGAGCCGATTGCTACAACTCGCTGCTACAAAGTCCGCGCTCGCGCGGCGAAGGAGCAGTGTGGCTTCAATCGGATATGTCGTCCTGCGGCAGGGCGTTTTTCACTTTCGACGCGTCATCCCAGTCGAGCTGCGAACGAGGATTGGGCGCTGCGAACTCGTCCGCTCTCTCGCCACCGGCGACCCCCGCGATGCCAAGATGCGCGCATCTCAGCTATACCTCGTCTCCGAACGCCTCTTTATGGCCGTCCGAAGAGATCCAATGCTAACCGACGCTCAACTGGCCGGCCTGGTTCAAGCTTTCTTTGCCCACGTCCTCGAAGAAGAGAACAGACGCCGGCTCTCAGGCCCCTATTTGACTGAGGAAGTTCGCGAGGCGAGGCGCGATTATTGGGACGCAGTCGCGGCGAAATCGAAGGACTCGTTGGCGTGCAACCGTCTCGAAGACGCTTCGTGGGTC
>Ga0209040_10002617_pt1 | contig 14004 bp, 13 predicted proteins | sample BogFormECP12_OM3_FD_188240 | JGI IMG/M metagenome (GOLD analysis project Ga0209040, IMG submission 188240) | Bog forest soil microbial communities from Calvert Island, British Columbia, Canada - ECP12_OM3 (SPAdes) (version 2) | ecosystem: Environmental > Aquatic > Freshwater > Wetlands > Bog ...
AGGCCGTGCAGGATCGCCTGAGCCTCGCGCGGCGTCAGCCCTCCAGCCTCCGGTGTACCGGTGCCCGGGGTGAAGGCCGGGTCGAGGCCGTCGACGTCGAACGAGATGTAGGTCGGGCCGCCGCCGACGACCTCCCGCGCCTTTTCCACGACGCCCTCGATGCCGATCCGATCGACATCCTCGATGTGTAAGACGGTCATCCCGGATTCGTAGGAAAATCCCCAAAAGATCTCGGCCGGGCCGCGGATGCCGATCTGGATCGTGCGTTCGGGGTCGAGCACGCCGGCGAGCACCGCTTGGCGGAACGGACCGCCATGGTGAAATTTCGACCCGTCGATTTCGCCCATCGTGTCGCAATGCGCATCGATATGGACGAGGCCGACCGGCCGGTCGTGCCCCAGCGCCTTCAGGATCGGGTAGGTAATCGAATGATCACCGCCGACCGACAGCGGCCGTACTCCGGCCCCCCGAATGCGCGCGTAGAACGCCTCGATGTCCTCGATGCCGCTGTCGAGGCTGAAGCGCGAGCGCATCGGCACGTCGCCGATATCGGCGGCCTCGCACTCGGCCCTCGGCACGACCCCGAGCGCATGGTTGTAGGGACCGATGCGCTCGACCTCGCGCACCGCGCGGGGTCCGAAGCGAGCGCCCGCCCGATTGGTAACGCCGAGATCCATCGGCACCCCGACCAGCGCGACATCGAGCCCGCCAAAATCGGGCAGATCGGGTGCCTCCGGCCGATAGGGCAAATCCAGCAGGGTCGATAACCCGGCAAACGGCATCGCGCGCCGGTAGTCGGTGCCGAACACCAACGACAGCGCCTTCCTGAACTCGACCGGCCCGACTTCGGTTTCCCTTGCGCCGTCGTATTTGGCGCGCAGTGCCTCGAGCTTCGCTTTGTCGAACATCGTCCCCGTCGCTCAGCGGCCGCCGCGCACGCGCGGCAGGATCAGATGTTTCCACGGATCGGGCATTTCGCCGACCGCGACCTCGATCAGGGTCGTGCCGCGCCGCTTCAGCGCGGCGGCGAGTTCGCGGCGCAGTCCGTCGGGGGTCGTCGTGCGTACTCCCGCGGCGCCGAAGCTTTCTGCCATCTTCGGGAAGTTCGGGTTGTGCAGGTCGACGCCGATCAGCCGGTTGCCGTAATCCTCTTTTTGCATGCGGCGGACGTTGCCGTAAGCGCCGTCGGCGAAGACGACCGCGACGATGTCGATGCCGTGTTTGATGGCGGTGGAGAGCTCCTGGACGTTGTACATGAACCCGCCATCGCCCGAGATCGAGACGACCGGAACATCGGGGCGCCCGACCTTGGCGCCGAGCGCCGTCGCAAAACCAGAGCCGAGCGTGCCCTGATAGCCGCTGTGGATGTAGGTGCGCGGGTGGTAGATCGGGAACGCCACGCGCCCGACATAGCCGACCTGCGTCAAATCCTCGATATAAATGCCGTCATCGGGCAATTCGGCGCGGATCGCCCGGAGATATTCGCATTGCGGGCCCAAATTGTCGGCGAGCTTGGCGAGGCTGCGGGATTTCAGCGCCTCGAGCTCCTCTTTGCGTGATTGATGCTTGGGGTTGCGACGGTCGAGCGCATCGTGAAGCGCGGCGAGCGCCGGCTTCGCATCGGCGACGATGCCGAGCGCCGGCTTCAGGATGCGGGTGATCTCGGTCGGGTCGATGTCGATGCGGATCAGCTTCAGATCACTGTCGATGCCCCAGCGCACCTGCGGTTGGTGCAGGCGGGTGCCGATCGCCAGCACGACATCGGCGTCGCGCCACAACTCGTGGCCGGCGAGCGCCGATTGGGCGAGGTAGTGGCGGTCGCTAACGATGCCCTTGCCGCCGGTAAAGCTGACCACCGGCGCTTCGAGCAAATCGGCGATCGCCAGCACCTCTTCGGCCGCGGCGATGGCACCGCCGCCGACAAAGAGCAGCGGCTTTCCGGCGTTGGCGAGCAGTGCCGCCGCATTGTCGATCAGCTCCGGGTCGGGCATTGTGGGGGCCGGCGGCTCCCCGGCGGCCGGCAGCGCGATCTCGGTTTCGAGCGCCATGACGTCGAGCGGCATTTCGAGGGCGACCGGGCGCGGGCGGCCGTCGCGCAATTGCCGGAACGCCTCGTTGGCGAGTTGTCCGGTCTGGGTCGGATGGCTTATCCGAGCCGCCCATTTGGTCAGGGTTCGCAATACCCCGAGCTGGTCGGGGATCTCGTGCAATAGGCCAAAGCCGCGCCCGATCAGGTCGGAGGGGATCTGACCGCTGATGCACAGCACCGGCGCGTTGGTGGCGTAGGCGGTGGAAAGCGCCGCCGTGGTGTTGAGCAACCCCGGTCCAGGCACCACGGCATAGGCGCCGATTTTGCCGGTCGCCCGGGCGTAGCCAAACGCCATATAGGCGGCGCCCTGCTCGTGACGCGTATGGATGACACGGAGCGCTTCACCGGCGTCGTAGAAGGCGACGAACAGCGCGTCGTTCTGGACGCCGGGGAGCGCAAAGACCGTGTCCACCCCGTGGCGGCGCAGCATCTCGACCAGCGCCTTGCCCCCCGTCATTCTCGTCATCACGTCCCTCGCAGCCGTTATCTCGTCATTCCCGCGAAAGCGGGAATCCAAGGGCAGCGAGCTCTTGCCCAGCCGCCCTGGCCCCCGTCTCCGCGGGGTGACGAGAGAGTCAGTCGGTGCCGAACATTACTCGAACGCGTAGCTGTAGGCGCTGCCGTGGCGCACGATCCGCCCTACCGTCGGGCTCGGAAAATGCGCCGGCAACAGGCGGGTGCCGCGCTCGGCGTGCTCCTCGATCAGCCGCGTCCGCGTCCTGCGCGAAAGCTCGGGATCGGTACAAGCGAGGGTCGACCATTCCGGCTTCAAGAGCTGGAGCGGATGGTGGATCACGTCGCCCATGAAAACACCGGTCTGGTCGCCCGAGCGGGCATGGATCACGACATTGCCCGGCGTGTGGCCGGGCGCGCCTTCGAACCACAGCCCGTCTTCGAGCGCGTAGTCATCGTCGACCAGCACCGATTGTCCGGTGCGCACCACCGGCAGCACGCTGTCCTCGAAGGCGAGACGATGAGGCGTGTCTTCGCCGTTCCGGTGCACCCCCTCCCAATGCGCAAATTCGCGGCGGGCCATCACGTAGCGCGCATTGGGAAAGGTCGGGACCCAGCGTCCGTTTTCCAGACGGGTGTTCCAGCCGACATGATCCCAGTGCAGATGCGTGCACATGACATAGTCGACATCCTCGACCTTGACGCCGGCGCGGGCGAGATCGGCGACATAGGAAGTGCGCAGCCGATGGAATTGCGGCCGGGTCGGACGCTCCTTGTCGTTGCCGAGGCAGGAATCGATCAGGATTGTATGATGCTCGGTCTTGACGATAAAGCTATGAAAGCTGAAGAGCAGGTTGCCGGTCACCCGGTCGATCAGCCGGGGGCCGGGATGGTCGGGGTTCAATCGCACCGCCCCTTCGTCGAAATCGGGAAAAAACGTCGCGGGAGCAATAAAGGGCCCCTCATATTCGGCGATGCGATGGACCTCGAAATCACCAATCCGCGTGATCTGCATCTTCCCCTCCGGAGCTGTCGCCGGTGAGTCTACGCCGACGCACGGCCCAGGTCGATAGGGACGGGCCTAGATGTCGTCGGTTCGCGGCGGGTTTCCGAGGGTGCAGCGTATTCGGTCGAGGTGCCATTTCGGGTGCTCCGCGAGCCACTGCGCCGCCAACTGCTGCCCGCGCAATGCGCAACCCGCCAGCCCCGACCATCCATCCTCCGCGCCGGGCCGTATTGCCTGGCAATGACTTGGCTGACCCAGCAAGCAGAAAACCAGTGACAATGTGACCAGCATTACCGGCTCGGCTAAAGCTGACGGACATTCGCTGCCGACTATCAATTCGAGACAATAATAAAACCGTTAAAGCCGCCGAGCCCCGCTGTCGCTTTGTTCCTCGTCGGCGCCGCGATCCCAAGGCCGGGTACGCCATCGGGTTCGGGGGCGGGTTCGGGGGCCTCGCCGCGGCCGAACGGCCGGCGCGCCTGGTCGGCGCGCTGGTGCGGCTCGGCTTCGCCGCAGCGGCAGCCCACCTTATATGAGCGCGGGGCCCGACCCGCCTTCTGGTAGGCGCGAAAGGGAATCGAACCCCTGACCTCTCCCATGTGATAGGAGCGCTCTGCCACTGAGCTACGCGCCTGTTGCGGCCGGCGAAGGGTCGTGGCGGCGAGAGGGCATCGGAAGATGGTGTCGGGTGCCCACCCGCTTAAACATCGATCTTCTCTTTAATCGAGTTATCTTAACGGGCCAAGTGCTTTTCGAGATCTGAGACCAGCGAAAGAAATTGCGGGTCCGCGGGATAAAGGGTGACTAGCTCTCTGGCATGCCGAAGCGCGGTAGCAAGATCCCCTGTGTCGCGCGCGATCGAGACCAGCGCGAGCAACACCTCTCTGTCCGTCGGATGCTGACGATGCGTCTGTTCGAGCAGCGCCAGGGCTTCACCTGGCGCCCCGGTGGAATTTAGCGCGATGGCATAGACGTAGGCGTAGCGCGCGTTGTCGGGCGCCAGATTGCTGGCGTCGCGCAACAGCGGCAGTGCTTCCGCATAATGGCGCTGGCGCACCAGCAAAAGACCGAGCGCATGCCGCACATCGGCATTGTCGGGCTCGAGCGACATCGCCTTACGCAGCAGTTCAGCCTCTTCCCGGTTCATGCCGCGCGCCCGGTCGAGATCGGCGAGGTTCACCATCGCGGGCACAAAAGCAGGGTCGAGACGCAGCGCCGTGCGATATTCCCGCTCCGCCTCGGTCGGTTGCTGGCGCCGTATCTCCAGGAGGCCGAGGTTGAGATGCGCCTCCGGCCGCTCGGCAGCGACCAGCTCGGCAGCGACGAGTTCTTTGGTGGCGCTGACGAGCGCGGTCTGCAACTGCGGCGGCAGCGACAGCAGGTCGGTTCCAGCCAATGCCCGTACCGCTTCAATCCGAACCGCCCGAACCGGATCACGGAGCAGCGCCGCGACCGCCCGCAGCGTCGACTGCGAAGTAAACCCCGATAGAGAGCGCGGTGCCGCGGCGCGGACGAGCGGATCGGGATCGGCGATCGCCGCGGTCAACGCCGCCTCCGACGCGGCAGAGGCATAGCGGGGCAGAAGCAGCAAGGCACTCCCTCGCGCGATCGCGGGCTGACCCCGGTCGAGGACCAGCCGGTCCAGCTGTTGCTCCGCGTCGGGCGCTCCGATCCGGCCCGCGTGAAGCGCGCTGCCGTAATGCGGCATGGTCTGCCGTCCGTGCGGGAACCATCCGGCGACCGCCTGCGCCGCCCAGTCCGCGCTGCGGCCGGTATGGCACTGGGTGCAGGGGTTCGGGGTGCCGATCGACAGCGACAGATCCGGCCGCGGCACGCCGATGCTGTGGTCGCGCCGCGCGTCGACGACCATGTAGGTCTTGGTTGGCATGTGGCAGTTGACGCATTGCGCGCCGGCGCTCCCGGGTTCGTGATGGTGATGCTCGGTCACGTCGAACCGCGCCGGCATATGGCATTGCGCGCAGAGCGCGTTGCCCTCGGCGCGCAGCTTTGCGCTGTGCGGGTCGTGGCAGTTCGAGCAGGTGACGCCAGCAGCGTGCATGCGGCTCTGCAGGAACGAGCCATACTCGTAGACTTCGCCGTCGATCTGCCCGTCCGCGTGGTAGAGGCCAGGCTCCAGATACGCCGGAAGGTAGGCATCGAGGAAATTCACGCCGGGCGGATGATCGCGGGTGATCACCTTGCGGCGGGAGTGGCATGCCGCGCAGCCATCGAGCTCCGCCGAGACGAGCGGAGCACTGCGCCTGGCGATGCCGGTGTCCGGGTTCATCTCCCAAACCCCCGGATCGGTCGGCTTTAGCCAGGCGCTGAGCCCCATCTTCTCCGCGCCGCCGGTTGCCGGCGTATCCGCCCCGCTCCGGGCATGCGCCTCGGCCCAGGCGACATGGCGGGAGCCGGGGCCGTGGCACGCCTCGCACGACACGTCCACATCCGTCCAGGTGGTCGCATAGGTGTTGGTGGCGAGATTGTAGTTCTTCTGCAGATTGGTCGAATGGCAATCGGCACACATGTAGTTCCAAGTCTGGTCACGTCCGGTCCAATGCAGCCGGTCGCCCGCCGGCAAATTCTGGTCGGGATAAAGATGAAACCAGCGTTGGCCACCCTGGTCTTTCGGGCGGCTGTCCCAAGCGATGCCGAGCGCCTGATACCGCCCGCCCGGGAGTGCGATCAGGTATTGCTGCAGCGGATAGACCCCGAAGGTGTAGGCAATCTCGTAGTCGTGAGCAGCGCCATCGGGGCCGTCCGTGTGCACGAGGAATTTGTCGCCCCAGCGCGAGAACGTCGTGACAACGCCGAAATGTTCGAGCCATACGTCAGCAAAATCGCCGAGCACAGCGGCTTCCATCGCCTTCTGCATCGCACGCGCGTGGTGCGACATTTTCCAGCTTTCCATCTCGCCGGCGTGGCAGCCTGCGCAAAGTTGTACGCCGACGAAGCCGGCCGGCTCATCGGCCGGCGCGGCGGAGGCGAACATCAGGGATGCAGAGCACAACAAGGCCCTCACGACGGCGAGACCGGTCCAAGTCATGCGACGGAATCCCGTGACACCCGCTCAGTTCGTCGGCGGATACTATTCGAACGCGAAGATGCGCTTCCCGTCGTTCTCCATTGCCGATCACCTTCCACACCCGCCACTGACCAGCTAGTTATCGCCTTTGCCTTTCATTAGCATTTCCATCGCCTGGTCGACCGAAAAGCTGCCGGGCTTCTGGCGCGGCGGGAACTCCTGGAACGATTGCAGGTGCCGCGCCACGATTGCCTGCGCCGGTACCAAGAGGAACAAGCGCTCGATGAACCATCTGTCGTAGTCGCCGGCCTCCTGTTCCGCGCGCTCGAACGGGTCGGAACGCAGATTGAACAGCTTGGGCGCGCGCAGCGGAACCAATGGCTGCATCCAAACCTCCAAGCCATGCGCCTGCTGCTCCATGAACACCGCCTTGTATTGGTCATAGCGCAGGCCAGCGAGGTTGCCGTCATCGGTCCAGTAGAAGAACTCGCGGCGCTTGTCGGGGCCCTTGCCGGCGAGCAGATCGCGCTGGTCGTAGCCGTCGAGGTGCACCTTGAAGCTCCTGCCGCCAGCGTTGTAGCCCTGCAGCAGCTTCTCCTTGATGTCGGGTTCGCCCGCCGCTGCCGTCAGGGTCGGCACCCAGTCCTCCGCCGAGACGATGTCGTTGATCTCGGTATGCGGCGGCACCACTCCGGGCCAGCGCATGATCGCCGGCACGCGATAGCCGCCCTCCCAGTTGGTGTTCTTCTCGCTGCGGAACGGAGTAGTACCGCCGTCGGGCCAGGTGAATGTCTCCGCACCGTTGTCGGTCGTGTAGATCACGATCGTGTTGTTGGCGATCCCGAGGTCATCGAGCTTTTTGAGGAGCTGACCGACCTGGCCGTCATGCTCCACCATGCCATCGGGATAGAGGCCGAGACCGGTCTTTCCCTGAGACTCGGGCTTGAGGCGGGTCCAGATGTGCATGCGGCTCGAGTTGAACCACGCGAAGAACGGCTTCTTCTCCTGGGCGGCGCGGTCGATGAAGTCGAGCGTCGCCTTCAGAAACTCCTCATCCACCGTCTCCATGCGCTTTTTGGTGAGCGGGCCGGTGTCTTCACAGCTCTGCTTGCCCCACTTGCCGAACCGAGGATCCTCTCCCGGCGTCTCGGTGATCGTCGCCGTGCATCTGAGGACGCCGCGCGGACCAAAGCGCAGCTTGAACTCCAGATTCTTGGGATAGTCGGGGTGCTCCGGCTCGTCCTCGGCGTTCAGGTGGTAGAGGTTGCCGAAGAACACGTCGAAGCCGTGAACCGTCGGTAGGAACTCGTTGCGGTCGCCGAGATGGTTCTTGCCGAATTGCCCGGTCATGTAGCCCAGCGGTTTGAGCAGCTCGGCGAGTGTCGGGTCCTTGTCCGACAGCCCTTCTTTCGCTCCAGGCAATCCCACCTTCAGAAGGCCGGTCCGCATCGGGCTCTGGCCGGTGATGAACGCCGCGCGCCCGGCGGTGCAGGATTGCTGGCCGTAATAATCGGTCAGCAGCGCGCCCTCATTGGCGATGCGGTCGATATTGGGCGTGCGGTAGCCCATCTCGCCGCGATTGTAGGCGCTGACGTTCCAGTACCCGATGTCATCGCCCATGATGACGAGGATGTTCGGCGGTTGTTGCTGTGCGACCACGGCCAGCGGGGACGCGACGGCAAATGCTGCCGCAGCGAAGACGACCGTACGGCGTAACCCGCCGAGTGGAATCAAAGTCTTCATTCACGCCTCTTATATCTGACAACTGGAAACATGGGCCTTGGTCGACTGTTTGATGTCGACCAAGGCCGGGCATACCCATCCGAACCGACCCGTCGGCGGTGTTTCGGCCCAATCGTCGGAGGACAATCGGACTTACCGTCCGAGCGCCTTCTGGTAAGCAGCTTGATCCTCCAGGCGCTGACTACAGATTGCGTAGCACGGGGAAACATCCCCCGGGTTCTCGACAATGCAAACGGTACATTTCTGCCCCGCTATTTCTGACCTTCCCGCCGCGGTATCCGGATTCGGAGCGCTGCATCCAGCAACGAGCGCACCCACGCTAAGGACGAAAGCGAGACAAGCTCTGTGGTGGCGCCCCGGGCGGCTAATTCTAGAGGGAACGAGTGCCGAATCCATGTCATCTCCTTTCATCGCCGCGGCGGCTGGGAAGGATCTGGTTCGCGGCAGGATACTGCTGATGAGCCCGATTGGCGGGCTATTCAATTTCGGCAAACAGAAAGTCTCGAGAGCGTTTACCTCGCCCCGCTTGGCGGGGAGAGATCGGAACCCGTGCGAACTTCGCGCGGATTCCGGGTGAGACGCTCGGCACGTCGAGCGCTGGCGTGCGCCATCTGGGATGAAAACGGCCCTATCATTTTGCCGGGACATTCCGGAGCGCGGACTCCGCGCGTGAGCCCGGATCCCATGAACACTGGCCCCCGAGAAAGGGTCCATGAGCCGGTGTTCATGGCTTCCGGGCCCGACCCTCACAAGCCGTCCCGGAATGACGGTCTTGCGTTGAAACGACAGCGCTTTTCGCCTCTGTTGTCATGGCAGGCGGTGCGCACGACGGAGAGCGTCCTCACCCCGCCCCTCTGGGCGCATCAAGATGCGTCACTCGGCAGGCCCGCGCGCGTGCGCCGAGAGGGGGTAAGCCGGGTGAGGGAGATTACCTCGGGCGGCAGCACCCGCCGCCGAGGGCATCTCCGAAGCTACGCCCCAGCCCGCAAGAGCAAGGGGGTTCACCCCCCTTACCGCATACTCTGACGCTCGACGCAGCTCCCAAGTAGGCCAACGTTATTGCACGGTGCCGTGCTGGCCGCTGCGCGGGGTGCCGGTGCTATAGGGCGTCAGGCCTGGGCCGCCCGGGCTCGGACCGGGCATCCCCATGCTGTTCCCCCCTTGCATCTGGGGGCCGGGCATCGGGGCGGCCGATGGCGGCATCGAGCTACCCGTCTGAAGGCGGGCGAGCTCTTGCTGGTTCAGCTGATTGGCCGTAGAGCCCGTCAGAGGGGCCATCTTGTGGTGCGCGGCCGCGTGGGTAACGTGACGCGCGTGACGGTGCTTGGGTGGCGTCGCCGAGGTGGTATCCGGGGTCGAAGGGGCTGTAGTCGCCATCGGCCCTGACCCGGGATTGCTGGCGTCACCCGAAAACCCGCCATGTGAGCGACCTGTAGGCGCCGGGCCCTGGGCCCAGGCTGGTGCGGCAATCGCGAATCCGGCAACGATCGCAACGCCGTTCAAGAGATGCTTGATCTTCATCTGTCGCCTCCGGTTGTCGAAAAGTTCGGCAGATCGGCTCATAGGGGAGGTCCATACGAGCGATCGGCATCCGCGATTGCCGTGATCTGCCCATCACACGCGATCGTAGGGCTGATAGGAGGCGCGGTCCATCCGATTTCGGAATCCCGTGAGCCCACCCGAAATTGACGCCCCATCAGTTTTCGGCGGGGGTCCCGCGCTACCCGGGTGGGTGATGGAGCGTGGCGCTCGGGATCTCTGCGAAAAGCGACCGATACGCGCCGGCGAAGCGCCCGAAATCCAGAAGCCCGCTCGGTCCACCCGTCCCAGCGGAATACGGAGGATGCGGAAAGCGGTCCGGCATTCAGGTTCAGGTTCATCGAGAACCCTCACGCGCGAAAACCGAGGCCGGCATCCGCGAACTGCGCAGGGTCCTCGAATGCGCGGTAGAGAATAACCCCGATTCCCGTAGTCGCCCGCAACGCGGCATTGCCGCCCTGAAGGAAGATGTCACGGGTGGTGATGTTGGCGCCCACAGCGAGATGGAGGGCGTCGCCGAGCAGGCCGAAGGACCCATCAAGCATCTCGATCGACCCCATGAACGGAACCTCGTTCGAGATGCGACAGCAGCTGAAAGACACCAACGTGGGAATTGACCCTCGAGCTCTCGTGCGGCCTAATCCGCGTCCGGCCTGCGCGGAAAGCCGGCGCGGCAGCGCCTGTTCGGTTTTCAGCAGCCAAAGCTCGAGCTCGACGCCGCGCGGCTGTGAAAAGAACGGGTGATCATACGGAGCGCCGTCGATCGTCACGGTGTTGACCACTCGGCCGGAAGTGGCACCCGTCAGAAATGCCTTATTCGGAGCCTCGCTCAGAAAATCGGCAAGCGGGGATTAGAACCGGAAAGTGCCGGCGAAGATCGGCCCTTTCATGTGGATGTTAAAGCCCAAATTGCTGTTGCTCGCATCATAATTAAAATTGAGGCTGCGATACCCCAAATGAAGGTTGATCCAAGAGTTGAGAGTATAGTCGATCGTGCCGATGAGCTGCCAGTCGACATGCGCGCCGACCCCGAAGCCGCCGACATCGCCATAGGCAGTAGCACCGAACCCGTTGCCAAAGTCGTAGTGATAGCGACCGCCGATCAGAGGATCGCCCCAGCCTGCGCTGCGGTTTACACTCTGCCCAGCAAGGAGGCCGGGGTTGAGAGACAGATCGGCGGAGAAACTCCAAGCGCGAAAGCCGAGGCCGGCATCGGCGAACTGCGTCGGCTGGTCGACTAGGCGATAGAGCACAAGGCCGGTGCCCATATTGGCCTTTAGTGCCGCGTTGCCGCCCTGGAAAAACACATTGCGCGTGGTGATGCTGGTGCTGACCGGGAGGTGCAGCACGTCACCGAGGAACCCGAGCGGCCCTTGACGGACCTCGAATGCTCCCATGAAGGGCGCCCCGTCGAGGTGGCCCAGCAACTGAAAGGGTCCTACGCTCGAATTGACCTCGGGCGCTCGCGCCAGCGGCGTCTTGATAGTCGCGTTGATACCCGCGAGCCAAAGATAGGGCGTGACGAAGAACTGCATTCCATAAGGGCCGGTCGAATCCTGCGCACAGGCCGGACGCGGTCCGGTCCCGATTACGCTGAGCGTGACGGCACCGCTCGCGAGGGCCGCGAAGACGAACTTGTAGGTTTCCTGCATCAATCCTTCTCCTCGAGGTGGGATTCGTCTTGGATCAGGCTAGGGCACCTGTGGGCAGCGATGACGGGAGAGGATCGGCCAGTACACCTGCATAACCGAGAAAATGTAGGCCGTGCTGATACCGAACAGTAGCATGCCGTCGGCCGCCTCCAACGCGCCCATCATCCGCCAGTGCCGTTGCAGCATTAGTCCCGAGGCGCCTCTCGTGGTCATCGAGTCGACGGAATAGAGCATCGCATCTATAGGCGAATCCAGCGCGCCCAACCACAAATACGCGGCCGCCCAGATCGCGGCCTCTATCCCGTGCAGCACAGCCAGTAGCAGCCCAACCGCTCCGACCATCCCAATCACGATCGGAATCACATACCGCAGACCAAGGCTCCGGATCTCCAGCTGGACCCGGATTCGCACCCCCAAGAGAGCCATCAGCACAACACCCGTCGCGTGGATTGCTATGCTTAGCGCAATGAGCGACAGGCCCCAAATCCAGCTTTCGCGCGCCCCGAACAGATCTGCATCCACAGGGCATTCTTAACAGAGGTTGAAATCGGCCGCCAATTTTTCCCGCCTCAAGCAACCAAGGCCGCCACCAACGAAAGAGGACATCGTGGGTGCGGATGACCTCGCCGAGGAGGCCGAACGGCCCGTCGCGGATCTCGGCAGATCCCATGAACGGAACCCCGCTCATATGAGATAGGAGATCAATGGCGCTCACATCGGAATTGACCTCGGGCTCGCGTGCCAGGGGCGTCTTGGTCGTGGCGTTGATGCCCGAGAGCCACAGATAGGGCGTGACGAAGAAACTGCATTCCACCCGGGGTCGCTGCATCCTGCGCGTATGCCGCCGGCACCACCTCGACGATGCCGGCGCGCACAGCGGCGTTCAGCGCAGCGTGGTCCTTTTCGGGCTGGTCGGAATAGGCGAGCGCGAACTTGCCCATCGCGTCGTCGAATTGGCCGCCATTGCCGAGATAGCGCTGATCGTCCAGGGGTCGCCGGCCTTTGCGTGGGCGCGCGCCAGCGCCCAGCCGCAGGCCTTGCCATAGATCGACAGCATCTCGGCATCGTAGGTCTCGACCAGCGGCGAGAGCTTCACGTCGCGCAGCTGGCGGATGTAGAAATGCCGGCCTTCGGGACTGATGACCCAGCCGAGGAACAGGTCGGAGGCCGGCTGCATCAGCCGCTGGCCCTGGACAACACCGACGCGTTGGCCTGCTTGAACTGCAGGAAGAATGGGTGGTCGGCGATCGACATCATCAGCGCCACCACGAACAAGGTGCCGACGCTGCCGATGCCGACGACCTTGATCGCCGCGTCCACCAGGCGGTAGCGGTCGAGCAGAACGCGCCGGTCCTCGGCCAAGGTCTCGCGTTATTTGGCGAGCGTCTCACGAATCAAGTCCATATCGCCGGCGGCGCGCGACGCCTCGGCATGGGAAATAGTCGGGGGGTGTCGCGGATATGCGGCTGCCCGCCGGCCTGCCGGACCAGCTTCGGGAACACCAGCTCCGAACTGCTGCCCGCCGTCGCCTTGGCGATGCGTTTGCTCGCCACTGCCTTCTGAGACTTCGGCAGCATCGCCAGAAAGTCGCTGTCGTCGAGCCGCGCGTACCAGATGTCGGGCACGTCCATGGCGGCAAAGTCGCGCATTTTTCGGCGATAGCTGCGGGCGGTGGCGACCGCTGCATCGCGGCCGTCCGCGTCGCTGAGTCCGTTGGCGCGGGCGGCCAGCACAAACGAGGCGACGAGCCGCTTGACGTCCCACTCCCAGGGTGCCGGCAAGGTCTCATCGAGATCGTTGATGTCGAAAATCAGCCGGCACTCCGGTGTGGCGAAGCCGCCGAAATTCATCAGGTGGCAGTCGCCGCAGACCTGGACATGGATGCCGGTCGCCGGCGTTTCCGACAGATCGGCCGCCATGACGCCGGCCGACCCGCGGTAAAAGGTGAATGGCGATTGCAGCATACGGCCATAGCGCAGCGGCACCAGATCCGGCTGCCGGTTCGCGTCGGCAGGGTGCAGGATGCCGATCGGGTCCGCCCGGCGCGCATGCGCCCGCCAGCCAGCATCCGCGTCGTGCGGCACGCGGTCGCGGAGCCGCTTGCCTTTGGCCTTTCGGTCGGCAGGCATCATCGGAGCGTGTGCGGCTGTCGTCGTCTCTTCCATGTTTATCCTCCTGGGGCAGGCGTTATTCGCGCTGGAAGGCGGCCGCAGCCCGGGCGCACGCCCCACCAGGCAGACCGACTGTCAACAGCATGGTGACTATTTGCGCTTTGTCGATTTTAACCCGCATTCCGCGGATGGTACCGTATTTTGCGGTGCAATAGGTCTGATTATCGTATAGGCTACAATATGTTGAGTGGGATCGAACGGGGTAGCCATGGCGGACCCCGGCGGGCGAAGCGGACGGCGGGGCGCTGCGGCTCGATTTCGACCGGCGAGTGATGCTCCGGTTCCACGGCTCGGCGATCACCTCCGATGGCGGATTGCTGGCGTAT
>Ga0209040_10002620_pt1 | contig 13996 bp, 10 predicted proteins | sample BogFormECP12_OM3_FD_188240 | JGI IMG/M metagenome (GOLD analysis project Ga0209040, IMG submission 188240) | Bog forest soil microbial communities from Calvert Island, British Columbia, Canada - ECP12_OM3 (SPAdes) (version 2) | ecosystem: Environmental > Aquatic > Freshwater > Wetlands > Bog ...
GGCCCGGCGGCACAGTCACCACCCGGCGTAGTGATCGCAGCGAGCGCGCGTGAGTGCTTTGAGGGAGCCGACGCGGCGGTCGTCGCCAGTCCCTCGAGCGAGCATGTTGTACACGCCCGTACCGCGATCGAGCTTGGCGTGCCCGTGCTCGTGGAGAAGCCACTCGCCCTGAGCTGCGCACATGCCGCCGAGCTCGACTCCCTCGCCCAGCAGCGCGGGGTGATGCTCTCGGTCGCGATGAACCTGCGTGAGCACGCCGGCGTCCAAGCCCTGAGGTCACACTTGGCCGAGGACGCCGTCGGACGCATCCTGTGGGCATCAGCCTGGAGCGGCTCGTGGCTGCCCGACTGGCGGGCCGGCACCGACTACCGCGACAGCTACAGTGCGAGCGCCGAGCTGGGCGGTGGCGTCCTGCTGGATGTCGCGGTGCACGAGCTCGACTACCTGCTTTGGCTGGCCGGTCCGGCCCGCTCGGTGAGCGCGCTCGCGCGTCAGGTCTCAGCGCTCGAGACCGACGTGGAGGATGTCGCGCTGATCACGATGGAGCTCGCCTCGGGAGCGGTTGCCGAGGTCACCGTCAACTACTTCGACCGGTCCTACACACGTGGCTGCCGGATCGTCGGGTCGTGCGGGACTCTGCACTGGAGCTGGGAGGATGAACAGCTGACGCACTACGACGCCTCTGGCACATCCTCGCAACGCGCGGTGCCAAGCGACGTCGCGCCGGCTTATCGTCACCAGATGGAGCGGTTCCTCACGGCGGTCCGCTACGGCTCACCGGCGCCCGTGCCCGCCGCCGAGGCGCGTCACGTGCTCTCGGTGCTCGACGCTGCGCGAAACTCATCGCGGGACGGGCGCCGTGTGACGCTGATGCCGTGACGCTCGGCACCCAGTGGGCGCTCAAACCGGCACCTCACGCGGCGCTTTGCCGAGCGCGCGGCCGAGCGTGTCAAGCAGCGATTGACGATCCTCGCCCCTCAGACCGATGAACACGAACGCGAGCAGCGAGCTGGCCACGGAGAGCGCGCCCGCGAGAGCCACGAGCAGCAGCGAGTGGGTGTCGACCACCAGCAAAAGCAGCGGTAGCGAGGCGACGACCTGCGCCGCCACGCCGACGAGGTTGGGACGCAGGACTCGGCGGAACCAAGCGCCCAGCGAGGTTTCGAAGGCTGACAGGTAGAACCGCAGCAGCACGGGCCACGCGAGCCCGTTTGCGATCAGCGTGCCGACGATCACGCCCTCGAACCCGAGCGGATGCACGAGCGCAATCGACAGGCCGAGGTTTGCGAGCGTCGCGAGCGTGTTCACGATCAGCGGCACGCGCAGCATGCCAACCCCGAAGATCATCGTCGAGCCGACGTTCTGCACAGACGAGAGCATCTCGTAGACGAGCAGCAGCCGCACCGCCTCGACCGCAGGCAACGCCTCGGGGCCGATCCACGAGACGAGCAGCGGCTTGGCAAAGATGAAGCCCGCGACCGCGAAGGGGAGCGCCATGCCCGCCGAGTAGCAGGAACCGCGTACGAACATGTCGCGCAACACGCCGGGCTCCCGCCGCGAGAAGGCCGCCGCCGGGATGACCGCGGAGACCGACACGTACCCCATCGACGCGGCCCCCATGAAGACCTTGTTCGCGATTTCATACAGCCCTACGGGGGCGGGTCCAAGCGCGACGCCGATGATCACCTTGTCCATCTGGCGCCAGATCGTGCCCAGCAGCCGCAACGAGAAGACACCCCCGCCGAAGCTCATGAGCCGGCGCAGCTCGCTCCGCCGTGAATGCAATGGGTTGACGCGCAGCCCGTCGACGGCGCGGTGAGCCAGCAGCACGTAGACGACGAGGATGCAGAAAGAGCTCGCCATGAGCGCACCTCCGAGCGCGCCCAAGCCCCAACCCTCGAGCAGGACGAGCACGTAAAGTGCCGCCTGCAGGACCGCGCGGCCGAACTCGACCCCCTGATAGACGGGAAATCGCTGGGTGCCGACAAGCACGGCGGCGAACGCGCGCGCCGGCAGTTCGAACGCGATACCGGCGCCGACCAGCTCGAAGCAGAGAATCGCCGAACTGCGCAGATGCTCGGGGACGCCGAACAGCGACACGAGCGGTTCGGCGAGCAGCACCGCCACTGGCGCGAGCACGGCGACGATCGCGCAGAACAGCAGCAGCGTCGTCGAGACCGTGGTGTTGATCGCGTCGACATCCTCATCGGCGCTCGCTTCGGCGACGTAGCGGACGGTCGCCCCTTCGACGCCGAGATCAGCGAGCGCCGCGTAGCCACCGCCGACCGTCAGGGTGAGCGCAAGCGTCCACACGCCGTAGGCCGCCAACCCGAGTCGATCGATCATAAACGGGACAAGGATCAGCGCGATCACGATCGCGCCGACCGTGCCGAGGCCGTTGACCAGCGTGTTGCGCACGAGCTTGACGGCTGCGTTCGCGGTGCTCACAACCACCCAACCCTACTTTTGCCGCGGTCGCCAGAGGATCGACTGCAGCGCGACCTCGACGCGCCCCGGGAGCGGGCGCAGGCCCCACCACCACCGGTATACGAGGCGACCGACGCTGCCGAGCTCCGATTCCCGCGCGAGCGCCCGACGCCCGGCGCGGCTGTACAGCGCCGCGTGCTTGTGCCGCAGCGCGCGGAACGTCGCGCGGTATTCGGGGCGCACGCGCACGTACATCGTCGAGCCATGGCGCCGGTAGAGCAGGGTCACCGCCTCGACCCTGCGACCCCGCCAGCCGCGTTCAAGCGTGTGCAGCCAGAACTCCCAGTCCTCATAGCCCTTGAACGCCGTGTCGTAGCCCCCGACACCCTCGAAGACCTCACGGCGAATGAGCGCCACCGAGCCGATGTTGTGACGGTACAGCAGCCGGTAGGGATCAAATGGGGGCATCCTCAGGACCCCCTCCCACTCGCCGAAGAAGCGCATGAGCCCGTAGCTGAAGCCGATCGCCGGATCCGTCTCGAGCGGCTCGCGCAGTCGTGCCAGTGCGTCGCCGACGAGCTTGTCGTCGGCGTCGAGGACGAGTGCGTATGCCGTCCGCGCCCGCCGCAGCCCAGCGTTCCTCGCATCCGAGAGCCCTCCGTTCGCCTGACGCACAACCTCGACCTGTGGCGGGAGCCGATCGAGCTCGGCGAGCGTGTGCGCATCGGTCGAGCCGTCGTCGATGACGATCACCCGCGGCTCGCCACCCTCCTGCGAGAGCGCGCTCTCTACGCTCTCTGAGAGAAACGCACCGTAGTTGAAGCAGGTGATGACGACCGTGATGTCGTCGTTCATGAATGACCGCGCAGCTCGGCCGCGTCTTTGGCGCGTCCGGTCCGCAGCAGCGCCAGCCACTCCGGCCACATGCGGGGATTGCTGAGGGCAACCCACGCCAGCAGCGGGAATTTGAGCAACCCGCGCATGCGCGAACTCCGATCGGAAGCGCCTGCGAAGCGCAGCAGCGCCACCTGCTCCATCGCGCGGTTGTAGCGGATCGCGCGCCGTGCGATCCGCCGCTGCGCGGACGTGAGACGTCCGCGGCCGAGGGCCAGTTCGTAGGCGCGGCGATTGTTGACGCCCTGGCTGGCGATGTTCGACGAGACAGTTCCCGGCGTGCGGCGGTAGACCGCGAGCACCTCCTCGTTGAGGACAGCCCGGTAGCCGGCCTCGAGGATCTTTATCCACAGCCCGAAGTCCTCGGTGCCGAACAGCTCGGGATCGAACCAGTCGACCGCCTCACCGACCGCGGTGGGCACCAGGCAGGCCCCGTAGATCGGGTTGCGCCGCAGCACGCGCTCCAGGGTGATCGGCGCATACCTGTCGGGGATGCGCTCGAGATGGGTATATGGCGCGTACTCCTCGCCGATCAGGATCCGCGCGTCGCACGCGACCAGCCCGACCTCCCCTCCAGGGCCTTTGACTGCCGCTTCGTAACACGCCAACTGACTCTCCAGGTAGCGCGGCAGCAGCAAGTCATCCGCATCGAGGAACATCACGAACGCGCCGGTCGCGTGGCTGAGTGCGAGGTTTCGCGCCACCGCCGGTCCGCCGGCGCTCTCCCTGCGAAAGCTGCGCACGCCGGGCCCTGCGGCCTGCAGCAGCTCCCACGTGTCGTCGCTCGAGCCGTCCTCGGCGACGACGACCTCCCAGTCGTCGTAGGTCTGCGCGCGCACCGACGCGAGCGTCTCCTCGATGAAGGGGGCCGCGTTGTGGGCCGGGATGATCACGCTGACGCGGGGCACCTGCAGATTCTCTCAGCCCGAGAACACCGACCATCCGCGAGGGCGAGGCGCTGCGCCCCCGATCGGGGCACCGCTACGATAGCGGCGCCCCTGGCGACGTCCATCCATGCATGTCTGACTGGCAAGAGCGAATCACGCACGAGACGGCGCCGGCGATCCGGGCCGAGCACGAGTTGCGCTATCGGCTCGCGGCGCCCATCATCCTCGCGGGCGGGTCATGGGCGGACCTGGGCTGCGGCAACGGCCTCGCGGCTGCCGCGGCGCTGGGCGATGCTCGACCAGCGCACGCGTTGCTGGTGGACGTCGAGGAGGATGCGGTCGCGCGTGCGGCCCAAGAGCTAGCGATTGCCGACGCCAAGATGATCGCGGCCGATCTCACCGATCCGGCAGAGCTACGGCAGGTCCGAGACGCGCTCCTCGCCCTCCCGGCGGAGCCGGTTGTGAGTTGCTTCGAGGTCGTGGAGCACCTGAGTAGCTTCGTACCGTTGCTCGAGTTCTCGGTCGAGCTCGCGCGCGATCAAGGGGTGACCTTCGTGATCAGCGTTCCCAACGACGCGTTCTGGTCGATCAACAATCCGCACCATCGGACCTCATGGGGCGAGGGCGCCTTCGAGGAACTGCAGCAGCTGCTGCCCGCCGAGCACACGCTGATGCGTCAGGTCGCCCTGTCGGGCTCGGCGATGGTCGGCTGGAGCGCTGCACCCGAGGTGCACGAGCTCGCCGTGCGGGTCGGCGGGGATGGCATGGTGGCCACGCACTTCATCGCAGCATTCGGTCCTCGACACGGCGAGCTGCGCGCGGCCGCGCTGGCGGTCCAGGCCGACATGGCCGAGCAGCGCCGGTGGGAGCGTGAGCGGGAGAGCAATGCCGCGATTGCCCAGGCGATGGTCGGCGAGCAGGGAGCCGTCCTGCGAGCTCAGGAAGCGACGATTGCCAAACAGACGCGGGAGCTACGAGAGCAGACCGCCCAGTTCGACGGTTGGCGCACCTACATTCACGAGCTCGAGCGCGAGCTCGGACGCCCCTTGGCGGGCAGCGCCGAGGCGATGGCCGCGGAGGCAGGCGGGAGCGCGGGAGAGCCCCCCACGCAACAGCCACCGCCGCCTGCAGAGCCGCCCGCATGAGGGTCGCCTTCCTCGTCAACGACCTGCAGCTCTCCGGCGGTGTCGGCGTGGTCGTGCAGCATGCGCGCCAGCTCAGCACGCTGGCGGGCTGGGATGTGACGCTGGTGCTCGTTCGCGATGAGGAGGGGCCCAGCTGGCACGGCTATGAGCACCTGCCCCACCTCCATGTTCGCTCGCGCGAGCAGGCGCACTCCGAGCACTACGACATCGCGGTTGCGACCTGGTGGGAGACGACATTCACGCTGTTCGAGCTCGAGGCCGACCGCTACGCCTACTTCGTGCAGAGCCTCGAGGACCGCTTCTACCGCCACGACGAAGCCGAGCGCCTGGGCGCGGCCCTGACGCTCGATCTGCCGGTGAGCTTCATCACCGAGGCGAGCTGGATCCGCGCCACCCTCGCCGGCCTGCGTCCCGACGCTCGGTGCTACCTGGTGCGCAACGGGATCGACAAGGACGTCTTCTCCGCGCTCGAGCAGCCCCCGCTCAACACCGACGACCCGCTTCGGGTGCTGATCGAGGGCTCGCCCGGCTCGTGGTTCAAGCACGTACACGGTGCGATTCACGCTGCGGCCGCAATGCGCGAGCCCCACCACGTCACGGTCGTGTGCGGCGACCGCAAGGCGCTCGGCGATGTCGTGGCCGACGAGATCGTGGGACCGCTCAGCCATCGCGAGATGGCGGCGCTCTACGAGCGCAGCGACGTCGTGCTCAAGCTCTCGAGCGTCGAGGGAATGTTCGGGCCGCCGCTCGAGGGCTTCCATCGCGGGGCGACCTGCGTGGTGACGCCGGTCACGGGACACGAGGAGTACGTCGAGCACGGCTGGAATGGGATGCTGACCGACTGGGACGACCTGCGCGGCACCGCGCGCCAGCTCGACCTGCTCGCCCGTGACCGTGAGCTGTTGCATTTCCTGCGCACGAACGCGCTCGAGACCGCCCGCGCCTGGCCCTCATGGCAGCAGGCGAGCCAGTTCATGGCCGCCGCCCTGCTGAGGATACGCCGCGAGCCCCCGCCCGCGGCGGGCGCGGGCGCAGCACGTCTGCTCGCGGACCTGCGCAGCGGCATCGAGGTCTACGGCGGCCACCTGCACGAGCGCATGGACTACGCGCGTCGCGCCACGCGCTTCGAGCGGCCCCTCGCGCAACTGCGTGAGCGCCGCTCCGGGCGAGTTCTGCTGGCCGCGAAAGGCAATCGCGTTGTCAAAATTGTTGCCTATCCCCTGCGCCCGCTGACAGGCCGCGCGCGCCGGCTGCTGTCGTGAGCCTGCGCGGCGCCGTGCAACGGCTGCGCACGCGCGCGACCTCCACGCAGTCCTCGGCCTCGGGGCTGATGCTTCCGACCGCTCAGCTGGAGCTCGCCCGTGACGGTCCCGCGCCGCTCGTTCCTGAGGGGCTCGACGCGGACCCATCGATGACCATCGCCGTCGTGATCCCGTCCTTCCGCCGCGGCAGCGGCGGCCACGCCACGATCGTCAACCTGCTCCGCGAGCTGCGCGTGCTCGGGCACTCGATCTCGCTGTGGCTGGAGGACTGCGAGGGTCGCCACGGGCGCGAGTCGGCCGCGCTGACGAAACGGAGCTTCGCCGACTTCTACGCAAGCGACGGCCTCGAGTTGCACACCGACTTCGGCGCCTGGCAGGGGGCCGATGTGGTGCTCGCGACGGGTTGGCAGACGGTCGCGCGGACGCTGATGCTCCGCGGCGCGCGCGCCCGCGCCTACCTCGTGCAGGACCACGAGCCTGATTTCTATGGCGCATCGGCCGAGGCGCTGTGGGCGGAGGACACCTACCGGCAGGGACTGCCCTGCGTCGCGGCCAGCCCCTGGCTCGCCGAGCTGTTGCGGGCGCGCTACGACGCGCGGGCAACGTACTTCGAGCTGGGCGTCGATCACGCGATCTACCGCCCGACAGGAGCGGATCGCGGCGGCGATCTGGTCGTGTTCTATGCACGCGCGATCACGCCGCGGCGGGCGGTGCCGCTGGGCCTGCTGGCGTTGGGGGAGCTGCGCCGGCGCCGGCCTGCGGTGCAGATCGCGCTCTACGGCGAAAGCAGCCCGCTCGAGGTGCCCTTCGCGCCGCGCCAGCTCGGAGTCCTGGAGGCTCCGCGCCTGGCCGGGCTCTACTCGGAGGCGACGGTCGGCATGGTGCTGTCGTTGACAAACCCGTCGCTGATCGCGCTGGAGATGATGGCCTGCGGGCTGCCCTGCGTCGAGCTGGCGAGCGAGTCGATGCTGGCGACGTTCGGCCGCGAGGGGCCGCTGCGGCTGGCCGAGCCGGACCCGCTCGCGTTGTGCGCTGAGATCGAGGCGCTGCTCGACGATCCCGAGCGCCGCAGGCGGGCCTCGAGCGCCGGAGTGCAGCTCATGGCAGAGCGCACGTGGGAACATGCCGCCCTCCAGGTCGAGCAGGGATTGCGCACGGCGATCGCGGACGCCTCGCGCTCGTGAAGAGGGCCTGGCCGCGCATGCGGATCGTCCCATCCGGCCGCTACCGTCCACGGGAGCCGTCCGCCGAATGACCTCCGAGACCACAACGCCGACCGTCAGGAATCGTGCCTGGGCGCGGGGGCTGGCAGGAATCCCGAGACGGTCGCGCAGGCGGATGAGGAAAGTCCCGGCACCGCTGGCGCTGCTCCTGACCGTGGGCGCCCTTCTGAGCGTCGCCTGGAACCTCTCGCTGCCGGCGTTCCAGGGCCCGGACGAATCGTGGCACCTCGCCTACACCCAGTATCTCGCGGAGACCGGTCACCTGCCGAGCGCGCAGGGCGGCCCGACGGGCTACTCGAGCGAGGTCTTCCAGACGCTGACCTGGTTCAACCTGCTCGCGATAACGGGCGACCTCGGCGGCCGGCCGGCCTGGAGCTCGGCCGATCTCGCGCGCTGGCACGAAATCGAACGAGCGCTGCCGCGCGGGTCGCGCGCCAACGGGTCCGGGCCCAACGCGGTCGGTACGAATCCGCCGCTGTACTACGCCGTGATGGCGATCCCCTACCGCCTGTTCATCTGGTTGCCGCTGCTCAAGCGGGTGTTCCTGCTGCGGCTGTTCAACGCGCTGTTCTACCTGGCGACGATCGCCCTCGTGTGGCTGATCGCGGGCGAGCTGTTCGGACCGGAGCGCTGGAAGCAGACGCTTGCCGCCGGGGTAGTGGCGCTCGAGCCGCAGCTGGTGTTCATGAGCGCCGTGATAAACGCCGACAGCCTGTTGATAGCGCTCACCACCGCCTCGCTGCTGACGGCGCTGCGGCTCGTCACGCGGGGGCCGACCCTGGCGAGGGTGCTGACGGCCAGCGTCGTATGCGCCGCAACCGCCCTCACCCACGGCCGCGGGCTGGTGACGGTTCCGGTGCTGGTGACTGCGCTGGTCGCGGCGTTCATCAAGTACCGCCCGGGGTTGCGCGAGGCGCTCAAGCGCAGCGCGGCCGCCGCCGGGACGCTGTTGTTTGCGTTCCTCGCCTACCTGCTGTTCGGTCGAGCCAGTGGCAGCGGCTCGGTGTATGCCGGCCAGGTCACCCAGCTGAACTCAGGACGCGCGTTCAACCTGCGCCAGTTCCTGTCCTCGGTCTATCAGTTCTACTTCCCCAAGCTGCCCACGCTGCAGCCGCGGCTTGGCCCCGAATACGGCTATCGCCAGGTCTTCATCGACACGTTCTATGGGACGTTCGGCTCCCTGGAGGTCGTCTACAAGGCGAGGGTCTACGACGTGCTGCAGGTCCTCTCCGCCCTCGGCCTGGTCGGCTTCTACACGGCCGCTGTGGCGCGCTGGCGGCGGCTGTGGCGCTCCTGGCCCGAGGTGATCGTGCTGCTGTCGCTGCTCGTCACCAACGTCGCCTTCCTGCACTACGTCTCCTACCGATCGCTGCTCTCAAACGGCGGCAGCGACCCTTTGATCGTCGGGCGCTACCTGCTGCCGATGGTCGCGCTGTTCGGGCTCGCGATCGCCTTCACCATGGGGTCGCTGCCGCGCCGCGTGGGCGTCCTTGTGGGAGCGGCGATCCTCGCCGGGGGAGTGTTTCTGTGCCTGGCCGGGATCGGGATAACGATGGCGAGGTTCTATGCCTAGCAACAGGCCAGGGATCCGCAGGCCCGGGCTCGCGGCTCTCGCTGCCGGGCTGATCCTCGCGCTCGTGCTCGCGGGGGCGCTCATCTGGTTTCGACCGTTTCTGAACCGCGAGCAGCTGCCCGTGGCCGATGTCCCGACGCCGCCCGCACTCAACGGGATCGCCAAATTCGCGGTCGCGCCCGGCGGGCAGGCGTGCATGAACTCGATCGCGATCACCCCCAACAGTGAGCTGGCGCAGATTCAGACACAGCTGCCGCCCGCGAAGGTGTACAGCGGCCCGCCGCTCGAACTCGTGCTGAGCGGGACCGGCTACACGGCGCGCTCACTCGTGCCGGGCGGCTATCCGGGCGGCACCCTGACGTTCGCGGTCAGCCCGCCGAAGAACGCGCTGATAGGCACCGCGTGCTTCGTCAACCGCGGCAGCAGCACGGTGTGGCTCGAGGGGAGCACCGAACCGCGCACCGTCGCGCGCTCGGGCACCGTGATCGACGGCGAATCGGTCGTCGGAGACATCACGCTCACGTTCTACGAAGACCACCCCCGCTCATTGCTCTCTCGCCTCGGCGAAGTCTTCGGCCACGCCTCCAACCTGACCGATCGGCTGGTCCCGGTCTGGCTGATCTGGATCATCGCCGTGCTCACCGCCTTCGGCGTGCCGGTCCTGACGGCCTCGGCCCTCTACCGGGCGGTGCGCGAGGACGAAGCCGCCTCCGCGGGCTGATCGGCGACGGTCACCTCGTTTCCGCGGATTCCGGACCGCCCGTCGCGGGCGATCGCCGTCGCGGCAGCGTGCAGATCGCCGTCGCGGCAGCGTGCAGATCAGCGCCGGCGCAGTCCGAGGATGCTCAGCAGGAACGAGGAGAAGAAGATCTGGATCCCCACGATCAAGAGCGAGGCGGCGATCACCGCCAGGTGTTCATCGGACAGCGAGCCGAAGCCGTGGGAGATCCAGGTCGCCACGATCACCGCCCCCATGACCAGCCCGACGAGCGCGAACAGCCCGCCGAGCAACAGGCCGTGCTCGAGGCGGAAGCGCGCGCGCATGCGGTCGAACCAGGGGTCCTGCTCGCCCATGAAGTAGGTGCCATAGGCGTGCGCGCACAGGCCCAGCGCGAGCACCTGGGTCCCGACGATCATCAGCAGCGCGCCGCCGATCAGGGCGTGCAGGCCCCAGGCGCGCCCGAAGAAGTCAAGGCCGGCCCCCACGAACACGACGATCACCGTACCGAGGCCCGCGAGCACCGCGCCGGGAACGATGAACAGGTGGTTGGGGCTGTGCACGAGCAGGAAGCGCAGGTGGCGCCAGCCGTCGCGGAAGCTCGAGAGCTTGCTCTCCCCTCCCCGCGGGTGGTATTCGATCGGGAACTCGGCGATCTTGAGGTTCTCCTTGGAGGCCCTGATCACCATCTCCGAGGCGAACTCCATGCCCGTGGTGCGCAGATCCAGGCGCGCCAGCACTTCCCGGCGCAGCGCGCGCATGCCGCAGTGGGCGTCGCTGATGCCGGTGCGGAAGAACAGGTTGAGCAGCCCGGTGAGGATCGGGTTGCCGACGTAGCGGTGCAGCCAAGGCATCGCCCCCGGCTGGATGTTGTCCATGCGGTCGCCGATCACCATCTCGGCCCCGTCTTCGAGTGCCGCCACGAAGCGGGGGATCTCGTTGAAGTCGTAGGTCAGGTCGGCGTCGGCCATCACGATGTAGCGGCCCCGCGACGCCTCGAACCCGGCCAGATACGCGCTGCCGTAGCCGCGCCGACGTTCGACCACCACGCGCGCGCCCGCCTCCTCGGCGAGCCGCGCCGAGTCGTCCTCGGAGTTGTTGTCGGCCACCACCACCTCGCCCTGCACACCCATGCGGCCCAGCGCCTCGAGGGCGGCCGTCACGCAGGACTGGATGTTCTCGGCCTCGTTCAGGCACGGGATGACCACCGAGACGAGCGGAACCCCGGCGCCCTCGGAGTCAGGCGCTTCGGGCGCGACGCTTGTCGGGGCGAGTGTGCTCATGCGGGCGGACCGGGCTCTGCGGTTATAACGCGCGGGAGGACGGAAAGTGGCGCCCAGGCGGACGCGCAGGCGAGATCAGATGCTAGCGTCAGGCATAGAAGGAGGTCAGCGTTAGCAGCTGGGCGGCGTAGCTTAGGGAGATCATCGCCACCAGCAGCCCGGTGCCGACGCTGAGCATGTGACGTCGCCCGAAGGCGTGCAGCGCTCCCACCACGAGCACGGCGAGGGGCCCGATCGCGGGGAACACGTAGCGACCGAATTCGGGAACCCCCTCGCGCACGCCCGGCGTGTAGTAGGCCGCCTCGAAGCCCAGGATCACGGCCGTCGGCATCGCGATCAGCAGCAGCACCTCGATCCAGTGCCGGCGCACCCAGCTCCACTCGCGCCGTGCCGCCCACAAGCCGAGGGGGATCATCAGCAGCGAGACGACGAAGATGACGACGTAGACCCAGGCCGGGAAGAACACCGTGAACCAGCCGAAGGCCGCCCAGCCGCGTTCGATGAAGATCACGTATGCCGGTTCGGCCGCGGCGGGGAAGTGCGGCGCCATGAACGGCAGCCTCGGCAGGAAAACCTGCCACACGTAGGCGGCGAAGTCGGGGATGTGGTGCGCTGCTTCTTCGACTGCGTTGGTGTTGGTGGTGATCGCCGAGGCTCCGGTGGCCGCGTCGGAGGGCTGCAGGCCGCTGAGCGCGTGCGCGGACAGCTCCCCCATCGAGACGGCGCCCAGCACGAGCGCCAGCCAGCCCCCGAGTTCCGCGCGCCTGTGGTGGCGCCACAGCGCCCCGGCGAACGCCAGGCCGGCGACGGGGTAGAGCGAGAGCCCGGTGCCCTTGACCATCGGCAGCGCGACCAGCACGACCCCGGTGAGCAGACCCCAGGGAACCGTGATGCCGCGGCGCACGAGCCGGATCAGCAGCAGCTCGAGCGCCGCCGCCGCGGCGTTCACGCCGACGTCGTTGTTCACCGCCCCCGAGATGAAGCCGAACATCGGCTCGAAGGCGACCAGCAGGGCGGCCAGCACGGCCAGCCACTGCCGGTGCGGGGCGAGCTCGCGCGCGAGCAGGAAGGTGAACAGCACGACGAGCGCCCCGATCAGCGCCGAGGAGAAGCGCATCAGCGTGAGCTGGGAGAAGACCGAGCCGTGGCGGGTCGCGAGGTATGCGGGCGACAGCGCCAGGTAGTAGATCGGCCCGTGCACGGCCGAGGTCGTGTAACCGCCGCCGTCGTTGGCGGGCGGATGCAGCTCGGAGATGGTCGCCTCGTACTGGCGCTGCTGGGAGGCCAGCCACGGCGGCCGCGAATCGCCGACCTGATGGTCGGTCAAGAAGCTCGTGTCTTTGAGCGCGCGGAACTCGGCGCTCGACCAGCGCTGCAGCGGTGATGCGGGATCGTGACTGGGTCCCTCCCGGCGTTCCACCAGCGATTGCACGTAGGCGAAGTGATCGACCTCGTCGGGCGCCTGGAAGACCGGCGTGATCAGCGCCCAGCAGCATGCGTTGAGGGCCGCGAGGGCAAACAGCCAGAGGCCAAGGCGGCGACCACGCCCGAGCGCCGCCAGCGCGAGCAGGCGGACGGCGAGCAGGGCCAGCAGCGGCAGCACGAGGAAGAGCAGGACCGGATAGGTCCAGGCGCCGACGATCCCCGGCCGGAACAGCGCGGCGCGGCTGAAGACCTCACCGGCGCGCGCGAGGAAGCTGCTCGTCGACCCCGAGGCCGGCAGATACCAGATCGCCGGGCGGACCGGCAGCGATGCCGGTTGCACGTGCGCTGGCAACAGGCGCGACTTGGTCAGTTCGCTTCCTCCCCAGTTGACCGGGCCGGCGGAGGTCACACATAGAGAGGCGGCCTGGGCCGTTGGTTGTTCGGGGCTGAGAGGAATCGGAAAGTCGGCGTTGCCCATGCGACTCGCCGGCAGCGACGCGGGGGGCAGCTTGGCGAGGAAGCTGCCCCCATCCACATGCAGCAGGAGCCGCATCGCCGGACGCAGGCTCGTCGGGGTGAGGACGCGCAGGCGCACGAAGGCTGTCCGCGCGGGCAGCTGCAGACCGGTTACGCACAGGGGAGCGTGCGCGGGCGTGCGCACTTGGTATGTCAGGTCCTCAACGCTGTCGGTACCGGTGTAGTACGAGCGCGGCTGCAGGCAGTAGAAGCCGGTGAGGAGCAGCAGGGGCACGGCCGTGATCGCGGCCACGCGCCACACGCGCCGGTCGCCGGCGAACACCGCGGCCAGGATCCGGGTGAGGTGCCCGGCCGGCGAATCGGGCGCTGACGGAGGTGGGCTCGTCTCGGCGAGTGTGCTCATCGGCTCATCGCGCGCGGGAGGGCGGAGACTGGCGCACGAGGCCTCGGCGCAACAGCGGATGAGATGCTACTGAGGTGCGCATCTGCATCGCCTATGACTGCCTGTTCCCCTACACGGTCGGGGGCGGCGAGCGCTGGTATCGCAATCTCGCCGAGCGCTTGGCGGTCGACGGCCACGAGGTCACCTACCTGACGCTGCGCCAATGGGATCGCGGCGAGCGCGGCGAGTTGGACGCGGGCGTCCGGGTCGTGGCCGCGGGCCCGCGCATGGCGCTTTACA
>Ga0209040_10002621_pt1 | contig 13995 bp, 10 predicted proteins | sample BogFormECP12_OM3_FD_188240 | JGI IMG/M metagenome (GOLD analysis project Ga0209040, IMG submission 188240) | Bog forest soil microbial communities from Calvert Island, British Columbia, Canada - ECP12_OM3 (SPAdes) (version 2) | ecosystem: Environmental > Aquatic > Freshwater > Wetlands > Bog ...
CTCGCCCAATACAACGATGAATTGGAAAAGGTCGTTCAGCTACGCACCGCGGAGTTGCGCGAGAGCGAAGCGCGTTACCGCAGCCTTACAGAACTTGCATCGGACTGGTATTGGGAGCAAGACGTCAAGGGCGCTTTTACCCGTGTTTCTGGACCCGTGCTAGAGATGCTTGGGATCAGGGTCGACGGTTTTGCAGATGATTCGCCCGGCGCTGACCCGATAGAGGCTGCGAGCGCAGGTTGGAACGAAACGGAACGAGAGACTCTGCGCGCCAAGATTGCGGCGCGCGAACCGTTTCTCGACTTCGTTTACAGTCGCGTCGGTGCGAGCGGCGCGAAGCAACGCTTTCAAGTCAGCGGTCAACCGATGTTCGATGGTTCGTGCCGATTCATCGGATACCGCGGCATCGGCGTCGAATTGACCGGGGTACTCTGAGCCGATGGGGACCTTACTTGCCGCGCCCCCTGCAGATCGTGCCAAGGAGAATCAGATTCTGGCGGCGTTTCCGGCGGAGGACTTCGCGCGCATCGCCCCGCACCTGAACCGCGTTGCAATGCCGGTCGGCGAGTTGCTCTATGAGCCCGGGTCGATCCTGCGGAGCGTCTACTTCCCGACGACCGCAGTGGTATCGCTGCACTACGTCCTCGAGTCGGGCGCATCTGCCGAGAGCGCTGGAGTCGGATTCGAAGGTCTGGTCGGCGTCTCCCTGTTCATGGGCGGGGAGACGACGCCGAGTTCCGCCGCGGTCCAGATCGCCGGTTACGGCTACTGCCTCGACGCCGCGCTGCTCAAGCGGGAATTCGGGCGCAGCGGTGCGGTGCAAATCCTGCTGTTGCGTTACACGCAGGCGCTGATCGCACAGATGACGCAGACGGCCGCCTGTAACCGGCACCATTCGGTGGAGCAACAGATTTGTCGCTGGCTGCTGATGACGCTGGATCGCGTGCCTTGCGGCGAGATCGTCGTCACGCAGGAAATGATCGCCGGCGTTCTCGGCGTGCGCCGCGAAAGTGTCACTGAGATCGCCGGGGCCTTGCAGCGAGCCGGCGTGATTCGCTACCGCCGCGGACACATTTCGGTGCTCGAACGCGCTGGTCTGATCAATGGCGTCTGCGAGTGCTACTCCGTCGTCAAGCACCAAATGCAACGTCTGTTGCCGCAAGCACCAGGTTATGCGCCGCGGGCCGAGGCCGATCGGAGCCGCGGCGCCGGATTGATTAGCGCGGCACGAGCGGCACCTGCGTCAGCGGGGATTGATTCGCCGCAAAGGTCGGGTTAGGGCTGCGAACTTGGAGCCGGTGCGCGGCTTGCATGCGGCGCCTGCGCGTCGTCGAGCGGTGAGGAATCATTCAATACGCCGAAGAGCCATTGTCCAAGGAGTCCGCACAACACGCAGAAGATGATCACTTTCATTCGCTTGGTGATCACGGGATGCGCGCTGAGATCCGATGCGGGTGCCGCCGCGGCAGCAGGCGCGCGGCTAACCGAGCTGCGCATGTTCGGCAGCAGCGCAACCAAGCGCGTTGCAATCTCGGCTGGCACCGCCTGTGCCGCGTGTCCGGTCGGCAGTGCCCTGGGCCCGAGCGGCAGTGCCGCGATCAACTCGGTCAGCTCTTGGATTGCCGACTTCTGCGTCAATCGACTCCAATGAGCAGCCTGTTCCCAGGGATCGATGTTCTGACGAGCCAGTGCCGAAAGCACGCTCAGCGGCACGCCGTTCGAGTCATCGCCGATTTGTGCATACAGAAATGGCTGGAACTCGAGGCCGATCGAACCGATGCCGGCGCTGGTCACTTGGCCAACAACCCGTCGTAGGCGCGGCGGTCCGCGGCGAAACAGCTGCAAGCCAACAATTTGAGCCTGTTGGGGTCGAGCACCGTCAAATTACCGCGGTGATATTCGATCAATCCGCGCCGCTGCAGCGCGCCGGCAGCTGTCGTGATACCGACCCGGCGTACACCGAGCATGTAAGCGAGGAACGCGTGCGTCACGCGGAACCGGTCGGCGCGTGCGCGATCGCGCGTCATCAGCAGCCAGCGGGCGAGCCGCTGGTCGATGCGGTGAAATCGAATGCAAGCGGCCGATGAGGCAAGTTGCGCCATCAGCACGTAAAGATACCGATTGACGATTCGCCGCAATGCGGTGCTGCGGTTGAGTTCGACCTGAAATGCGGCGGCGGTAATTCGCCAGGCATCGCCGCTACCCTGTACCAAAGCGTGCAGGGGAACCGTGGAAACGCCCAGAGCAATTTGCACGCCCAGCATTCCCTCGCCCCCGACCATGCCAACTTCGAGTGCGGGTTTGCCACCGACATCCGCAATCAATGAAACAAAGCCTTGGATCGGAAAATACACGTGCCCGGTTGCAGTCCCCGGGCTCGCCAATGTCTCGCCGATGATCATCGTGACGGGCCTGCAGGCGACCATTAGGTTGCGGCGATCGCTGCGCGGCAACAGTTCGATCAGATGATTCTCGACTCTTTGCAAATCACGCTCCGCTGCCGGTTACGACTCCCAAGGCCGAAGCCAGGTTGCGCTCACGATGCCCGGCCAACTGTCTGGTACCGCACAGACGGGTGAACCGACCTTCCAATCCGCCCGCGAAGCGTCCGGCGCCGGACGAGATATGTGCGACGGGCGCCGTCAAGGAAACGGCCGGGAAAATTCTAGGAGATGCCAAGCTGCAATCGGACGGGAAGACCCTGAAGGTCGAAGGGACCGTTCAGAACGCCGTGGGCGGCGTCGTCGACGCGCTGAAGAAGTAGCGCGGTCGCGGAGTTGCCTGGGCCATTCGTGGATTGGCTCAGGCAACGCACCGGCGGCGAGCGCCGGTGCGCGCACGGGAAAGCGCCTTAAATACGCCGACCCTGGATGAATTGCACGAGAAATACAATGATTGCGAGCACCAGCAGGACGTGAATGAAGCCGCCCATCGTGGTCGACGTCACGAGGCCGAGCACCCACAGCACCAGTAGAATCATGGCAATGGTCATAAGCATTTCTTTGCTCCTTATTTCAGATTGGTCGAGCGTGCAGACGGATTAGCGGAGAGACTTTGCGGCTAATCCGCCTGCACAATCGATGGGTCAACTAGTTCGCAGACCGCGTGGTGTACGAGAACTTCTGGCCGGCCACTGTCGCGTTGTACATGAGGCCGCCTTTGGCGATCGTGAACACCGCCATGCCCCGAGTGAACTCGCTGGTAGTCGCCGCCGCTGTTTTCGTGGCACTCGCGCCCGCGTCTGCCCCCGTGGAACCGACGCTCACGTCGGCTGCCGCCGTAATCGCAATCGCTCCGACATCGGCGCTGAACTCAAAATTTCCCGACGTGAAATTATCCATCGACTGTTTGTCTTTGAAGAAGATGATTTCGCTGTATGCCTCGCCGCCGGCCTGGAAGCCGACACTGAGCTGGTTCATCGTGACGAGACCGATGCGCTTTCCCTCGGCATAGACATGCCCGCTACCATGCGCCGCACCAATTCCGAGTCCGCCCTTTCCAATTGTCGGGAACACCGCATATCCATAGCTCTGCTGAAAGAACGCGGAGCTGCGATCGGAATTGCGGAACAAGTTCGCCGTGTCGGCGTCGCGGCTTGCGTGCGCAATGCTGAACGGGACTCCCAGTGTCGCGGCCAATAGGCCAATACTTAACAGTCTATTCATGATCATTTCCTTGAGCTGAGAGTCTATCGAGCATTGAAATTCTTAAGACCATATCCTGCGCGCAGTGCCCCCGGACCGTCTGTTCGCCAACGTACCCCCGCGGCCCGCGGCCGTTTTGCGGGTAATTGCTAGTTTGTGCGGTCTCGAACATACTTGTGTTCAAGGTCCGATAGACTGGGACGCCGGCAACGAGACCCCGGCTACTCTCAATGATTCCGGGAAGGAAGCTCGATGCTCAGCTCTGAAGCACATTCGGCACGCGACAATCATTTGTTGGCCTCGCTTGGACCCGCGGAGCAGCAGCGGATCTACCCGCACTTGCACCTCGTGGAAATGCCGCTCGGCAAGGTGCTCTACGAATCCGGTGATACCTTGCGCCACGTCTATTTCCCGGTCGATTGCATCGTCTCGCTGTTGTACGTTCTGGAGAATGGCGCTTCGGCGGAGATTTCCGTCGTCGGCAATGAAGGTCTGATCGGTATTGCCTTATTCATGGGCGGCGAGACCACGCCGAGCCGCGCGATTGTGCAGAGCGCCGGCAGCGCTTATCGGCTCGGCGGGCAACTACTCAAGGATGAATTTCACACGAGCGGCGAAATGCAGCTGCGGCTGCTTCGCTATACGCAGTCCTTGATTACCCAAATGGCACAGACCGCGGTCTGCAATCGCCACCACTCGCTCGATCAGCAGTTGTGTCGCTGGCTGCTGCTGTCGCTCGATCGGCTATCGTCGAGCGAACTGACCATGACCCAGGAGCTGATCGCCAATATGCTGGGCGTGCGTCGCGAGGGTGTGACGGCGGCGGCCGGCAAGCTGCAGAAGCTCGGCGTGATTGATTATCACCGCGGCAAAATCACCGTGCTGGACCGACCCAAACTCGAGTCTCTGTGCTGCGAATGCTACGCCGTCGTCAAGAAAGAGACCGACCGGCTGCTGCAGCCGCGGCTCAATTGATGGCGTTGCCTTGCGTCGAGCCGTCTTCCGGATCTCACAGCGATGGCGTCGTGCCCGCGTGCAACTTAGGATCGGCTTTACGAAACACGCGGTCGGCATTGGCTTGTTGTTCGGCCGGCATGGCTGCATAGAGAGCGGCAAACGCGGGGAGGAACGCTCTGGTCCCCGCGGCACGCGTCGCCGTGATCGACACGAAGGAGCGCAGTTCCTCAACCGCCGTCATCGTCGATGCGCTGTCCAGGCGCTCCCGGCTGATCGTATCGATGGCTTCGTCGTTGCGGCGAACGAGTTCCGCGACGGCGGCCCAGAGATGTTCTTGTGTCGGCGTGATTCCCAGGCGATCGTGCAGCGATTGCATATGCCATTGTTCCGGGTCCGCGGGTCGCAGTGAGACCGAGCGGGCTGCGATGCTGGCGCTGGCGCTGTCGGCGGCGAACATCGGCCCTCCGAGACTCATCGCGCCGATGAGTGCGGATATGGCGACGATGTTCGCGCCGACTCGCGCGCCTTGGCGACGCGTCACGGGATCGCCTATCGCGACGCGATCGTCGGATTGCTGATGATCACTTCGACGCGGCGATTTTGCTGCCGGCCGGTCGCGGAGTCATTGCCGGCGACCGGATTGCGCTCGCCCTTGCCCGATGCGGAGAGGCGGCCGGCGTCGATGCCTTGTCCGCTCAGGTAATGCCGCACCGACTCGGCGCGCCGCTCCGATAGGCCTTGGTTGTAGTCCTCTGAGCCGACGCTGTCGGTATAGCCCTCGATCAGTACCTCGCGGTTCTGATACCGATTGAGAAACGCGACGAGCTTGTCGAGATGGGAAGTGGCCCCGGACTGCAGATCGGACTTGCCGGTCGTGAACAGCACGTCGCCGAGCGTCAATACGAGACCCCGGTCAGTCACGCGCGCATTCAGCGTATCGATCTGATGCTGCAGGTCCGCGGCTTGCTGTGCGGCCTGCTGCGCGGAGAGGACCGCCGAATTGTTGGCCGCATCGGCGTCGCTGCGCGCCTGATTGGCTTGCGCTGTGGCTGCGTCGGCCTGAAGTTGGGCCTGCGCGGCGACTAGCTTCTGCGCTTCGTCGTCTGCTCGCGCCTGTCGCATTTGGTCGGTCGCGGCGTCGGCTTCACGTGTCCGGGCATCGAGGCGCGCGCTTTGGCGCTGAGCTTCGAGCGCAGCGCGCTGGTCCTCGAAATAGCGGGTTTGTGCCTGCGCCTTCGCGATATCGACCTTGCGGTCGGCAATGTAGACTCGATATAAGCCAAGGTCCCGATCGGTTTGCGGCTGTTCGGCCTCTTGTACCGCGCGCTCTGCTTCCGCAATAGCGGCGGGAGCTTTGCTCGCAAGATTCGGGTTGGACTGCAGTTGCGTGAGTTTGGCGCGAGCCTCTTCAGCTCCGGACGGTTTGACCGGTGCGGCGGCGCAGGCGGCTAACAGGATCGACGCCACGGCAATCGCAACCAAGCTGCGGCCGCGGGTCTGGGTCTCGTGACTACTATTCATTTTTGCTCTCCCGCATGACGGTCCATTTCTTCGATCAGAGTGCCGGTGCCGCGCTGCATTTCAGCGTTGACGGCCTTCGCCTTTATTTCGGTGGTCCTTGCCGAGGCGAGCTCCGCTTCGGTGCGTGACTCGTTGGCCAAGCGCTCCGCGCTCGTCATTTGCTTGTCGGTCACCGCAGAATTCGCCGAATCGAGCTTGATACGCGCCTCAGCGAGTTCATTCGACGCATAATGACCGGCATCCGCCCGCTCGGCTTCCGTGATGGCCAGATGTGCGGCGTCGAGCGCCGCGGTCGGAGCCGGAGGGGTTGCCGCGCATGCCGCGATCAGGAAAGTTCCGGCGATACCGAGACCAATACCGGCCCGAATGCGGCGGCGATCTTGCTGTCTTGTATCCATCTTGAGTACTCCGTCGTGATGAGTTGGGTTCGAGCACACGATGCGCCTGGATATTCACTTGGTCTGTGCGCTGGCAGACCCCGGCATTCTTCGGCGAGCGTAGAGACGACTGAGGTGCAGCGAATGTGGCGCCACCGGCGCCGGCGCGCAGGGGCTGGCTCGAAACCATCGCGTGCTGCTGCCATCAAACGATGTGGTCGCGAGCGACGCGGCGAAATGCGAGAGGCATGGCCGCTCCTTGAGCGGGCGCGGTGTCAGAGTGCGAGACCTGCTTGAACCTGGCGTCTGAATTCCAATGGATTCGAGATCATCCGAAACGCTTCTTTGGTGCCGCCGACCCCCGATACGATGATCGTCCCGAATCCGAGCACGCGGCCGAGAATTCCCTGGTCGACACCGATGCCCTCGATCTTTTGAAGCAGCAATTCAAGCGAGTGTCTGCGAATCAGCCCGACTTTGATCAAGACGCGTTTATTCGTAACCGCGAATTCGGAGCTCGTAGATCGAATCCAGGGCGGCAGCAGCAAGACGGCGCCAACGACGGCGATCGCGCTGCCGGCAATTGGGCCGCCGCCGAGGACGACGACGAGAATTGCAATCGCGAACACGGCCGCTGGGAAGCCGTAGATGATCCCATGGAGCTTTGCCCGATAGGTAACTTGCTCGTTCGGCAATAGATTTTCTTCCACGTAACCCATGATTTCTCCTCAGCTGGAAGTCCGGTAATCGAGTTGAATTCGGCTCCCCGATCGCGGCCTGCGCTGCTAGATCCAATCGGTTTCACTCGCGGCGGTTCGCGTACTCCTCGGACCGCTGGCTCGGAGCGATGCTAGACCGAATCTGAGCCCAGCTTCTGTTCGCTAGCGTCCACAGGACACCGCTCGTGGAGGGGCTGCGGCACGGCGGGTCCGTACGGGTAGTGCTAAGGCTCGTCAGGTGCCTGCAGTCCGCAATCGACGCCCGCGATTTCAGAGAGCGCACCGAGACCTTGCGGCGGCTGTGGCCAACAGCGACAGGATCTTGAACATGCGCTTTGTTGAACGGGGGAAATTCATTGCCTTCGCGCGAGCACGACGCGCAGCACGTGAGCGAGGCCATCGTCGGCGAGAGCAAGGTGTGGCACGTCAGGCGGCAGGCGCCGGCCGTCCAGCTCAATTGCATCAATCCGGTTGGACGCGGTGCCGGCATCGTTCGGGCCGGTTGTGTTCTCGACCTTGATTTCGTAGCAGGCGGATCGATACCGGAAAATGATCTCGAAGCCCGGCCAATCAATCGGAATCACCGGGTTCAAGCTCAGCTGGTTGCCGTGGAGCACAAATCCGAGAATCGATTCGAGTCCAGCACGATAGAGCCAGGCGGCAGATCCTGTGTACCAGGTCCAGCCGCCGCGTCCGTCGTGCGGAGCAACGGAGTAAACATCGGCGGCGACGACGTAGGGTTCGACCTTGTAACGTTCGATATCCGCAGGTGTCGCGGAGCGATTGATCGGATTGAGCATCGCGAACAATTCGGAAGCCCGATCGGTGCGCCCGAGTTGCGCGAACGCAATGACCGACCACGCCGCCGCATGCGTGTATTGGCCGCCATTTTCCCGGATGCCGGGCGGATAGCCCTTCACGTAGCCGGGGTCCTCGGCGGCGCGATCGAATGGCGGAGTGAACAGCAGGGCAAGACGGCTGTCGCGCACGATGAGTTCACGGTCGACCGCGTCCATGGCAAGCGCCGGCCGCGGTGCGCGGCCGGCCCCTGACATGACGCTCCAGGACTGCGCGATCGAATCGATTCGGCATTCCGCGCTCGCGGATGAACCGAGCACCGTTCCATCATCGTAATAGCCGCGCAGGTACCAGCCGCCGTCCCAGCCATGCTTTTCGAGCGCGGCTTGCAGTGCCCGCATGTGCCCGAGCCACTGTGCACGGCGCGTCGGCTCGGCGCGGCTCGCAGCGAGCGGTAAGAACGCCTCGAGCGTTGCAAACAGAAACCAGCCGAGCCAAACGCTTTCGCCGCGCCCAAGTTGGCCGACCCGGTTCATGCCATCGTTCCAATCGCCGGTCCCGATCAAAGGCAGACCGTGCGCGCCGACCGCAAGGCTGTGATCGAGAGCCAAGGCACAGTGCTCGAACAGCGTCGCCGATTGATCGGCGATCGACGGCTGGAAAAACGCATCGACGTCATCGCGGCGCAGTGTCTGTCCATCGATGAACGGCACGAGTTCGTCGAGAATAGCGTTGTCGCCGGTCACCGCGACGTAGTGGGCCACGGTATACGCGAGCCAGACAGAATCGTCGGTGATGCGGGTACGAACGCCCTGGCCCGTGACCGGCAGCCACCAATGCTGGACGTCACCCTCGCCGAATTGACGGCCGGCCGCTCGCAACAAGTGCTCGCGCGCCAGCGCCGGTCTCGCGAGACATAGGGCCATCGAATCCTGCAGCTGGTCGCGAAATCCGTAGGCCCCGCTCGCCTGGTAAAACGCCGACCGGGCCCACATCCTGCACACCAGCGTCTGGTACAGCAGCCAGCGATTCATGAGCAGGTCCATCGATCGGTCTGGCGTCTTCACCCGGACTGTGCCCAATGCATCGTCCCAATACGCCACGACGCGTTGCAGTTCGGCCTCGAGATCCGTATTCCGATAGCGCTGAATCAGGGCGCGCGCGCTGTCGGCGTCGGCGCTGTCACCGAGGAAGAAGACGACTTCAGCGCTTGCGCCGGGCGCAAGTTCAATCTGCGTCTGCAGCGCCGCACAGGGATCGAGCCCGGCGCCGACCCTGCGCGCGAGTACCGCGCCGCGCTGTAGTCCCGCCGGCCGGTCAAGCGTGCCGTGGCGACCGAGAAATTCGCGCCGGTCCGCTGTCCAGTCCGTTTGCAGGCCGCCTAGATCGGCGAACGCGACGCGCGAACCGAACACACTATTCCAGGGATTACGCGCCAGCAACGCCCCGGTCACCGCATCCGATTCTGTGATGATATACGGGGCAGAGGCCTCTCTGGAGACGCCCAAAACCCATTCGACGTAGGCCGTGATGGACAGCCGGCGATGCCGGTTCGACGTGTTGCGCAATGTTAAGCGCGAAATCTTGATCGAATCCTGCAGCGGCACGAACAGCACCAAATCGACGCGAATCTCGTGGGACTCGTGCTCGAAGCGACTGTATCCCTGACCGTGGCGCACGGTGTAGCTTGCGTGCGGCGCATGGACGGGCGCCGCGGTGGGTCCCCACAGATCGCCGGTGTCTTGATCCGTCAGATACAGGGCTTCGCCCGGCCGGTTCGTGACCGGATCATTGGACCAGGGCGTCAATGCGTGCTCGCGACTGTTGACCGACCAGGTGTAGCCGCTGCCTTCGGCGGCGACGTGAAAGCCGAAGTCGGCATTGGCGATGACGTTGATCCACGGCGCCGGCGTCGATGCGCCAGGCCGCAACAAGATCACGTACTCACGCCCGTCCGCAGCGAAGCCGCCGATCCCGTTGAAGAACTCCAAGCCGCTCGAGTCCGGATCGGCGAGCGGCTTGAACGAGGAAATTGCACTGCGCGCGGTTTGCCGCGCGACCGGAGCTATCGGTAAACGCGCCCTGTCGAGTTGCTCGATCAGGTCGCCGCGTCGCCCGGACAAGACCGCGCGCGCGACCGCGCTCAGCGCGGCGCGCGTCTCTGCGGACACGAGATCCGCGCGCAGCACGAACACATTGCCGCGGGCGACGTCCGACGGTATCTGGCGCCGAGACTGAGTCATCCGCACGACCGTTTCGAGCGCGGACTGGAGGTCCTGGGAATAGGAACTCTCGCGCTCGTTGAGGATCACGAGATCAACCGCGAGCTGCTTCATGCGCCAATATTCGTGCGCCTGCAATAGCTGGCGCGCAATCCCGACGTGATCAATGTCGTCGATTCGCAGTAAGACAATCGGCAAGTCGCCCGAAATCCCCTGGCTCCAGAGTGCGGCGGGCGCCGTGGCGCCACGCTTGATCACATTCGACGATGGACGCAGCGACGCATTGGCAAACAGCAGATGGCCGGCCAGGCGTTGGAACAGGCTTGCTTCAGCGGCCGTGATCCCGAGATGCAGCAGCTGCACCTGGGCTTGGGTCCAGGCGAGCGTGCCAGCGCGTTCGAACGCATTGTCGTCGCGCAGCTTGTCGACGAGTTCGAGCAGACCCTCGCGCGTCGATGCCGCCGAGGTCCAAAACGCGATTCGCGCGGTCGCGCCTGCCGGCACCCTGATGCGATGGCGCAGCGAGAAAATCGGGTCGAGCACCGTTCCCACGGTATTCGACAGGCGCCCGCCATCCAACGCTGCGGGCGATACGCACAATTCCCTGCCGCGCCCGACAAAGCGCGCACGGTCAGTCTCATATTCGGGCTCGGCGCTGAACAAGCCTTCGACCACGGATTGATGAGCTACCCAGACGCAGGGTTCGTCCGGTTGGCGCCGGCGACGTGTGGCGAGAAGCGCTCCGAGGGGTGCCACATATTCTGTCTGCACGAACATTTTGGAAAACGCGGGATGCGCCGCATCCGCCGCCGGTGGCGCAAGCGCAAGTTCCAAATACGAGGTAACCTCGATCATGCGCGCGCGCGTGCCGTGATTGGTCATCGCGAGGTGGCGCACTTCCGCGTCGGCCTCCGGAGATACCACGATGGTGAGGGTGGTCATGATTTTCGTGTCGTGCCGTACGAATTCGGCGCGGTCCTCCGAGAATGTGACTTCGTAGCGGTCGGGCTCGGCGCTGCTGGGCTGATATCCGGGCGACCATACACGCCCGCTCTCGGTATCTCGCAGGAACAGGTAGCTGCCGGAATCGTCACGCGTTGCGTCCTCCCGCCAGCGGGTCACGGCGAGACCGCGCCAGCGGCTGTATCCCGACCCTGCCGCCGTCAGCATCACGGCATAACGTCCATTCGAGAGTAGTTTCACCTGCGGCGTTGCGTCGTGTGGGCTGCTGAGGTGCCTGCCGATCGGCAGCCACGTGCCACTGGCGAGTGGCGCGGTCCGAACCTCTTCGGCGCGCGGGTGTGCGACCGACACGTCGCGCGGAGTACGCTCCTGCAGCAGCAGTTCCGTGGCCTGGATGCAGGGTTCACGGTGAAATCTTGTGCGCATGATCCCATCCATGAGCACGTTGCCGATCGCGAGGATGGTCATGCCTTGGTGGTGCGCCATGTAGGCCCGCACGATCACGAAGTCCTCGCCCTCCGGCAGCCGCGAGCGCGTGTAGTCAATTGCCTCGTAAAACCCGTAGCGGCCGAGTGCGCGCAGCGAAGCAAGGCGCCGCAGATTGGTGGCCGCGTCCTTGGGCCGCACCATGGCGGCAAGCGCGGTGGCGTATGGGGCAATGACAATGTTTGCGCTGAGTCCGCGTTTGAGGCCGAGGCCGGGGACGCCGAAATTCGAGTACTGGTAGGTCAGATCCACATCCCGGGCGTTGTACGCCGACTCCGAGATGCCCCAGGGAACACCGAGTGTGGCGGCATGATTCATCTGCCGGCGTACGATCAGGATGCTGGTCTCGTCGAGGAGGCTTCCGCGCGGCGCCCGCATGACGAGTGATGGCATTAGGTACTCGAACATCGAGCCCGACCACGACAGCAGCGCCGCGCCGCAACCGACGCCAGTGACCGGCCGGCCGAGCCGAAACCAGTGCCGGCTTGGAACATCGTCCTTGGCGATTGCGAAAAAACTTGCGAGACGCGCCTCGGACGCGAGCAGGTCGTAGCAACTTGGATCGAGCGTCCCCTCCGCCACGCGATAGCCGATGGACAGCAGCCGACGCTGCGGATCGAGAAGAAATCCGAAGTCCATGCCGTTGGCCGTCGCCAGAGCCGACGATGTCAGTGCGATCAAGCGCGCCTCGAGCGCGACCCATGCATCGGGTGGGCGTGCCGACTCTGATCGCATGGCATCGAGGCTGCGAGCGGCGGCGCGCAGCCAATCGAGGACGGATTCTCCATCGGCAGTCGTAAGCGAATCGGTTTGCTCGCCTGCAGTCTCGATCAACGCTGCCAGCTGCGTCTCCGCGGCGAGCAGCTGCGGTGCCAGGTCGACTGCGTCGGCCTCGGTCCGTTTCAAGATGGTCCGGATAGCGTCAAGCTGGGCGTCGAGTGCCGTCTTCGCAACCGCATCCGGCGCAGTCAGGGCCGCGAAGCTCTCCTGCGCGAGGCGCAGCGCGTCGAACACACCGGCGATCGCCGGCGACGGTCGGGGCGCAAACTGAGTCCACTCGCGCAGCGCATTGGCGAGCGTGATCAGATGCGCGGCAAGATTGCCGCTGTCGACGCAGGAGACGTAGCGCGGCTCCAGCGGGCGAAGATCGTGCGTGTCATACCAGTTGTAGAGGTGCCCGCGGCAACGTTCCATGCTCCCGATCGTTCCAAGCGTTGTCTCCAGACGTTCCACCGCCTCGACGGTGCCGATCCAACCGAAATCGCGCGCACTGACGATGGCCAGGAGATAGAGGCCGAGGTTCGTCGGCGAGGTTCGATTTGCAATGACCGGCCGCGGATCTTCTTGAAAATTATCGGGCGGCAGCATGTGGTTTTCGGGCGTAACGAATGTCTCGAAGTAGCGCCATGTGCGTCTTGCGACGCAGCGCAGGTCTTCGGCGTCCGCCGCGCTTAACGCAAGCCGTCTCGCGTCGGGCGATATTCGGCTGATCCACACCGCGATCACCGGGCAGGCAAGCCAGATCGTCAGGAACGGTGCCGCGAGCCGCCAATGGGCATGCGATTGCAGGTCAAGCAGGAGCGCGGAACCGATGGCGAGCAGGATGGCGCCGCTCATGCTTCGATACGCTGCCGGGAGGTCAAGGCGATCGCTCTGCGTTGATTGGGCGGCGGTGACCCACTCGAGGAGGTTTCGATGACTGACAAGAAGGCGGTACAGCGTTCGTGTGATGGCATCGGTCATCAGCGCCGCCTGATGCGGTAACAAGACGAGCTGGAACGCAATTTGTCGCATTGACAGCCACAGATCGGCGCTTAGGGCGCGCAAATGACTCCGCAACGAGATCCCGGCGCGCCGCGGCATGAGCTGCGCGGCAACCGGCATCAGGGTCGGCACCGCGTTGGTCGCAAGGATAAATCCGGTCCACAGCAGGGCGGCGTGCGCCGGTAAGGTCCAGCCGAGAATTAGCGCCGCGTAACTTGCCGGCGCAGACAATGTCCGCCGCAGGTTGTCCGCAATTTTCCAACGCCCGATCAGCGGTAACGCATCGTGGCCCGGCTTTCGGCCGCCGGCATGGCCGCGCCCGAAGAGCCATGGCAGCAGTTGCCAGTCCCCGCGTGCCCAGCGATGCTGACGCGCCGCGGCAACGTCATAGCGCGCGGGAAATTCCTCGACGACCTCGACATCCGACGCAAGGCCGGCGCGCGCGAAGATGCCTTCGAACAAATCGTGGCTCAAGAGCGTTCCGTCTTTCACCCGACCATTGAGTGCCGCCTCGAAGGCGTCAATGTCGTAGATCCCCTTACCG
>Ga0209040_10002622_pt1 | contig 13990 bp, 15 predicted proteins | sample BogFormECP12_OM3_FD_188240 | JGI IMG/M metagenome (GOLD analysis project Ga0209040, IMG submission 188240) | Bog forest soil microbial communities from Calvert Island, British Columbia, Canada - ECP12_OM3 (SPAdes) (version 2) | ecosystem: Environmental > Aquatic > Freshwater > Wetlands > Bog ...
ACGCCCTGCAGTACAGCCCCACCGACCACACCCACTACACGCAGGTCAACATGACGCGTACGATCGAGCAGATTCTCGGTCTGACGCCCATGAACCAGTTCGACCTCACGGCCTCGCAGATGAGGACGGTCTTCACCGACAATCCGCCCCAGGGGAACTTCCTGCCGTGGACGCACGTGCCGGCCGAATACCCGCTGACTTCGGGCACGACTTGTACGTCCGCAGCACCCGCTGAAACAAAGGACAGCCCTGCGGTCGCGGCTCTGAGGGCTGCCTGGCTCCAGAAGAAGGCGGAGATCTTCGCCGGCAAACAGAGCAAGCCCGATTCCGAAGACCCGGACACCGTCAGCCATTACAACTGGTACGAGGCCACTGGATTTACCCGGCCCTTCCCCGGTGAGAAGACGGTTCGGCCCCCGAGCGACTTCAACAACTCTGCTCCTATTACCACTGATACGGACGACTAAAACCCGTTCCGGCTGTAATGGCCCTCTCCCCGATAACCGGGGAGAGGGTTTTTTCATGCCTCAAACCCACCCAAGCAAAGAAGCCTTGAGTGGGCACCCGCCCGGAACGGGACATCCGCAACATCATTTGCCAGTGAAAGTGGTTTTGCCGATCAGCGCGGCGAGGCGGTCGAACTCGTAGAGATCGGCGAAGGGAACGCGGATGTGGCCTTTGCCCCGGCTTTCCACGATGACGACCTTGGCGGCGAGGGTCTCGCGGAGGTCCTGCTGGGCGTCGCGCAGTTTGGGACGGAGCCAGCGGCCGGGTTCGATGCAGGGATCGGGCCCAGTGGGATGGAGGAACTCGTCGATCAGCTTCTCCAGCTTGTGCACGGAAAGCGTGATAGCCCGCTGGGCGAAGTCGAGCACTACCCAGTCCGGCTCGCCGGAGAGAACGAGCAACGCCTTGGCGTGACTGAAGCTGAGCTTGCCGCTGCGCAGCATGATCTGCACCCGTGCCGGGAGATGGAGCAGACGAAGATAGTTGGAGACGTTGACGCGGCCCTTGCCGGTGCGGGCGGCGATCGCTTCGTGGCTGAGTCCGAACTCGTCGGCGAGGCGGCAGAAGGCGTGGGCCTGGTCCATGACGTTGATGTCCTCGCGGAGAAGGTTCTCGACTATGGTCATCTCCATGGCTTGCTGGTCGGAGACTTGGCGGACGATTGCGGGGACCTTATATTTGCCGGCCATGTAGCAGGCCTTGACGCGGCGCTCGCCGGCGATGACCTGGTAGCGCCCGTTGGCGGCGCGCCGCACCACGATGGGCTCAAGCAGGCCGACGGACTGAATGGAGTTGGCGAGCTCATTGAGCGATGGTTCGTCGAGAACGGTGCGGGTCTGGTAGGCGTTGGCGTCGAGGTCGTCGAGGGGAATCTCGAGCAGCGTGTCGGCAGGCGTGACCGTGCCGCCGCCGGGAATGAGGGGCGTCGCGGGGAACTGGCGCGGAGGCAGAAGCGAGGCCAGCCATTCGTCGGGTTGTTTGCGGGTTCGAGACATGCAGTCAGTCAGGAATCGGCGATTTGGGGCGCGTCCAAGTAGGAATTATGCAGGTTGCCGGGAGGGTTGGGCTGTGATGTATGTCACTTATAGGTAGATATTGTTAGGCATGTTAGTGGTATGTGTCGACTCTACCGCCGTTCTTTGCCCCACTACTTGCTGACGCTAGTAAGGTAAACCGTTAGCGTTCCCCAAAACAGTTTGGTGCGCATTTGTACCGGCAAGTGCTGCGCGTCGTCGGTGAACCAGATCCAGACCCGCCCATGGTTCTTCAGGACGCCGTAGTCGCCTTCCGGTCCAACGCGAATGGTCTGGAACGTCCCGGCCGGAGTCTTCACCTGCTCCTTGCCTTCGACGTGCGCCTGCACGGTCACGGTGTTGCCGCCGTCATTGAGAGGAAAGCTGTAGTTGGCGCCTTGCTGCAGCGGCAGGCTCGAAACATAAAGGATGCCGGAAACCACATCGGTCACGCAGCCGGGGATGTCGTTTTCCGTCCGCTTCTGTTCGTTGGTCTTGAGGTTCTTCTCCTCCAGCACCGCCTTACCGCGGCTGTAATCGAAGGTGATGACGGTGTCTCGCCGATGCGAACCCTCCTCGGTGTGCTTGATCAGCTTGTAGGAGCAGAGGCTCTTGGCGTCGAAATAGGAGTTGAAGCGGTCCGCCACGCGGAACAGCATCGCTACCACGCCCGTGGAGTCAGCGGAGCCAGTGATATGTTCCTGCGAACCGGCGCGCTCGAGGTGGAAACTCGCGATGCCTGCAGTCCAGTAGCGCCAGTCCGCCTCGTAATGGAGAGTCTGGCCATTGGGGAGCTCGAAACCCGGACGCAGCGGCTGGATGCGGGCGGCAGCGCTAATCTTGTTGTCGCTCTGCGCCTGCGCGGTCGCATGGGCCGCTGGCGCGGTTTGAGCGGCAGCCCCGCCCCATCCGGGCGGAACTGACCCCGCCACCACAAGTGCGATTACAAGAAAACAACGTGTAATGGAATTCACCGTCACCCAGGAAACCAGAGGATCTTAACGACGAGTGCCGCTAACATGGCCGCGGCGCCCAGCAGCGAATTGTATTCGCGATGCTTGAAGTATAACTCGCGCGAGAACCCGCTCATGATTTGACGCAACCGCAACGCATGGGGAAGCAAGCTGGGCACGCGGCGAGAATAGTCGTCATATTCGCGAAATTGGCTGCGCAGGAATGTTTCCTCCGAGCGAATGACTGGAAGGTAAATGACAGCGAACAACAGAACGATCGTCAAGAAGATCCACACGTCGCGCGCGGCAATTCCAAATCCAACCCCGATGATGATGGAGCCGAGATACAGAGGATTGCGCACGTAAGCGTAGGGGCCGGTCATGGTGAGCACGAGGTTCTTCTCCACGTGCCCCGAAGCGACGGCACGAAGCAGAATTCCCAACAGCGCAATCGCGGCGCCGATCAGGAGAGAGAGCCATGTCGGCCTTGCTCGCCAGAGATAGAATGCCGCAAGGGCGAACCCGAGCGGTACGCGGATGCGCCGGGCAATTCGACTCCACGACGCTGGAGACTTGCCGGCTTGCGCCTCAGGCACCGTGGCCTCCCAGCAGTTGGTCCGCCGCCGCGATCACCGACTGAGGCGCGATCGACGTCAGCCCTTCGTCGGGACGGTTGATATGACTCGAGTCGTCCACACTGTCGGGACTACGCAGGACTACGCTGCGCGTCGCAAACGGACCGTTACGTTCCGGCCGCGTAGGCCCGAACAATGCGACGACGGGAACGCGGAGCGCCGCGGCAAGATGCATGGGGCCGGTGTCTCCGCCGATGAACAAGCCAGCCCGACGCGTGAGAACTATCAACTCTCCGACGGAGCACTTCAGAGGAACCGCTATTCCGCCGCTGGACTCGCAAACTGCATCGGCGAGTTGTTCTTCCCCCGGGCCGTGATTGACCACGACCGCCAATCCGCGCTCCGCCAGGGCGCGCGCGACCATCCCGAAGGATTCCGCCGGCCAGCACTTCGCGCTCCAGCCGGCGCCGGGATTCAAGATGGCGAAAGGCTTGCTGTCAAGTTTTGCGACGAATTCATCGGCCCAGGCTTCGTGTACAGGATCAAGCGGAAACGGCGGGTCGGCGTACTCCAGCGGTTGGCCCGCAACCGCCGATGCGATGGACAGTGCTTGCTCGACCACATGTGATCCGGCAGGATCGACGGCTCGCGTGTAAAACATGCTGGCCGGGGCCTCACGCGGTTGCGATGATCCCACTCGAACTCTGGTACCTGCTGCACGGGCGGCGAGCGCTGAGCGTATCGCGCCCTGAAGGTCAAGCGTCAGTTCGTACCTCATGGCGCGGACTTCGCCAACACTGGCGCGCATCTCGCGCCATGTCTCAAGCGACGCTAAGTCACGCCGCCAGTTGGAAAAATTTGCCAGGTGTACCGAGTCGGCCAATGGTTTGAGCGGCGAACGTGGCGCCATGCGCTCGGTTTCGCGCGAGCACAACAATGCAGACCAGCGCTGCTCGATCAGCCATCCAACTTCCAAGTCAGGTTTTGCGCGGCGCAACGCGGCGATTGCCGGCATTCCGTGGATGACGTCGCCCATGGCGCTCAGTCGCACCACCAGAATTCGGTCGGGAAGATCGAAAATGCACGGCGTACTGCCCTGCGGTAATGCACCTGGATCCTTCATAGCGAGGCTTGAAGGGGTACGGCTTCAGCCGTGCCGTACTTATGTCTAAATGGCGTGGCTTTAGTCACTGAGGTGCCTCGGCTGAACGAACCGCGAATTCCCTCAGGGGCTAAATCCCTTTTTTCGATGAGCCTGCGACGGCACGGCTGAAGCCGTGCCCCTTCAAGGCCTGCCGTCGCCGTCGAAATAGTGCCGAGTTGCCAAGTAGTCGCGCTCACCGTTTGCCGCGTCCTGCGCTCTGGGATAGAAGACGCGAAAGGAAATCAGTGGTCGAGTGGTCCTTGGCATCGCCGACGATCTCCACTCGACCTCCGTAAGCCAGCACTTCATCACGTTCCGGAACGTTCTCGCGGGTGTAGTCAGTGCCTTTGGCCTGCACGTCGGGTCGAATCTCGCGAACCAGAGCGCGCACGTCCGCCTCGTTGAAGATCACGACGGCATCCACATCGGAAAGCGCAGCAATGATCTCCGCACGCTCCGTAGCCGGCATTAGCGGACGCCCCTCACCTTTGATCTGGCGGACGCTGTCATCGGTATTGATGGCAACGATCAGTTTGCCGCACAGAGCCTTGGCTCCGCGCAGATAACGGATGTGCCCTACGTGCAAAAGGTCGAAGCAGCCGTTCGTCAGTATGACGCGCTCGCCGTCACGGCGCCACTCGGCCACTCGTTCGCGCAAAGCTTCACGCGAAACAATTTTTTGTCTATTGTCGCTCACGTGGTTGTCGTCGCCGCATACTGATCGATGGCGTCCAGCAACTCTTTATTCGACACGGTCGCAGTGCCGCGCTTCATCACGACAATGCCGCCGGCGAAGTTTGCCAAGCGGGCGGCATCGGCAGTATCGGCTCCCGCCGCCAGCGCTGCGGTGAAGGTTGCGATCACCGTGTCGCCTGCTCCCGTTACGTCCACTGCCTGATCGGAACCAAAAATCGGGACTGCCAGCGGCGCAGCCTCCTTTTCGAAGGCCACCATTCCGTCGCGGCCGCGGGTGATGACCAGCGATTCCAACTGCATCTGCTCCATCAACCGCTCGCCCGCCGCCAATAGCTTCTCCTCGCCATGGCCAATCTTGACACCTAACGCTTCTTCCACCTCGGGCTCATTGGGCGTCGCCGCGGTGACACCTTCAAACTCCAAAATACGGTAGCGCGAATCAAGAGTGACCGGTTTGTTCTGCAAGCAGTGGTTCGACTTGATGAAGTTGAGCAGCCGCGGCGCCGCGGCGCCGTACCCGTAATCGGAAATGAGGAAGGCGTCGGACGCGGTGGCATACTCGCGCGCGGCGTTCACCAGATTAAGCAGGGCGGGATGCAGTTCGTTCAACGGCTCAGGCTCGCGGTCCAGGCGCACCACTTGCTGCCGGCTGGTGTGCGACATTCCGGCCAGGATGCGCGTCTTGGTTGGCGTGATGTGGCCCTTCAGGCGCTGAATTCCTGTGGTCGGGACCTTTTTGTCGTGCAGTTGCCACACCAGAAGGCTGCCGGCTTCGTCATCGCCGACCACACCAACAGGGAGCACATTGACACCTAGCGCAGCCAGGTTCATCACCGCGTTGCCGCCGCCGCCCGGAACCACGGCGCGCTCGCGATGCTTGAGTATAAGCACCGGCGCTTCACGCGAGACACGCGCAATCTCGCCGAAGACGAACTCGTCGGCAACCAGATCAACCAGAGCTGTGATGGAAACATCGGAGAACGACTCGACGGTCTTTTTCCATCGCCCGGTGTCTTTCAAGTGTTTGGTCATGAGGTCAAATGAACGCCCGGCGCCTTAGACGGAGCAGCCGGGCACAGCCGAACTTACGATTGTCTCACGTGGGCGGTTGCTTTCGTCGAGCAATCGTCGCCAGCATAGCGTCAAGCGCGGCCTCAGGATTTTCCAGGTTCATTCGCACCGGAACGATATGAATCGGCTGCAGCACCGGCAAATTGGTCGCGAGGTTCACTGCGTCCTTTTCCGTGGTGACGAAGGCCCGCGCGCCTTTTTGCTGACGCAATCGCAGGAGATCGGCGACGTCGGCGTTTGTGTAGCGGTGATGATCGCGGAAACTTTGCGTGCCGGCAAGCACAACTCCGGCCGCCTTCACCTGCGAGAAGAAATTCTCTGGCCGGGCGATACCGCAGAAGGCGATGCAAGGCTCTTTGGCCGCCGGGGCTGCGATGTCGCGGCGTACTCGCCAGACAAGCTGGTGCTGCGGCCCCAGTCCGTTGGCGGGCGTGTCATTCGTAAGAACGATCGCGTCAGCGCGCGCCAGAGACGCAATGGGCTCGCGCAGCCGTCCTGACGGCAGGAGCGAATCCTGCGAATCGGTAGGCGTAACCAATACGATGTCAAAATCTCGCGCCAGCCGCCGGTGCTGGAATCCGTCATCGAGCAGGTGTAGCTGGGAACCGAAAGTTGCTTCCGCCGTCTCTCCTGCCTGGTGGCGATCTTCCCCGATAACGACGGGAACTCCTAGTTTGCGTGCGATGATCAGAGGCTCGTCGCCAAATTCGCTCGCTGAGCCGTTCGGGTCAACGATTGCGACGCCCTGGGTCTTACGCCGGTAGCCGCGTGAGAGGACATCGAACGCAATGCCGCGTTGTTCGAGTAGCTCGCCGAGGCAAATCAGGAATGGCGTTTTGCCGGAACCGCCGACGGTGAGGTTGCCTATGCTCACCACCGGGCTTTCGAGGCGGCGCACCGTCATCATGCCGCGTTCGTAGAGTCCGTTGCGAACGCCGACCGCAGCACCGTACAGCGCGGAGAGCGGGTTCACGCCTGCCTCTCGGAGGACACTTCTGCGGAATCTCGCGCAGGTTCAGCCAGCAAGTCCAAAAGAGCGTTGACGGTTCGCTGGGTTGCACCTTGCTGGGAGCGGATGACCTCGAACCCGCGGCGTCCCAGCGCCCGGCGAGCGTCATCATTCTCCAGCAGCTCAAGTAAGGTTGCGGTCAGCGATTGCGGAGTGACGACGCGCAGCGCGTCTGCTCGGCGAAATACCTCGATAATATCGCGAAAATTTTCGGTGTGCGGACCCACGAGAATCGGCGTACCGAACAGCGCTGCCTCGAGCACGTTGTGTCCGCCGCGTAGCACCAGGCTCCCACCAATAAATGACAGGTCGGCAAACTCGTACAGGCGAGCCAACTCGCCAATGCTGTCCAACAGAAAGACGCCTCCGGCGACCGGCTTCCAGCCGTCCCACTGCGAGCGCCGCTGGTAGCGCAGCCCGGAGGACGCCAGCAGAGAAGCGACTGCCTCAAACCGCTCCGGATGACGTGGCGCGAGCACCAGCAGCGCGCCTGGGTATTGCGGTGCCACCTCCCGGAATGTCTCCAGCAACATGGCCTCTTCGCCTTCGAGCGTGCTGCCGGCAACCAGCAGCGGACCGATTTCCTCGCGCCCCAGCGCGGCCGCGAATCGCGACATGATCTCCGGTTTCGCCGGCGGCTTCACCTCAAATTTCAGGTTGCCGCTGACATGAACGCGTTCCGTAGGCGCTCCCATCTGCACCAAGCGGCGCGCGTCTTCGTCGCTCTGCGCGAGGAAGAGCTCCACGTTCTGAAGTACGCGGCCCAGCAGCCTATGAACTCGCATATAGCCGGGCAGCGAGCGGTCAGACACTCGCGCGTTCACGACCGCGACAGCTGCGCCGGAAAGACGTGCCCGGTGCAGCAAGTTGGGCCAAAACTCGCTCTCGGCCAGGACCAATATCTTGGGATGCAGGGCCTGCAAATACGCGCGTACCGCGGAAGGCAGATCAAGCGGCACGTAGAAGACGTTGTTCTCTCCGAAGCGTTCGCGCGCCAGCTTCTGGCCGGTGTCGGTTGTGGTCGACACCACGATCCGCCAGTCTGGCAACTTCGCTTTCAGTTCGTCCACCACACGCGAAATCGCCAACACTTCGCCAACCGAAACGGCATGGATCCAGATGGTGTCTGCGGGACGGTCGCTACGTAGCCGGTCAGGGACGGCGCCCAGCCGCTCGCTGAGTCCGGTGCGGTACTTGCCATGACGCAGCATCTCCAGCAGCCACCACGGCGCACTGATTACCAGCGCGAGCAGCAGGAGAACGCTGTAGAGCGAATACACGCTGCGATTGTACTTGCACGAGGAGCACGAACCAACATAGTTGAGTATCGCGCCTCGAAAAGCGGATAATCCGGCTATGCCCTCTCGCAGCCGCGTCTGGTTGTCGCTTGCCCTGATGATTGCGTTTTCGTCTGTTGTGCTGTGGGCCTCCAAAGAGTTCGTTCAGCCCAAAGTTGACAATGCGAATACTTATCCCTCCAAGGACGCCCATCCCAACGAGAAAGTGACGGTCGCTATCGACCTCTACAACACCGCGCCTAAGGACAATATCTTCATCACGCACTACAACGAGGAAGGGATCCTCCCGGTGCTACTGATCATCACCAACGATGGCGACCAACCGGTCACGCTCAAGGACATGCGCGCGGAGTTAGTGAACGCCCGGCGGGCGAAGCTGGAAGCGCTCGAAGTGGAAGACGTTTTCCGCCGCGTGGCTCATATCCAGGAAAACAGTAATCCGCGTACAGTCGGCCCCATTACTCTGCCGGGGGGCAACAAGAACAAGAAGGCGCAGCAGCAGTATGACGAGATCACGCGTGCGCACTTCGCGGCACAAGCAGTCGAGCCCCACTCCACCCAGTCGGGCTTCCTGTTCTTTGACGTGCAGAACGTTCAGCAGCCGGTCGCAGGAGCGCACATCTATCTCACTGGCGTGCGCGACAACACCGGCAAGGAGCTGCTGTACTTCGAAGTTCCGGTGATGCCGTGAATGTAGCGCGGGTGGAATGACCCGGCTTTCGCCGTTGGCAACTACACTGAGACTTCCGCCAGCGCCATCTCATCTAAAATAACCATAAGTTCGGGTTGAGGAGTCCCACCCATGCGTAAAGCTGTGTTGCTTGCTGCTGCCCTTCTTTTCTTTGCCCTTTCGCTTCAAGCGCAACAGATTAGCGGAGACTACATCGAGTCGCGCTCCACCGACGTCTACGTGGCGCAATGTTTTGCCAACGGCGAAGTCGGGTTAACCGGCAACTTCGCCCTGATGGCCTGGCATGTGCAGGAAGGCTCGTGGGATGGCGTCCATCTTGACGGCCTTACCGTTGCGGCTGCGGTGCGCGCGCGGGCCACGTTGGGCGATCCGTATGGAGACCCCTATCCCGCCGAGGCTGTGCTGATGGTGGACGATACGGCCAATCCGGCGCAACGGTCGGCGCTGATCGCGCTGGCGCAGCATGAGGGCGGTAGGCTGCTGGAAAACCTGGCGCGCATCGAGTACGTACCGGTGGTGCTCGATGTGCCGCAAGACCCGCATGAGGGCCACGCGGTGCTGCGTGCCGGGCATCTGGCGACCATCGCGACCCGTCCGCTCAACCACCACGATCACATCTGCGGCAATGAGTCGAATTTTTATCCGCCGCTTACCAACGTGCAGCACGCGACCTCAGCCGTAGCGCTGACGGACGAATTTCGGGGCGACGGCCTGGGCTCACAGTGGAGCATGCACGGAAAGCGCAGCGCTTACATAGCCAGCTTCAGCGAAGGTGGCAGCACTGTGGCGTCGATGGCCATGGATCCGGCGATGCACTAGCCGATGGGCAAGAGTTTTCCCGGCAAGCTATAGATTCCCAGCAGTCCTAGCCCAACCTTGCCATCCCGACCCAGGGCTCGGTAGTCCGGAGCTTCAGCTCCGGACGTGAAGCCGCCCGAGCGGAGGGATCTGCGGTTCGTTTTTGCGATCCTCGCTCTCCCCTTTTCGCTATTCGCCAGAGTTGCTGCGCGTGTAAGCGCCTCGACCGCTCTGGGACTATTCACTAGCCACTGGCTTTAACGTCCGATAACAATGTACCCCTCCCCCCTCCGTTCTTTAGAATCATCACTTTCCAAGAGTTTTCCCGGCAAGCTATAGATTCCCAAGAGTTTACAAGCATCTTCTTTTATTGCAACTACTTACGAAGACATTTTCGTCGGGTCGGTGTCAACAGCTCGTCCAGACGGCAGACTTGTCAAAGAGCTCCCGCCCTGAAATTAATGGAGAGGCACCAGAACGTGGACTTCCCGCTCACGTCCTCTCGCAGTCCATTCTGATTCGATTTCGACAGGCCCGACCTCCCCAAGAGCGTAATGGCGGAAAGTGCTCCAGCGCCATTCTTCGGGCCTTGCGGCAAGGCCCCGAACCACAGGATTGCGATGCATATAGCGCAGCTTCTCGACGTGCTTTCCGGCGCTCCAGAGGTTGAAGTCGTAGAAGTGACGCTGCCAGAACTGTCGTGGCCCTGCCTCTCGATCCGAACCTGGCGTGGGTGCCCCAACCTTTCGCCGTCTTTGCGAAAGCGTGGGACCGGCAATCTCCAACGCCTTTCGTGCCACCCTTTGTTTCAACACTTGGAGCACGGTCCCCGGATCCCCAGTCTCGGGTCGGCCAATCAACAGATGGAAGTGTTCCGGCATGATCACATACCCATACACGAAAAACCGGTACCGTTGACGCACCTCCTCCAGGATGGTGAGAAACAAACATTTGATCCGGTCGTCGTTCAGAAGCGGCCGACGGCGGTAGCAACTGCAGGTAATGAAGTGTGAGCTTCGTGTTCCGTAGCGTCGTTCCAAGCCGGCCGGCATGAGAACAGGTTAAGTCTGCGCTTGCAGGGATTCAGTGATGCAGGACACACTCCGACGGTTATGTCAGCCCACCGTCCCCCGACGGGTACGTGTGCCCGCCCGTTTCTCGTACGTCAAGTGAGAATTGGGTGCCCCACACGACCGGGGTCCCCGACGAGCGCCGACTTTGCGCTCGTTGGGGTGGATGAGCGGTTTTCGAATGTGTGGTAGACAAAGAGGCATCCAGTTCATCTTTTCGCTGACCCAAAGACTTTTGGGGACCGATGCTCTACGTTAATCGACTCCACTCATTCCAAAAGCAGGAACGAGTGGGCCACCCGGCCCGGCCTTACGACCGGGGCTACGATTGTCCCGCCCTTCGGGCTGAGGATTGGCTCGTCCATGAGTCCAGCTGGGTGCCCCATTCTAGCCATCTTTTGGCTAGGGCGGGGTTTTGTTGGTTGAGGGAAATGCCCCACCCAACCAGAAGAAGGTTGAATGGGGCACCCGAGGTTTGGGAAGATCAAGTGTTAGAGCGGGCCACAAGACAAAGAGGACGGAGCACCTCCTGTCGGCGATCCGAGCCTGGCGCCTTGGGTTCGCGTCCGTCTTTTGGACGCTACTCCGGGCAGAGGAAGATTCAGTATGGCAGAAACCAAATCCAAACCTTTCCGGGTGCCGAGTGCAGCGATCCCAGGTTAGCCCAACAGAAGGACGAACCTGGGGCACCGGGCTTGGGCTCCACGTCGAAACCGCAGAACACGCGGGGGTCCATTGGCGCTCGCTGTAGGTTACCGACCCGGAGGGAAATCTGGTAGAGCTGGTGTGCTTTGACGGCAGTGTCTAAGGGCCGGGTAGCCCAGAGCCTGCCCTGAGCTTGTCGAAGGGTCCCGCTTTCGAGACCTGGGTGAGTGGCACATGCAAACGTTCCAAGCCCCAAGGCATGCACTAAGAATAGTTAAGGGGCGGTGGGTGCAGAGATGGAGAGCGCACCCGCCAAGTGATGGGTTAGGATGTTCCCGGGTCTCGAACCCCGCGAGACCCGGGGCACCCCCAGACTTAATCTATGTCAAGTTTTAGGGCGGGCCACCCGCCACCAGCCTCAGACTAGATTATCAGTTACGAAGTCCCGAACCTGCCGAAGCATAGTATCAACATCTGCCGAGGAGAATTCCGTCCACTCCCCATGCGCTGCTTTGTTCCTCAAGTCGGCTAGCCACGTAATGCGCTTCTGAGCGAGGATATTATATGCGCCGTTCTTCGCCAAGTCTGCATTCATTTGATCTAGCTTAGGCTTGGTCGACACAGGAACGCCTTTGCGCGCACACAATTTGCGCAAAGAATCTTCTAGAATTCCCCCGGCCAAAACAGCGGCAGCCTGATAATATCCTAGCTCTAGCAAATGCTGTGCTTGATCCAGAAAATCATCAAATATTTCAGCTTCGATGAGCGATTTGACCTCGACCAAATAGCCTTTCGAATGGTCGTTCCATGCGGCTTTGAGGACCGCCATACCACGAACCATGTCTGACTGGTAACCCGGATGCTGAAAGCCCTCCTGGAATTGCTGATAGTACTCGCTGTCTTGGCCATATAGGCTCCTCAACAACTGTCCGGTGCTCGTTGACCACTGCTGTGATTGCTCCAGATCTACCCGGTGATCGCCCGCGACATTCGGGGGCGGAGGTCTCCTCGTCGACAAAACCTGGTTGCCAAAATCGAGGAGATCCTGAAATCGGCGGTCAATAATCTCTGTTCTTTTCACTAGACTTCCTTTTCAAGGAGGGAAAACTGTGCGACCTCCCAGCGGCTTAAGACCAGACACTTCCACGACTGCGGCGTCTCGCGGAGCTGGTGTCCGTAGGTTTTTCCCAGTAAGTCTGTCTACACACAGGACAGTCGCGACGTACGCCACCACTCCACGGTTCGGCTGGCGAAAGATGAATCTGTTTCTTGCTGTGTTCCCAGCACGTAGGGCAAAACGGTACCGGGTCATCAGCGCGATAGTAATAGTTGAGTGGGGGCCTCGAAACCATCGCGTTCTCCGCTTCAGTCGAACGTTGAAGGTCCGCAAGCTCTCTTTGCAGCCTGAGGTTGTCCTGTTGAAGCTCAAAAACTTCACCGTGCAAATCAACGATCTGCTTCATGAGTTCTAGGTCGTTGTACTTCTTAACTAGCGCGCTGATGTCCTTGAGGGTGCTTATGGGGTCCATTCGTATTCCTTTCTGATTGCTGGGCGAACTAAATTCCAAGTGCCATGTAGACATCGTTGTTGTAGTACCACCACATCTTCTTGTCAGCGGGAATCGTAGGATAGAACCCCGTGAAGTGGTCAAGCGCATGCTTGATGATCTTCATCTTGAAGGGGACATGCACAGCGTTCCAGCCTCTTAAGATCGGAGGACAAAATTCATCGTCCTGATACGGCTTGCCGTTCAAGTTCACCACTATGATCGGAAGGTCCAACTCCTGCGCGGTCTGGATTTCCCACCGGACGAATCTGTAAAGATTCTTCTTCGTATTGCTGCCGACCAACACAATCACTTGCTTGGCGGACGAAAATCTTGCTCGAAGAGATCTCTTCACCGTTTCTTCACTGGCTCTGTCCGTTAGAGGCCGAAGATCGTGGGCATCGTTAAAATCGAAATCGATGTGCTCGCTTTGTTTCCAGCCACGCATGAAGCGATATGCCCACATGTCATTGTCACCATCGAAGATGACGTACGTTTTGTTTCTGTAGCTCATCATCATCTCCAAAGCCGGGTGCCCCACACATTCGCGATTTTCGAATGTGTGGGAGATTGGCCGTCAATTCTTACGAGACGAATGGTGATCAGCGAAATCGACTCCCACTCATTCCAAAGGCAGGAATGAGTGGGGCACCCGGCCAAAGTCCCCACCCAAGCAAAAGAAACTTGGATGGGGTACCCCTAGAAAATTTAGCGGGATTCGAAGTCTAAGTGGGGTTGGGTGGGGCACGCGCCACCCGCTGCCATGGCGACAGGAGACCGCTAATGCGATTGCGGAACCTGCACCGGTACTACCGGTATTGTCAACTCATTCGCTTCCATTGATTCTGGGGGTGGTAATTGTCCGATAGTTTGTGAGATCAGAGACGCATGAACTACAACCGCAAGCGACAGCTGTAGGCTCTTGGTGCCGGATTCGTAAACCTCATCGATGGGCACGGTCAACAAGTGTTCG
>Ga0209040_10002623_pt1 | contig 13986 bp, 10 predicted proteins | sample BogFormECP12_OM3_FD_188240 | JGI IMG/M metagenome (GOLD analysis project Ga0209040, IMG submission 188240) | Bog forest soil microbial communities from Calvert Island, British Columbia, Canada - ECP12_OM3 (SPAdes) (version 2) | ecosystem: Environmental > Aquatic > Freshwater > Wetlands > Bog ...
TGTCCGCAATACTCGCGCAACACGCTGAAGCCGTTGCGGCGAACTTCGCGTTCAACGGCCCGGCCAATCTCATAGATGCGGAATCCGGCTCGCGCCACGCGCATGGCCTGCCGGAATGCGCTTTCGGCGCAGCGCGCCAAGGCGTCCGCCGTCGCGGAGACTTCGCCCACTCGCACCGTCACCGCGGCGTCGGCAAAGAAGCCGTCTTTCTCAGCCGTCACATCGAGCTTTACTAGGTCGCCCACACACAGTGCTCGCTGGCCTGGAACGCCGTGCACCACTTCGTCATTGACGCTGATGCAAGCCACGCCGGGGAATCCGTACACCTTTTTCGGCGCTGCCACCGCCTCATGCTCGGCCAGCACTCGCGCGCACACCGCATCCAGCTGCGCCGTGGTGACGCCCGGTTCCGCCGCCGCCGACATGGCGTTCAGCGCCATCCGGACGATCCTGCCAACAATGCGCAACTGTTCAAGTTCGCGTTCCGATTGGATTGACATGGGACCTCAGATGCAAAATTCCAGCCGCCTGTAGCATCGCACAGGCCGGCGCGTTCTCGCCAGAAGAATGTAATGCCACGGGCCACAGTCGCGCCCGCTCACTCGCTCCCGTCTGCTAGCAGCTTGCTCAGTGTGGGTTTGTGCTTCTCGGCTTTGGATTTCGGCTTCTTGCCGGCGGGTTCTCTCCTTGTTGGCGGCGGACTCCCTATCGCCGCCCGGGCCGCAGCTTTCACCGCGGATGCGGCGCTGAACCGCTTCGGCTTGCGCTTCTTCGAAGGCATTGATCGTGGCTCCCTGAACGGTCGCAGGTGAATTGTACTCGTCGCGCAAGCCGCATAGAGCGATCTCCGGGTTTCGGCCTCAGCGACCGATCGCACCATTGTTAGATGTTCCAGTGTTAGATGTTCCAGCAGCGGCCCGAGCGCCAGGGCGGGGAAGTAGCTGAGTGCGGAGGCAATCAGCGCGGTGAAAGTGAGTAAGATGGCAAACGACGAGGAGTTAGTGGGCAGTGTGCATTGGACTACCGAGCATGTAAGTTTCTTATAAACAAGGTCGTGAAAGTGCCGTAGGGCTGTTGGTGAGCCGCTTCGACCCCCCAGGCTCTGCACTGACCATATATACTGCCTTGGGCTTGATGCCCCCGTCTATGCAAGCTCTGCGGCATTCCAACTTTTCATCTGGCAAGATCTCGTGCTCCGGGTAGGCCTCACCGGCGGTGTCGCCTGCGGCAAGTCCACCGTCGCTGCCATGATGGTCAAGCGTGGCGCGCATTACCTGCAAGCTGACGGGCTGGCGCACCAACTCTACGCCCCAGGCGCTGTCATCTACGACGACGTAGTCCGTCGCTTCGGTCGCGAAATCCTGAACCAAGACGGCACGATTAATCGCACCAAGCTGGCCAATGTTGTTTTTCCCGACCGTATTGACGAGCTAAACGCTGTGGTCCATCCCGAGGTCGTGAGGCGCCAGAACAGTTGGATGTCCGAGGTCGAGCGCCAGGATCCGCACGGCATTGCGGTCGTCGAGGCCGCCCTACTCATCGAGGCTGGCGCACACAAGGACTTCGACAAGGTCATCCTCGTCACCTGCGACGTACCGCGCAAGGTCGAGCACTTCGCGCGGCGTGCCAACGTGTCGATTGATGTCGCGCGATTTGAGGTGGAACGCCGGAGCGCGGCGCAATTTACCGACGAGGAAAAGGCCAGCTATGCGGACTACGTCATCGACAATTCCGGCTCGATCGAGGAGACCGAGCGGCAAGTCGACGAGATCTGGCAGGAGCTGCAGGCATTTCCCCACTGACCCAGATGTGCGACTCGCTGTGTTCCGGTACACTTTTGTTAGAGGTCCGTCTAACGTTTCTTGTGTCCCATGAACGGAACGTCGGCGCCATTAAAGTTATGAAATTCCTACGACCCTTTATACTCGGCATTCTTCTGGCTGGAGCTTTCTACTGGTTCACCACCCATAACAACCGCGTGACGCCACCGGGCTGGGTTGCGCGGCCAACGCACGTCGAGCTTAGCGAAGCCGCCGGGCCGGAGAAACTGGATCCCGAGGAGCAGAACAACGTCGAGGTCTATCACAAGGTCATCCCCTCGGTGGTCAACATTACTTCCAAGACGGTTGCCTACGACTTCTTCTACGGGCCGGTACCGCAGGAAGGCCAGGGGTCAGGTTTCATAATCGACAAGCAGGGGCATATCCTCACCAATTACCACGTGGTCGGCGACTCTGGTCAGGTTGATGTGACTTTGCACAACAAAAAGACCTACAAGGCCGTCGTGATTGGGCGCGACCGAGGGCACGACCTTGCCGTGGTGCAGATTCAGGCTCCCGAGGTGGTTGCCGCCGTGCTCGGCGATTCCGCGAGCCTGCAAGTCGGGCAGAAGGTCTTCGCCATCGGCAATCCCTTCGGACTCGCCGGCACCATGACACGCGGCATCATCAGCTCGCTGCGTCCGATCCGCAGTCCGGAAGGGGCCTACATCGAGGAAGCCATCCAGACGGATGCTGCCATCAATCCCGGCAATTCCGGAGGGCCGTTGCTGAATTCCCACGGCGAAGTGATCGGCATCAACAGCATGATCGCTACCGGAGGCTCGAACCAGAGCGCGGGCATCGGCTTTGCCATCCCCATCAACACGGCGAAGGCAGTACTCAACGACCTGATCACGCTGGGCACAGTCCGGCGTCCGTCGCTGGGTATCGTGTCGCTGCCCATCGGACCGGAGCTGGCGCAGGAAATTGGACTTCCCGCCGACTACGGTATCCTCGTTGTGCGGACGGTTCCGGGCGGCGCCGCGGACCGCGCCGGCTTGAAGGGTGGCAGTCAGCGCGCCTATCTGGGCGCTACACCCATCATGATCGGCGGCGATCTCATTGTTGCCATAGACGGCGAGTCGATCGGAGACCAGCAAGATCTGGCCAACTCGATGAACAAGCATCGTGCCGGCGACACCGTAACCATCACCATCTATCGCAGTAAGCGGAAGATGGATGTAAAGGTCGTCCTCGGTGAGGCCCGCGAGCGAGCTTAGCGCTCCCAAAGGCGATGCCAAGCTCATAGGCCCAACGCTAAGGAAATGATTGCCCTGCCTCCACTGCCTCGGCTATAGTTTTAGACTTAGCCTATGTACGACGACTTTCAAGCCAGTGAACGCTGGACCGGCAAACCGGTGCACTGCGCGTATCAGGCGTTGGTTGTGGCCATCGCGACACGGCACGCCGACGCGGTCGACATTAAGTTTCTAGTGGGGGATCGTCCTGTCTGGATTGCGCTTCCGCACCCCGCGTGGGTGGAATACAATCAGCGGACTGGCAATGTCATTAGCGATCCTATGGCGGTCCAGATCGCCGGACATTACTTGAAGTGGGCCATCGAATCAGGTGAGGACAACGGCCGCGAGATGTACACTTTGACGGTGCAGGAGACCCTCGATCATCTTCAGGCCGTGATGGACGAAGCCCACCAGACCGTCGTCGGCTGACATTGCAGCGGGTGCTCAGCCAAGCTTCTTTTGCTTGGCTGTGGGTCTTTGGACCTGCCGGGTTTCACTCCGCGAAGTTATGGGCCACTCCGCAGAGCGATCGCTTGATTTTCGCAGTCGTTTGGTTTCTGCCGGCGACTTTCATTGAATTCAAGGAGTTCTTTTATGTCCTCTATACTGCAGACTCCCGAAGTATCGCAATTACTCTCGCAGCAAAAAGTGCACCGTAACCTCCATCCTGCGCCGTTAGTGGAAGCGGCGTTGCGTCGCGGCGAATCCGTACTTGCGGCGCGCGGTTCGCTAGTGGCCGAAACCGGCAAGTGCACTGGTCGTTCGCCGAAAGACAAGTTCACCGTGAAGGACGCCATCACCGCCGATAAGGTAGAGTGGGGTTCCGCGAACCAGCCATTCCCGCCCGACAAGTTCGACGCACTCTATGAGCGCGTGCTCGACTACCTGAAGAACAAAGAGCTCTTTGTCCAGGACCTCTTCTGTGGCGCCGATCCGAAGTACCAACTCCCAATCCAAGTGATCAACGAGTATGCCTGGCACAATCTGTTCGTGCGGCAGTTGTTCATTCGGCCCACTCTGGAAGAGCTGAAGGCCCACAAGCCGGAGTTCACCATTGTCAGCGCACCCAGCTTCCGAGCTGACCCCAAGCGCGACGGCACCAACTCCGAAGTATTCGTGCTGGTGAACTTCACCAAGAAGCTGGTGCTCATCGGCGGCACGGAATACGCCGGCGAGATGAAGAAATCCATCTACGGCGTGATGAACTTCGTGCTGCCCCAGCGCAACGTCTTCCCTATGCACTGCTCGGCCAACATCGGAGGCGACGGCGTCACCGCGCTGTTCTTTGGGCTTTCCGGGACCGGTAAGACAACGCTGTCGGCCGATCCCACGCGCCGCCTCATCGGCGACGATGAGCACGGATGGAGCGCGACCGGCGTCTTCAACTTCGAAGGCGGCTGCTACGCGAAGTGCATTCGCCTCTCGCAGGAGAACGAACCGCAGATCTGGAACGCGCTGGGCTTCGGTTCCGTGCTCGAGAATGTGGTGCTCGATCCGGTCACGCGCATTCCCGACTACGACGACGAGAGCAAGACCGAAAACACACGCGCCGCATACCCCGTCGAGTTCATCGACAACGCCGTCATTCCCGGCTTCGGCGGGCATCCGAAAAACGTGGTCTTCCTCACGGCTGACGCGTTTGGCGTGCTACCACCGGTCTCGAAGCTCACGCGCGAACAGGCGATGTTCCACTTCATGTCAGGTTATACCGCGAAGGTCGCCGGTACCGAGGCTGGCGTGACAGAGCCGCAGGCAACGTTCTCCACATGCTTCGGCGCTCCGTTCATGCCGCTACCTCCGAAGGTCTATGCCGAGATGCTCGGCAGTCGGCTGCGCGAACACAACGCGCAGTGCTGGCTGGTCAACACTGGCTGGCAGGGGGGGGCATACGGTGTTGGCAAGCGGATGAGCCTGCCCTACACGCGCGCCATGGTGAATGCGCTCGTCGAAGGCAAGCTCGCCAATGTTGAGTTTGAAAACGAGTCGTCATTTGGGTTGAACATTCCGAAGTCATGTCCGGGTGTTCCGCCGGAGCTGCTGAATCCGCGCAACTCGTGGAAGGACAAGGCCGCCTATGACAAGACGGCCGCTGATCTCGCCGCGCGCTTCGCCAAGAACTTCGAGCAGTTCGACGCCCCTCGCGAGGTGAGAGAAGCCGGGCCGAGAGCGGTCAGCACGAAGTAATAAGTAGTGCCGCACTTCAAGCCTTCAAAAAGACGACGGGAAGGCTGTGACCGAGTCGGCGAAAATCGGAATCGCTGCTCACCAGCGTTCCCTTGTGTTCGACGGCCCAAAGCAGCAGCAAAGCTATCGAGGGTAGTAGAGTTTATATTTCGCCTTGACTTCGGCAGCCTGGAATGCCCTTTGAGGTCCTGCGGCACGTTTTGCCATCGATCATAACTCGCATCGTGATCCTCGCCCTCTACCGCGGTGCACAACGATGGCGGAGGCCTTTAGGCACACAGAGCGGCTGCCTCGCCACACACCGAAGGCAATTCCGTTTCGTTTGCTATGGCGAGTGTGCGCGTCAAGGAAAACCGAGAATCAAGAACATCTTTTTGTGTCGCTCTACCCCCATTACTGCGCCTTCGCTCCGAAGGTCAAGCCCAACCCCGTGGTGAGCAGCACATCGTTGTCCTTTTTCCCCGCCACAGGCTTGCTGTTGTAACGGTCGGCGAAATTCAAGTTCCAGGTCAGTATCTTGTAGAGCTTGCTCGACAGGCCAAAGTCGAAGACCCCGCGATAATTTCCGTTTTCGTTCAGGTAGGGGAAGAAGTAGAAGTCCTGAATCATCGACGTGTTGGCCGTAAACTTGTGGGTGAATTCATCGCCGATGGTCGCGCTAATCAGGTTGTTGGTTACGCCGGTCGTCGAGCCATTGTAGCCGCTAGAGTAGTTCTCGTAGGTATAGCCAATGCCGCCCAGCAGATCGAGAGTCGTAACTTTGCTCGCGATCGCGTGATATCCAAGACCGCCGCTGGGGCTGATACGCACGTTAAGGTCCTGGGCATGATCGTACGATCCGGCGAACAAGCCAAAGGCGAAGAGCTTCTTGGTCAGGTTGTGATCGTAACGGATGAAGCCTCCCAAAGCATTCGCGGTCGTGGTTGTTACATTGTCGGTGGTGCTGGTCGAGTAGAGAGCGGCCGCCTGAATAGTCAATTTGTCTGTCGTAGTTGGACGCGCGGCATTAAAAGCCAACGCCAGGTTCGTGGTGTCGGAGTTGCCTCTCGCCAGTGCGAGACCGATGTTACCACCACCAGCCCAGCCTTCCAGCATCCCAGGATGCAGGGACTTCTCATAGGCCGCCTGATCAGCGGGCGAGCGCATCACCGCAACATCCACCATAGGAATCGTCTGCGTTCCCGAAGTGGTGTTGACCGCAACCTCGGAGTCTTTCGTGCTCACCGGGCCGGAAATCACCTGCTTGTCGGTGCGGGTTACCACCATAGGCTGCTCGGACGAGAACTGCGCAACCGCGTCCCGGTCAATGGTGACGGTACCAGCGTGCTCCGTCTTTATCGTGAGCTTTTTGTCGCTCACACTCAGAATCGTGCCCGTTAGACGATCGCCATTCTTGAGGGTCACTTGTTCGGCATACATCGCCGTATAGCAGCATATTAGGAGGGCACAGACACTAGTCTTAAACATATGGGAGGCTCTCTCTTTCTATTGGTCCAGGGCTAGCGCGAGGTCTGTTCCTGGGATGGTTGGGGTTCGCGAATCCGACTAACTTTGACCTTACGCTCCTGCAACAGCCGATCAGCAAGCACGAACATGCTCATCGCATCGCGAGAAACAATGTGCTCGCACATTGTAGACGTTAGTAGCGATATTCGCGACCCAAAAGACGCAATATTACTGCACACCAAAGTGGTGGAGCGCAGTAAACAGTTCTGAGTTTGCACGAGAGGACACGGAAGCGGCTGCTTTCGAACTCAAATTTAAAATCCGGCAATCCGATTCCGCGACGAAAAAATCCTGGTCGCTGGGTCAGCCGTTATCCATCGGACCGAATCTGCCTAAGTTGTGGCCACCGCCGACTGTGGAGATTCAATCTTTGCCTCACGCAGATACTTGGCTGCTTCTTCCGGCGGCGTCGGGTTCTGATAGAAGCCCGTACCCCATTCAAAGCCGGCTATCTTGGTGAGCCGCGGCATGAATTCGATGTGCCAGTGGTAATGGTCCATCGCCGCCTCCTGAACCGGCGCAGTGTGGATCACCAGGTTGTAGGAGGGATAATCGAGCACCTTGTCGGCGCGCATCAGCAGGTTCTTCAGCGCCTTCGCCAGGCTTTCGTACACTTGCGACGACGAATTCTCGAACGCGGACTCGTGCCGCTTGGGAAGAATCCACGTCTCAAACGGAAAGCGCGGCGCGTAGGGCGCCAGCGTGAGGAACCCCTCATTCTCAGCGACGACGCGCACACCAGACTCGGCCTCCTGGCGCACGATGTCGCAGAAAACGCAGCGCTCCTTATAGATGTAGTACTGCTTGGAACCTTCCAGTTCCTCGATCACGTGCTTGGGCACAATGGGCAGCGCGATCAGTTGTCCATGCGCGTGCTCCAGCGTTGCGCCCGCCAGAGGTCCGTGGTTCTTGAAGATCAAGATGTACTTGAATCGCCGGTCCTTTTTCAGGTCGACAATGCGGTCGCGAAATGCCCAGAGCACATCTTCGATCCGCTTCTCAGGGAGGGTTGCCAGGGTAGCATCGTGCTCGGGCGTCTCGATGATGACCTCGTGCGCGCCGATGCCGTTCATCTTGTCGAACATACCTTCGGCTTGCCGGTTAAGGCTACCTTCGATGCCAAGCGCAGGAAACTTGTTGGGGACTACGCGCACGGTCCAGCCCTCCGAATCGCTCGAGGCGCCATTCGGACGATACGCTAGCACTTCATGGGGCGTCTTGCTTTCGTTGCCAGAGCAAAACGGGCAGAAGCCGCCTTTCATCTTGACGGGCTCGCGGCTGAAGTCGGTGGGGCGTTTGGCGCGGTCGGTCGAGATGATGACCCAGCGTCCTACGATAGGATCTTTGCGTAGCTCAGGCACGGCTAACCTCGGTCAGACAACTTTTCTATATTACGACAGAGCAGACCTGCCCGGCCGGTATTCTTCCGCAATGCATTTTGCCGACCCAAAAAGAAAGCCCGGACCTCTGAGGTCCGGGCCGTGAAGTTGTGCCTTATCGTCGGCCTCTTATGCGTTGGCTGCCGTTAGGCCGATGCACTCCTCCAGCACGTCCATCGCGATGTCGGTCTGTTCTTTGGTCACCACAAGCGGAGGCGCAATGCGGATGCTGTTCGGGCCACAACCGAGGAAGAGCACGCCACGCTCGAACGCCAGTTCGACGATGCGGTCGCGTTCAGCGCCGCCCGGCGTCTTGGCTGTCTTGTCGGTAACGATCTCGACCCCGATCATCAGGCCTCGTCCGCGGACATCGCCCACCAGTTCGAGCCGCTGCGGCCAGTCAGCGATGCGCTGCATAACGTGCTGCCCAACGACCTCGGCATTCTTGATGCCTTCGCGTTCCAGTACGTCCATGGTCGCCATCGCGGCCGCGATGCATACCGGATTCCCGCCGAAGGTCGAGGCGTGCGAACCGGGCACCCAGTCCATGAGCTCGGCCTTCGACATCATGATGCCGAGCGGCATGCCGCTGGCAATTCCTTTAGCCATGCAAACGATGTCGGGCTCGACACCGCTGTGCTCAACCGCCCACCATTTGCCCGTGCGGCCTGCACCCGACTGCACCTCGTCCGCCACCAGCAGGATGCCATGTCGATCGCAAATGCGCCGTAATTCCTGCATGAAGACCGTGGGAGCGACCACGTATCCGCCTTCGCCTTGAATGGCCTCGACAAAGATTGCCGCCACTTCCTCAGGAGGCAGCGTCGTCTTAAAGAGCTTTTCTTCGATGAAACGCGCGCAGCCCAGCGCGAAGCCTTCCGCTTCCTGGCCGCCGCCTAGGCATCCGCGATAAACATCGGGATAACGGACGTGGGTCACGCCCGGCACGAGCGGCGCAAATCGGCGGCGCTGCTGCGGTTTCGACGCTGTCAGCGACAGGGCGCCCATGGTGCGTCCGTGAAATGCACCGTAGAAGGCGATGATGTTCGGACGCTTGGTGTGATAGCGGGCCATCTTCAGCGCGGCCTCGATCGCCTCGGCGCCCGAGTTACCGTAATAAAACTTGTGCGGGCCCTTCATCGGAGCAACCTTGGACAGCCGCTCAGCTAAAGTCACCAGTTGCTCGTAATAGAAGTCGGTGCCAGACATGTGAATCAGTTCGGCAGCCTGATTCTGGATGGCGGCGACTACCTCGGGATGGCAGTGGCCGGTGGAGGTCACGGCGATGCCGGCAGAAAAATCGAGGAACTCGTTGCCGTCCACATCTTCGACGATCACGCCGCGGCCACGCTTCGCGACCAAAGGGTACGAACGGGTGTAGGACGGCGAAACATAGCGCTGATCGCCCTCGAGAATGCGGCGAGCGTTGGGGCCGGGCAGCGTGGTTTTGATGTTCGGACCAGCAACTTGCACGAGAGTATTGGCGGTCATGGTCTTTCTCCTCTAAAGGCTTGCGGCACGGGTTGTGTGCCGGAACTGGGTCACGCCGCGTGCAATCTGGTTGGACTGGAGAGCGCGGCTTCAGAAAGGGAGAAGGAATGACTAGTCGCCGGAAAAAAGATTGGGACGCGCCATGCAGGGAGCCAGCTTGGACTTTGCGCGCGATGAGATTGGCCGCGACCATGCCCCGCGCACACTCATGCCCAGCACTGTGCTCAGTGCAGCAGTGGCGAGATGATGCGTGTTCGCGCTACGAGGCTTCACGGCCATCTCCTGCATACATTATAGTCAACTTACGTGTGCGGCGTAACCCCCAAAGACGGGAAACTACTCACAACTGTCATCCCGAGCGATGCGTCCGCCATGACTTTCCGACTCGCCGCTTTTGCGAGTCGGGCGGACGCGAGTCGAGGGACCTGCTGTTAAGGCAATCCCAAACAGCTGGCTCTATTCAGGCTCATTAGCGATTAGCTCTCCAGCCTCTCCGCAATCTCCAGCAACTTGGTAACGGTGTTCCAGTTTCTCCCCGTCCCCGACTTCTTCAGTGCCTTTTCAATCGCCGGCCACACTTTCGAACGGCCAATGCCATCGGGAAAATAAACGTATAGCTCACGACCGTCGATCTTCACCTCCTCTGGACCGGTCTTGATCTTGAGGACCTCACCGCGAGCCTCGGGGCTGGGAGCCGCGGCGAGGAAGGTGACCAGGAGTTTGCTGGCATCGAGCTCGCGCCGCTTCGCGAACGGGTTTCGTGCGATCACGTCTCTCAGTTCTCCAGTCGCGCGAAGAATGACACCGGGCCGAAAACCGAACCGGCGCTCGATCGCATCCTCGATCTGCTTCGTCAACGGAGCGATGTTCTTCGCCTTAGTCCGGAAAACGACGTTGCCGCTTTGTACGTAGGTCTGCGGATCGCGAAGGCCGAGCGACTGGTAGAGGTCGCGCAACGCGTCCATCTTGATCTTGTTGTGGCCGCCAACGTTAACGCCACGGAGCAAGGAAATTACGACGGGCATAACAGGCACCAGCATAGCGCGTCGGTGCAAGGACATGCCAGAGATCGAAACAGTCCTCGACGTATACTGTTGTTCAGCATCGCTCGGCCTTTCCTTGACCCCTTTTCTCGCGGCCCCCTACAATCGAAGATTCTCCACTCACACGCGAAAACTCTATGCCGCTTGAGCTCTTCAATACTCTGTCCGCCAAAGTCGAGGAGTTTCACCCGCTGGAAGACAACCTAGTCCGGATGTACGCTTGCGGGCCCACGGTTTACGACTACGGACACATCGGCAACTTCCGCACCTTCATCGTGGTAGACACGTTGCGGCGCTTCCTCTTGCAGAGCGACTACAAGCTGAAGCACGTCATGAACATCACCGACGTGGATGACAAGATCATCCGCAACGCGGCGCGTGACGGCGTTTCAGTGCAGGAATACACCAGGAAGTACAAGCAGGCATTCCTTGAAGACGCGGATGCGCTGAACATTGAGCGTCCTGAGTTCCTGGTGAGCGCGACCGATCATATCGAGGAAATGGCTCACTTCATCAAGGTCCTTGAACAGAAAGGCTTCGCATATCGTACCGAGGACGGCTCGTACTATTTTCGCATCGCAAAGTTTCCCGAGTACGGCAAGCTTTCTAAGAAGGATTTTGCCGGCATGACCGACGGCGCGCGCGTTGACGTGGACGAGTACGACAAGGACAACGCCCGCGATTTCGCGCTGTGGAAAGCTCCAAAACCGGGCGAAGCGTTTTGGGAGACCGAGATCGGTCCCGGCCGTCCCGGCTGGCACATTGAGTGCTCCCTCATGTCGATGAAGTACCTGGGCGAGACCTTCGACATCCACGCTGGCGGTGAGGACCTTATCTTCCCGCACCACGAAAACGAGATCGCGCAATCGGAGGCGATGACCGGTAAACCCTTCGTGCACATTTGGGTGCACGCGCGCTTTCTGCTGGTCGAAGGCGAGAAGATGTCGAAGAGCCTGGGCAATTTCTTCACCGTGCGTGACCTCATCCTCATGGGGCACAAGCCGTCGTCCATCCGCTTTCTGCTGATGTCGGTACCGTATCGCAAGCAGCTCAACTTCACCTTTGACGGGCTGACGCAAGCGGCCAACTCCGTCGAGCGCTTGCGCAACTTCAAGCGGCGGCTGGAGACCTCGCAGTTCGCCGACGATAACAACGTGATCATTGCCGAGATCGCAGAGCGGACTTCCTCCGAAATGCGCGCCGGCCTGAATGACGATCTGAACACGGCGCGTGCGCTGGGCGCCATCTTTGACATGGTGCGCGACGTCAACGCCGCGGTCGATGCCGGCGAAGTGCGCGGGCGCGACGTGCCGCGACTCCTGCAGGTACTAAGGCAGTTCGACGAGATCTTCGCCGTGCTGACGGACGACGATGCCGCCAAGGTGCGCGCGACTGTCGAGTGGGCCAGGCAAGAAGGCCTGGAAGACAAGATCAGTCCGGCAACCGCGGAGCTGGCCAAGGCCGCCGCTCTCTCTGACGTCGCCATCGAACGCCTCGTCGCCGAGCATTCGCAGGCGCGCAAAGTCCGCGACTTCGCGCATTCCGACGCCATCCGCGCGCAGTTGGCCGAGCAGGGGATCCTCTTGGAGAACACCAAAGACGGTGTGCGCTGGCGAAGGAAATAGCTCGTTAGCATCTCCACGGCCGATTACGCCCGGCATTGTACCCCTCACCGCGTACTACATAGAATCAACAACTTACGCCATGAATCACTCGCAAATAATAGATTCCGTGAGGCTTATCTACTAGTGGGATAACGATTTAGATGCCAAGAAACGCTGTTTTTCGGCCCAAATATGTTGGATTAGTTAGCTAAGATAGATGAGCTAACATGCAAGCAAGCGAGACTAAGCTATTGTCGGTGCGCCTGCCGGAAGAATGTTTGGGCTGTCCGCGCGCCGCTGGCTGAGGTTCTTGCAGAGCAGAAAACAGCGGCAGTGGCAAGAAGGCCGACCCGGTCGGCGAAGCTGCCCAACAAATTCCATTCAATCTCCACTCCTGTGTGTCTGATAAGGTGCGCGTACGTTATGACTCTGAGAACGAGCAGTGCCGGCGCTAGCAGGGCGAACACGCTAGCTGCAACCAGCCCTTCGGCTAAACTCAAGAAAATTGGCCTTGCTGGGCTCGTGCCTGCGCCCCTCATTGGCGGCTTCAGCCGGCGAAACGAGCCCATGTCAAGTTGGTTTCGGTGAACCGGAGAGTTTCTCATTGCACTGTCGGTGGTCGCGTACTGAAAAGCGTCATGTGGAAGTGGACTGTTGGGGTAATAATCAGCGACAGCACCATCGAGATGGTGATACCGCCGATTACCGCAATCGCGAGGGGCTGTAACATCTGTGAGCCGGCGCCGATGGCCAAGGCCAGCGGCAGCATGCCAGCGACGGCAGCGAGAGCAGTCATGAGGATGGGACGAAGCCGGCGACGGCCCGCCTGGATCATCGCATCGTGCGCAGAAAACCCGGCGCGGCGAAATTTCTGATCGGCGTCAAGCAGCAGGATGCCGTTCTTCGCTACGATGCCGATGACCATGATCAGCCCCATGAACGACGCGATGTTGAAGGTAATGCCCGTGATCAAGAGAGCTAGAAATACGCCCGAGGTCGAGAGCAGTGCCGAAGCCAGGATCGATAGCGGCGCTGCTAGCGTGCGGAACTCAAACAGAAGCACCAGGAACACCAGCACCGTTGCCAGCACCAGCACAAGCATAAGATCGCGAAACGATTTCTGCTGTTCTTCGTAGGTCCCGCCATACATCACTCTTATGGATGCGGGCAGATGCAGGTCATCAATGGTTTTTTGCACTGCCTTGATCGCGCTGCCTAAGTCGGTCCCCTCCAGGCGGGCAGTGACTGTCACGTCACGCTGCAGGTTCTCGCGGCGGATCTCGGTTTGCCCGGGCAATTCGGTCACCGTCGCCAGCGTACCCAAGGTGGCGGTGTGCCCGGTCGCGCTGTTCAGCAGCGTATTGCTCATGGCGTCCAGGGAGCTGCGATTGCTCTGTGGATAGCGAACCCGAACCGTGTACGCGATATCGTTAGTGATGATCGGCGTGGCGGCAGGCTCGCCCTCCAGAATCGCGGTTGCGTCGATGGCGACTTCTTCTGCTGTGAAGCCGGCACGTGCCGCGACCGTGGGATTCACCTGAAAGACCGTCGCGGGATTGCTGATGGTGTTCTCGATGCCGTCTTTAAGGTCTACCACACCCGGCACTTTGCGAATGGCCTGTGCGACGCGTGGCGCCCACTCGCGCAACAGCTCGGCGTCGGGAGAGAACAGCTTGATCTGCACCGGCTCGGGCGCGTTCGACAGATCGCCGATCATG
>Ga0209040_10002624_pt1 | contig 13986 bp, 15 predicted proteins | sample BogFormECP12_OM3_FD_188240 | JGI IMG/M metagenome (GOLD analysis project Ga0209040, IMG submission 188240) | Bog forest soil microbial communities from Calvert Island, British Columbia, Canada - ECP12_OM3 (SPAdes) (version 2) | ecosystem: Environmental > Aquatic > Freshwater > Wetlands > Bog ...
GCCGAGAAGTCGGCTGTTTCTTCGGGATGGGGCTCCATCTTTCGAGCGTAGGCCGCTTGCCGCGGCCGGTGGGCCGAAAGAATCTTTCCCTGGCAGCGGGCTATCGACCTCAATCCGCTTCTGAACCCGTGCATCTACGCCAGCGGCGCATTCCAACCGCAGAACGCGGCGGCCTACCTGGACCGCAGCCGCATCGACCCGGGACTCTTACACAACGGCGACCCAGCCGTACACGTCTTCACGGACCGTGGCTGGCGGTGGGGTGGCTACTGGACGACTCCCATCGACTACCAACACTTCGAGCGGCCCTGAACCTCTCCGCCTGCTCGGATGTTGGCCCCTCGACGTGTCAAGAACAGCGCTGAGATCAGTATCAGGCGTGCGGCGAATATTCGCCCGACAACCTGCCGCATGGCTGATGCTCGCACGCTGCAAATACGCAGCTGAGCATGATCGTTAGCACGGTGGCACCCCGAAGATGCCGGGGGAGCCGAAGCGGGTGCAGCCGTCGCGGGATACGGACTTGAAAAAGGGAACCAAACCGATTTGAGCTGGGAGAAATCCGCATAGGAAGGCGGCGACTCTACGCGTTTCCGCTGATGCTTTGGCCTCGTGTTGGCCGCATGCTGGCTAGCATGAGGCAGATCGGTCCACGTCTGCCCGCACCAAGCCCTGCTAGCTCAATCGGTAGAGCGACCGACCCTAAATCGGCAGGTTGGCGGCAGGTTGGCGGTTGGAGCCCGTGGCGGGGCGCAAGAAGATTGGTGGCCCTTTGGGCCGGGACACTCCGACTAGTTTCATCGCCCGACTTAGCTCGGGCGAGAGTCCACGCAGGCGATTCGCCCTTAGGCGTGAGCCTTCGCGTTATACCCCTGGCTGTTCGCCTGCCGCTGTATCAGCTATTTCAGGTGTCCCACGGCGGGATTAATCCGAGGGTCCGCATCAGCTGCCCCTCAAAACCGGTCAGCAGCGAGACGCCGGTGACCGAGGACTGGGGCAGCGGGAACTTCAGCCCCGGATCGAGCACAGGGTTGAACGGGTAGCCGGTGGGCATATCCGATGCCGGGAGCACCCCTAAGTCCACCAGGGCGGCCTGAGTTCCTTGCACGGTGCCGTGCAGCAGATCGGTGGCGATGTTGGGCAGGTTGGGGATCTCAATCAGCCGCGCCGGGGTGGGCAGGTTGGGGTACTCGCCGGAGCCATACCCCATGTCCACGATCACCCGCAGATCCGGCTGCAGCAGGTCGGCCAGCGCATTGCCGTAGGGAGCAGGCAAATACTCCCGTAACGGAGTCACCAGCGGCAGATTCTGAGTTAGGTCGAACATGTAAGTGGTGCTCCCGGTGTAGCCGGGCGACGTAGCCAGCTGGATTGGAGTCGAATAAGGGGCATAAGGGGCGTAGTCATGCGCACCGAACAGGAACCCGAACACCGCGTTGGTGTCGCTCACCACGTTCAGCGGGTACTCCGGAAGTCGCTCACCCCATCGTATTGGTTGGTGAAGATCTGAATGTGGTAGGGCGCGTTCGGCGGGGTGGCCCCGTTGAACAACACATCCAGGCCGGGGACGTAGAGCCCCGCGAACCGCTCCAACAGGCCCCCGTCGGGGTTGTTCGGGTTGCCGGTCAAGATGAACGACAGCTTGTCGGTGTAGGGCGAGCCCGCCGCCATCAGGTTGCGGATCTCGTTGGTGGCCACTGTGGAGGACTGGCTGGTGGTCCACACCAGCACCTTGTTGCCACTGGCGATCTCGGTGGTGATGGCCTGGTTGAGCAGCGGCACCCCGGCGTGGATGGACTGCCCCAGCGTCAAGGCCCCCAACTGCGGGGGTGAGCGGCCAGAACTGCTCGGGTGTGAAGATGGAGCCGTAGCTGCTCACGCCCGGGAAGTAGAGCCACTGAATCAGCCCGGGATACCAGCTGCCCAGCACCGGGTAGTCGGTACCGCCCACCAGTAGCGCCACCGTCTGGCCAACCGGGGCCGTCGGCAGCGGCGGGATCGGCAGCTGTGGTACCGCATTGAGTCCGCGGATGTCGCCGAGCAGCGAGATCAGCGACTGCTCAAGCTGGGTGGTCTCGGTCCACAGGGACTCCATTGCCGACCACTCGATGTTCTGATAGGCCTGGCTGGCTGCCGCCAAGGTCTGAGTAAATTTCTGGTGGAAGGCTTCGGCCTGGCTGGCCAGCTGCTGGTACCACTGCCCGTGTCTGTTGAACAATGTGGTGATCATCGTCGAGACTTCGTCGGCGCCGGAGCCAGGATCTCGGTGGTCGGCAGTTCCGCCACGACGTTGGCCTCTTCCAGGGAGGTGCCCAGGCTGCACAGGCTGGCGGCGTCATCAGCCAGTGCTGAAGGGTCAACAATGACCATGTGTGTCTCCAGTTTGCTGTTTAACTCGATGCCCACCTCAGCACAGCAGACGCTTGGACAGTCCCCGTTTACGGGATAAAGAGGTCAATCTCACGTCGACAAGGACGCCCACACAATTCGCGACGAGTTCGGTGACCAGCTCGTCAACCGCACCTGCCCTTATACCCAACCCTGACCAGATCAGGCGTATGTGAGCAGATCGCGACATGATGCCCCATCGATGTCGGTTCCGGTCCAAAACTGAGCAGGTGATTCGGGGGTGGGCAGCCGTCAAGCCGATCTCGCGGCCTTGGCCTGGACCGTCAGCAGTCGATGGAATCGTGCTGCCGGTGGCGTGGCTACTGGACGACTCCCACCGACTACCAGCACTTCGAGCGGCCCTGATCCTCTCCCGCCTGCTCAGACGTTAACCCCTGTCGACGGTGCCTGACCCTTCTACCAGCGCATATCCCGCGAGATGGGTTGAGCCCCCTGTCAGGATTGAACTGACGACCGCTCGCTTACAAGGCGAGTGCTCTACCACTGAGCTAAGGAGGCCGGGTAAAACCCGGTTGTCAGCCTAACCGCTCACTCGTCGGCGTCGACGACGCGTTGGGAGCGCACCGGCCGCGTCGACGGGCGGCGCGGCATCCGGCGTGGCAGCAGCGGGATGCGCTCGGCGATGTTGCTCAACGGGTTGACCACCATGGTGAGCGCCGTGACGGCGTCTTGCAGGGTGGCGATGGCGGGCTCGAGCGCCTCCATCCCGGGCGCCAGCCGAGCCAGGGTGTCGGCGAGGTCGGTCAGCCGTTCGAGTGGTCCGTCCGTCGACGTCAGCTTGTCAATCAGGCCGTCCTCGGCGAGCAGCCGCTCGGCCACCCCATCTTCATCTTCGGCCAGCAATCGTTCGATCATCCCGTCCTCCGCGAGCAGCCGATCGGCCAGCCCGCCCGGTTGCAGCGCGCTGCAACCCGCCGCCCTCCTGGGTTAGGCGGTCGAGCAAACCGCCGGGCGCGGTCACCAGGTCGACCAACCCGCCCGGACGCAGCAGGCGGTCCATCGGCCCGTCGGGCGCGATCGCGCGTCCCAGCGGCGCATCGTCATCCAGCAGCCTGGCCAACCGGTTGGCGCGCGCCAGCGCATCGTCGATCCCCAGCATGTTGGCCATTGCGTTCGAGCCGCTGCCGCCATCGCCCAGCGCCTGCTTCGCCACGCCGAGGCCCGCGGTTGCGAGGTTCAAGCTCGCCTCGGTGGCGGCAATCCCGATTCGCGCGGGAGCAGTCGCGAGAGCCACGATGCTTTTGCCGACATTCATGCTGCGAGTGTATTCACGCCGCGCTCAGAGGTTCCGCGTGCGTCCAAGCGGATGCAGCGATTCCTGGCAGACTATTATCAGACTATTGGCAACGAGCTCTCAGCAACTACACAATGACCCTGAAGGTAGGGTTAAGAGAATGTGGGAGGGAATTGACCTCATGACAGCGGCAACCCCAACCGAAACCAAACCGGAAGCTCGGGTCCTCGTCGTCGACGACGAGGCCAACATCGTCGAACTGCTCTCGGTGAGTCTCAAGTTCCAGGGCTTTGAGGTCCAGACCGCGACCAACGGAGCAGCGGCGCTGGACCGGGCCCGTGAAGCTCGACCGGACGCGGTGATCCTCGACGTGATGATGCCCGGAATGGATGGCTTCGGAGTGCTGCGCCGGCTGCGTGCTGACGGGATCGATGCCCCGGCGCTGTTCCTGACCGCCCGCGACTCGCTGCAGGACAAGATCGCCGGCCTGACCCTAGGCGGCGACGACTACGTGACAAAGCCTTTCAGCCTGGAGGAGGTCGTCGCCCGGCTGCGGGTCATCCTGCGACGCGCCGGGAAGGGCGGCGCGGAAGCTCGCAATGCCCGACTGACGTTCGCCGACATCGAACTCGACGAGGAGACCCACGAGGTGTGGAAGGCCGGCGAGCCGGTGTCGTTGTCGCCGACCGAGTTCACCCTGCTGCGCTATTTTGTGATCAACGCCGGAACAGTGCTCAGCAAACCGAAGATCCTCGACCACGTCTGGCGCTACGACTTCGGCGGCGACGTGAATGTCGTGGAGTCCTACGTGTCGTACCTGCGCCGCAAAATCGATACCGGGGAGAAGCGGCTGCTGCACACGTTGCGCGGCGTGGGTTATGTGCTGCGGGAGCCGCGTTGAGCGCGCTCCCAGTTACTCGGTGACGTAGGCGAGCGAAGAGTACGGGTATGGCCGAACAGCCTCGACGTGGATTGCCAATGCGGATTGGCCTGGTGGCCGCCACCTTGGTGCTGGTGGCGTGCGGCCTGGTGACCTCGGGCGTCGCGGTTACGTCAATCCTGCGTCACAGCCTGATCAGCCGTATCGACTCGACGCTGCTCGAGGCGTCCCGCAGCTGGGCGCAGGCGCCGCGCAGGCAATCAGCTCCGCCCTACGAGGGCCCAGACCCGGGCCGTCCGCCGTCGAAGTTCTACGTGCGCGGTATCGGCTCTGACGGCACTGCCTTCACGGCCATTAACGACCGCAACGCCGAACCGGCCCTACCGCCCGACAATGACGTGGGTCCCAATCCGGTGACGCTTCCCTCGGTCAACGGCTCTGACATTCTGTGGCGCGCCGTGTCGGTGCGCGGGCCACACGGGCTGACCACGGTCGCGGTCGATCTGTCGGATGTCCAGCACACGGTCCGGTCGCTGGTCTGGTTGCAGTTCGGCATCGGGGTGGCGGTGCTGGCTGTGGTCGGGATCGCCAGCTTTGCTGTGGTGCAGCGCAGCCTGCGACCGCTGTCCGAAGTCGAGCAAACCGCTGCGGCGATCGCGGCGGGTCAGTTGGATCGCCGGGTTCCGGAACGTGACCCCCGAACCGAGGTGGGTCGACTTTCCTTGGCGCTCAACGGAATGCTCGCCCAGATTCAGCAAGCGGTGGCGTCCTCGGAGTCGTCGGCCGAGAAGGCCCGCGGTTCAGAGGATCGGATGCGACGGTTCATCACCGACGCCAGCCACGAATTGCGCACACCGCTGACGACCATTCGCGGCTTCGCAGAGTTGTATCGGCAGGGCGCCGCCCGCGACGTGGCCATGCTGCTGTCGCGGATCGAAAGTGAGGCAAGCCGGATGGGCTTACTGGTGGACGATCTGCTCCTGCTGGCCCGGCTGGACGTGCAACGACCGCTCGAACATCACCGAGTGGACCTGCTGGCGCTGGCCAGCGACGCCGTGCATGACGCGCAGGCGATCGACCCCAAGCGCACCATCACGATGGAAGTCCTCGACGGTCCCGGCACCCCGGAGGTGCTCGGCGATGAGCCCCGGATACGCCAGGTGCTGAGCAACCTCGTTGCGAATGCTTTACAGCACACCCCGACACGTGCGGCCGTCACCGTGCGGGTCGGCACCGACGGCGACGACGCGGTGCTTGAAGTGGCTGACAAGGGTCCCGGCATGGGTCAAGAGGATGCGTCGAGGGTGTTCGAGCGGTTCTATCGCACCGACTCATCCCGGGCGCGGGCCAGCGGCGGTATCGGACTCGGGCTGTCGATCGTCGACTCCTTGGTGCACGCCCACGGCGGCCTTGTCACCGTGGCAACAGCGCCAGGGGAGGGTTGCTGCTTCCGGGTCACACTGCCGCGCGTCAGCGACATGCCCGCACCCGAGCCGGTTCACGCAAGTTGAGCCAGCGCCGCCTTGATCTTGGCTTGCGCCTCGTCGAGGGATTCCGGTGACGGGTTGCGGTCGACGTTGGCAAAGCCGAAGTCGCTCAGGCTGCGGGTCGGAAAGACATGCACGTGGAGATGGGGCACTTCCAGCCCGGCGATGATCATCCCGGCACGCTCGGTTCTGAATGCCTTGCACACCGCCTTCCCGATCAGCTGGCTCACCCCCATGATTTGGCTGAATACCGCAGGTTTCACGCTTTGCCACTGGTCGAGCTCCGCGCGCGGCACCACCAGGGTGTGGCCTTGCGTCATCGGCTCGATCGTCAGGAACGCGACGACGTCGTCGTCCTCGTAGACGAAGCGACCGGGTAGTTCACGGTTGATGATCTTGGTGAAGATCGACGCCATGCCTAAAGCATATGTGCGTCGAAATTGCCGGCATGGCCCTGACGGCAAATCTCGGCGAAGCGAAATCGTTAGCGCTGCGAGGCCATGTCGTTCTACGAACCCGCCACAATCCACGATGACCCAATTCACGGGAGGGGTCTCACGTGCGCCTTCCTACTGCACTGTTGGCAGTACTGATCGCGTGCGCTGCGACCCTATTGCCCACGCACGCGAGGGCGGCGGCCGCGTTCGGGCCGCTGGCCCCGCCCAACCCGTTCATGGCGCCGCAGGGCCTCGCGTCCCTGCACAACGACGCTGAATCATCGGATGCGGGGCCGCTTCCCGGGCCCGGCGACCATCCGGCCGCGATCTTCGCATACCCGCTGTTGGCGGCCTGCCCGACGATCATGCAGGGCACCGACACCCTGGTGCTGGCCCTGTGCACCACCGACGTCAATCAGACGCCGGCCATCTACCTGATCGATCCCAGCGGCATCGCCCCGCGCGTCGTCCCGCTAGCCAGCGTGAAAGTAGCCAAGGGCAGCCTGCTCGGCGGTGTCTACGCCTACCTGGACAACGAGAACCGAGTGGTGATGGTCGACGGAAGCAACCACCTGCTGCGCATCACCCATGGCAAGGACGGGCCGCTGGGGCGTTGGAAACTGACCGTCACCGAGTCCACCGACCTGTCCAGCGTGATACCGTCCGGCGACAGCTCCATCGGCCTGGTCCCCGACTATGCGGGCAACGTCTGGTTCGCTACCGGCAACGGCGTGGTGGGGGTGGTCAAGCTGGGCGGCGTCGCCAGCCTGCAGCTGCCCGCGGGTGAGCAAATAGCGAACAGCATCTCGTCGGCACCAAGCGGTCGCGTCGCGGTCGCCACCACGTTTGCCCTCTACGAACTCAACCTCGACGGCGCCGGCAACCCGCAAATCCTTTGGCGCGCAGCCTATGATCGCGGCCCCGGCCGCAAGCCCGGACAACTGAGCTGGGGCACCGGCTCCACCCCCGTCTATTTCGGCCCGATCACCGGGGCCGATTATCTGACCATCGTCGACAACGCCAGCCCTCAGGTGCACGCGCTGGTCTACCAGTCCGGCACGGGCCAATTGATATGCGAGCAAACGGTTTTGACCGAGGGCGGGCCAGGCAGCGAGAACGCACCGATCGGCATCGGGAACTCGGTGTTCGTTACCAGCACCTACGGCTACCCCTACCCGACGGTTCCGGCGGGCGCCCCTCCGGCCATGCCGCCGACGGCGCCGTTCGTCGGCGGGATGACCAGGGTCGACGTCGATAACCCCGGCTGTCATACCGTGTGGGAGAACAAGGTTCGCAGCGCGGTGTTGCCGCACCTGTCCATCGCGGACAGCCTGATCTACACCATCACCCGGATCGGACCCGACAAAACCACACCGCTGGACCTCTTCGCCTACGCCGTCGTCGACCCCAACTCGGGGGGACTCTTGCTGCGGCAACCGAAATCGGCGACCATCCTCAGCGACCCGCTCGAAACCCCCACCATGGTCCTGATGGACAACGAGATCATGCAGGGCAACATCACCGGGCTCGGGCGTATCGGCCTGGGTCTATGACTCGGCTGATTCCTCTTTGCCGAATTTCATGACGTCGAGGTTCCAATACCCGCGCATGTTGGTGATCAGCCCGGCGTCATTGACGCGATAGGTGAACACCCCGCGGACCTCGCTGGTGAAACCACCCTCAAACTTGAACTGCAGCACCAGGATATGAGCGATCTCGTCGGGCGAGCTCGACGGGAAGGTCTCCTCGCAGGTGATGGTCAGCCGAATGGGCGCGATGTTCTTGTCGAAGAAGGCGCCGACGGCCTCCTTTCCCTTGACACCGTCACCATCGGGGTTGGTGACCGACTTGCCGATCGGGTCCTCGATGACGACGTCGTCGGCCATCAGCGCCAGCCAGCCGTCCCGGTCGTGGGCTTGCGAGCATCGCCACGACGACTGCGACGCGGTCAGTGCCGGGGTTTGGACTGTTTGGGTCATGCCATCTCTCATGTGTTCTGCCGAAAGCTGGTCACCCAGGACCACGCGCCTCGTAACCGACCGGCTTACCGATCAGCGTCGGTGTACCGGATGACGCCGCGAATGTTCTTGCCGTCCAGCATGTCCTGGTAACCCTCGTTGATCTGCTCAAGCGTGTACTGAGTGGTGACCATGTCGTCGAGGTTGAGCTTGCCGGCCTTGTACATCGCCAACAGTTGTGGGATGTCGTACTGCGGATTGCCGCCGCCGAAGATGGTGCCCTGCAGGTTCTTTTGCAAGAGGGTCAACAACGCGAGGTTCAGGGTCACCTCGGTGTCCAGCATGCTGCCGATGGCGGTCAGCACGCAGGTGCCGCCCTTGGCGGTGATGTTCATGTAGCTGTCGACGTCGGCGCCCTTGAGCTCGCCGACGGTGACCACCACCTTGTGGGCCATCAGACCGTAGGTGACTTCGGCGATGCCCATCAGTGCGGCGTTGATGTCGGGGTAGACGTGGGTGGCGCCGAATTTCAGGGCCTGATCGCGCTTCCATTCCGAGGGGTCGATCGCGAAGATATAGCGGGCGCCGGCGTTGGCGGCACCCTGCAGCGCCGACATGCCGACGCCGCCGACACCGACGATGGCAACGTCGTTACCCGGCCGGATGTCGGCGGTGCGGACCGCGGAACCGTAGCCGGTGGTGACGCCGCAGCCGACCAGGCAGGCGACCTCGAACGGGATCGAGGGGTCGATCTTCACTACCGAGCTGCGGTGCACCACCATGTACGGCGCGAACGTGCCCAGCAGCGTCATCGGGAAGACGTGCTGGCCGCGGGCCTGGATGCGGAACGTGCCGTCGCTCAGCGCTGCGCCGGCCAGCAGTCCGGCGCCCAGATCGCACAGGTTGCGCATGCCCGCCTGACATGTCTGACAAGTCCCGCAGGACGGAATGAACGACAAGACCACGTGGTCGCCCGGGGCGATATCTTCCACGCCAGGTCCTACTTCGGTGACGATGCCCGCGCCCTCGTGCCCACCGAGCACAGGGAAGCCCGCCATTGGGATCCCGCCGGTGACCAGGTGATGATCGGAGTGGCACATGCCCGCCGCTTCCATCTGGATCTTGACCTCGTCCTTAACGGGGTCGCCGATTTCGATCTCCTCGATGGACCACGGCTGGTTGAACTCCCAGATCAGTGCGCCTTTTGTCTTCACGTTGGACCTGACCCCATTTCACCTTTGAAATATGAGAACTGCCTGACCCCATCATGCCTGGCAGCGATGGTGGCGAGTGCCACAGGGCACTGCTGTGGCGTCAGCATAGCGCGTACGACAAAACAAGTGCTTGGTTGGCTGGGTCCGACCGACTCACCAGATTGGAACCGGTGCCTTTCCGAGCGGGTAATAGCCGGGCAGCTTCTCGCCGGCGAGGCTGCGCTCAATGCGCTTCTGCATGCCTTTGGACAGCTTGCCGGCCTTCATGAGGTCCAGGTACAGCGCCTGAACGTGACCGAAGTCGAAGAAGTCTCGTTGCCACTCGATGAGCTTGTCCGCGTTGAGCCGGAACCAGCTGCCGCCGATCCCGTAGATCTCCTGCTGGCCGCCGTCCCCGTCCGCAACGATCTGTTTCCAGAAACCGACGATCTCACCCTGCTGGTCGTCGATGATTACCTTCTGATACGGGTACTGCCAGTTCTCCAGACCCTCCATTTCCAGGCCGAGCGCGACATCGCGGATCTCGTCGATCCCGACGCACATCACGTCTTCCTTGGGTCCGATGTTCCAGCCGTAGGTTGCCTCAGGGGCGTAGAAGTCCGCCAGCGGCTTCCAGTCGCCCGCCATTTCGCAGTCCTTGTTGGCCTGAAGCCAGGACTGCACCCACTCGTCGAGCTCTGATCGCGTGAATGACGCCTTGGATGACATTTTCCTCAGTCTTCCTTCTCTTTGATGAATAGTGCTCGGGTAGGACATGATTCGACGGCCCGCTCGACCTCGTCGCGGGCGTCCCCTGGCGGTTCGGAGTCGATGACCTCGACCTTGCCCCGCTTGGGCACGCGGAAGTAGTCCGGTGCCTCCAGTTCGCACATGGCATGGCCCTGGCACAAATCCAGATCCGCTTCGATCCTGAATGAGCCCATGCGCCTTTACTCCTTACGCACTGCGTTTCCGGTAGCGCGCCCTGGCCGGCCGGGCCAGCTGCACGACCATCTTGGAATGGTCGTTGTGGTAGCTGTCGGCGGGCTGGGCCATCTCGAACTCATACTCGCGCAACAGGACCGAGAAGATCGCTTTGATCTGCATGGTCGCGAACGCGGCCCCTACACAACGGTGTCGGCCCGCGCCGAAGGGGATCCAGGTCCACCGGTTGGCGACGTCTGCCTGCTCGGGCTTGTTGTAGCGGTCAGGGTTGAACGTGTCGGGGTCGGGAAAGTCTTCGGGAATTCGGTTCGAGATCGCCGGCGAGGCCGCGACGAAGTCACCGTTGTGGATGGGAAAGCCCTCGACCTCGAACTCGCCCTTCGCTACCCGCATCAGGATGATCAGCGGCGGATGCAGTCGCAGCGTCTCCTTGACCACGTTGTCCAACTTCGGAATCTGGCGCAGCGCATGGAAACTCACCTCCTGGCCGTCGGCGTAGAGCTCCTCGAGTTCGGCGAGCACTTCGGCGTAGGCCTCGGGGTGGCGGATCAGCTCGATCATCGTCCAGGCCGACGTCCCGGAACTGGTGTGGTGCCCGGCGAACATCAGCGAGATGAACATCCCGGTGACCTCGTCGGCGGAGAACCGTGGATTGCCCTCATCGTCGCGGATCGATACCAGCACATCGAGCATGTCGCGGTCGCCCTTGTCCTTGGGCGGGTTGGCGATTCGCTGGCTCATGATCTCCTGCACCAGCGCCACCAGGTCCTTGCGGGCCTGGTCGCGGCGCTGGAAGCTCTCGATCGGCAGGTACGGGTCGACGTAGCACAGCGGGTCGGTGCCGCGCTCCAACTCGTGGTAGTAATGCGCGAAACGGGAATCCAGCTGGTTGCGGAATTTCAGGCCGATGAGGCAGGCCGTCGAGGTGTAGATGGTCAACTCGGCGAAGAAGTCGAGGAGGTCGATCTCGCCTTCGTCGCCCCAGTTGGCGACCATCCGCTTCACTTCGCCTTCGATGGTGGCCGCGTGGCCCTTCATCTGCTCGCCGCGCAGTGCCGAGTTGTGCAGCATCTCCTTGCGTCGCTCCGGGCTGGCATCGAACACCACGCCCTTGCCGAAGATCGGCGTCATGAAGGGGTAGGCCTCGGCCTGGTCGAGATCCTCGTCGGCGGAACGGAAGAAGAACTCGTTCGCGCCGGCGCCGGAGAGCAGGATGACGTGCTTGTCGGCCAACTGGAACATGCCCACGTCGCCGCACTCGTCGCGGGTTCGCCGCATCAGGCCGATGGGATCGGTCCGGAATTCCTCGAGATGCCCGTGTTCTTCCTCGCCGCCGGAGACCCGCGGCACGATCGCTGTCGTCATGAATCCAACGCCTTCTCATCGACTTTGAGTTGCTGCCGGTCTTTTGTCGCGGCCAGGGGCGCCTCCGGCTGAAGCTCCATATTGACCACGAAGCCTCCCCTGGGCGTCTCGGCGACGAACGTGATCGCCCGGGCCAGGTCGGATGCCCGCAGAAAGTAGTTGTGGCGCGCCTGACCCCACTTGGCCCAGTCCTCCAGCGCCGGGCCGATCGACTCGACGGGCAGGCTCCACCCCATTCCGGTCATTGTCGGGCCGGGGTGCACGATGGACGCCCGCACACCGGTGCCCTCGAGTTCCATCTGCAGGTTGGTGACCATCGCCACCAGTCCCGCCTTGGCCGCACCGTAGGCGCCCATGTGCGGACGCTGGCGAAGCGCGACGTCGGAACCGACGAAGATCAGGTCCCCGCGCTGACGCTCGATCATGCCCGGAAGCACTGCCGTGGCCAGCCGGTTCGCCCCGATCAGATGGATCTGAACCTGCGATTCGAAAGTCTCGGTGTCGATTTCGTGCAGCTTCCCGAAATAGGTATCGCCCGCGCCGGTGACGAGAACCTCGATGTTGCCGAGCCGCTCGGCGGCCTGGTGGACGAACCCCTTCACCGAGTCGGGGTCGGTGACGTCGAGGTGCAGCGCAATGGCCTCACCCCCGTCGGCGCGGATCTTGTCGACGATCTCCTCGCACTTCTCGACGCGGCGGGCGCCCAGCGCCACCGGAAAGCCATGGGCGGCAAGCTCGACCGCGGTGGCCGCTCCGATGCCCGACGACGCACCGGCGACGACCGCGGGTCTGCGGGCCGGATGTGGTTCGAAGCGTGGCATTTAGCAAACCTCCACGGTGATCGGTAGGTGGGCGAACCCGCGGACGTTGCTGGAGTGCACCCGCACCGAGTTGGCCTCGTCGACCTGGTAGCCGCGGATTCGTTTGAACAGTTCGGTGAGCGCCACCTGGGCCTCCATCCGGGCCAGATGAGCGCCCAGGCAGAAGTGCGCGCCGCTACCGAAACTCAATAGTTTGGGCCCGATTTCGCGCCCGATCAGGTAGTCGTCCGGGTTGTCGAACACCCGCTCGTCACGGTGGGCTGAGCCGGGTAGCAGCAGCAGGACGTCGCCCTCGGGAATGGTGGTGTCGTAGAGGTTGAGCTCTCCGGACACGGTGCGGGCCAGGATCTGGCTGGACGTGTCGTAGCGCAATGTTTCCTCGACCCACAGCGGAATCCGCGACAGGTCGGCGTAGACCGGGGTCAGTTGGTCCGGGTTCTTATGGCCCCAGAACGCCGCGTTGGCAAGGAGTTTGGTGGTGGTCTCGTTGCCGGCGATCACCATCAGGAACATGAACCCGAGGACTTCGTCGTCGGCGAGCCGGTCGCCGTCGATCTCGGCCTCCAGCAACGCCGAGGTCAGATCCTCGCTCGGGCTCTTGCGGCGCTCGGCGATCATCTGCTGGTAGTAGACGATGAGGTTGATCGACGCCTTGACCGCCGAGGCCGGTACATCGGTGACGCCTTCCTCGCGGTGCATGACGTCGTCCGCCCAGGCGCGCACCTGGGCCCGATCCGGCTCGGGGACCCCCATCAGCTCGGAGATGACGTCCATGGGCAGCTTGCCGGCAAACTCGTCGACGTAGTCGACTGTTCCGCCGGCTGCCTTCTCCAGCATGGTGTCGAGGTGCTGGTGGGCGATCTCGGTGATACGCGGCTCGAGTTCGCGAATCCGTCTGGGCGTGAAACCTTTTGACACCAGAGTGCGCAGGCGCAAGTGCCCCGGATCGTCCATCGCCAGAAACGACATGGTCTTGGCGGCATGGGGTCCCCGCGACGCCGGGTCCAGTGAGACGCCGTCGCGGTTCGACAGCGTGGTGCTGTTGCGGAACCCCTGATGCACGTCGCCGTGCCGCGACAAGGCCCAGAAGCCCAGTTCCTCGTTGTGGTACAGCGGGGCTTCGTCGCGCAGCCGCCTGTAGTACGGGTACGGATCTTCGTGGAAGTCGTAATCGTAAGGATCAAGGACCAATTCGTGGTCGCCAACGTGCACGGTCATCGCTTGGGGCCCATCTCTTGAGTCTCTCCGGTCTCTCCG
>Ga0209040_10002625_pt1 | contig 13985 bp, 10 predicted proteins | sample BogFormECP12_OM3_FD_188240 | JGI IMG/M metagenome (GOLD analysis project Ga0209040, IMG submission 188240) | Bog forest soil microbial communities from Calvert Island, British Columbia, Canada - ECP12_OM3 (SPAdes) (version 2) | ecosystem: Environmental > Aquatic > Freshwater > Wetlands > Bog ...
CTGGAAACCACTCGTGGTTCGAGTCCGCAGCCCGTGACACGAAACGTATACATTCTTGGCATAGACCACGAAATTCAGACTTTTGACGGCAGGCGCGCAGCAGAAGATAAGTCTGAATTCGAGAAACTGCTGCGGGCATTGGTGTCCGAGCGCCACATTGAATTCATAGGTGATGAGACCTACCCAGAGAAAAACGCGATAGCAAAATCCGTTGCGAGTTCACTCAACATCCGTTGGGAGCCGATTGAAATGTCGCTGGCGGCTCGCGAGGCGTTGGGCATAGCCGACGAGCAGCTGCGCGAACGTCATGAACCGATGTTTAGCGGCGGCATTCCCATCGGTTCAAAACTTGTGCGAGTTCTGTCCGATGGAATCCGTGAAGAATACATGCTCTGGCGCACACTCACAAAGGCGGACGAAGCCAAAAATATCCTCGTTCTGTCCGGATTCTCACACGTTGACGGGCTTCGTCAAAGATTCGAGAGAGCGGGCCATCATGTCACAGCAGACAGCTTGTGCGGGTGTGAGTGGTACGTGAATCCCGAATGTAAATAGGCAGCATGGGCGACTGAACCCAACGCTGGTTTTTCCATCCGCGCCAGAGAATCCAAAGAGTACGGCCTTGCCGCGAGACTACCGCAATTGACTTGCCTTGGCGCGTCCGCTACGCTTTTGTGTTCGCGCAACGCTAATTTTTTGCGCAGGGGAATGAGGCAACCTCGGCATGGCTGAAGAGAAGCTTCCGACACGGGCTGAAGATTTTAGCGAGTGGTACAACCAACTGGTGCTGAAAGCGCAGCTTGCGGACTACGCGCCGGTGCGCGGCTGCATGGTGGTACGGCCCTACGGCTGGGCGCTTTGGGAAAATATTACTGCCGCACTGGACCGCCGCTTCAAAGCCACCGGACACCAGAATGTGGCGTTTCCCATGCTGATTCCGCGCAGCTTCATCGACAAAGAAAAGCATCACGTCGAAGGCTTTTCGCCGGAACTGGCGGTTGTAACCATCGGCGGCGGAGAAGAGCTGGCCGAGCCGCTGGTGATTCGTCCCACCTCGGAAACCATCATCGGCCACATGTGGTCGAAATGGATTCAGTCCTACCGCGACTTGCCGGTGCTGATGAATCAGTGGAATAGCGTCGTCCGCTGGGAGCTGCGCACGAAATTATTTTTGCGCACTCTGGAATTTTATTGGCAGGAAGGCCACACCGCGCACGCCACGCGCGAAGAGGCCGAGTTTGAAACCCGCCAGATGCTGGACATTTACACCGACTTCGCCGTAAACGACGCCGCCATCCCGGTAATCCCGGGCAAAAAATCCGACGCCGAAAAATTTGCCGGCGCGGACGTCACCTTCTCCATCGAAGCCATGATGGGAGACGGCAAAGCGCTGCAAGCCGGCACCTCGCACTTCCTGGGGCAGAATTTTGCGCAAGCCTTCGAGGTGCGTTACCTCGATCAAAACGGTCAGCTCCAGCACTGCTGGACCACCTCGTGGGGACTCTCCACGCGCTTCATCGGCGCCATCATCATGGTCCACGGCGACGATCAGGGCCTGATCCTCCCGCCCAAGCTCGCGCCCATCCAAACGGTGATCGTGCCCATTTACAAAACCGACGAAGAGAAAGTCGGTGTGCTGGATGCCGCGCGCAAACTCAACGGCGAACTCGTGAAAGCCGGCATCCGTGTAAAACTCGACGAACGCGAAGGGCAATCCGCCGGCTGGAAATTCAACGATTGGGAAATGCGCGGCGTCCCCGTGCGCGTGGAACTCGGCCCCAAGGATGTCGCTAAGCAGGCTGCGGTCTTAGCGCGCCGCGATAAGCCCGGCAGGGAAGGCAAAGTTAGCGTCGCGCTCGCCGACCTGCCTGCCACCATCGAAAAGCTCCTCGCCGAGATGCAGCAATCCCTGCACGATAAAGCCCTCAGCTTCCGCAAGAGCAACACCCACGCCACGAAAAACATCGAGGAACTAAAGACCGCAGTAGAAACCGGCTTCGCCCTGGCCTCCTGGTGCGGCAGCGGCGACTGCGAAGCCAAGATCAAGGAAGAAACCCGCGCCACCATGCGCTGCATCCCGCTGGAACAGCAAGGCTTACCGGGAGATTGCGTGGCCTGCGGCAAGCCCGCGAAAGACAACGCCATCTTCGCGCGCGCCTATTAGCGCCAGGCACACTCCTCTGCGTATCCACAATTCCGCCTTAGGTCGTGGCTGGGCCACCCGCGCTTTCGGGCCTTTTACAGGGTTGCTTTCACGCCACACCTGGTCCGCGTCTGCATCGACAGCCCTCCGCCCGGGTGCTAACGTAAATAGAGCGAATCATGCGTACCTGCTGCGTGGGAGGATCCACTGTTTCTTGATTGCCAGTCTGAAAATAGCCCCCAGGGCCGCGATCGCAGGCCCGTGCGCCGGGCCCGCCCGCCCCGCAGCCAACGCGGCGAAGGCAAGTTCAAAACCATTTTCTTTCTGCTCTTCTTCGTGGCCCTGATTTTTATCGGTTTCAAGACCATCCCCGCCTACGTCGCGGAATTTCAGCTGGACGACAAGATGCAAGAGACCGCGCGCTTCGCCGTGGTGCAGCGTCTATCCGTGGAGGAAATTCAGAACACCATTTATAAGGTGATTCAGGACCTGGAAATTCCCGCTAAGAAAGAGGACATCAAGGTGACCTCCACCAACCAGTTGGTTACCATTAGCGTGGATTACCGCGTGCCCGTCGACTTGCTGGTGTTTCAGACCGATTTGCACTTTTCGCCAAGCAGCGCCAATAAGTCGCTGTATTGAGTAATTCCGGCGCGAAATGCTCCATTGCGGAATGCGCGAGAGTGCCGCACCGTGCAAAGCGAGGGCAGCGCACTATTTTCCGCTTATCGGCATCTTAACTAAGTGCGCTTTCCTGCCCTGGCCAATTACGAGACACTGTTACGAGGCAATGTAGCGAGGCGCCGTCGCGGGACCATCGCTCGGCCCCGGTAAGGGCGCGCCGAAAGACACTCTGAGGGAGCTGCCGTTTGCGTTTTCGTCTGCAAAAAGGATTCTTCACTTCCATCGTTGGGCTCAGCCTGCTGGCTGTGTTTTTGGTCCTGGTGCTTACCGCGGCCGGGCTCTTCACCTTTTACTACGTGAAGTATTCCCGCGCCATCACCGCGCGCCTTTCCGGCCACGTACTTCAGAACACCACCCAAATTTTCTCCGCTCCGGAAGAACTGGCCGAAGGCCAAAGCGAAACCCTTGAAGCCTTCACCACCTATCTCACTCGCGTGGGCTATCGACCCGAACAAGATGACAGCGCCACCGGGCAATTTACCGTGCAGGGCAACACCGTCGACGTCCGCCCCTCAAAACTTTCCTTTTTCGGCGGCAGCAACGCGCTGGAAGTGCAATTCGGCAACAAAACGGTTCGCTCCATCCGCCCTCTCGGCGGCGGCACGGAACTCAGCAGCGCGGACATCGAACCCGAACTCATCACCAACCTCTTTGACAGCGCGCGCGAAAAACGCCGCCCAGTGCGCTACGACGATCTCCCTCCCACGCTAGTGCACGCTATTCTCTCCGCCGAAGACAAGCGCTTCTTCGAGCACGGCGGTCTCGATTTCATCCGCATTTTCGGCGCCGCCTGGGCCGACATCCGCCACACCAGCCACAACTATCAGGGCGCCAGCACCATCACCATGCAGGTCGCGCGCACCTTCTTCTTCTCCAACGAGCGCACCTGGAAGCGCAAGCTCGCCGAAGCCATGGTCTCCTTCGAGCTCGAGCAGCGGTTCACAAAACAGCAGATTTTCGAGCTCTACGCCAACGAAGTCTATCTCGGCAATCGCGGCAGCTTCGGCATCCGCGGTTTCTCGGAAGCCAGCGTCGCCTACTTCGGCAAAGACATGCGCCAGCTCTCGCTCGGCGAATGCGCCTATCTGGCCGGCATTATCCGCGCGCCAAACTATTATTCCAGCGCCGACCGCCACCCCGAGCGCGGCGCGCAAGCCCGCGACCGCGTCCTCACGCAATTGGTGGAAAACAAATACATCAACGAAGCCGACGCCCAAGACGCCAAGCGTGCCCCCCTAAAAATCGTTCGCACCTCCGTGTCCGGCAGTGAAGCCCCGTACTTCGTCGACATGGTCAAAGACCACCTGCTCGACAAATATTCCGAAAGCGAGCTGACCACGGAGAATTTTCGCGTGTACACCACGCTAGACCCCGCATTGCAGCGCGCCGCCGCCTCCGCCGTAGAAACCGGCGCAGCCAACGTCGACAAACTGTTAGCCAAGAAATACGACAAGTGGAAAAAGGAACAAGCCAAGAAGGGCACCAACGAAACCATCCCCCAAGTCCAGGTCGCCCTGGTCGCCCTCGACCCCCGCACCGGCGAAATCAAAGCCGTCATCGGCGGCCGCGACTACGGCCAAAGCCAGCTCAATCACGCCTTAGCCCATCGCCAGCCCGGCTCCGTCTTCAAGCCCTTCGTCTACGCTGCGGCCTTCGACAACGCCGTCACCAACGTTCAACCTATCATCACCCCCGCCACCACCATCGATGACGAGCCCACCACCTTCGAATTCGACAACAAGGAATACACCCCCAATAACTACGGCGAGAAATTCATGGGCCACGTCACGGTCCGCGAAGCCCTCACCAACTCTCTCAACGTCGCCACCGTGAAAGTCGCCGAATTAATCGGCTATGGCCGCGTCGTACAAATCGCCCGCCAGATGGGTCTCGGCGCCAACATCCAGCCCACGCCCGCGGTCGCATTGGGCGCCTACGAAATGACCCCCGTGGACGTCGCCGCCGGCTACACCGCCTTCGCCACCATGGGCACGCGCGCCGAACCCCAATTCCTTCACCGCGTCACCCGCGCCGACGGCAGCACCCTCGAGCAATATTCACCGCAAACCAAAGCCGTCCTCGACCCCCGCGTCGCCTATCTCGTCGACAGCGTCCTCCAGGACGTCCTCAACAAGGGCACCGGCGCCGCCGTGCGTGCCCGCGGCTTCACCCTCCCCGCCGCTGGCAAAACCGGCACCTCCCGCGACGGCTGGTTCGCCGGCTTCACCTCCAACCTTGTCTGCGTCATCTGGGTCGGCTTTGACGATAATCGCGACCTGGGCCTCGCCGGAGGCGCCGCCGCCGCCCCCATCTGGGCCGACTTCATGCTCAAAGCCACCGCCCTCCCCGCCTACAAGGATGTAAAGCCATTCAGCATGCCCGATGGCGTGCAATCCGTCAGCATCGATCCCGAATCCCTGCAGCTCGCCACCCCCAGCTGCCCCACCACTCGCGACGAAGTCTATGTAGCCGGCTCTGCTCCCACACAATTCTGCGACCTCCACGGCGGAAGCCACACCGCCAGCACCTCCGGAAACTGGCTCTCCCACATCTTCGGCGGTGGCCAGCCCAAAGCCCCGCAAACCGATGCCAACGGCCAGCCCATTGCCTCCTCCGACGCTGGCGGGCCCGCCACAACCCAGGCCCAGGCCGGTGACCCATCGGTTAAGCCCGCGGAAAAGAAAAAAAGCCCTTTAGCGAAGATTTTTGGTATCTTCGGGGGCAAGAAGAAGGATCCGGATCAGGCCAAACCGAACCCGGATTGAAAGAGGTTCTCCATGGGCCGACTTTCCGTAGTTTTTCCAGCAGGCGTACTCCTCCTGAGTTTCACCGTTACCTCCTCCGCACAAAATTTCACCGAGAGCCCCGGGGTCTCCAGCGCCATTCCGTCCTTCCCGCGTGTGCCTCTGCAGCAATCTACCCCGCAGATGCCGCCCGCCGTGGATCCCTCGGTCATCACCGTTCGCCCGGAGCTCACCGATGAGCAACTCGGCGATCTGTTCATGGTTCGCAAGCAATATCGCGAAGCCTCGCAAGTCTTCAAGCGCCTCTCCGACGCCGCGCCGCAAAACGCCGTATACCTCAACAAGCTCGGCATCTCCCTGCATCAGCAGGAAGCCCTCGCTATGGCCCTGAAATGCTACGAGCGCGCCATAAAAGTCAACCCGCAATACGCCGACGCTGAAAACAACATTGGCACCATCTGGTATCAGCGGAAACGCTACGGCAAGGCCATTCGCGCCTATCAAAAAGCCATCAGCATCCGCAAAGACATGCCCGTGCTCTACAGCAACCTAGCCTACGCTTATTTTGAAGATAAGAAGTACGAGCAGTCCCTGAACTCTTTCCGCCAGGCGCTCATCCTCGATCCGAAATTCTTTGAGCAAAACGGCTCGCGCGCCGGTTCCGTCCTGCAGGATCGCACGGTCGATGATCGCGGCCGCTTCTACTTCATGCTCGCCAAATCCTTTGCCGAAGCCGGCAACCTTGAGCGCTGCATCATCTACCTGCGCAAAGCCAAGGACGAAGGCTACAAGGCCCTCGCCGAAGCCAAGTCCGACCCGGTCTTCGCCGCCTATCTGAAAAATCCTGAAGTCCAGGAAGCCCTGACCCCCAAGCCTCTAGGACCGCCAAAGTTCAAAAACGCCGCGCTCGACCAGCCATAGGCCCAAGCATCGCCTTTGTAGACGCGTCGCCATCGTCTCTTGTCTGCGTCCTCCGTGTCTGTGCGTTTGGACTTCTTGCCTTGCCTCCTGGAACCCTTGCCCTCCTCGTGCAACCGCTCTGCTACAATAAAAACGACATGGCAGCAAAATCTCCCGGGCCACCAATCCGCCCAAACCGCAATGCCTTATCGCACTGTGGAAGCGCAGTCCTAGTCGCTATTTTTTTCCTTGCTACCCAAACGCCAGCGCAGCAGACCCGCAGAACCGCCAACCCCACAGGCTCCCAAATCTATCTGGTCTTCCCCTTCGAAAACGCCGGCGCCTCCCCGCGCCTCGATTGGCTCGGCGAAGGCCTCGAGGAACTCACCATCCTCCGCCTCTCCGCCGCCGGCGAATCCGTTTACTCCCACACTGGCCGCGTCAATGAACTCGACCGGTATGGCCTCCCAGGCGGCGCAAAATTAAGCCACGCCACCATGCTGCGCATCGCCGAAGACCTCGACGCCGACTTCGTAATCTTCGGCACCTTCGCTTCCGATGGTTCCACGCTCACCGTCGAATCGCGCATTCTCCGCGTCAATCCGGCGGCCCTGTTCCCGGTAGTCCACGAGTCCGGCCCCCTCGATTCCCTGATGGACCTGCAAACCCGCCTTGCCTGGCGCACCCTCTCCTCCTACGACCGCTCCTACCCGCTCAGCCTCGCGGAATTTTCCAAAAAACAGCGCCCCCTGCGTCTCGACGCCTTCGAACACTACGTGCGCGGCCTCCTAGCCAGCGAAGACGAAGTCCGTCTCCGCGAACTCCGCGAAGCCGCCCGCCTCGAACCCGATTGGCCCGAACCCGATTTCTGGCTTGGCGAAGTCTATTTCGCTCGCCGCGATTGCAATTCCGCTCTGCCGTGGTACGAGCGCGTGCCAAAAAAACACGACCGCTACGCTGAAGCCGTCTTCACCACCGGCGTATGCCGCCTGCTCCTTAGCCAGCCGGAACGCGCCGCGGAAGTGTTTACCGCGCTGCGCGAAGCTTTGCGCGAAGGCGGTTCGAGCAACGCCGGTGCCTCCAGCGTAATTGCTGGCGGCGACCTCCCGGAAATTCTCAATAACCTGGCCCTCGCCAAGGCTCGCCTCGGCGACGCCAGCGGCGCGCAGACCGATTTACAGCGCGCCGCCGATCTCGATCCCGACGAAGACGACTATCCCTTCAATCTCGGTTTGCTCGCCTTGCAAGCCAGCGATCCAGGCAACGCAGCCGGCTATTTTCGCGAAGCCGCTGAACGCGAGCCGGACAATGCCGAAGACCGCGCCCTGCTGATTTTTTCTTTGGAGAAAGCGGGACGCAAACAGGAAGCCGACCAGGAGCGCGTCGCTGCTGCTGAATCCTTCGGGCCCGCGGGGCTCCCGGACATTCATCTCGACACCAAGAGCGATACCCTCACGCACATGGCCCGCATTAAGACCGAGTTGGATACCACCTCGCTGCGCGAAGAAATACGCACCGCGGAATCCTCGGCGCCCAGTTCCTCGTCTCCCATCGCGGATTCTGCCGAAGCCCATGTTCGCCGCGCCCATCAACAACTCTCCGCCGGCCATGTGGACGCCGCCGAAACCGAGTTTCGCGCCGCCTTGACCCTGGACCCCGCCAACCTTTCCGCGCATCGCGGCTTGGCCGATATCGCTCGCCGTCGTGGCAATCTCGACGAAGCCGTAGCCCAGCTCCAGGCCTCGCTGCAATCCCGCGATTCCGCCGTCGTCCGCGTCACCCTGGCTCGCATCTACCTCGAACAAAAAAAGCCCGACCTGGCCCGCGCGGAAGTCCAGCGCGCCCTAAAAATAGCCCCCAACTACGCCGAAGCCAAAGACCTGCTCGCGCATCTGCAATCCGCAAAGCCCGGAGCCACCCCATGAGCGGGGACTCCTCAATCATGGGAACCAGCATGCTGCGCCCCTGCTTGCCCGGGCGTAAGATGAACTCGCGTCGCAAAGGCGAGGTGAGCAATGTCACGCATCTCTAAAGTGTATGCTGCTGTTGTTTTGCCATCTGTTTTCCTGGCTATAGTCGCTGCGTGTCTATTCGTCTCTCGCACCTCCGCCGACGAACACGCCGCGTCCGCTCCCATAGTCTCCGTCCTCCACATCGACGGCGACGTGGAACCCATCCTCGCCACCTACCTCGACCAAGGTTTAAGTGACGCCGCCCAACGCCACGCAACCCTCGTAGTGATCACCATGGACACCCCCGGCGGCCTGAGCGATTCCATGAAAGACATCGTCCAGCACATCCTGGTCTCGTCCGTCCCTGTCGCCGTCTACATCACCCCCACCGGCGCGCGCGGCGCCAGCGCTGGCTTCTACATTCTACTGAGCGCCGATATCGCCGCTATGTCTCCCGCCACCCACACCGGTGCCGCCTCCCCCATCATGGTCATCGGCGGCATTCCCACACAGCTCGACGAAGTCTTCCGCAAAAAAATCAATCAGGACGCCATGGCTTTCCTCCGCAGCTTCACGGAAAAGCGCGGGCGCAATCCCACCCTGGCCGAAACCGCCATCACCGACGCTAAAGCCTTCACCGAAAAAGAAGCCCTGGACGCCAAGATGATCGACCTCGTGGCAACCAGTGTAGACGATCTTCTCCGCCAACTCGACGGCCGCACCATCACGCGCTTCGATGGCACCAAGGTCACGCTCGCACTTCACAACGCCACGCAAACTTCCTTCGAACTCAGCGCCCGCGAAAAATTCCTTTCCCGCATCGTCGAGCCGGACATTTTCTTCGTCCTCCTGATCCTCGGCGTCCTTGGTCTCTACACGGAATTCACTCACCCGGGCGTCATCGCCCCCGGCGTAATTGGCGGCATCTGCCTGGTCCTTGCCCTCTACGCCATGCACTTCCTCCCGGTAAACCTGGCCGGCGTCTTCCTAATCCTGCTGGCCCTGGCCTTCTTTATCATGGAAGCCAAGTTCACCAGCCACGGTGTCCTCGTCGCCGGCGGCATCGTTTCCATGTTACTGGGCGCCATGTTCCTGATACGCTCCCCACTGACCGGTTTCGGCGTAAGCTTCTTCGTGGCTCTCGCCGTCACTTTGCCGACCGCCATCATCGCGGTTTTCCTGATGACCATGGTGCTGCGTTCCCGCAAATGGAAACCAGCCACCGGCAAAGAAGAATTGCTGGGCGAACAAGGGACCGTGGTCGAAGCCCTGGCCGAAAACGCCGAAGCCATGATCCGCATTCACGGCGAACTGTGGCGTGCCCAGAGCAGCCAACCACTTACCCCGGGCGTCACCGTGAAGGTCGTGCGCATCGACGGTCTAAAGCTTTTCGTCCAGCCGTTGTAGCTTTTGTAGGCGCCGGGCTTTAGCCCGGCTTTCCGAGCCGTCGTAGCGGCGGCTCCGCAGAGCGAGACCCAGCTTTTGACTTCAGCTTTTGTTTTCGTCGGTGACTCCGTAGCGGCCGCCTTCCGAGGCGCACGCTCTTTGCGGAAAATGTCACCGCCGCATCAGCACGGATCGGCTGCCGCTATTTTGGTTTCGTAGCGGCCAATATTCAGATCGGCAGGGTTTCGCAATTCTCGGGCAGTATCGTTGAATCGCAATCGTTACGGAAAAAGCGCGGCATTTTCGCTGCGCCAAGGAGTCACATCATGGAAATCGGCTTCGTAGGTATCGCCATCATCGTCGGCATCGTGCTTATCTGGATTTGGAACTCTCTGTACATCATCAAAGAATGGGAACGCGGCGTAGTCCTGCGCCTCGGCCGCCTGGTCCCTGATGCCAAAACCGCCGGGATGAATCTGGTCCTCTGGCCGATCGAAACGCTCTATCGCATTCCGCTCCGAATCGAAACGCTGGACGTCCCTCCCCAAGACATCATCACCCGCGACAACGTCTCCGTGAAAGTAAACGCCGTCTGCTATTTCCGCGTCGTCGACGCCAACATGGCCCTCTCGCAAGTTCAGAACTATCAATACGCCACCAGCCAGCTGGCGCAAACCACCATCCGCAGCGTCGTCGGCCAATTCGAACTCGATGAAATCCTCTCCCAGCGCGACAAAGTAAACGCCAAACTGCAAACCATCCTGGATCAGGACACTGAAGCCTGGGGCATCAAGGTCAGCAAAGTAGAAGTGAAGCAAGTCGACATCCCCGAACAAATGCAGCGCGCCATCGCCCGCCAGGCCGAAGCCGAACGCGAACGCCGCGCCAAGATCATTCACGCCGAAGGTGAATTCGAAGCCTCGCAAAAACTTGCCGACGCGGCCAAAGTCCTGGAAACTCAGCCCACCGCCATCCAGCTCCGCTACCTCCAGACCCTTACCGAGATAGGTGTCGAAAAGAACACAACGATTGTGTTTCCCCTGCCCATCGATATCATTAATCAGTGGACTAAGGCCTTGGGAGGCCCTAAGACCTAAGCATGCCGTATCGCAAAAAATCATCGGGGGTCCGCGACCGCGTTCTCGAAGGCCGCCATGTAATCGGCTTGTTCGTGATTATTCTTTTATTCTCCGGACTATTTTTCGCCCTCGGCTTTGTCATGGGCAAGAGTCAGTACGACGGCAAGGTTCTAGCGGATCACCTGCCAAAAAATGGCGTCTTCGACGCGTTTAACACGCCGAAACCGCTTCCCGGAAAACACGGCAATGGCAATGTCGATGGCACCAGTTCGGTTAAAACTGCGCCAACTCCTCCGGACAATCCCGTAAGCAATCCCGCGTGGGACACCCATGATTTTGACAACACCAAGCGCGACAGCGACCGCCTGCAACCACAGACTCCGGTCTCCGCGCCCGTGCAAAAAAACTCCCCCGCTGTGGTGAAGAATGCTTCCACCCCAGTGAACGGCCACGGCAAACCGGTGAGCGGACCGCTCATCCCCAGCGGTGCCTTCACCTTGCAAGTAGCGGCCCTGAAAAATCAGTCCGACGCTTTGGATCTTGCGAAAACATTGCAGAGCAAGAAATTCCCGGCCTTCGTCCTGACCCCGCAAAGCGATAAATTTTATCGCGTACAAGTGGGTCCCTATCCCGATCAGAAAGCCGCCGACGCCGCCAAAAAGGGTCTCGACGGCGCGGGCTTCAAAGCCATCGTGAAACACTGATGGCCGCGGGCCGCTGGCTTTCTTATCTTCGTCCCCATTCCAACGCGGTGACGCCCACCGCGCTGCGTCTGCTGATTGCCGCCGTTTCCGGCGCGGCGCTCTCGCTTTCCTTCACCGGATTTTATCTCGCCATCTACGCTTGGATTTGTGTGGGAATTTTGATGGTCGCTTTGTTTGGCGCGCGCCCATGGATTGCCTTCACCTGTGGATTCTTGCATGCGGTAGTTTTTGGAATTACTTCGGAGGCTTGGATCGCTACCGTCCTCGCCGTCCACGGCGACATTCCGCCAATCGCCAGTTGGGGATTGCTGCTCATGGTCGTCGCGCTGTGGGGCATTGCCGCGGGAGTTTTCGCTTGGCTGTTGAATCGCCTGGCGCGCCGCAGCGTAGCGCTGGCGTGCATCGCCGCGCCATTCATCTGGGTCGCTGCCGAATTTCTCCACGGTAAAACGCCCGACATTGGTTTTCCGTGGAATCTGCTTGGCTATTCCGCGGCGGCAAATATTGGTTTGCTGCAAATCACCAGTGTCACCGGCGTTTACGGCCTCTCCTTCCTGATGATGTGTTTCAATTCGCTGCTGGCGTGGACCGACGGCGCTGCCGCGCCGCGTGCACGCACGCGCGTCGCGATCTTCGCCAGCGCGGCCGTTGGAATTTTGTTGCTGTATTTGGTGACTCCGCGACTCGTTCCCGCAGCCACCGCGAATCACGTGGCGCGCGCCGTACAGCTGAATTTCCCGGAGGCGCCTTCCTACGGAAATGATTGGTTCCAGCAGCACGCCGCGGAAATGCGCGAAGTGGAGCAGTTGAGCCTCAGAAAAGATGGAGCCAATCCCGACCTGCTGGTGTGGCCGGAAGCGCCCGCGCCATTTTCCGAAGAAGAAACGCCATTCGCCACCTTCGCCTCTTCGCTGGCAATTCAGTTCGATCATCCCTTTCTGGCCGGCACCGTGGAGTGGCGCCACGCTCCGGCTGCGGATGGCAAGCCCGCTGGCTATCAGGTACCGTACAACAGCGCCGTGCTACTCGACCACCAGGGGCAGCGCGTTTTCACCTACGACAAAATTCATCTGGTGCCGTTCGGCGAGTACGAACCGTTTCCCCTGATCCACCAGGTGGTCAGCAGCGTGTCCAGCGAAGTGGGCGGGTTTGCGAAGGGCTCGCAGTATTCTATTGGGCAGCTTCCCGGCGGATTTACGTTTGGCACGTTCATTTGCTATGAGGCCATTTTCCCCGGTGAAATCCGCAATTTTGCGAATGACGGGGCGGAACTGTTTATAAATATTTCCAATGATGGATGGTTCGGGCGCTCCGCGGCGGCGGAACAGCATTTGCGCATGGCGCGCGTGCGCGCAGCGGAAAATCGCCGCTGGATCATCCGCTCCACCAACAATGGACTGACGGCAGCGATTGATCCGTATGGAAGAATGTACCGTCCGCTGCCGCCGGATGTGCGCGCGGCGGCGAATTTGCCGTACGATTTTCGCACCGACAAGACCATATACACGCGCTTCGGCGATTGGTTCGCTTGGCTGTGCGTGGTGGTTTCGTTTATTCTATTTCTCTGGACTTTTGTGGAACGCGGCGCCGGGGAAAATATCGCGATACCAGTGGTGGAGTCCCCGGTAGTGGTGCTGGAACCGCCGCTGGCCACCGCGCGCATTTGTCGTGGCGAATCTTTAGATTCGCATGGTGGCGCGGTTTCGTTGGGGACGCAAAGCGTGCGAATCTGAAGATTCGCCACTACAAAAGCGAATCGATTGCGAGCGTTGATAAAATGATTCTGGAAGATTTGCAGTATCGCAATGAAGGATTGAAACCGCGCATCGCCATGGTTCGGAGTTATCTTTGACGCGCCACAATACCGCGAGCGCCTGAAAGGTTTGGAGGCGCGCGCCGCCGACCCCAACTTCTGGAGCAACCAGGACGAAGCGCAAGCCGTCCTGCGTGACCGCAAGCGCGCGGAAGAACAGATCGCCGCGGACGAAAAACTCCATTCCATTTCTGAAGATATCGACACGTACATTAATTTGGCGAAGGAAGAGACCAACGCCGAGCAGCGCAATGAGTTGCTGAAGGATTTGTCGCGCGAACTCGATAACGCGGAAACGTACATCAGCGAACTGGAAACCAAGACGCTGCTGTCCGGTGAGACCGACGCGCTCAACGCCATCATGACCATCAAGCCGGGGGCGGGCGGAACGGAGTCGCAGGACTGGGCTTCGATTCTGCTGCGCATGTATTTGCGCTGGGCGGAGCGCAAGGGTATGAAAGCGGAAGTGCTGGACGAGACTCCCGGCGAAGAAGCGGGCATCAAAAACGCGACCATCCAATTCGCGGGCGAAAATGCGTATGGTTTGCTGGCGGGAGAGACCGGGGTGCACCGGCTGGTG
>Ga0209040_10002626_pt1 | contig 13985 bp, 14 predicted proteins | sample BogFormECP12_OM3_FD_188240 | JGI IMG/M metagenome (GOLD analysis project Ga0209040, IMG submission 188240) | Bog forest soil microbial communities from Calvert Island, British Columbia, Canada - ECP12_OM3 (SPAdes) (version 2) | ecosystem: Environmental > Aquatic > Freshwater > Wetlands > Bog ...
TATCGATTCGGCGGCAAACATCAATTTCAAACTGCCCACGCCGCTCGTCAGCCTGTCGAGGCGCGAAGAGCAATGTCTGATCTGGGCGGCCAGGGGAAAAACCTATCAGGAAGTCGCCCAAATCTTGGGGTTGACCTTCGCCAGCGTGAAGACGCACCTCGATACCGCTCGCCACAAGCTGCAATGCATCAATCTTGCGCACGCGGTCGCCGTCGCCGTTGCGACGGGCGTCATTCCATCCAAAGCCCTGCAATGAGCCCGACGCTTGCTGCGTATCCCCTTAATGAGCTCGTTCGGTCGGAGCGTGGGAGAGGCAAAATCCGCCGGCTCATCCTTTCCCGATCGCCAGCATGACAATGCGGACGAGCACGAGACCGCCGGCGACGATCAGATAGAGCCGCAGTATTCCCATCGAGATATTGGCGGAGACCAACAGTCGGGTTGGGGGGCCGCCCGGCCTGTAGGTGAGTGGCGAAAGCGCCCATGTCGTTATGTCGCCGGCCATCACGATGAGTCTGGGGCAGATGATGGCGCGAGCAGGGTCGCGAGGCAATGCTTCCAGGTCTGGCGCGGGCGATATCGCCGTGGGGAATCGTTCCGAAGGCGCCCCGAATGTGGCCGATGACGGCCTCATTGAACCGGTTCAACGCCGAAGACGCCTTGAAGTTCACGCCCAGTTCAGCCGCAAAGGCGTTTTATAGGCTTGCGGGGAACCATGGAGGAAAAAATGCACTCGTCTCTTGTTCCACGCGGCGTCTTCGCCGCCCTTGCCGGGGCAGCAATGATGATCGCCGCCTCGTCAAATCCGTCGTCCGCTTTCACGCTCGGTGAGCCTGCCGTCACGGCCGACATCCAGCATGTCTGGTGGGATCGATGGGGTCGCTGGCATCCGAACGGCTGGGGCCGGCGACCGTACTACCACCCGTACTACCACCCTTACTATTACCATCCCGGGCGCCGCTGCTGGTGGGGGCCTTACGGCCGCGTTTGCCGGTGGTGATGAGACAGAACTGGCCGGGCGTAACGAGCGGCGCTATCACTGCATCTTCGCGACCAATGCGTCGGAAATCTCGAAGTTGGCGGTGACGTTCTGGACGTCGTCGTTGTCCTCGAGTTGGCCGATCAGTCGCAGGATCTTCTCTCCCGCCTCGTCGTCGACCGAAACCGTGTTCTGCGGCCGCCAGACGAGCGACGCCTTGCGCGGTTCGCCGAACCTGGCCTCGAGCGCCTTTTGCGCCTCGGTCAGCGCCTCGACCGAGGTGATCACCTCGTGCTCTTCGGGGCCTGAGATGACGTCGTCGGCGCCCGCCTCGATCGCGGCCTCCAGCATCGCGTCGTCGTCGGCGACCTTGCGGTCGAAAACTACGAGACCGACGCGGTCGAACATGAACGACACCGCCCCCGTCTCCGTAAGCGACCCGCCGGCCTTGGTGAAGGATGAGCGCACCTCGCCTGCGGTGCGGTTGCGGTTGTCGGTCAGCGCCTCGACAATGACGGCGACGCCGCCGGGCGCATAGCCCTCGTAGCGCACTTCGTCGTAATTCTCGCTCTCCGCGCCCGACGCTTTCTTGATTGCGCGCTCGATGTTGTCCTTTGGCATGTTCTCGGCGCGAGCCGCGATGACCGCGGCGCGCAACCGGGCGTTCATCGCCGGATCGGGCAAGCCCAATTTGGCGGCCACGGTGATTTCACGCGCGAGTTTGGAGAAGAGCTTGGAGCGAATCGCGTCCTGCTTGCCCTTCTTGTGCATGATATTCTTGAACTGACTGTGACCGGCCATACATCGCCTCGAACAGGGCGCGCCTTCTGCGCAGCGGATGAGAGTGAAATTGGCGCCCCCTATACGCCCCGTCCGGCGGTTATGGAAGGCGCGAAGAGACAGCCCATGACTCCTGGCTCAATCGCCGTCGCTGACGGCTTCGGCTATCACCCCGGTTTTCTGGACAACGCGGAGCAGATGTCTTTACGGGACGAAATCCGGTCGATCCTGGCCGAGGCCCCGCTGTTTCGTCCGCGCATGCCGCGGACGGGCAAGCTCTTCTCGGTGCGCATGAGCAATTGCGGCTCGCTCGGCTGGGTGTCGGACGAGGCGGGCTACCGGTATCAGCCGACGCATCCCGAAACCGGGCGGGCCTGGCCGCCCATTCCGGCGCGGCTCCGCGAGGCCTGGGCGAGGCTCGCTCCTGGGGCGCCCCCGCCGGAGGCCTGCCTCATCAATTTTTACGACGCCAAGGCGAAGATGGGGTTGCACCAGGACCGCGACGAACAGGACCTTTCCGCGCCGGTCGTCTCCCTGTCGCTCGGCGACACGGCGCTGTTCCGCCTCGGCGGGCCCAAGAGAAACGACCCGACGCGCTCATTCCGGCTCGAGTCGGGCGACGCCATGACATTGAGCGGGCCGGCGCGGTTGGCGTTCCACGGCGTTGACCGCATCATCCTCGGCGCCTCGACCTTGCTGGCGCAAGGGGGACGGATCAACCTTACCCTGCGGCGGGTGACCCCGGCGCAGGTTTGACGCTATTTCCCGCTGGCGCCTGGCTCCGGCGCGGCCTTCGGACCGCCCTTCGAAACGCCGACCATCGCGGGGCGCAAGACGCGGTCGCCAATAGTCCAACCCGTCTGAACGACCTGGGAGACCGCCCCGGCCGGAACCGTTTCGTCAGGGACTTCAAAAATCGCCTGATGGAAATTCGGGTCGAACTTCTGGCCCTTGGGATCGAGCTTCCTGACACCGTGACGTCCTAGCGCCGCCTCGAGATCGCGTGCGGTCAACTTGACCCCCTCTAGCACCGACTGGATCTGCGGGTCCGCATTGGCGAGAGCCTCGGCCGGAACGTGCTCGAGCGCGCGCGAGAGATTATCGACCACCGTCAACATATCGCGCGCGAAGCTCGTCACGCCGTAGGTTTTGGCGTCGGCCACCTCGCGCTCCGTGCGTCGGCGCAAATTCTCCATCTCGGCCAGTGTCCGCAGCACGCGATCCTTCAACTGGGTGTTTTCGGCGTTCAGCGCCTCGATCACTGCGGAAGCGTCGCGCTGCTCCACATCGGCCTGAGCGGCCGAAGCCGCGTCCTTCTCGGTCACAGCCGATCTCGCGCCGGGTTCGGCGTTGGTGTCGCTCATGATTTCACATGCCCCGTTGATTTTCGCGACGCATATCAGGACTCAGGCCGCAAAAATCAAGGCGGAGAGATGATGATTGTCACCCGGGCGATAGGTCATTGGACCGCAAAATCCGCCAGCAAACGTCGCTTGATCGCCGCCTGCTTCGAGGCCGAGTTGATTTTCTGTCCGGTCAGGTCGGTCACGTAGAACGAGTCAACCGCCTTTTCGCCGAATGTGACGATATGCGCTGAGCCGATGTTGAGGTTGAGGCTCGAGAGCGAGCCCGTCAGATCGCGCAATAGCCCTGGCCGGTCGAGGCCCGACACTTCAACGACCGTGTAGCGGCTGGAGAGGCTGTTGTCGATCATGACCTCCGGTTCGATGGCAAAAGCGCCGCGCCGCACGTCGCGCGGCTCCTTGGGCGGGGCGATTTCAGCGAGGCGGACCTCGCCTCTCAAGGTCCTTTCGATAATAGAGGCGATGCGTTGTCCGCGGCGCGCCTCGTCCTCGTCGCGTTCGAAGGCGCGTGAAATGAAAATTGTGTCGAGCGCGAGCCCGTCGGTCGTAGTGAAAATCTGTGCGTCGACGATATTGGCTCCCGCTGCCGCGCATGCCCCTGCGATGCCGGCGAGCAGGCGAGGATGGTCGGGCGCCACAACGGTGACGGCTGTGACGCTCTGAAAACCGTCAATCGCCACCTCGGTCGCGAGCGATCGCACATCGGCGGCCATCGCGTGCAAGAGCTTGGCGTGAGCAACCTGCCGCGCCGGCTCAACCTTCAGCCAATAGGCCGGATAATGTCGCTGGGCGTATGCGTTGAACTCGGGATCGGACCAGCCCGGCAGAGCGCGGCGCAAGGCCTCCTGAGCAGCCTGAACGCGCGATTTGCGGTCGACCGCCGAATGGCCGCCCCCAAGCACGACTTCGGTTTCCCAGTAGAGCGTGCGCAGGAGCTGACCCTTCCACCCGTTCCAAACGCCCGGGCCGACGGCGCGAATGTCGGAGACGGTGAGGGCGAGCAGCATTTTTAGCCGTTCCTGGGTCTGAACGATCGCGGCGAGCGCCTCGGCTGTGCGGGGATCCGAAAGGTCGCGTCCCTGCGCCATGTTGGACATGATGAGATGCTGCTCAACCAGCCATGCGACGCGCTCCGTGTTGGCGGGCGAAAGTCCCAGCCGAGGGCACAGTTTGCGTGCGACCTCGGCGCCGGCGAGTGAATGATCGTGCGGCCGCCCTTTTGCGATGTCGTGCAGGAAGGCGCCGAGGTAAAGCTCGGTGCGATGGGCGATCTTGTGGACGATCTCGCTCACCAGAGGATGCTCCTCGGTGAGACGTCCCGCCTCGATCTCGCTCAGCGCGCCGACGGTGCGCAGGAGATGCTCATCGATCGTATAGTGGTGGTACATCGAGAATTGCATCATCCCGACGACGCGGCCGAAATCAGGTATGAACCGGCCGAGCACCCCTGCTTCGTTCATCCGCCTCAGCGCCGTCTCCGGCGCGTGACGGGAGGTGAGAATCTCGAGAAACAGTCGATTGGCCTCCGGATCGTCGCGCAGTCGCGCGTCGATGCGCTTCAGCGACTGCGTGACAAGCCGGGCCGCGTTCGGGTGGATCGGAAGGTTCGAACGGTCTGCAATCCAAAACAGGCGGATGAGATTGACCGGGTCGGCCTCGAAGACGTCGGCTCGAACGACATTGACGCGAGCCGTTTCGACCTTGAAGTCCCTGGCGTCGGCGATCGCGCGCGTGCGCCTTCTCCTCAATCGCCCGATGAAGCGGCCGAACACAGGCGTCGGTTTGGTGTGGCGCTCCTCCAAAGCAGCGCAAACGATCGCAGTCAGATCTCCGACATCCTTGGCGATCAGAAAATAATGCTTCATGAAGCGCTCGACGTCCGCTTGTCCGGCGCGCGTCGAGTATCCGAGCTGCCGTGCGATCGGCCGCTGCACGTCGAAGCTCAGACGCTCCTCCGCCCGGCCGGCGAGAAAATGCAACCGGCAACGGACCGACCAGAGGAACTCTTCGCAGCGGCGAAACAGCGCGAATTCGCGCGGCGAAAATACCCCGGCCGCCACCAGTTCATGCGCGGTCCGGACGCGATAGACGTATTTCGAGATCCAGAACAGGGTGTTGAGGTCGCGCAGGCCACCCTTGCCCTCCTTGATGTTGGGCTCGACGAGATAGCGCGACGCGCCCGCCTTTCTCACTCGCTCTTCGCGCTCGGCGAGTTTGGCCGCAACGAATTCCGGAGCCGTCCTGGCGACGATCTCCCTGTCGAAGCGGGTCTGCAGCGTTTCAAACAGGTTTTTGTCCCCGGTCACAAGCCGCGCTTCGATCAGCGTCGTGCGGATCGTCATGTCGGCGCGAGCCTGCTTCAGGCACTCGTCGACCGTTCGCGTCGCATGGCCGACTTTCTGCTTGAGGTCCCAGAGCACGTAGAGGAGCGCCTCGACGATTTTCTCGACCGCGGGGGTCGGCTTGTTGGGCAGCAGGAAGAGGAGGTCGATGTCGGAACCGGGCGCCAGCATGCCGCGGCCGTATCCGCCGACCGCCAGGATGGTGGGCAAAGCGGCGCCCTGCGCCGGAGCGAGCCAACGCGCCGCCAGATCGAGCGCGACCCGCAAGAGGTCGTCGATCTGGGCGCTCAGGGTTTCGGCGCAGGCTCTCCCTGTGCCGCCCGCCTCCAGAGCCTTTCGCGCCTCCTCGCGACCTCGCGCCAGCGCCGCCCGAAGTGTTGTGATCGCCGCGCGCCGAAAGGAGCCCGGGTCTCCGGAGTGACGGTTGTGCAGCGCCGCCAGTTCGTCCAAGAGGTTCGCGCGCTCAAGGCTCTTGCCCGGAGCTGGGGCGATCCGGGGAGAGCGGGAGCGACGTTCGATTGCCGGGGCATTGGCGACTGCCATCGAGCGAATCTACCCCCTCCACGGGGACCTGCAAGGCGCCCTGGGGGCCAAGACACGGCTTATCGCGCTCGCCTCATCTCGATTGCATCCCAGATCGCCGCCGCAAGATTGGGGCCGCCGAGTCGCTGGATCGCGCGGATGCCGGTGGGTGAGGTGACGTTTATTTCCGTCAGGTAGCCGTCGATCACGTCGATGCCGGCAAACAGGAGGCCCCGCCGCTTGAGCTCCGGGCCGATTGTTGCGCATATTTCACGTTCTCTCGGCGTTAGATCCGTCTCCTTCGGCGCTCCGCCGCGCACCATGTTCGAGCGGATGTCCTCGCTTGCGGGCACCCGGTTGACCGCGCCTTTGGCCTCGCCATCGACGAGAATGATACGCTTGTCGCCCTTGGCGACGGCGGGCAGGAACTTTTGGATCACCCAGGGCTCCCGCAGCGTGGTGGTGAACAGATCGAACAGCGAGCCGAAATTGGGGTCTTGGACGGCGACCTTGAACACCGCCGCTCCGCCGAAGCCGTACAACGGCTTCATCACGACCTCGCCGTGCTCGGCGCGAAAGGATTCGATCGCCGCCCTGTCGCGGGCGATGAGGGTCGGCGGCATCAGCTCTGGAAAATCCATGACGAATAACTTTTCCGGTGCGTCGCGCACGCCGCGTGGATCGTTGACGACAAGGGTCTGCGGATGAATCCGCTCCAAGAGGTGCGTCGTCGTTACATAGGCGAGATCAAACGGCGGATCCTGTCGCAAAAGGACGACATCGACAGTGGCGAGATCGACCAGGGACGCGACGCCGAGACGAGCGTGATCGCCTTCGACATCCTCGACCGACAGCGGTTCGGCCATGGCCAAGACGCGGGCGCCCGCCATTTGAAGCCGGTCCGGCGTGTAATGCAGGAGGCGATGGCCGCGTTCCTGCGCCTCGAGCAGGAGGGCGAAGGTGGAATCGCCCGCGATGCGAATTCGCGTGATCGGATCCATCTGCACGGCGACGGTTAAGGGCATGGCGATCCTGTAGAACGTGCGCCGGGCGGCGTGTCAGTCGATCTCCAGCCTATACGCGGACAGCGCATGGCGGGGAAGGCGTCGCGGCGCGACGTAGACGGCGTCGCCGCGCAAGGTGAGCCCGACCGCCCAGGGGTTGCGCGCGAGCCACACGCGAGCGCCGCGCGCGATGCGCCGTCTCTTCGCGGCCGTAATCGAATCTGCCGCCATGTCGAGATCAGCGCGGGCCTTGACCTCGACGAAGGCGATCGACCCGCCGCGGCGCGCGATGATGTCGATTTCTCCTCCGGAGACCGCGTAGCGCCGGGCAAGAATGGAGTAGCCTTTGAGCCGCAGCAGCAACGCCGCGAGCGACTCCGCCTTGAGGCCGAAGAGATAGGCCCCCCGTCTTCGTGTCGCCCGATCGAGGAGTTTGCGCCCGCTCACCGGGCCACTCCCGCCAGCGCAAGCGCCCGGGCATAGATCTGACGGCGCGGAAGGCCATGCTTCGCGGCGACCGCCGCCGCGGCGTCCTTGACCGAAAGGGTTCGAAGCGCGGCGAGGAGGTCGGTTTCGATCGCCTCCTCGGATATCACGGGGCGAGCCTCGGGCGGGCCGACGACGATCACAATCTCCCCTCGCGGCGGTTCGGCGACTGCGAATTCGGCCGCGAGCGCGTCGAGCGCGCCGCGCCGGACCTCCTCGTGCAACTTGGTGAGCTCGCGCGCCACTGCCGCTGGCCGGGCTCCAAGTTCGAGCGCGAGATCGGCCAACGTCTCCGCCAGCCTGCCAGGCGCCTCATAAAAGACGAGCGTGGCAGGCACGCCCGCGAGGATGTTGATCCGCTCCCTTCGCGCCGCGCTCCTTGGCGGCAGGAAGCCCTCGAAAAAAAAGCGATCCGTCGGCAGACCCGCGGTGCAAAGGGCGGCCAAAGCCGCAGAGGGGCCCGGCGCAGCAGTGACGGGGAAGCCCGCGGCGACCGCCTCGTTGACGAGCTTGTAGCCAGGGTCGGAAATCAGCGGAGTTCCTGCGTCGGAAATGAGCGCCAGCGTCTGGCCCTGGGCCAGGGATCGCAACGCCCGCGGTCGCGCCTCGGCGGCATTGTGCTCATGGTAGGGCGACAGCGGGGTCTTGATCTGGTAGCGGTCGAGCAAGGTTCGCGAAATGCGCGTGTCTTCCGCCAAGATCCGGTCCACGCCGGCGAGGATGGCCAGCGCGCGCAGCGTCACGTCGCCGAGGTTGCCAATCGGCGTCGCAACGACATAGAGCCCCGGCGCAAGGGCCGGCGCCGGAATCGGCTCGCCATGGATGACGTAGGTCCGAGGGCCTTTGCCGGCACTTTCGGAAGTTGGATTCTTGATCATGGACGCGAGCGCGCTGATTGGCTTTCAGTCCCATTGTTCAAATGGCGCGACATTAACGACATAGCCAAGCGTAAGGGAAAATGCCACAATTTCGGTAAACAGCCGAGGACCTGATCGCGGCGGCGATCGATTTGCAACAGCGGCAGTGGCCCGATGCATTTGGAGCCGCCGCCGTCTCGGCGGGAGATATCCATGAGGATAGTATCAGGGTCGTCGAAGCCTCGGCGCGCGATGACGAGGCGCGCGCTGGTCAGCGGCGGGCTCGCATTGTGTCTTGCCGGCTGCAATTTGACGACGACGGAGGCGCCCTTCGCGAGCGCTCCGTCCGCAGCCCCGCCGCCGGCAGGTCCGGCGGTTGGAGAGACGCTCGGCACGGGGCCGGTTCGGGTAGGAATGATTCTCCCTCTCACCCAGAACGGTGCGCCGAGCCCGGTCGGCGTATCCATGCGCAACGCCGCGCAATTGGCGATCGACGAATTCGCCGGTCCCTATATAACTCTTGTGATCCAGGATGACCGTTCCACCCCCGAGGGCGCGGCGCAGGCGGCGCAGGCCGAGTTCGGGGCCGGCGCCGAACTGCTTCTCGGACCGGTGTACGCCAGCGACGTGCGCCAGGCGGCGTCCGCGGCAAATGCCGCCGGCAAGCCGATGATCGCTTTCTCGACCGAGGTCGGCGTGGCCTCGCCGGGCGTCTACCTTCTCTCGTTCCTGATCCAGGGCTATGTCGACAGAATTGTTGAATTCGCCGCGTCGCGGGGCAAGAAGACCTTCGCGGTGATGGCCCCCGAGAGCGACTACGGAAATATCGCCGTCGCCGAGTTCCAGCAAGCCGCGGGACGGCTCAACGCGCCGGTCGTCCTCGTTGCGCGTTATTTGCCCGGCCAGCCGCAAAGCGCGGCTCAGCAGGTCGCAGCGGTCGGAAATCAGATTGGCGCGCTCTTCATTCCCGATCAGGCTGACGGCATGCCGGCGGTCGTGGCCGCGCTCGCTTCGAACGGGATTAAGACCCAGCTCCTGGGCCTTGGCGTCTGGAACGACGCGCGTGTGCTGAAGCTGCCGCAACTTCAGGGCGCCTGGTTCGCGGCGCCCGACAACGCTGGCTTCAGCGCGTTGGCCCATCGCTACAGGGCCAAATTCGGCAGCGAGCCCACTCGCTTGGCGACGCTGTCCTACGACGCCGTCACCTTGGCCGCAGCGCTCGCGCGCAATGGCGGACCGGATCACTACGGTGAAAAGGCGCTGACCAGCATCTCGGGCTTCAACGGCGCCGATGGCGTGTTCCGCTTCCGCGCGGACGGAAGCAATGAACGCGGACTGGCGGTGATGGAGATTGCGAACAACGCGGCGACGGTCATCAGCCCCGCGCCGCGCAGCTTTGCAGCCGGTTGAGCCGCTTCGCGGCGTCAGAGCATGCTCGGCAGCACCCTGTCTGGCGGCCTGTGGCCGTCGGCGAAAGTGCGAATGTTGATGATGACCTTCTCGCCCATGTCGGCGCGCCCCTCGTGCGTAGCCGACCCCATATGCGGCAGAAGCGTCACCTTTCCGGCCTTGGCGAGCGCAATCAGCTTCTCGTTGACGGCCGGCGCATGTTCGAACACGTCGAGCCCCGCGCTGGCCAGTTCGTCGGCCTCGAGCATCCGGATCAGCGCGTTCTCGTCGACGATCTCCCCGCGTGCGGTGTTGATGAGAATGGCGTCGGGACGCAGATATTTGAGCCGCCGCGCCGACAGGAGGTGATAGGTCCCCGGCGTGTGGGGGCAGTTTACCGAGACGAAGTCCATCCGGGCCAGCATCTGGTCGAGCGAATCCCAATAGGTGGCCTCGAGCGACTCCTCGATCTGGGCGGCCACGCGACGGCGGTTGTGATAGTGGATCGACATCCCGAAAGCCCGAGCTCGCCGAGCGAGCGCCTGGCCGATGCGGCCCATGCCGATGATTCCGAGGCGCTTGCCGGTGATGCGTCTTCCGAGCATCCAGGTTGGAGTCCAGCCCTCCCAGCGTCCTTCGGGAATGACATGGGAGCCCTCGACGAGCCTGCGCGCGGTCGACAGGATCAGCGCCATCGTCATGTCGGCTGTGTCTTCGGTCATGACGCCGGGCGTATTGGTGACCGTGATTCCGCGGCGCAGCGCGCTGGTCACATCGATGTGGTCGACGCCGTTGCCGAAATTCGCGATGAGCTTCATTTGCTCGCCCGCCTGGGCGATCATCGCGGCGTTGATATGGTCGGTGATGGTGGGAACGAGAACGTCGGCCTCTCGCATCGCCTCGACAATCTCGGCTTGCGACAGCGGCTTGTCTTCGAGATTGAGATGAGCGTCGAACAATTCGCGCATGCGGGTTTCGACCAGTTCGGGCAGCCGCCGCGTCACAACCACCAGGGGTTTTTTCTTGGTCATGAGCGCCGCCTTCTCCCCCCTAAGCAGCTCGCCGCCGCCGCCACCCCGACTTCAACCATTTGCGTCCATGCTTTCAAGCGGTATACCCAACGTTAACATCGCACGACGCAAATGTTTTTTGAGCTGGGGTTTGGCCCACGGCTCGTGGACCGCCAGCTTGCGGCCTCTCTACCAGAAGGCCGGGCAAAGACAAGGACGGCCTGGCCGTCGCCGGGGAGCCTTGCCATGGAACGAGACCAACGCCCGATCCCAGCGGCCGGGCTTACCCGCCGTGTCAGTCTTGCGGTCCTTTGCATACTGGCGCTGGCGCCGGAATTGGCGACTGCCGACCAACTCGGTTCGGCCACAAGGTTGCCGTTGCCTCGCTTTGCGAGCCTGAAAACGGATCGCGTCAATCTGCGTGAGGGTCCTTCTAAAGACCATGCGACCAAATGGGTTTATCAGCGCGCCGGACTTCCGGTCGAGATCACGGCGGAGTTTGAAGTCTGGCGTCGCCTGCGAGATTCGGAAGGCGTCGAGGGCTGGGTGCTGCACTCCCTCCTGTCGGGACGTCGAACCGCTCTGGTGACGCCGAGCCGAAAAGGCGAAAGCTCCAAGATCTTTACCCGCCCGTCCGGGAAGGGCGACCTGGCGGCGACCCTCCAGTCCGGCGTCATCGCCAACATTCGCAGCTGCGACGGCTCATGGTGCCTGATCGACGGCGATGGATTCAGGGGCTATATCGAGCAGGTCAAGCTTTGGGGCGTCTACCCCAACGAGAAGATCGAATGAACCGGTCACGATCGCCGGAGAGAAAAGGGTAGCCTGATCGCCGTGTTTTCGGCAAAGGACGAAAGGCTCGGCCGTCAGGCGCGTCGTCTCCGGCTCAACACGCTCATCGGGCTCCGCTGGCTTGCCGTGGCCGGGCAGACGACGGCGATCGTCCTTGGCGCTTTCGGGTTTGGCCTCAGATTTCCGATCCTGGCGTGCTGCGGCCTGGTCGCCGCATCCGCGACGCTCAATTGCGCCTTGCGATGGCGCTTTGCGCTGAGCAAGCAGCTCAGCGAGCGCGCCGCCGCCGCACTGCTCTCGTACGATATTCTCCAGCTTGCGGGGCTTCTCTTCCTGACCGGCGGCGTCGCCAATCCTTTCGCCATTCTGTTTCTTGCGCCGGTCACGATCGCTGCGACATCCCTGTCATTCCGACGTGCGGCAGGACTGCTCGCCCTGGCGCTCGCGTGCGCGACCGCGCTTGCCCGGTGGAGCCTGCCGCTACCGTGGCTGGGGGGCGAATATCTGGCGCTGCCGCCGATATATGTTCTTGGGCTCTGGAGCGCTCTCGTGGTCAGCGCGACCTTCGTCGCGCTCTATGCCTACCGGGTGGCGGCCGAGGCGCGCCAGACCGCGAGCGCTCTGACGGCGGCGGAGCTGGTTCTTGCGCGTGCGCACCATCTGTCTCAGCTCGACGGGTTGGCCGCCGCTGCGGCGCACGAACTGGGGACGCCGCTCGCGACCGTCGCCCTCGTCGTGCGCGAAATGGCGGCCCAGCCTTCGCCGAACGAAGACTTCAGCGACGACCTGCGCCTCCTCGAGCAGTCGGTCGAGCGATGCCGATCGATCTTGGGAAAACTGGCCGCGCCGGCAGAACTATCGGTGCGGCAGATGGATATATCCAGCCCCGTCGAACTCGCGGAAATCGCCGCCGCTTCCCACCGTTTGCCCGGTGTCGGCATTTCGGTGACAGGAGAGGGCCCGGAGCCGCCACCCAAGTGCCCGCGAGACGCAGGCGTGCTGTTCGGATTGGGCAACCTGATCGAAAATGCGGTCAGTTTCGCCGAAAAGGCGGTCGTCATTCGCGCCATCTGGAGCAAGTCGATGGTCAGCGTCGTCGTAGGCGACGATGGACCGGGCTTTTCCTCGAATGTCCTGGCGCGGATCGGCGAGCCCTATCTTTCGCAGCGCGAAAGGGCGCGCAGGAACGAGACGTCCGGCGGGCTCGGCCTCGGCCTGTTCATCGCGAGGTCCCTTCTTGAGCGCTCCCGCGCCACGCTTCGGTTCGAGAACGCCGCGCCTCCGGCCACGGGAGCCGTCGTGACTGTCCAATGGACTCGCCCGGCGTACGAGCAGGGTCGACGAACGGATCCATAGCCGGTAGGTTTGGCCTTTCAGCCTTATTCTGATTAGATCAGCCGAATGGACAGGGACGCGACGAACAACCAAGGCCAGGGCGGGGAGACGCTCGACAAATCGTTGCTGGTCGTCGACGACGACAAGGTGTTTTGCGAACGGCTGGCGCGGGCAATGTCCCAGAGGGGGTTCACCGCGCGAACCGCTCTGAGCGTCAGCGAGGCGCTTGCCGCGATCGAGACGGCGCCTCCGGCCTTCGCTGTCATCGACCTCAGGCTGGGGGACGGCAGCGGTCTCGATGTCATGCGGGCCCTGAAGGCGAAACGCGCCGATGCGCGGGGCGTCATTCTCACGGGATATGGCGCGATCGCCACGGCCGTGATGGCGGTCAAGATCGGCGCCTTCGATTATCTGGCGAAGCCCGCGAACGCCGATGACGTGGTCTCGGCGCTGATGGCCGGGCGCCTCGACAGTCCTGCCGAACATGATCCGCCGATGTCGGCTGATCGCGTGCGCTGGGAGCATATCCAGCGTATTTACGAGGCTTGCGAGCGAAACGTCTCGGAGACCGCCCGCCAGCTCAACATGCATCGGCGGACACTGCAACGCATATTGGCCAAGCGCGCCCCGAGGTAACCAGACCCCACCATCCCCGGTTCGGCGAGCAGTCCCTTCAGGCCCACCCCTCGGCCTTGGTCAACGTGGCTGCAATGAAAGCGACCCAACGCTCCGACTTCAATGAACATGATCGCGAGCAAGAGCTAACCCTTCTAATGTTCCGAAGTCGATTCATTCCGAGATTGCCCCATTGGCGCAACTGGGCCAAGCATTTGTATAGGATCAAGGGCGCTGACATCGCGAAGTCCTTCGGATAGTGAACGATCGCCGGCAGCAGGTCATCTCGACGCCAATAGCCGTCGGCAATAACACTCCCGGAGGAACAAAGGGGAATCCTACCTTCATCCGCTCGACGTACGATGCCTGCCAAACGACCGGCCGCTTGGGTGGAGTTTGAATGGGCGGAGGGAGACCGCATTCGTAGCAATAGCCTGCCAAAGGCAGGTTCATGCCCGAAAGAGTCGCAATTTCCTCCTGCCAATTGGTGCGGCCGACCGTCGGCTCGAT
>Ga0209040_10002627_pt1 | contig 13980 bp, 15 predicted proteins | sample BogFormECP12_OM3_FD_188240 | JGI IMG/M metagenome (GOLD analysis project Ga0209040, IMG submission 188240) | Bog forest soil microbial communities from Calvert Island, British Columbia, Canada - ECP12_OM3 (SPAdes) (version 2) | ecosystem: Environmental > Aquatic > Freshwater > Wetlands > Bog ...
GTGTAGTGGCGTCCTGAGGGCCAGCTTTCGCCGTCGTCCACGTCGAGACCGTCGGGGCTGTTGACAACGATGATGCTGATGATGTCGGGCCCCACGTGCTGCATGGCGCGCTCGGCGGCAACGATGCGTCTTCTCAGGCTAGTCATTGTGCGAGCCTCTTCCGACCGGCGCTCAAGCTCAGCGAGCCGGTCGGCAATCTCGACGGTCTCAAAGGCTTCGATCCGTCTCTCCGAGGAACGATTGCGGACCACGCGGCGCGGCGGGGATCGTGATGTTCTGGTCGAATGATTCTGGATCCGCTGCAAGTCCCCGACGTCACCCAGGCGGGATGGACTGGGTGTTCTGGAAATAATTATGGGGATCCCAAGTTCGCTTCGCATGCATCAATCGCGAAAGATTGCCGCCATAGTAAAGCGACAGCGCCTTGGTGAGCCCACCGTGATCGTTGAGGTCGACGTCGGGGTAATTGATATAGCAGCCGTCGACATTGTTTGAAGGATCGTACAACGGGTCCGGAATACCGCCTGAAGCGGCATACATCTCCTCATAGAAGCGCTTGATCCAATCGATATGGGCGTCCCCATTCGCACTGGGGCGCTCGTCCTGGTCGTTCCAGTACGTCTGGTATTGCAGTTTGAGGATCGAGCTACGTTGCCAGACCGCTGTCGCGCGTGGATCGATCACGTTGATTTGCCCGCCATAGCTGTCGATCTGCAGCAGCGATTGACTCATATCGATAGCCTGCGGCACGTCCATTGTTAGAAATTTGTATATCGTCTTGATCTGATCATGCGAAAAGCCCTTTCGCATATAGGCCGACTTGTGTTTCCCTTTCCGGTTTGGGCCGGATGAGTCTCCAGTCTGGACAGACTCGAACCAATGCAGGTCCTGATAGGGTAATGGAGAGTGTATGAACAGCGGCTGTGTGCAGACCTGCGGTTTTGCAGACTCGGCGTCGCCCAAGCTGCATCGGGTCACCCAGTCTGCGACCTCCGCGGCGAAGTTCGCCGATCCGGCCGAGCCGTCATAGGTGAACTGAACCGCTAACCCGATCTGACGCGCCGCTCGGTGTCCCAGGCCCAGCACGGCGAACGCAGTATTCGGAATTGCGCCACTGAGCTGCTCGAACCCCTCAATAATTCTAGCGAGATCTCCCGCGTTATTGATCGATGACCAGCTCCAGGCATCCGTAATGATTTCGGCGCGGCGCGGTGCGGTCGGGAGGCGAGAAAATTCGTAGCGTGTGATGAGACCGAAATTACCCCCGCCACCGCCCGTGTGTGCCCACCAAAGGTCCCGAAGCGGTTGTTGGTCCTCTTTCGTCGCTCGATTAAACAGAGGCCTGTGATTTTGGTTCACGGTCGCGACGCGCACAGCAGTCAGCCAATCGACGGTCAGCCCGAACTGACGCGATAACACTCCGTAGCCGCCACCACAGATATGGCCTCCGAGACCAACCGAGTAGCAGGAGCCCGCCGGCAGGGTGAGCCCAAACCGCCAATAGAGCTCGCGGTACAAGTCCCAGATTGAACCGCCGCTTTGAGCATAGTAGACGCCATTCTGCGCATCGAATCCGATCTCATTCAGCAGGCTCACGTCAATCAGCGTCTGAGTTTCGACGTTGAAGACAAAATCCTCATAGCAATGGCCGCCTCCCCGAATGCGGAATTTGCCAGGGCCTGCATCGATTGCTCGATCCAGCGCTTCCACCGCACCCGCTTCGGTGAGCGGAAGAAGAATCTGGTTGCATTGCGGCGCGCTCCATCGCCGATTGAACCCGTGCGTAAGTCCGACGAAGCGCGGGCTGGATGGGTCAAGAATTATGAGGTCGGTTCCGGCCTTGCCACCGGCGGCGTTGACGAATTGCGCCTCCGCTCTACGGATCGGCTGATCAATCAACGACAACAAGCTTGCTATCGATCCGCCAATGGCGCTGCGGCGTGTCAAAGTATCACGCTTGATCACAAGCTCCCCCAAACTGGTTCGAAACACTGCGGTTAGTGGGCAGACTTTTACGCGACTGGCACGAGGTGCGCCAAATTCCTTCATCTCATGAGCCCCACGACGTTAAACGGCCATTCCTCATCGCGACGGTGGACGTCAGAGAGCGATAATGCCTGCCGCCCGTCGAGCGACGGCGGCGAGCTTCATTGACCAACGGCGAATGGCGGAATGCGCGCCGTCTGGGACGAGACGGCCCTCGGCGCCCGACGGCGCCGTCAAAGGTCTTCGAGCGTCAGTTCGCGCGCCATGACGATATTGCCGGAGGTCAGTCCGCAGTCGACCGGCAGAGCGACGCCGGTGATCGCCGAGGCCGCGTCGGACGCGAGAAAAGCGACCGCCCTCGCGACATCGACCGGCTCGACGATACGGCCAAGCGGATACCAGCGCTTCAGCGTCTCAAGGACCTTGGGGTCCTTGGCGGCGCGCCGCTGCCAAAGCGGCGTGCGCACGGTGCCGGGCAGTACGATGTTCGCCCGGACGCCGTAGCGGCCGTATTCCTGTGCGAGCGAGCGCGTCAGCGAAATCATCGCCGCCTTGCCGGCGCTATAGGCCGGATCGCCAAGCGCGCTCAAGCCATTGACCGAACCGACGCCGACGATGACGCCCGAGCGCTTGGCCAGCATGCCGGGAATCACGGCGTGGACGCAGTAATAGGCGCTGTTCACGTTCCGATCGATTTCGCTGCGCCAGCCGGCGGGGTCGGTGCGGGCGAAAGTCGAATGGTCCGAACCGCCGGCGTTGTTGACCAGAATTTCGATCGCGCCGAGCGCGCCGGTCAGCGAAGCGAAGGCGCGGTCGACTTCTGACGGGTCACTGACGTCGGCGACAGCATGAGCAAAACCTTTGGCGTCCGCCTTGAGCTCGGCGGCGAGACCTTCGAGGCCCGCTTTCTTGTCGATGGCGGCGATCTTCGCGCCCTCGTCGAGGAACAATCGACACAGGCTCTGGCCGATCCCGCCCGCGGCGCCAGTGATGGCGACCACCTTGCCCTTGAATGTCATGCGATGTCCCCGAGAAGCCGTGCCGCAAAAGCGCTTGCAAGGTTCACCCCTTGAGCGCCCCTTCCATGAGCCCTTTGAAGAAAAGCCTCTGCGCCAGCGTGAAGGCGATGATGCCGGGCGTCACGACGATGACGTAGACGGCGGCCAGATTGGGCCACGCCCATTGTCCCTGTCCGCCCTGGGCGGCGGCGAGAACGACCGGCATCGTGCGCTTGGCCTCGTCGTCGATGAGCGTCAGGCAGAGCAGATATTCGCCCCAGGCGCTAACGAAATTGACAATGAAGATCACGACAAGGCCGTTGCGCACCATCGGAATCCCGATTTCCCACAGCGCGCGCCAGTGGCCCGCGCCGTCGATCCGCGCCGATTCGAACATTTCATGCGGCACCAGCTGGAACATGCTGCGCATGATGAGGATGCTGATCGCGAGCTGCAGCGTCACGTAGGGCAGAATGAGGCCGGCCGTGTTGTTGATTAGGCCGAGCCAGTGCTGCGTTTCGTAGATGCTGATGATCGAGACCACCCGCACCGGGAAATAGAGCGAAACGAGCAGCGCCGTCACGACGAGCCCCGCGCCGATCGGCTTGATATGCACAAGGGCGTAGCCCGCGATGACGGCGCAGAAGGTGGTGATAAGCACCGAGCCGGTCGTCACATAGATGCTGTTGAACAGGTTCACCGGCAGGGTCGCGATGCGGTGGAAGACGAAGGCATAGTGGGTGAAATCGAAGTGGCTCGGCCAGAAATCGCCGCGCATCGCGTCGGGCAGCGATTTCACCGACATGAGCAACACCCAGCCGAGGGGCAGCAGAATGATGAGATTGAAGAGATTGATCACCAGATGGCGAAGGGCGGCGCCGCCCGCGGAGGAGGCGTTCGTCTCCCTGAGCGCCGCGGCGTCGGCGTGATCGGCTTCGAGCGTCATCGTCGCATCAGCCTTTCGGACGGAAGACCCAGATGAGCGCCGCCATCACGCACATCATGGCGATCGCGCCGATCATGCCGATCGCGGCGGCGTAGCCCTGGCGCCAGAGGCCAAGCTTGAAAGCCTGGTCGTACATGAAGATCGTCCAGGTATAGGTCGGCGAAGCGCGGTTGAAGCCGCCGAAAATGAGATATTCGTCGATCACCGCCATCGCCGAGCCGAAGCGCAGGACGACGAGGATCATCATGATCGGCGCGAGCTGCGGCCGCGTCACGTGCCAGAACACCTGCCACTCGTTCGCGCCGTCGATGCGCGCGGCGTCCGGCAATTCCTTGGGGATCGCTGCAAGGCCGGCGATGAAGAAGATCGTGTGGTAGCCGAGGCCCCACCAGACTTCCATCACCGCGATCGCCGGCAGCGTCAGCGCCGTTCCGCCGAGCCATTGCGGCGCGTTTTGCAGCGTGAACAGGCCGAACGTGTTGACCAGCAGATGATTGATCGGCCCGCTCTGATAATTGTACATCCACTTCCACAGCACGAAGATAAGCGTGCTCGGAATGACCGCGGGGATGAGCAGGATCACGCGGTAGAGCGTGGCAAGGCGCTGGCTGCCCACCCGGTCGACCAGAATGGCGAGCAGTAGGGGCAGGATGATCGTCCCTGGCAGGAACATCGCCGTGAACAGCGCGGCCCGCCCGAGGCTCGTCCACATGAGCGGATCCCGCAGCGCCTGGGCGTAATTGTCGAGCCAGACCCAGTGCGCAGGCTTTTCGGACAGGAACTGGAAGTCGGTGAAGCTCAGCCACAGGACGCGAAAGATCGGCCAGACCTGATAGCCGATGAAAAAGGCCAGAGCCGGCGCGAGAAACAGCCACTCGTTGACGCCCCGGCGCAGCAGGCCGGCCTCGCCGCCCCCCGCACCTGCGCCGAGCTTAGCCTCGCTCTCCGCTATCGTCTGCGCCATGCGCCAATCCAACTCATCGAACCGTTTGCGAAAACCGGTTCGCGGAGAATGCGCGCCCTCCGCCTTTGTTCGCCACCAAGCAACGAAGCGAAGGCGCGACTCCCGCCGGAAACCGCGGGCGCCCACCGGCGCGGCGCGCCTACTTGCGCCGCCTCAAGCGGCGAGGACCCGCGCCTCCGCGACCCGCCGATCCTCGGCTCGCCCTCGGGTCAGCCTTTCTTCATCTCGGCTTGGACGGCCTCCATCACCTTCGTCATCGCGACCTTCGGATCGGGTTCCTGACCCTTCAGGTAGGCCTCCCAGATCGGCTTGCCGATGACGAACTGCTGCAATCCAAACAGGTTGTTGTTGATGGCCTTTGCCCGGTCCAGCTGGCTGCGGACGAGGCCGACGAAGGGCGGCATCCAATCCGGCTTGTTGGCGTCCCACCCCGCATAGATGGATTTATAGGGCGGCAACTGGCCGGGATGGACGCCTGGAGTGCCGACGATCGAGTCTTTCCAAATCTGATTGTCGTAGGTCAGCGCCTTGATGTACTCGGCCGCCTTTTCCTTGTTCTGACCGTACTTGAACAACGCGCATCCAGTCGTCCAGAACACCGTCGAACCCTCGCCGTTGGTGAATTTCGGCAAGGGGCCGAGATGCAAAAGCTTCGGATCGTCCCAGCTCGCCGCCATGCGCAAGGGCGCGTTGAAGTATTTGAAGTAGAGGCCGACCCGCTGCGCGGCGAAGGCGACTTCGTCCGGCGTTCCGTTCACGCCGGCGTCGGAAGCGCCTTCCAGCAGGATGTCGGGATTCGCAAAGGCCATGATCTGCTTCATCAGCTTCAAGGCCTCGATGGCGGGTTCGCTGGTGAAGTCGAACAAGCCTTCCTGCGTATACACCTTGGTGCTCATGCTGTGCGTGATCGGCGCCAGCGACCGCCAACCATGGGAATCGAACGTGGCGCCCCACGGCGCCGCCTTCGAATCGACGATCTTCTTCGCGCTGGCGAGGAACTCGTCCCATGTTGCGGGCGCTGCGTCCGCGACGCCTGCTTTGCTGGTGAGCCCGGAATGCCATGCCGATCCGGCCACGTCCAGGAAGAACGGCCAGCTGTAGAGCTTGCCGTCGATCGTGCATTCTGCGCGAATCGAGGGGATAATGTCGTCGATCACGTCTTTCGGGATGTAGTTGTCCCAAGGTTCGATAACGCCGGCCTTGATGAAGGCCGACATCTCCACAAACGGCGTCTGCCCGACATAGACGTCCCAGGTGCTTTGGCTGTTCTTGGCCTCCGCGACAAAGCGCTCAATGCCGAAACCCTCGACTGGGGCGATCTGATAGTTGATTCCGGGGAACCTGGCGTTCACCGCCGGGATGGCGGGGTGAAGGTCCTGGATCCACTGGTAGAACGTCGGCGTGAGGGGACGGTCCGCCGCGAATGCCGGCCCAATGCCCGACTTCGCCACAGTGCCAACGCCGGCCAGACCCAGCCCCGCAAGGAGGCTGCGGGCAAAGAATTCGCGTCGGTCGATGCGTCCTTGGGCAAGCTCGCGGCGCGCCGATTCTTGAAAAAGGCGCTCTTGTTCACTCCGTTCACTCATGTGCTTCTTCCTCCTCTTTGGCGCGTCCCGGCGTCTCGAGCGAAACTGCGACCGGCCTCTATGCCGGCGCGGGTCAGATCAGCGATGCAAGACAGGCGTCAAAGCTTCATGCAAATTGGCCCGAAATGCCGCGTGATTCTAAATCCTCAAGTCCGAGCTTCGACGATTTGCAGGTGAACGTTATCAGCTAATATGAACGCGCTGCAAGAACGGATAAGGATTGCGCCATGACCGTGCTCGATCACTTCCGGTTGGACGGTAAGCGCGTGCTTATCACCGGGGGCAGCCGCGGCTTCGGCCGGGCCATCGCGCTTGCGGTCGCGGAGGCGGGCGCCGATGTCGTGCTCGTTGCGCGCGATCCCGATGCGCTTGCGCGAACAGCGGAAGAGGTGCGCGGGCGCGGAAGCCAGGCGTGTACCTACTCCGCCGACGTCGCAGATCCGGCGACATGCGAGAATCTATGCCGACGCGTGCTGGCCGAAAGGGCGCCGATCGATGTTCTCGTCAACAACGTCGGCGGGCGCGACGTCGACGTCGCGATCGAGGAGAGCGACCTCGCAACGTGGCGGCGCTTCATCGATCTCAATCTCACACATTGCTTCATCTGCACCAAGATGATCGGCGGCGCAATGCTTCAGCGCGGCGGGGGACGCGTCATCAACATCGCCTCGATCAGCGGCATGATCGTCAACCGCGGCATTGGCGGCCGTCACTATGAAACCGCGAAGGCGGCGCTCATCCACTTCACCCGCGCCACGGCCGCCGACTGGGCGCCCCGCGGCGTCACCGTCAACGCCATCTGTCCGGGCCTCTTCATGACCGAGCCGAATCAAGAATGGGCGAAGAAAAACCCGGCGGTGATCGAGACCTTCGTGCGCGCGATTCCGATGGGACGCCCGGGCGAGCCCGAGGAGCTTGGTCCTCTTGCCGTCTATCTCGCGTCGTCCGCGTCGAACTACATCACCGGCGCCGCCTTGGTCATCGACGGCGGCTATACGCTGTGGTAGCGGGGTGCCTTCGGGAGTCAGCCCGACGCCTTCGTCATGACCGAGCGGATCGCAGCTTCGGAGGCGCCGAGTCGGTCATATTCCGGCGGCCTGAGTTCGCCGCCCATGAACACATGCTCCTGGCGAAATCGCATGCCGCTTGCGATTGGCTCAAGCGCGGCGAAATGGATTTCGCGCGGGCGCGCCGCGGCGACGATGCGCTCGACGTTGCGCGTTGTGACGCCACCGCCTGGCATGACGACGATGCGATCCCCGACGCTCTTCATGAGCTCAACAATGAGTGGCAATCCCTCGAGAACAGTGGCTTCCTGGCCGGAAGTCAGCACGCGATCGACGCCAAGCCCGATCAGCGTCTCGATCGCCCGGAACGGATAGGCGGCGACGTCGAACGCGCGGTGAAACGTCACCGAAAGGGGGCGGGCAAGCGCAACTAACTCGCGCGTTCGCGCCGCGTCGATTTCGCCCGCCGCCGTCAACAGGCCGATGACGACGCCGTCCGCACCTTCGGCCCTGGCGGTTTCGATGTCTGCCCGGTCGCGAACTCATCGTCATCGAACAGGAAGTTTCCGCCGCGCGGCCTGATCATCACGTTGAGGTCGATGCCGGGGACCTTCCGCGCCTGACGGATCGTGCCGCGGCTTGGCGTAATGCCGCCCTCCAAGAGGTCGGCGCAGAGCTCGACGCGTTGAGCCCCCGCAGCCTTCGCGGCGCGGACGCCGGCGACAGAATCCACGCATATCTCGTAGATCATGGAAGCTCTTCCGATCCCCGACTGTATAGTGTCAGGAATCCGCGTGACGGCAACGTCGGTCTTCGGGCGACGGGCGCCGCATTGGCGCGGGCTGACGCACGAAGAATGATCCGGCCATCAATCCGAAGTGCGCTGCAAGCGAGCCTTAGCACAGTGAAAGTGATGAAATGAGCAAAGGCCAGCCAAAGCGGCCCACTCCCGCCTTCACCGACATCGACTTCGCAAAAAACTGCCGGCAGATTGGCTTTGTCATGTTTCCACATTCGCCGCATGACGACGCCTGGGGGGTGACCCGCGTTCCGATCGCCGTCATCGCCAATGGCGCGGGGCCCACGGTGATCATCGAAGGGGGAAACCACGGCGACGAATACGAAGGGCCGATCGTCATCGGGGAACTTGCGCGCGATCTCGATCCGGGCAGGCTCCAGGGCCGGCTCATCCTGATGCCGGCGGTCAACACCCCAGCTGTAACGGCGTCGCGCCGCACGTCGCCGATCGACGGGCTCAATTTCAACCGCACCTTTCCGGGCGACCCGGCCGGCGCACTCACCCAGCAGATCTCGGCCTATGTCGCGGACTACATCCTCCCGATGGGCGACGCGTTCCTCGATCTGCATTCCGGCGGCTCGTCGCTCGACTTCATCCCGAGCGCCGTCATCGAGCCGACCGAGGATGAGCCGCTCGCCAAGCGCAACGCCACGGCCGCGCTTGCCTTTGACGCGCCCGTGACGGTGGTCGTTCCGAATCTCGGCGACCAGCGCATCGCGACCGCAACCGCCTGCCGCGCCGGCCTCGTCACCGTCGGGACCGAGCTCGCCGGCGGAGGCCGGGTGTCGAGCGAAGCGCTCAACATATGCCGCCGCGGCGTTCGCAACGTGCTCGTCCATCTCGGCGTCCTCGACGGCGAACCGCAGGCGGAACGCCGCTCCGATAAAACGATCCTCGTGTTGCGCGGGACCGCTGCCTACGTCTACGCGCCGTCGCAGGGGATTCTCGAGACTTTCCATCCCCCCGGCGCGAAGGTCAGCGCCGGCGAGCCCGGCGGGCAAAACCACCGCGTCTGGGAGCCCGGCCATGCGCCTGAGACGATCAGCTATAACTGTGACGGAATCCTGCTCGCACGGCGGCAGCCCGGCCGGGTGAACCCGGGCAATTGCTGCCTCGTCGTCGCCTCGCCTGTGTGAGGCATGGGCGCGAAGAAGGACGACGCAGCCGGCGTGGCGCCGAACGCCACTCAAAGCCAGTCCGTGGCGACCGCCGCAACCCCTCTACGCGTGCTCGTCGCCGGGACCGGCGCCTTCGGCGCGGAACATCTTACAAGGCTCGCCGGGCGGCCCGACGTGATCGTGACGGGTATAGCCGACATCGACGCCGCCGCGCTTGAGCGGGCGGGCTCTCGCTCTCCTCTCGCGAAGCGCTTCGCCGATCCCCTGCGCCTCATCGAGCAGGTCGGGGCGGACGCGATCATCGTCGCTGCGCCGGCCGCCACGCACGTCGAGATCGGACTTAAGGCGCTTGAGCGCAACCTTTGCGCGCTCATCGAGAAGCCGGTCGCGCAGTCTGCGGCGGCCGTCGCGCCACTGCTCGCGGCTGCCCGGAGCTCCGCAGGCTTCGTCCTGCCCGGCCACGTGCTGCGCTTTTCGCAGGACCATTTGCGCCTCGTCGAGGTCGCGCGCTCCGGCTTGATCGGCCAGGTCTTGTACGTGAACTCGCGCCGTTACAGGGACGACAGCCATGTCGTCCGCTACGCCGACGCCGATCCCGTCCTGACGACGCTGATCCACGACATCGATCTCGCGCAGTGGATCGCGCGCTCGAATTTTCGCTCGGTTCTCGCACGCCGCTCAGGGGCGGGCTATCGATCGTTGACGGCGATCTCGGCGACCACGGCGACGGGGATCGTCTGCGATCTCCGCACGGCCTGGACCTTTCCGGGCGCAGACCTGCCGCCTGACCGCCTGGAGGCGGTCGGCGATCGCGGAAGTGTCGAGCTCACCGTCGGGAAGTCCCTGCGCGTCTACGCCGAGGGGCGTTGCACGCGGCATACGCTGGCCGAAGCGGACGATCCTCTGCGCAACGAACAGGATCATTTCCTGGCCTACGTTCGCGACCGGTCGCGCGCGAGGGCGCTCGATCTGCCGCAGGCGCTCGCCGGCCTTAAGCTCGCCGACGCGGCGCTCGAATCGCTCCGCCTCTACCGCGAGGTGACCCTCGCTACGTAAATTCAGCCCGCTCGCATCGCCCGCCGTCAGCCGATCCGCGCGCCCGTCTTCTCGTCGAAGAGATGCGCGAGCCCGACCTCCGGCATCATCGGCAAAGTCTCGCCCGGCTTCGCGCTCAGGCGCTGACGGAACACGGCGACGATCTTGTGCGTGCCGACCTTCGCGAACACCTGCGTCTCCTGGCCGGTCGGCTCCAGAACCGAGACCTCCGCAAGCATGCCGTCGGTTCCGCTCAGCACCAGATGCTCTGGCCGTATTCCGTAGATCGCCGGACGGCCGTCGGAACCGGCAGGCGCCGAAGCGAGCGGAAGGCTGACGCCGCCGTCGATGACGAAAGCCGGCGAGCCGTTGAACCGGATCGTCCCTTTGAGCAGGTTCATCGAGGGGGAGCCGATGAACCCGGCGACGAACAGATTTGCCGGCCGATCGTAAAGATCAAGCGGCGCGCCGATCTGCTCGACGACGCCGTCGCGCAGAACGACGATGCTATCCGCCATCGTCATGGCCTCGATCTGATCGTGCGTGACGTACACCGTCGTCGTCTTCAGCCGCTGATGCAATTCCTTGATCTCAGCCCGCATCTGCACGCGCAGCTTGGCGTCGAGATTCGACAGCGGCTCATCGAACAGGAACACCTGCGGATCGCGAACGATGGCGCGCCCCATCGCCACGCGCTGGCGCTGTCCGCCCGAAAGCTGACGCGGATAACGACTGAGCAGCGGCACGACGTCCAGGATCTCGGCCGCACGGCGCACCCGCGACTCGATCTCGCCCTTCGGCGCGCCGCGCAGCTTGAGCGCAAAGCCCATGTTTTCGGCGACCGTCTTGTGCGGATAGAGCGCGTAATTTTGGAACACCATCGCGATGTCGCGGTCCTTCGGCGCCAGCCCGTTCACCACCCGGTTGCCGATCTTGATGGCCCCGGAGGTGATGCTCTCAAGCCCCGCGATCATGCGCAATAGCGTCGACTTGCCGCAACCTGAGGGTCCGACCAGGATCACGAAATCGCCGTCCGCGATGTCGAGGGACACGCCGTGTATGACCTCGTGGCCGCCGTAGGCCTTGCGGATATCGACTACGTCGATTGACGCCATTTGAAACACTCCGACAGTGTCTGGCGGAAGGCTTGCCTGCCTCTCCGCCGAATTCGCGCTCTCTCGCAGTTGAACGCGCCGTTTTGTCCCCTGGCCGGCGGCCCTCGTCAATCCGGCCCAATATCGAACGGCGCATCGCCCCGCCTGGCTCTGATCAGCAGAATGGCCTCGATCTCGACCATGATGCGGTTGGGCAGCGAACCCATGCCGACGGCCGAACGCGCATGGCGCCCCGCGTCGCCGAGCACCTCGACCATGAGGTCGGAGCAGCCGTTGATGACCTTGGGATGGTCTTCGAAGTCCGGCTCGGCGTTGACCATGCCGAGCAGCTTGACCACCGCCTCGACGCGCGAAAGCTCGCCGAGCGCGGCCCTGGCGGCCGCAAGCAGTTGGAGCCCGGTGAGGCGCGCCGCTTCGTAGCCTTGCTCGACCGAGGCGTCCTTGCCGAGACGCCCGACCATGAAACTGCCGTCCGGGCGCTTCGGCCCCTGCCCGGAAAGGAAGAGGAGATTGCCCGCCAAGCGATAGGGCACGTAGTTGGCCATCGGCGTGGGGACGGCGGGAAGCGTGAGGCCGAGCGCGGCAAGCCGCTCTTCCGGCGTTGATGTCGTCATGGCGCGGTCATCCTGAAAGACGTGGAGAACAAGACAGGCTCAACCTTTCCGCCAATGGCCGTTCATGACGACGTGGCGCGCGGAAAGCCGCGTTCGTCCGGCCAGGCGCTCGCCGGTCGAGTCGACATAGTCGAAGTCGCCCGTTTCGAGCTCGAGCACCGAAGCGTCGCCCGCCGCGCCCGGCTGCAAGGTTCCGAGATCGCTGCGGCGCAGCGCTGTCGCGGGCGCGTCCGTCGCTGCCCGCACTGTGTCCACGAGCGGCAGGCCGAGGCAAAGAAACTTTGACATTGTAGTGAGGAGATCGAACGCCGGCCCATCGATGCAGAGCGCATGCACGTCGCTCGATATGCAGTCGGGGGCAAAGCCGTTGGCGAGCATCGTGCGCGCGGTCTTGAACGCGAACGATCCCATGCCATGGCCGATGTCGAAAATGACGCCGCGCTTGCGCGCCTCGATGACGGCGACGCGCACCCCGTTCTCAGGCGTCGTCGGACTGTTGGGAAATGGGCGGAAGCAATGCGTGAGAATGTCGCCTGAGCGAAGGCGAACGAGCACATCCTCAAGCGTCGGCGGAGGAATGTCGATATGCGCCATGAGCGGGAGGCCTGCTTCTTCAGCGACCTTGAGCGCTATGTCGAGCGGCGCTACTCCCGAGTTCTGCGAAGCATTGAAGCCGACCCGGACCTTGATCCCCGCGATCGTGTCCCGGTTTGCGCACGCGACCTCGACCGCGTCGATCGGCGCCATGAGTCTGAGGTCGCCGCTTTCTCCCACCATCACCCGCTTGGAAAAGCCGTAAATGCCGGCGAACGAGACGTTGAGGAGGGCGATGATCCGAACCGGCGACGGCCTAATCACATGCTCGAGAAAGCCCGGATAGTTGCCCGGCCCAGCGCTGCCCGTGTCGACGAGCGTCGTGCAACCCCCACGTGCGAGAATCTGCGGATCGACGCCGAGCGACGTGCCGCCCCAATAGACATGCGTGTGAAGGTCGATCAGCCCCGGCGTAACGATAAGCCCCGCGACGTCGCGGACCATTTCGCCGCCTAGCTCCGCTCCGAGCTGCGCCACGCGGCCGTCGCGGAAACCGACGTCCATGACAGAGTCGATTCCCTGGGACGGATCGATGACGCGCCCGCCGCGCAGGACCAGATCAAAGGACATGTCGCGTACTCTCGCTCACTCTAATGCGTTGAGAGTTCCCCCGGCTTTGCCGGGGTGGCAGTAGGAGTTTGACGTTTTCGGAAGTCCACCGCGATTTTTCCCGACGTGAGCCGCCAAGCACACGAAGGGTCAAATCACGATGGACGAGTTTGAGAGCCTAAGTCACTCCAAATGGGAGTGCAAATACCAAGTCGTTTTCATTCCGAGGTTTCGGCGCAAAGTTCTGTACGGCGAATTGCGCAAGCATTTGGGCGAGGTGTTTCGCAAACTTGCGGAACACCGAGAGTGCCGGGTCGAAGAGGGCATTTGCTGCCCGACCACGTTCACATGATGCTGTCTATCCCGCCCAAGTACGCGGTCAGCCAGGTCGTGGGGTATATCAAGGGCAAGAGCGCGATCCATTTGGCTCGGGTCTATGGCGAGCGCAACCGAGGGCACTGTCACATTGCCGTGCGAAGGGCACGAGAGGTCTACGCCTAACGGAATTCTTAGGCCGCCACGACGGCCTCACGCCACGTGGTCATCGCCGCGGCGCGGAGCACGCGGTGTGATTGAGCTGACGTGAGATGGCGTTGGACGTTGAAAGTGTTGTAGACGGCGGCGTGGGTTGAGAGGAACTTCTGGGCTGAGCCCGCGCTCTTGAAGCGT
>Ga0209040_10002628_pt1 | contig 13978 bp, 12 predicted proteins | sample BogFormECP12_OM3_FD_188240 | JGI IMG/M metagenome (GOLD analysis project Ga0209040, IMG submission 188240) | Bog forest soil microbial communities from Calvert Island, British Columbia, Canada - ECP12_OM3 (SPAdes) (version 2) | ecosystem: Environmental > Aquatic > Freshwater > Wetlands > Bog ...
AACCCCAACCCCAAAAACACACCGCCCGACCAACGTCAGCCCGCCGTATGGGACACCGAGAACGACCCGGCACGCGCACGCCTGCACGCCGCCGACACCCACACCCCGCCACATGTGGTCGACCGGATGTTCACCAACTCCGCCCGCATCGGGCACAACAAGTTCGCCGTCTACGTCGCCGCCGACGGCACCCCTGCCGCAGTGATGACCGGCAGCACCAACTGGACACCAACCGGCCTGTGCACCCAATCGAACAACACCATCCTGATCGAGGACCCAGCATTGGCCGCCGACTACTGGCAGTACTGGAAAGATCTGCGCGCCGACGAGCAGCCGCCGCGTGAGCCCCTCACGGTGACCATCGACGGCAAACCAGTCACCGGGGCGGCGGGCGACTCCGCCAAACAAGGCCCGACATTGCGGAGTGCCGATGCCACCGCGCAGCCCGAACGCAACCTCGACGGCGGTGGCACCGCGCAGCTGTGGCGCTCCCCCAACACTGCGAAAATTTCAGTGCCGTCGCACGATCCGACCCGGCCGCCAGACCTCGCAGAGGTGTACCGGCTGATGGATCAGGCCAACGACGCGGTCTTCTTCCTGACCTTCATGCCGGGAGTTTCCGGGAAGAACAACATCATCGGCGAGGCCGCCGACCTCGCCGCCAACACCAACAAACTGATACTTGGCGCGATCAGCGATCCCGCGGCTATGCCGCCTCCCACGGCGGGCCCGGGCCCGACCACCTATGTCGACGCCGAAGGCGTCACCCGCAAATTGCCGCCACCCGCGATCTGGTGGCCTGGCGGGGACAACAGCCGCGTGGTGATGATCCGTGCCGCCGCGATACGGGTGCCGTTCGGCAATTTCCGCCCCGAGCTGCTCAGTGCCGGGCACGCCATCATCCACGACAAGATCATCGTCATCGACCCCTGCGACGCCGACAACTGCGCCGTCATCACCGGCAGCCACAACCTCGGATACAAGGCGTCCTACTGTAACGACGACAACCTCGTGATCGTGCGGGGCAACCAGGCCCTGGCCATCGCTTACGCTGTGCACGTGCTCGACCTCTACGACCACTACGTATTCCGAGCCCGCATTGAGCAGAATCTGCGCGACAAACTGGCCGACGGCACGATCCAATCGCTGGCCGACAGTCAAACCAGCGGCGACCCAAGCGGGCTGCTCAAGCTGGACAGCAGTTGGCAAGACGCGCATTTCGCGCCGGACCGACCGCGCTCAGCGTTGGACTACTTCCTCGACCGCGCACCCCAGCCGGTGGCATGAAAGTCACCCGCCGCCAATGAAACTGAACCGGAACCGCCTGTGGATATGAGTCCAACCGCAGTGACCGAAGTCCTCGCACGCATGCGAGACATCGCCTCAGACCTGCCGGCGACCGACGGTGCCGGCGTGTTCAACGGCGTATATCTGAAGGTGACCGAAATGGTGCAGGACCGCCTGACCGCGGGCGGTTTTTTTCGTGACGATGCATTCATCAGCGACCTGGACGTCCGCTTCGCCGACTACTGGTTCAGCGCGTACGACGCCTCTAGCGAGAAACCGAAGGCCTGGGCTCCCCTATTCACTGCTCGCGCGAACACAAAGATACTGCCGATTCAATTCGCGCTAGCCGGTATGAACGCGCACATCGAAAACGACCTGCCGCTTGCCGTTGTCGCCACGTGCACGGCGCGAGGATGCGACCCCGACGACCCAGGCGTACGCGAAGACTACAACACAGTCAATAAATTGCTGGCCAGCGTCGAAGCCGAAATTCGGCGGTCATTCCTGACGGAAGTCGAAAACTCGATCGACAACCACTTTGAACCCGTCACGCACCTCATCTGCTCGTGGGACATCGAGAAGGCTCGTGACTTCGCGTGGCTGACCGCAGAGACGCTGTGGGAACTACGACGGGTCAACCACCTATCCGATGCATTCGTCGAAACACTCAGCAGCACAGTGGGAATGGGCTCTCAGCTGCTGTTAACCCCGGCAATCCGGTGCTCACCCCCATAGCGGCAACCTAATTCGTGGAGACGGACCGGCAACTAAGCCAACCCGTTATTTGAGAAACTCGCGCTGGTATTCACTCGAATCGCCGCGCCAAAAGCGCCTTGGAGCGTCGCGCTTCCGTCATGATCAGGCCCGATGCGTATTTTGGCGATGCTCCTGGTGCTGATGTTGCTGCTGGCGGCCTGCGGCCAACCCGCCGGTTCGGTACGCACCGCCAGCATGCGCGCACAGCTTGCCGACGTCCCTAGCGAGATCCCCGTCGCAGGTCCGGTGAACCCCGACCCGCGGGTGGGCCCGATCTTTCTGGGAGTCTTCAACCTGCACACCTGCACAGGCTCGGTGGTGCACTCGTCCACGGGCGACCTGATACTGACCGCTGCGCACTGCCTGGCCAAGGGTTTCACGACAACCTTCGTTCCCGGTTTCGCCAACGCAGCCGCACCTTCCAACGTCTGGACGGTTGACGCCGTCTATCTCGATCCACTTTGGGTCGCGTTCAAAGATCCGCGAGTCGATTACGCCTTTGCGCGAGTCAGCCGCCCCGGCGGCGGATCGATAGAGGCGCAGTTCGGGTCCGCACTGCTGCTGGGCAGTGCACCCGCACCGGGTAGTCAGGTCAGGCTCATCGGCTATGCGGCCGGCGTCGGGGGCACTCCGATCGGCTGCCAAACCAGCACGGGGATCACCCTCAGGGGCTACCCCTCGTTCCTGTGCGCGGGCCAAGTCGACGGAACCAGCGGCTCGCCGTGGATCATCGGGTCGACGGTCACCGGGGTCACCGGCGGCCTCAGGCGCGGCGGGTGTACGCAATGGGTGTCGTATTCAGCGCCGTTTAACGAACGCACCGCAGCGCTGCTGGCCCGTGCCGAAGCCGGGGGCCGGAGCGAGGCCGCGCCGCTCGCCTTCCTCGGTTGCTAGTTGCCGGTCTGCCAGGAAAAGGTGGTCAGCCGGTCAATCGACTAAATTGCGGGTCGACGACGGGCGCGTGCAGATTCCAGGTGGGAAATGCTCGGCGCAGCCGCTGCGGGCCACTGATGGTGACATCGCCGGTTCTAAGCACATCTCGCCAGGTTCGAGCCGCCCGGTGCCAGTCGACGAACGCTTGCGACCTCGCCTCAACGGTCAGATCAGGCCGCCCGCCCGGATCGGAGTGACACATTTCGGCGCTGCCGTGGTCAATCAGCATCCAGAACCGCCGGTTTCTGGGGCGCTCTTCAGGAAACTTGAAAGCAACCACGACCCGGCCATCGGGCAGCGCAGACCGGTTGACCTGCACTCGGCACAACATCCACAACGCAAACGCGGGATCGAATTGTTCTGCCGTCACATGCACCCACCGTTCGCCCCATGCCGCCAGTGCGCCGATAACCCCGGCGAGGTCGGCGCCGGCTTCGGTGAGACGGTAGTGGTACCCGCGGCCATCGGGCTTGAGCCGCGTTTCGATGACTCCGGCACGTTGCAGTTCGCCGAGCCTCTTGAGCAGCATTGACCGAGACATCGACGGCACGCCGTTAGCGATGGCCGAGAAGGTATCCGCGCCAAACATCAGATTGCGCACGATCAACGGATTCCATCTCTCGGCAACGATCTCCGACGCGATAGCGACAGGACAGTACTGGTGATAGGTGGCCATGTCATCGATTATGCAACACCACCGACATCGGTCGAGTTCTAAATCAGAACTTGACGACCCGACTCCCGCCAGACGGCCGGAGTCACCTCCATCCGAGCAAGCGTGGCTCCCAAGCAGAAGTGTGCGCAATAGCCGAATGCGAAGCACTTGTTGGGATCTCGCCCGGTGCCGAAGGAACGGATACAGTGCGTTCGCCAAACTCGGCGGACTCAAGCGCCTTAGCAGCCGCCGCAGCACGCAGCTCGATCAGCCAGGCAGTTAACACCCGTCGACGCTGCAGCCCATGGAATTGAGGGCAGTATGCGCTTTCTGCCGGATTGATGAAGAATCTCGCCTGAAAGAGCCATAGATGCAGGTCTGCCATGACAGGACCCAGGGCCGGAAAGGTCCAATCAGGTGCGTTGCCAGCTAGATAAGAGTCGGCAACGTCGTCGCAAACGGTGTGACCTTCCGCGATCGGCTCACTTGGATCACCGGTAAGTCTCTGACCGGCAAGGGCTTTCACGAAAATATCGTCGGCAGTGTCGGAACGTGCGACGCCCGTGGGCACAAGGATGATCGCCAGCAAGACCCAGCAAATGTATGCGGACAATTTCATGTTGGTTTTCAACCGTTCTCGTCGCGCTCGTTCGCGAAGCGGTCGCATTAGGTAGGCACCTTGATCAAAGTTTGTCGTCCCGTTCACAGTTTTCGGCCACCGCTCGTACCGGTAAATCCAGGTAATCCCGCAGCTCCGGCGGGACTTCCGGATCCGCCAGCACCGCCGAGTCCGGCAGCTCCAACGTTGCCGCTCTTGCCGGTCGAACCGCCGGTGCCACCGTCACCTCCGGCGCCGCCGGGAGCGCCAGCGAGGCCGGCGCCTCCGTTGCCGCCTGCACCGCCGCTGCCTGCGTTGCCCGCGACGAGTCCGCCGTCGCCGCCACCGCCGCCGTCGCCTCCGAGGGCGCCGGCTACCGGGCCGGCGGCGCCGTTCCCGCCAACTCCGCCGACCCCACCGTTGCCGAAGAAAATGCCCCCGTCGCCGCCACCGCCACCGTCACCGCCAAAAACTTCCCCGATGCCCTCGAGTTGTGCGGGGTTGTCATTGACCCCACTGATTCCGCCGGCGCCGCCGGCGCCGCCGGCGCCGCCGTTGCCGACCAGGAGGGACTGGCCGCCGCCACCGCCGGGGCCGCCAGAGGCGCCGATCCCGTCGGCCTCGATCAACGGTTGGCTCGGTTCCGGTGACAGTCGGCTGTAGCATGTACGGGCAAATTCCAGATCGGCATCATTCATGAATACCTCGCGCCAGATCGGGAAGGGAAGCATGATTGTTGCGTCCTGTGATTCAGCCGCGAGTCCGTCAAACAGATTGCGATAGTCCGGCGGAACATTGTCATAGAGGCTTTCGCCGTCATCCGGTATGAAGGCAGCATAAAACACGAGGCGCCTGATGCGATCCGAAACCGTCTCTGCCGCTTTACTAATGATGGTTCCCCCAAAGCCGTGACCGACCAGGACGACGTCGGTCAAATCGTTATCGACGATGAAATCGACGATCGAACGGGTCGATTCGGCATGGCTGACTTGCTTGTCGACGCCCTTGCCGTGACCGGCGGCGTTCGGCGCAAAAGCATTGTGGCCAAGGAACTCTAGGCGTTTGATGACCTGATTCCAGCAAGATCCGTCGTGCCAGGCCCCGTGGACCAAAACGAACGTTGTCATGCCGAGATAGACACCGCACCTTGGCATGTTTATTCGTCGGCCGGCGCTAACTCCGGTAGCTCGCGCTGGATCATGGGGTCGACGGTCACCGGGGTGACCGGCCGCCCGTGCCGAAGCCGCTGGCCAGAGCGAGGTCGTGCCGGATAGGCATTGCGCGATTCCGCAGATTGTTCCCGCGCAATAGGCTGGGCGAGTGGACTTCGAACTTCAGCGCAACGACTTACATACAAGCCGGTTCCTGCACACCGACCCGCCGTCGCCGGACGACGGCGAGGCCCTGCTTCGCGTCGAGTCCTTCGGGCTGACATCGAACAACATCACCTACGCGGTCTTCGGCGAGGCGATGAACTACTGGAACTTCTTCCCGGCCTCTGACCCGGAATGGGGGAAACTGAATGTCTGGGGCTACGCCCGCGTGGAGGATTCGCGGCACCCCGACGTGGCTCCGGGCATGCGTGTGTACGGCTATTTGCCGTGCGCCAGCCATCTGCTGGTGGTCCCCGACCGTGTCAACGAGAAAGGGTTCGTCGACGCGGCCCCGCACCGCGCCACGCTGCCATCGGCCTACCAGGGCTACCGTGACGTCGAGACCGACCCCGTCTACTCGGCCGACTCAGAGGCGGAACACATTTTGTTCTTTCCGCTGTTCTTCACGTCGTTTCTCATCGATGACTTCCTCGCCGACGAGGGCTTCTTCGGCACGGACACGATCGTGATCTCTAGCGCCTCGTCTAAGACAGCGATCATCGCGGCCTACCTGCTGGCCAAGCGTGCGGGCATCGAGACTGTGGGCCTGACATCCGCGAGCAACCGCGAGTTCGTCGAGGGACTGAATGTCTACGACTCGGTGTGCGCCTACGACCAGGTCTCGCAGCTTCCAGGCGAGCGCGCCGTCTATGTCGACATCGCGGGCGACGGTGCGGTCCGCAGCGATATCCACGCCCACTACGGCGACCGCCTCGCTCACAGCGCCGCGGTTGGTATGACCCACTGGACCAAGATGGCGCAGGGAACAGGCGATCTCGACGGACCGCGCCCCGTCTTCTTCTTCGCCCCGGACCGGATCAAGAAGCGTGGCGCGGATTGGGGCCCGGCGAAACTCGACCAGAACGTCGCCGACGCATGGACGCCGTTCGCGAAATGGGCGTCGAATTGGCTTCGCGTTGAACGAATCTCAAGCGAAGACGACATCCAGCGGGTGTATCTGGAGCTCCTCGACGGAAAAGTCGACCCAGCGGCGGGCACTGTCGTGGATCTGTGAGGCTTCCCCGGCATCGAGGCAATCGCGACACATTTGATCAAGGCGCTCCGTCCCGTGAATACGGAAGGCATACTTCTTTCGACGACGACCGACGTGGGAGAGGCGTTGCATGGCAACCAAGGGCAAGGACAGTCATCAGCTTTCGGAGCACCCGATTCTAGCCAAGCTGCTCACCGAAGGCGGGCCGGACGTCAAGGCGTATCGCGGTTATGTGGGCGCCTCCGGGCGAGAGGGATACCTCACCATCTATCCGAGCCTGGCAGACCTGACAAGAAGTTTTGAGATCCGGGAATCCGACATCCTGCACGTCGAGGACATTCCCGAGGCATTCGCGCCGTTCGGTGCCATCATGCTCTGGGTACGCGCGGATGCTGACGTGGCGGCTCGGGCCGTGGCGACGTCCACCGGAATGGCGACGGCCAACGCAGCCGAGAGGATCGAGAGTCGGCACGGCCGGCTCCGCATGCTGCGCCAGGCGCCGATCGAGGCTTCCGCTGATCCGTGCACATCCAACTGCGAATGCGTCTCCGGCTGCGATCCTTGTATAAGCAGCTGCCGATGGACCTGTCACACCCGCAAGGTCTAGACGGTGAGCTGACGACGATGGCCACGCCGCAGGAAATTGTCGATGCGCGCCCCGCCGTTTTCGACGCGCTCGACTTCGAGGCTCCCTACCTGGTCGAGAAGTTGGTGAAGGATCGCGTCGTCGACTCGGCCGAGCAGGGCAGTGCGCTGTTCACCGAGGTCAAGCGGTATCTGGTGCTGAACCAGGTCGACCGGACCAAGGCCTGGAAAATGTACTCGCTGCGCGTGGACGAGGTGTGGCACCAGTTCGTACTTTTCACTGTCGAATATTCCGCGTTCTGCGACAAGTACTTTGGCCATTACGCCCACCACGCGCCGAGCAATGCTCCCGACCCGGGATTCGAACATCGAGCACCGGAAGCCACCTTCGCCGAATTCGGGGATCGATACCGGGAGATTTTCGGCGTCGAACTGCCGGACGTTTGGGACGACTCGACCTCCGTCACGCCGCATCGGCGGATCTTCAACGACCGCGCCGGACAACTCGAGTTGGGCTCGACCGACGACATGGTCGATCTAATCGGCCGCAACGGTCGAGTTCTGTTCAGCGTCAGCGAGATCGCCCGGGACGCGTTGCGATTCGTTGTCGATACGGGCGCTTTCTATGTCCGGGAGCTGCCGGGCGACCTCACCGACGACGAAAAGGTCTCGCTGATAGCGACATTGGTCGACATGAAGCTGCTTCGTGTCGGCTGACCGTGACGTTTCGCGGCGTCCGTCCTACGCACTTCACTGTCGCGATCACACGCCGAACGCGCTCGTCGTCGAGGCCGTCTCGTTACTCGGCGGGTCCGCCGGCGGTAGGGCTCTCGACATCGGGGCCGGATCGCTGAGCTCCTCTCGCCACCTGCTGTCGGCCGGATTCATCGTCGACGCCGTCGATCCCGATCCGCACGCGGCTGAACTCGCCGCCGCACTGGGTAACCCTCGACTGCTCCTGCAGTGCGCCGATATCCGGGACGTCGAATTAGCCGAGCGCAGCTACAACATCATTGTCGCGATGCACGTCCTGCATTTGATTCCGCGCGCAGACCTCCACGCGCTCATGCCGAAAATCGCCGGCTGGCTCATTGACGGCGCCATCTTCTGCGCCACGTTCCTGGGCACCCGCGACTCCTTGGCTCCGACGCCCTGGCGAGCCACGGTACTGCGTCCGGACGAGGTGCTCGAACTGGCGTCAGGTCTCGAGGTGATCCGCCTGGACGAGCTCGAGTACGAGGGCACCAACGTGCTCGGGGAGCCAAAGCACTGGCACACGCTGCGCTGCCTCTTTCGGAATTCGGGCCAAGGCGAGTAAAACCTGAGGTAACCCCTCAAGCGGGGAGAAAACATGCAGATCACTCGAGCGATTGCCGCGGCCGCGACCTTACCCGCCGTAGCTGCCGGAGCAGCAGTTGCACCCGCGTCGGCGGAAGGAAACGACCTTGCGACGGATCCGCAGCCCGGAACCGATGACGCGTCATGTCAGGCGCTCACGCTTGCGTCCTTTGGCGAGGGACCTTTGGAGGGTCAGATTTCCATGCTCTGATGGACCGCAACCGCACACAAGAGCCTTGCCAAGCGGCTTGGTATTTTTCAGTTTTCGATTCGGCGTGGGGTGATGCGCCTATTGCGTTACGAACTTGCGAAATCCGTTGACGTTGCGGCAAATCCTCCGAGGTTCTCGTCAAGCATTCGCTTGCCCTCAGTCCGACACCAAATAATCGAATACTGTTTGAGCCAAAGGGATTACATGACAGGCCGTCGTCGGCCGGCCAGTTCGGCTTGCCGAGGTTGCCCATCGCCTCGCCGGCGGCGCAGGTTTGCGACCGCAACCCGGTAGACAAACGCGGGATGGACTAGGCGAATCGGGCGGTCGATGAGGCCGTTGACCTTGAAGAAGCGAGCGGCGACAACGGGGTCGGACTCACAGGCGGTCAGCGCCCAGTCCACAAGCCGGGTGGTAACGCGCATCGACCTCGACCGTCGCCCTGCCACCCCCGGGAAGGCCAGGTCAAGGCTCGCTACCATCTGCCAGGCCACGCCAATCGGTTTCGCCGAGGCGAGAAAGTATCGCCGGGGCAGGTCGGTGCCGCCGCAACGCAGACAGTCCCGCAGCGCGGCAGCGTCCAGAGCGGCCACCGTCATTCCTTGCCCGTAGACGGGGTTGAAGGTGCAGATCGCGTCGCCGCAGACCAGCAGACCGTCCGGGAGTCGGGGCATCTTGTCGTAGCGTCGCCACTGGCTGGACGGCATACGGTGATGTGCCACCTCGCCGATTGGTTCGGCGGCCCGCATTGCCGCAATCAGGTGGTCGGGGCAGTACTCCTGGGCGAATGACAGCATGCCGGCCAGGTCGCGAGGCGGCTCGTGCCCGACCATCCCGAACACCGTGAACATCCACGTATCGTTCTCGTTGCCGGTCAGAAACATCCCGGTTGGCCGGCCCGGCGCGGGGCTGATGTCGACCAGCATCTCCTTCAGCGTGCCCCGGGGGATCCGCAGCAGTTGGCTTACGTAGGTCGTATGCATGACGATGTGGTCCTCGACCGGTCGGCCGTACCCGAGGCTCTCCAGAAAAGCAGGCGTGTGGGCACCTCGGCCCATCGCGTCCATGACTACATCGGCAGTCAACTCTCGTTCGGCACCGCTGTCGCGGCTGACCACCCGCGCTCCGGTGACGCGATTCCGATCCGCCGTCGACTTCAACTCGGCTACTTCATGGCCGCCCAGAATCGTCACGTTCCTAATCGCGTGTAGGCGCCGCAGGACATGGCATTCCAGAAACGGCCTGCTCGGCATGTACACCGCCAGCGCCTTAGGCTCAAGTCCTATCTTGCCCGACCTGAGCATTTCGTGGCCGCCGAACGACAAGTGAAGCTCGGAGAGCTCCCCGTCGTCCCAAACGGGAGCACCATCGGCCACCAGCTCATTGAGGAACCCGGGGAAGAGCTCATCCAAGATCTGCGCACCCCGGGCCAGCAGGACATGGACATGCCGACCCTGCGGTACCCCTTGTCGGATAGCGGGACCGCTCGGCAACACATCCCGCTCGACCACAGTGACGGTCCCAAAGAAATCAGCCAGGACCCTCGCGGCAAGCAGCCCACCCATGCTCGCCCCAAGGACGACCGCGTGGTCACCCAGTTCTGGCATGGCGAAAACTCCTGAGTCGAAGTCGGACATTCGTCATCGTTGGTCGAACCACCCCCAAGAACGTACCAACCGACCTCCGGCGATTACACAGAATTGGCTGATCGAGGCTCTTTTTGCCTTCCCGTCGTGGTGATGTCGGGTGGCCGGGCACCCGACAATGATCAAGGGTTGTGAGAGTCGTTGTGGTTCACTGATTTTCAGAACTTACTAGGGCGCAGCGTCATAGCCGGGGCGCAACGACAGTCGCGTCCGCGTTGGCCACGAGTGCTTCGAAGCCGGCGTCTGCTGCCTTGGCGCGGTGGCGTTCCATGAAGTTCCGAAAGCTGTTTTCGTCGCCGTGCGCCCGCGCGAGCAGCGCCCGCGAACGAAGCAGGGGGAGTTCGTGGAGCACGAAGCCCGGATCGGTGGGTACGGCGGCCAATCGGTCGATCGCCGCCTGCGCTTGGCGCTGGTCGTCAGCGGACCCGCGGCGGACCAGCAGTTCCACCAGAATGTTGGTGGCCCTTCCGCGCCAGATCATGTCGCCGCTTTCGTACGCACCGTCCACGACTGCCCGCACCATTTCAATGGCACCATCGAGATCACCGTTGCGGGCCTTCTCCATCGCAAACTCGGGGTCGACGATTGTCAGCGCGCTCAGGGAGAACCGCTCCGTCACGGCGGCGTTGCGGGCCTCGGTGAACAGGTCGAGGCCCGCCTCGCGTTGCGGGCCGTCGCGCGTAACCAGGGCGAGGCCTCGGCTGAGTCGGCCCATTCCGAGAACGAAGTCTTCGCCGGAACGCTCGGCGATGCGCAGCGCCTCGGCCGTCTCCCGCATGGCGGTCGCATCGGGCGGCAGCGCCCCGAATGGAATGGAGGCAACGTACTTCCACAAGAGGGCAAAAACATAACTCGTCGCGTCGAGAGGAGCGGCCATCGCGATTGAAGTTGCGGCGTCGTCTTGCCAACCCCGGATTCCCAGGCACATCTTGACGTGGCCCCGCATCGCGATCGCCGTACTCAGCGGTGAGCCGAAGATCAAGTTGCCCTTGGTGGGGTCGCCGTCGGCCAAGTCGATCAGTCGATCCGCCAATCGCAGCGCCTCTATCATCTCGCCCGCCTGGCATTTGGCGTAGATCGCCGCGAACAGCAGAGCCACGGTCAGCGTCGGATCTCCGATCGATTCGAGCAATTCGCTTTGCTCCGAAGCCACTTGGGCCGCCTGGCGGAAGCTGTTATGAAAAGTCAACGCCATGATGAACCCGGCCATGCCGATCGCCAGCGACACTTTGTCGTCAGCCGCTGTGCACAGATCTCGCAGTTCGTCGAAACCGGTGTCGGCGATGCTGCCACCGACCTGCCACAGGGTGCCGCATAGCAGGTTGCGGGGCGCGATCCGCATCGACGTCCGATCCGGGGCGTCGGCCGGTAGCCGGTCGGCGACCTGACGAGCCCGCTGCCAGCTCGTGCGGGCAGCGCGAATGTCGCGCATGGCCGACCAAGTGCCGGCGCGCATATGCCAGCCGAACGCCGCACGCAGATCCCCGGCAGCCTCTAGGTTTTCGGCGATCAGGGCGGCGTTCTCGTCAACCGAGTCCGGCTCCTGCTGTTCGATCGCAAGGGCCAAACGGCGGTGCAGCTCGGCGCGCCCAGACTTCAACTGCGACTCGTAGGCCACGGCGCGGATCAACGGGTGCCGAAACGCATACTCGGCGCGCGGCATGAACATCACCTGATCGATCAGCTCTACCTGCAGCAACTCGTCGATAGCCTCCGATCCCTCGGTGTCACCCAGTAGGGCGGCCAGCAACTCGGGCCTGAACCGCTCACCGACGACCGAGGCGGCATACAGCAACTGTTTGGCCGGCCTACCGAGGCGGTCGACGCGGGCGGCGATGGTGGCCTGCAGAGTGCCCGGCACGCTGATGTCGGCGGCGTCATCACGGCAGAGGTAGGCGCCGCGATCGCCGTCCAGCACGCCGCGTTCAGCCAGATCACGCACCATCTCCTCGGCGAAGAACGGGTTCCCGGCGGCCCGGTCGGCGATCCGGGCGGCCAGAGCACCCACCGACGGGTCAGTACCGAGCAGCTCGGCGGTCAACGCGGTGGTCTGCGCTGAGTTCAGCGGCGCCAGCGAGATCGTCTGAGCGCCCGGTGTCCGCGACAGCGCGCCCGCGTATTCGGGGCGGTAGGTGATCAGCACCAGTGCGCGGCTTTGCGGCACCACCATGACGAACTCAGCGAGCATGGCCTCACTGACTTCGTCGATCCAGTGCACGTCCTCGATCACATACTGCGCCGGCGTAGTGCGGCCCAGGGCGGCGGCGTTCAACAAGGCCGCCAACCGGCGCCGCCGGGCATCGGGGGTGATGGCGGGCAGTGCGACGTCGGGATCACCGATCCCCAGCAGATCATCCAGCAGCAGCAGATCCTCGGGGTTGGCGTCGGGGATGCCGGCCCGCACCCGAGCCCGACCCGCGTGCTCGTCGAGGTCGCTGACCCCGAACACCGTCCGCAACAGTCGCGCCACCACAAGGAACGGGACCTCGCGGGTATGGGATTCGCAGGAGACGGTGAACACGTCGACCCCGCGGCCGATGGCAAGCGTCACGGCCTCACGCACGATACGGCTCTTGCCGATACCGGGAGGGCCGACCACCCCGGCCACACACCCGGCGCCGCGGATCGCCTGATCGAGGATGCCGGCCAGGGTGTTCAATTCCCAGGTCCGCCCGACCAGGGTCGGCTCGCGCCGGCGGATCTGCCCGCGCTCAGCAGCCGCCCGCAGCAGCCGACGCGCGCGCAACGGCTCCTCGGCGCCCCTAACGTGCACCCACTCAGGTTCCCCCAGCACGGTGGCGTGCTCGACCAGCCGTGCGGTGGACTCGCCGAGCATCACCCCGCCGGGCGGGGCGGCCGACTCCATCCGTTGTGCCAACACGACCTGCTCGCCGACCGCGGTGTAACCCGTTGGGCCAGATCCGATTTCCCCGGCAATCACCCGGCCCGAGTTCAGCCCGACCCGCAGCCGCAGCACGACGCCATCACGGCGCTGCACCTCATCGGCTAGCGGCGCGATCTGCTCTTGGATGTCCAGGGCCGCCAAACAGGCCCGAAAAGCGTGATCCTCCAAAGCGACGGGTGCCCCGAACAGCGCCATGATCCCATCACCGGTGAACTTATCGACCGTGCCGCCATAGCGCCGAGTAATCCTTGCCGCGCGGCCGAAGACGTCGGCCATCATCTCGCGCAATCGCTCCGCGCCCACCGCCGAGGCGATCCCCATGGAACTCACCACGTCGGCGACCAACACAGTCACCTGCTTGAATTCCGCCTGCTCTCCTGGGGCGGGCGCCCCACAGCTGTGGCAGAACCGGGCGCCGTGGCGGAGTTCAGAGCCGCACGCTCGGCATACCGTGCCTGCCGGCCCCATCCGACCCTCCCGTGCTGATCAATGGTGCAGACTATCCGATGCACCAACCCTAGATCTCCCCAGCCGCGAAAGAGCGGTTATCGACCGACCGCAGCCGCCGAGGAAGCCATCGCTTCTGCTCGGTCGCCCGGTCCCCTCTCTGGCAGGGTCAGTTGAGACAGCAGAGTTCGAGAACATCTGACCAGGTATTGAGGGCGAGTAAGGATTGCAACGACTGTGACTGCGACTT
>Ga0209040_10002629_pt1 | contig 13973 bp, 11 predicted proteins | sample BogFormECP12_OM3_FD_188240 | JGI IMG/M metagenome (GOLD analysis project Ga0209040, IMG submission 188240) | Bog forest soil microbial communities from Calvert Island, British Columbia, Canada - ECP12_OM3 (SPAdes) (version 2) | ecosystem: Environmental > Aquatic > Freshwater > Wetlands > Bog ...
ACCAGCGTGAATGACGAGAATTGCCTGGCAATAGACGGGCCCGCGCAAGAGAAGGTCTACACCAACACCGGGTGGACAGCGATCCGTGGACAGCGGATAGACGACAGCGTCGACGACTCGAACAAGCGCAACCACCTCGCCATCCAGGCCGTCGTCGCATTCCCGTCCGCGCGCGATGCCTCCGCGTTTTACGACTCCTCGACACAAGGCTGGCTCGCCTGCTCCAATCGCCGATTCTCGGATATCAATTCCGGTAAGCCAGACACCGTCTGGACGGTGGCCGCGAGCACCAACGAAAACGGCATGCTCACCACTTCGAAGGTCCAGGAAGGTGGCAACGGATGGACCTGCCAGCGCGCTCTGACCGTGCGCAACAACGTCGCCATCGATATCGTGACCTGTGGATATAGTCAAACGGGTTCGGTGGCGGTCGACGTCGCTCAACAGATCGCGACCAAGGTGACTAAGCAGTAGGCAATGCAACGGGCAATTCGATGGCGGACCATCTTGTTCGCCGCCCCGGTCATCTGCGCCTCGGTGGTAGGGGTCGGAGGGCTGGCCGGGTGCGTCTCCACGACCTCCGGGGTTCCCCGCGCCGGCGACGACCACGGTCCACTGAGCTGGGGGCCCGATCTCACCGGGGCTCAACTGGCGGATCTGCCGCTCGACGTGGCACAGGTCAACCAGATCATGGGCACCAGCGCGATGACGATGTTCAGAACCTACGACCAGATGCCCGGCGATGACGGTTCCTATTCGGACCCCGCGTGCGCGGGAGCGGTGTTCAACACGGTCGAGGTTGCCTACAAAGGCAGCGTCTACGTGGCGACCAGGGGTTCAGAACTGAGCGACGCCGGCGGAAAACACTACGTCGACCAAGGCATCGTTGCGTTCGGCAGCGGCGCCGACGCCCGCAAGTTTCTTGCCACGTCACAAGATTCCTGGCACCGCTGCGTTTCCAAACACGTCACCTACAACGCCACGCACGACAACCCCAACACCTGGACGATCCGCGCACCGGTCACCACGGGCGGGATCACCGCCGCGGTCGTCGACGAGGAAGGAGCCGACGGCTACGCCTGCGCGCACGGGATCACCGCCAAATCCAACGTCGTGATCGACGTCTCGGCCTGCAGCGACCGCGCAGCGGATCAGGGTGTCTCGGTGGCAAGCGCCATCATCAACGCCATTGCCCGCAAGTTCCCGACATGACAACCTCCTCGACCGACTCGTGGAAAGGATCCCGCAATAAGCTAGGCGAATGGCCTGTATCGATCTCAACGCCGACTTGGGCGAGGGCTTCGGCGTTTGGCGGCTCGGTGACGACGACGCCATGCTCGGGATCGTCAGCAGCGCCAACGTGGCCTGCGGTTTCCACGCGGGTGATCCCGCCGGCCTGTTGCGGGTATGCCGGTCGGCCGCCGAGCGTGGTGTGCGCATCGGAGCGCAGGTGAGCTATCGCGACCTGGCCGGGTTCGGCAGGCGCTTCATAGACGTCGCAGCCGAGGATCTTGTTGCCGACGTCGTGTATCAGATCGGCGCGTTGCAGGCCATCGCGCACGCCTCCGGCTCGGCGGTGTCTTACGTCAAACCCCATGGCGCGCTGTACAACACAATCGTGACCAACCGCGAACAGGGCGCCGCCGTGGCGCACGCGGTGCACCTGGTGGACGCCACGCTGCCGGTACTGGGCATGGCGGGTTCGGCGTTTTTCGACGAAGCGGCCCGCCTTGGGTTACGCACCGTAGCGGAGGCATTCGCTGATCGTGCATACCGGCCGGACGGGCAACTGGTTTCCCGTCGCGAACCGGTCGCGGTGTTGCACGATCCCGATGCCATCGCGGAGCGCGTGGGGCGGATGGTCAGCTCGGGCGAGGTCGCCGCCGTCGATGGCACGCAGGTTTCCATCACGGTGGAATCGGTTTGCGTACACGGTGATTCACCGGGCGCGGTCCAGATCGCGGCAGCGGTACGCGATCAGCTGAAGGCCGACGGCGTCGAGATCAGGGCGTTCGTCTGATGCGGCTGAACCGACTAAGACTTAGTCGCCCCGATCTCGCCCGGTATTCGGACCGGTTCAACGTGCCGGCCGCCGAACCTGATGCACCGTTGTCGGTGACGTGGATGGGCGTGGCGACGTTGCTGCTCGACGACGGGTCGTCGGCGTTGCTGACCGACGGCTACTTCTCCCGCCCCAGCCTGGCGCAGGTGGCGACGGGCAAACTCGCGCCCTCGCCGGCGCGCGTCGACGGCTGCCTGGCCCGGGCCAAGGTGACCCGGCTCGCGGCCGTCATCCCGGTGCACACCCACATCGACCACGCGATGGACTCGGCCTTGGTGGCAGACCGCACCGGCGCGCAGTTGGTGGGGGGCGAATCGGCGGCCAATGTGGGGCGCGGCTATGGGCTGCCCGAGGATCGTCTGGTCGTCGCGGTGTCTGGCGAACCAATTGCGTTGGGCGCCTACGACGTCACGCTGCTGGAGTCGCATCACTGCCCGCCCGACCGGTTCCCGGGCGTGATCACCGAACCAGTAGTGCCACCGGTGAAGGTGTCGGCCTACCGGTGCGGTGAGGCGTGGTCGACGCTGATCCACCACCGGCCGTCGGGCCGGCGGCTGCTGATTCAGGGCAGTGCCGGTTTTGTGCGGGGCGCGCTGGACGGCCACCGCGCCGATGCCGTCTACCTCGGCGTCGGCCAGCTCGGTGTGCAGTCGCGCGAATACCTGGTCGACTACTGGACCGAGGTGGTGCGCGCGGTCGGCGCGCGCCGCGTGGTTCTCATCCACTGGGACGACTTCTTCCGTCCACTGTCAAAACCGTTGCGCGCCTTTCCCTATGTGGCCGACGATTTGGACGTCTCCATCCGCATCCTCGACGAGCTGGCCGCGCAGGACGGCGTCGCGCTACATATGCCGACGGTGTTTCAGCGCGAGGATCCCTGGATCTGAACCCTGCATCCAAATATGCCGCTGACCGTTGCGCTGTTGCTGCTTGCCGTGGTGCTCGGGTTCGCCGTCGCTCGCCCACGAGGCTGGCCGGAGGCGCTGGCGGCGGTGCCGGCGGCGGTCATCCTGATCGCGATCGGCGCGATCTCGGTCCATCAAGCGGCCGCTCAGGTTGCCGGGCTGGCGCCCGTCGTCGCGTTCCTGGGTGCGGTCCTGGTGCTGGCCAAGCTGTGCGACGACGAGGGCCTGTTCGAGTACGCCGGCGCCGCGATGGCACGGACCAGCCCCGGGTCGCACGGCCTGCTGCGACAGGTGTTCGCCATCGCCGCCACCATTACCGCCGCGCTCAGCCTGGACGCCACGGTGGTGTTGCTGACCCCGGTGGTGCTCGTGAGCGTCCGGCGCCTGCGAACCCCGATGCGGCCATACGCCTATGCCACGGCCCACCTGGCCAACGCCGCTTCGCTGCTGCTTCCGGTGTCGAACCTGACCAACCTGCTGGCCTTCCACGTCGCCAATGTCTCGTTCGCGAGGTTCACGCTGATGATGGCGCTGCCCTGGCTGGCCGCGGTGGCCGCGGTGTATCTGGTCTTCCGGTTGTTTTTCGCCAAGGATCTGCGCCGCCCGCCGGACCCCGAGCACGTTGGGCCGCCGCCGCGGCCACCGGTCTTCGTGTTGGTGGTTGTGGCGCTGACACTTGCCGGGTTCGCGGTCTCGGAATCGGTGGGGGTGGCCCCGGCCTGGGTGGCGCTGGCCGGAGCCTCGGTGCTGGCGGTGCGCAGCCTCAGCCGTCGGCACACCACGGTGGTGCAGATCGCGCGCTCGGTGAATGTGTCGTTCCTGGTGTTCGTGCTGGCGCTGGGCGTTGTGGTGCAGGCGGTCACGCTCAACGGCATGGGCAAGGCGATGTCTGCGGTGCTGCCCTCCGGCTCCGGGCTGCCCGCGCTGCTCGCCATCGCCGCGATCGCCGCCGCGCTGGCCAATGTTGTCAACAATCTGCCCGCAACGCTGGTGTTAGTCCCGCTGGTCGCGCCCAGCGGGCCGGTGGCCATCCTGGCGGTGCTGATCGGGGTCAACATCGGCCCCAACCTGACCTACGTCGGTTCACTGTCCAACCTGCTCTGGCGAGGCGTGCTGCGCCAGCAGAACGTGCAGGCCAGCGTCGGCGAATACACCCGCCTCGGGCTGTGCACCGTGCCCACCGCGCTGGTCGCGGCGGTCCTGGCGCTGTGGGCCGGCGTGCGGCTGCTGGGTGTCTAGATCCTGACTAGGTCATGGCCATTGAGCGCCGAACGGGACGGACTCCGCAACGCCGCTTCTGATGTCCTGACACCCAGCACACGCGCGCGGATGGGTGCCGCGGCGACCACTGTGAAGGGCGTTTCCAGCGGGAAGTCCAAGCCGAGCGATTCGATCTCGACCGAGCGGATGATCGTGGCCAACGCGAGTGTGGCCTCCAGCATCGCGAAGTGATCGCCGATGCATGAGCGTGGTCCGCCGCCGAACGGCAGGTACTGCCAACGGCTGCGCCCCTTCGATCGTTCCGGCAGAAACCGGTCCGGATCGAAACTCAGCGGGTTCTCCCACAGCGTGGGGTCACGGTGCAGCGCATAGAAGTTCACCAGGGCGATGGTTTTGGCGTCAACCCGGTAGCCGTCTACCGCGATGTCGCGGGTAGGCGCGCGCACCGTCCCGGCCGCGGGCGGGCACAGCCGCAACGCCTCGTGCAACACCCGCACGGTGAGGGCGAGTTCGGCAACGTCGTCCGGGGTCACCGCCCGCTCGCCCAGCGCGGCGACCTCCGCGCGCACCCGCTCTTGGAGGTCGCGGTCGTGCCCCAATGACCACAGCGCATAGGTCAACGTGGTGGAGGTGGTGTCGTGACCCGCGAGCATGAACAGCACCAGCTCGTGGCAGATCTCGTCGTCGGTCAGCGGCCGACCGGTCTTTTCATCGATCGCCTGGCTCAGGGCGCGCACCAGGGGGGCTTCCCGGTCCGGGTCCGTATGAACCGCATGCAGCATTTCGGCGGCCAGCCCGTGCAGCATGTCGTTGGCCCGGCGAGCGGCGCGCTGCCCTTTGGTGGGCAGCCACCGCGGCAAGTTAACCGGCCGCGCCGACCGGTCGGCAACCCATGCCAACGAAGTACGTAGGGCCCAGCCGATCTCGTCGGCCCGCTCGTCGAGGTCCAGCCCGAGCACCGAGCGCCCAAGCGCCCGCAGTGTCAGCCTGCGGCACTCGGTGTCCAGGTCTACGAAGGTGCCGTCACGCCAACCGTCGACGACCCCTTGGGCAGCCGCGGCCATGTGTCCCGCGTAGCGCGTGACATGGCGCTTGGTGAACAACGGCTGCAGCGCCCGCCGCCGCGGTAGCCACCGCTCGTGCGGAAGATTAAGCAGGTTGCCGCCCATGAAGACGCGCATCTCGACCATCGATCGGGTCCGGCCGCGGTCGGCGACCTCATCGGTGCGGCCCAACAGATCACGGGCGCCCTGCGGGGTGGCAATCAGCACCACGTTCGGTAACAGCCACTTGGGTCCGAGCACGAGCCGGTTGATCGGGCCCCCGGCGTCCAGCAGCGTCTGAATACCATCGACGTACGACCGCACCGCCTTGAGTTGCCGCCTAAGCGGGAGCGGATTCTTCGGGGCCAGCGTCAGCGCGCGGACTTCGGTTTGCTCCAGAATCTCGACCATGCCAACTCCCTTGTCCCAGGTGTTGCAGGCACGGTATGGCCGACCTCCGTTCGTGCGCACGCGTAGTCGGCTACTCGATTTAGCCGAGCGAATCGCTCGCAGAGGTGGTGCGCGTCAGCTTGGCGCGCCGCAGGGTCCGGATCGGATGATCGACGCCAGTTCCTCGCGCGACTGTGCCCCCACCCGCTGGCAGGCCCGGTAGACGTGTCCCTCCACGGTGCGCACCGACATCACCAGCTTCTCGGCGATCTCGCGGTTGGACAGACCGGCCACGACGAGTTCGACGACGTCGCGCTGGCGACCCGACAACTTCAGACCCGTCGGAGTCCGCAGCGCCGGCGTGCACAAACCACCACATTCGTCGGCCAATTCCCTGGCCAGCGCCGCGGCATACAGCCCACGCCGATGCTGCTGGCTCTCGTCGAACGCAACGGAGGCCTGCGCCGCCGCGTCGGCGGCCGCGGCCCGATCACCGATGCCCCGGTACTTCGCCGAGGCCGCCAGCAGGCCGTCACCGTCCCCGGCCAACAGGGCCTCCGCATGCGACGCGACGGCATCGGTCAGCGGCAGCGCCAACGCCTCGGCCAGCTCTCGTGCCCGCGCCGCCTGGGAGGCATCCCCCCATTGAGCCGCGGCCTGGATGCAGGCCAGCTCGTGCGTGGGCTGGCCGCGGTCGCGGGCCAGTCGTCCCGCCTGCTGCACGGTCGCCACAGCCTCGCCCAAGCGCCCGTTTGCGGCCATCGCCCACCCGGTGGCCAGCGACAACGCGGTATGCATGAACAGAAAGTCGGGCGGCACACATGACCGCGCCGCGGCGATCGCGTCGTTCGCATCGGCGGGCTGTCCGAGCTTCGCGTGTGCCTCGGCCAACGTGAAGTAGCTCGCCGGCCGCAAACCCGTTCTGATGGCGTGTATTTCCGCCCCGGCGACCGCTTCGTGCACCAGCCGGGCCGCCTCGGCGACCCCGCCGCGAACCAGCTCGGCGTTGCCCAACAGTAAGGCCAGGTTCGCATAAGCCAGACCCGGAATGTCGCGCGCTGAGTCCGCCAGTTGCTTTGCCGTGCTGACGAATTCGTCGATCCGCCCGGTCAGCCGGCACGCGCGACCGTACACGGCGCCGAACCAAAACCGCGTATGCGACGCCTGAAACGATGTCGTCGCGCGCCGCAGCGCCTGCTCGGCGACGACGGCGAGCTCATCAACCTGACCGAGCGCCCCCATGGCCATGATCAACGCATGCGAGGCCGCCATCGCGTGCAACCCCGGCAGAGCAGGGAAATCCAGCGCGGCGCGGGCCTTTTCGGCCGCGTGTTCGCAGCGCGCCGACACCGCGTCCAGGCAGGCCTGCACCGCCAACCGCTCCGCCACCTGCGCCGGGGTCTCCGGACCGGCGGCGAGGCCTTCCAGGATCACCGCCGCGTCTTGGGGCTTGCTGAGATGCCAAATCAGGTTGTACGCCCGCACGGTCGCCCAGTGATGGCCGTCGGGCAGATCGCCGTCGGCCATGTCGCGCAGCGCCGCCTCGGCCGGCTCGCCGCGCCCAAGCAGCACCAGGTTCATCGCCCGCACCCCGGCCGCCCCGGGTGCCCCGGCTCGGGCGGCGGCGGTGGCGAACCGGTCGGCGAGATCCAGATCCAGCAGCGTCATGGCATGCCGTGCCGATTCCAGATACAGCTCGGGGTCGGGGTCAAGATCCGACTCGAGGGTCAGCAGCGCCCGGCGCACGGTGGCCTGCATGTCGGCGTCATCGTCTGTGGCCAGCCGCGTCGCCAGCCTGCCCCGGATTTCCGACAGATACATCTCGCCGGCGCTCGCCCGGCGAAGCTCACCGAACAGCGGGTGCGCCAGCCTGGCCATCAGCCCGCCGCCGGTGCGTTCTACACTCACCAGGCCCAATCTCTCGGCGGCTGCCAGGTCGCTGCGGCGGACCAAATCGCACAGCACGTCGACGGCCAGCGGCTCACACTGCGACAACGTGTCCACCACCATCGCCATCCGCGGGTTCAGCCGGCCCATCTGGCGCCCCAGCGTGTCGGACAGGCTCGCCGAGACGGCGACGTCGCCGTCCCACATCCACACCCCGGCCAATTTGCGCATCCGCCCGGCCGCTATCTGATCGGCCAGCAGCTGCCGCAGGAACAAGGCATTCCCGCCGGTCAGCTTCCGGAACCGGGCCGCGCTACGAGCGTCGACCGAGCCGCCCAGCGTGCTCTCGATCACCTCGCGTGTTGCCGCGGCGGAAAGCGGTTCGAGATCAAGCCGAACCAGCAGCCCGTCCTTCCACAACGCCGTCACCGCGTCGGGTTCCTCGCTGCCAGTGCGCACGGTGACCACCAGCCGAGCGCCGCCCGACTGCGCCAGCTGATGAATGACAAGGGCGGACAATCCGTCCAGCAGGTGGGCGTCATCGACCCCCACCACCACACGACCCCGACGCTGTTGTGCGACAAACGAGTTGATCACGCGGCGCACGTTCGCCAGCGGATCCGACATCGCGTCGCCCAGCGAGCCGATGAAGGCCCCCAGGGGCAGCGCGTGCGCCGAGTCGGTGCCGACAATCCATTGCGTGCGCTCACCCGACGCCTCCGCGCGCCGCAGCACCTCGCGCGCCAGCCAAGTCTTGCCTACGCCGGCCGGTCCGGCGATCACCACGCCGCAGTGGTTGCCGACCCCGGTTAGGGCACGCCGAATGACCCCCAACTCACTCTCTCGCCCGGTCAGCGGCTCGGCGCCGATCACCACTCGGCGACTATAGCGGTGCGCAAGCATCGAGCGGGGGGATTTTCCGGTGTTTCTGATGAACTTTAAATAATCCGGCTTGTTTTTCTCTTCGGCCCGATTGCTGGGCCGATGACTGCCGCGTTGATCTGTCGCTCACCGACCGCGGTGTCGGGCACGCCCGGCAGAGTACAAAAAGGGCACGGTGCCGTTCGCCGACGTGGTCCACTCGATGGACATCGCCGCGATGGTCGGTGTCGAGCGGTTGCGCGAGATCATGGCCGAGCTCGTCTCATGCGCGGCGGTGTGATGCAGCGTGGCGGTGTTCGGCGCGCTGCCCTGTAGGACCGCGCGCTGCCAGACAAAAGATGGTCGGGGTTTAGTTCGATAATGACGACAAGTTTCTCCATGTGACCGTCCGGGATGGATATTGCCGCGACGCCGCCTCGGGTTATCTCCTGGATCGTCGCCTCGATGTCGTCGGGAGAGTGATTGCGCCCATAGACGATCAAAGGGTCCTTGATGCGGCCGATGATGAACAGCTCGCCATCGGAGATGAGGCCCAGAACCCCCGGCCGAAGCCCTTGACGAGCTACTCTTACGGCCACCCAAACCACCCGCTCGTGCGGTTCTGCGTCTGCTCGCGCGTAGCGCGCTAGCCACGGTGATATGCCGGCGGTAGCGGCACACCGAGCTCGGCCATCACGCCGCGCAGCAGCGTTGGATAGTCGGTGATGATGCCGTCTACGCCATCGGCGATCTGTTCGCGCATGGCTGCGGCGTCATTGACGGTCCATGGAATGACCTTGAGCCCCAACGAATGCGCATGATCGACATATGGTTTTCCGGTCACCAGCTGGTACCTGGGTGAGACCATGTTCGCCCCCAACATCAGCGCGCCGATCATCGGATCGCCGATGGCGGCGGCGTTTTCACCGGCAAGCCACGGCGAATCCGGCACCCAGGTCTCCTCGCTGAACAAGGCCACCAACGGAATCGCCGGCTCGGCCTGATGCACCATCGGCAGCGTTCGCCAGTCGAAGCTCTGAATCTCCACGCGATCGACCTTGCCCGCCGACCTGACCGCGGCCAGTATCACGTCGACGAACTGCTGCGGGGCGGCCGACTTGCTTGGATTATCCGCCTCCACCTTGGTTTCCACGTTGTAGCGCACCCCGGCCTGATACGAGTCGGCGAGCGCGAACACCTCCGGCAAGGTCGCGATCTTGTTCCCCCCCACCACTTCAGCGCGGGGAAACTCGGCGAGCTGCCGGCCACAGTCGAGCGTGCGGATCTGTACCAGGGTCAACTCGTGCACGAGCTTTCCGACGTAGGGATAGGCCGGGTCGCCGGCGAACGCGGGCCCGGTGTCGGCGCATTTCTCGGCCTGGATCGTCGGGTCGTGCCACACCATCGGTTGCCCATCTTTGGTGATGACGATGTCGAGTTCGAGTGTGCTGACGCCCAACTCGAGCGCTTTGGCGAACGCGCGCAGCGATTCCTCGGTCGTCTCGCCGCGACCCCCGCGATGTGCCTGCAGGTCAAAGCCGGAAGGTTGCGCGAATGCCGTCGGCAACGGTGCAAGAAGTGCACCAACTATCAGCTCCAACGTCAGCAGGGCTGCGAGGCGGGCACTCAACGGCGTTAACGCCTTCGCTGACGGGCGATTTCGGCGAGCACCACCCCGGCGGCCACCGAGGCATTCAGTGATTCGGCATCGCCGGACATCGGAATCGACACCACCTCATCGCAATTCTGCCGTACCAACCGGGACAAGCCCTTGCCTTCCGACCCGACGACCACCACCAGCGGGTCGGTGCCGTCCAACTCGTCGATCGCGGTATCGCCACCGGCGTCCAACCCGATTACCCGTAGCCCGCGATCGGCCCAATCTTTAAGTGCCCTGGTAAGGTTGGTGGCCCGCGCCACTGGGATCCGGGACGCTGCGCCGGCGCTGGTACGCCACGCCACCGCGGTAACCGAGGCGGAACGCCGCTGCGGGATCATGACACCGTGCCCGCCGAATGCGGCCACCGAACGAACGATCGCACCGAGATTGCGGGGGTCGGAAATGTTGTCAAGCGCGACCAACAGCGCCGGCGGCGACTCGGTGGCGGCCGCGATCAGATCATCGGGATGCGCGTAGCTGTAGGGCGGCACCTGCAACGCGATGCCCTGATGCAGGTGGTTGGCAGTCATCCGGTCCAGATCGGTGCGCGGTACCTCAAGTATCGCGATGCCCAGATCACCGGCCCGGGAAACGGATTCGGTTAGTCGCTCATCGGCTTCCGTGCCGAGCGCGATGTAGAGCGCGGTCGCCGGGACACCGGCACGCAGGCATTCCAGCACCGGGTTGCGCCCCAGCACCGTTTCAGTCTCGTCGGTGCGTCGGGCCGACCGACGCGACTGCGGCTGAGCGCGCTTGGCCGCGGGATGGTTGGGACGCATATGTGCTGGCGGCGTGGGACCGCGCCCCTCGAGGGCGCGGCGACGCTGGCCGCCCGAGCCGACGCCTGCGCCTTTCTTGGTGCCGGATTTGCGTACTGCCCCCCGGCGCCGCGAGTTACCCGGCATCTACTTGCTGTCACCGGCCTGCAGCGTCCACTGCGGCCCGTCGGCGGTGTCGGTGACCTCGATGCCGGCGTTCTTGAGTCGATCTCGGATCTCGTCGGCCAGCGCCCAGTTGCGCTGCTCGCGCGCCTTCTCCCGGCTTTCCAGTTCCGCCTGCACGAGCACGTCGACCGCCGCCAGGGCCGCCGACGTCTCGTCGCGGGACTCCCAGCGTTCGTCCAGCGGGTCGCAGCCGAGAATGCCCATCATCGCGCGGATCGCGCCGGCCTGCTCCAGGGCGGCTTCATGGTCGCCGGCGTCGAGTGCCCGGTTGCCTTCGGCGCGGGCGTGATGCACCTCGGCCAACGCGATCGGGACCGCCAGGTCGTCGTCGAGGGCTGCGGCGAACCGCTGGGTCCACTGGCCGGGCACGACGGCACCGACCCGGCCGCGCACCCGGTGCAGGAATTCCTCGACCCCGACATAGGCTTTCACCGCGTCCTGCAGGGCGATCTCGGAGAATTCCAGCATCGACCGGTAGTGGGCGCTGCCCAGGTAATAGCGCAGTTCGGCCGGCCGCACGCGCTGCAACATCGCCGGTATGGACAACACGTTGCCCAGCGACTTGCTCATCTTCTCCCCGCCCATCGTCACCCAGCCGTTGTGCAGCCAGTATCGGGCGAACCCATCCCCGGCGGCACGGCTCTGCGCGATTTCGTTCTCGTGGTGCGGGAATACCAAATCCATTCCACCGCAGTGGATGTCGAACTCCGGCCCAAGGTAGGTGCGAGCCATCGCCGAGCATTCCAGGTGCCAGCCCGGCCGTCCGCGCCCCCACGGCGAGGGCCACGACGGTTCGCCGGGCTTTTCGCCCTTCCACAGCGTGAAGTCGCGCTGGTCACGCTTGCCGGTAGCCACGCCCTCGCCCTGGTGGACGTCGTCGATCTTGTGGCCGGACAGCTGGCCGTACTCCGGGTAGCTGAGCACGTCGAAGTAGACGTCGCCGCAAGCGGCATAGGCGTGCCCAGTTTCGATCAGCCGGTCCATTAATTCGACCATCTGGGTGATGTGCCCGGTGGCCCGCGGCTCGGCCGACGGCGGCAACACATCTAACGCGTCGTAGGCCGCGGTGAACGCACGCTCGTAGGTGGCCGCCCACTCCCACCACGGGCGGCCCGCCGCGGCGGCCTTGTTGAGGATCTTGTCTTCGATATCGGTCACGTTGCGGATGAACGCGACGTCGTAGCCGTCCGCGCTCAACCAGCGGCGCAGGATGTCGAAGGCCACGCCGCTGCGGACATGCCCGACATGCGGCAGACCCTGAACGGTGGCGCCGCACAGGTAGATGGAAACGTGCCCGGCCCGCAGCGGAACGAAATCACGCACGGCACCGGCAGCCGTGTCGTGTAGCCGCAAGTGGGCACGATCGGTCACGACGTGCCAGCTTACCTGGCCAATTGCCGCAACCAGCGAGCGCGAGTGCCAGTTACCCGGCGTGGACCACCAGGGCTGTCGCAATGGCGGCCAAGCCTTCGCCGCGCCCCGTCAGGCCAAGCCCGTCGGTAGTGGTGGCCGACACCGACACCGGCGCCCGCAGCAGCTCCGACAGCAGCTGCTGCGCCTCGGCGCGGCGCGGGCTGACCTTCGGTCGGTTCCCGATCACCTGCACGGCCGCATTAGCGACCCGGTAGCCATGGAGCAATATCAGGTCGACGACTTTGCGCAGCATGTCGGCACCAGTGACGCCTTTCCAACGCGGATCATCGACCCCGAACACACTGCCCATGTCGCCCTGCCCCGCGGCCGACAACACGGCGTCGCACAGTGCGTGCACGCCCACGTCACCGTCTGAATGTCCGGCGCAGCCGTCTGCGTCGGGGAACAGCAGCCCCAGCAGCCAGCACGGCCGTCCGGGTTCAATCGGGTGCACATCGACACCTAAACCGACCCTTGGCAGCCCATTCACCGGCGCACAACCGCCTGGGCCAGCAGCAGATCCAGCTGGGTGGTGATCTTGAACGCCAGCGGGTCTCCGTCGACCACCTGAACCTGGGCACCGACATTTTCGACCATGGACGCGTCGTCCGTGAAATCGGCGGCACCTGCGCGCTGGTAAGCGCGCAATAACAGGTCGGTCGCGAACCCTTGTGGGGTCTGCACCGCCCGCAGGCCGGCCCGCTCCGGCGTGCCCAGGACCACCCCGTTGCCGTCCACGGCCTTAATGGTGTCAGAGAGCGGCAACACGGGCACCACAGCGGCATGACCGGCCCGCAACGCGTCGACCACACGCACGATCAACCCTGCCGGTGTCAGCGCCCGCGCGGCGTCGTGCACCAACACAAACTGCGGTGCTTTCGAGCCGGGCAAGGCCGACAGCGCCAGGCTCACCGATTGGGTACGGTCGGCGCCGCCGGCCACCACCGTGGCTCGTTCGGCCAACAACTGCTCCGCCTGCTCAATGCGGTCGGGGGGTACCGCCACCACGACGTGGTCGACCACCCCGGACTCCAGCAAGCCGGCGACGGCGCGTTCGACAAGCGTGCGCCCGTCGAGATCACAGAATGCCTTGGGGATGCCGGCACCCAGCCGCTCACCCGACCCTGCAGCCGGGACTACTGCGACGACCGTCGTATTCAGGAGGCGGCGGCCAGGACCTCGTCGAGGATGGTCTCCGCCTTGGCATCGTCGGTGCTTTCGGCAAGCGCCAACTCGCCGACCAGAATTTGCCGCGCCTTGGCCAGCATGCGCTTCTCGCCGGCGGACAAGCCACGCTCCTGGTCGCGTCGCCACAGATCGCGCACTACCTCGGCCACCTTGTTGACGTCACCGGAAGCGAGTTTCTCGAGGTTCGCCTTGTAACGGCGCGACCAATTGGTCGGCTCTTCTGTGTGCGGGGCGCGCAAGACCTGGAAGACCTTGTCCAGGCCTTCCTGCCCGACGACATCGCGCACACCGACGTACTCAGCGTTGTCGGCGGGTACTCGAACGGTCAGGTCGCCCTGCGCCACTTTCAAGACGAGATACTCTTTTTGTTCCCCTTTGATGGTCCGGGTTTCGATCGCC
>Ga0209040_10002630_pt1 | contig 13964 bp, 15 predicted proteins | sample BogFormECP12_OM3_FD_188240 | JGI IMG/M metagenome (GOLD analysis project Ga0209040, IMG submission 188240) | Bog forest soil microbial communities from Calvert Island, British Columbia, Canada - ECP12_OM3 (SPAdes) (version 2) | ecosystem: Environmental > Aquatic > Freshwater > Wetlands > Bog ...
GTTCGAATTGCCGCCACTTGAAAAGACCCGAAACCGAAGGCGTGAGCAGGAGCATCGAACTAGCCTATCAGATCACGCCTCCAAAGTTGCAACACTTCCTTCCGTTCGCTAGCCACGCTTGAACGTCGAAAAGCTGGCCACAGCGGACCAGCCACGCAAGCTCCTTCAGTTCTTCAATCGAAGCTTCGGTCATAGTTAACGGAAGCGTAACCAAATTGCGGGCGGTCAAGCGAAGCGCGTTAATGAACGCAAGGGTCCGCCAGGCATCCAGCTTGCAGTTAAATTCCCTGCGCGGCGGGAGGATCACCATTGTGACTGCGCGATTTGGCAATGGAAAGCTCCATCTCCGGTGTAGAACGATTTTCTCACTAATCTTATAATCTAATGCAAGGTTTTTGTGCCCTGTCTCGACGGTTGTTTCTTTTAGCGGTTACAACGCTGACACTGCTGGCAGCTGGGGTTTCGAACGCAGCCGACGAAAAGATTTGGGGAAATTACCCTGCGCCAGCTTAACTTGCCGGTAAAAATCGTGATCTTTAACAACGGTTCACTGGCTTTCGTCGAACTGGAAATGATAGCTGCAGGGCTACTGGATCATGGCTCGAGATTGAACAATCCCAACTTTGCTTTGATTGCAGAGGCGGCCGGCATCAAGGGCATCCGGATAGAAGATCCTGCGGAAATTGAGCCAGGACTCCGGGCGGCCTTTGGGCATAAAGGTCCTGCCATTGTCGATGTAATCGTTAGCCGTCAGGAGCTCTCGTTGCCACCGAAGATCACGCTAAATCAGGCCGTCGGCTTTAATTTGTATGCCATGCGTGCCATTCTGAACGGTCGAGGTGACGAGATCATTGACCTCGCAAAGACGAATCTGTTTCGCTGAAAACGTGTTAGATAATCGAGCAACATTACTAACTGAAGTGAGAGGCCTGCCTCGCTTTCATCGTGTCGCGCAACCATGGAATCCAGATTTCTGCGAAAGCATTTACCTGGTTGGCCTGTATGGGTAAGATGGTGCGCACGGTCATGACATTTGGGCTTTGGAAGTGGAGCCGGCCTTCTGGAATGCCCTGACGAACTCGCCCGAGACAAGGAAGCGCATCGCCTCGCGCAGAGCTTCGGATTTTACACGGCCGAAAGCCGCTTCGAAGCCGCGTTGTGCGTTCTCCCAGTGCATGTCAGATTTAGCGAGTCGAGTGCGCCCGACCGGGGTGAGTCTGACCACCCGATTGCGCCGGTCCTCGCGGTCGACATCGATCGAGACCAGCCCTTCTCTTTCCAGCGGCTTCAGTGTGTGCGCAAGCGCCCCCGCGTCCATTACCAGCGCCTCGGCCAGACCGCCAACTGTTGTCGATTCGCATCGACTTATCTGCGCCAGGATTGCTCTCTGGGTAGTCTTTAGACCGCTAGGAGCCAGTGCGGCGTCGTAAAGCTGTGAAATACGGCGGGAAGCCTTTCGCAGCGCGGTGCAACTGCACCGGCTGGCTTGCGAATTCAGATCATTCTTTTGGGTCATTATCGATTCTCCCAGATATTTATTTGACTGCTTGCCTGCATATGCAAGTATTATCTGAGAATGCAAGCATATGCAAGTATCTGGCTGCTGACCCTGGTTGATGGTCGAGCAATTGCAATGCTTAGAAAAAGGAAAAACTATGCCACTGGTTCGTATTGATGTTCGCAAAGGTAAGTGTAGCTTACCGCCAAGAAATTGGCCGGGTTGTTTATGAGGCGCTCGTCGGTGTGGGCGTACCCAAGAATGACCGTTTCCAGGTCATTAGTGAGTACGATACCGACAGCTTTTTTTTTGATCCCAATTATATCGGTATCCATCGCACAAACGACCTCGTGATTATCCAGATCACCTGGAACGAAGGGCGGAACCCGGAACAAAAAAAGGCCCTCTACAAAGCGATTGCTGACGGTCTGCACTCGGCCGTCGGGCTTCGGCGCGAGGACGTTTTCATTAGTCTGGTCGAGGTCAAAAAGGAGAACTGGTCTTTTGGTAATGGTATTGCCCAGTATGCAGTGTGAGCAACGAATGTTATGAAATCAAATTCATCTAAGAATAACCAAATCTTAACCACGAAAGTAGAGGCATAAAATGCGTATTCTGGTTGTCGGCGCAGGATCAACGGGGGGATATTTCGGTGGCCGATTGGCACAGGCTGGCCGGGACGTGACGTTTCTTGTAAGGACTAAGCGTGCCCAGCACCTGCAGCAGAACGGCCTGCAGATCATTAGCCCGTTTGGCGACGTTACGTTGCGGCCCAAGCTGGTCACCGCCGGAAATCTCGCCGGGCCTTTCGACGTCGTGCTGCTGACGGTAAAGGCCTTCTCGCTCGATGCGGCGCTTGATGACCTTGGGCCCGCCGATCAACACCGCGGGCCAGATAGTCGGTACCGCAGTCTTTCCCATAACGAGCTACCATCCTGATAACGGCTTTAGAATTCCAGCGAGCTACCCTGGCAGGGAAAGCAATCTGGGAAATGAACGTTCAACACTAATTGATCTGTCACCGGACAGTGGCGGACGAGGGCCCCTCCGTAAGTGATGGAGTTTAGGAGGTCGCACTGAGCGTCCAGAAGCTGGGAGAGTCACACCTTCCTGTAAACGATGCAAGAATTGATTCCGCCAAATCCGAATGCGTTGCTAAGCACGTGATTCAGTTTTTTTTCGCGAGGCTCATTTGGCACGACATCCAGATCACACGCTGGATCGGGGGTTTGGTAATTCAAAGTAGGCGGAATTAACCCATCGCGAATCGCGAGAGCGCAGACGACGCCTTCGATCGCAGCACTTGCTCCGAGCGGATGACCGTAGTAAGCCTTCGTACCGCTCACCGGGACCTGTTTAGCTTGTCCGTTGAAGATTTTTTGAATACAAAGCGCTTCGTTCGCATCATTCAGCTGGGTCGAGCTCGCATGGGCATTGATGTAATCGATCTGTTCCGGGTTTACCTTTGCTAAATTCAACGCGTCGCGAATTGCCCGGATACAGGAATCCCCGGTAGGCAAGGGAATTGTCATGTGAAAGGCGTCGTTGTTCAAACTATACCCGACCACTTCCGCATAAATATTTGCGCAACGTGTTTTGGCGTGTTCGTATTCTTCAAGGACAAGGCTCGCCGCTCCTTCGCCCATCACGAAACCATCACGCTCTTCGTCAAATGGACGACAAGCTACCGAAGGATGCGAACGACTCATGGTGCGGATGAAAGCAAATGCCCCATACGTCAACGGACTCAAGGGGGCTTCAGCGGCACCGGCAATCATCACATCTGCCCAGCCTTCGCGGATGTATCGGAGGGCTTCGCCGATCGCGACGTTCCCGCTGGCACAGCTATTTGAGTTAGTGGTGCCGACACCACGTAACCCAAACTCGATCGCGACATTACAATGGGCGGATCCGCCGAAGACTTGCAACGCGAGCATTTGGTGAACTGATCTGGGCCCACTGTTGACGAAAGCTGTGTGCTGTACTTCGGCATTTGAAACACCACCAAGCGCTGTGCCGAAGCTAACTCCGACCCGTTCTTGCGGGTTTTCTGCTGAATACTCTAATCCGCTATCTCGGAGAGCGAGTTTGACCGAAGCCACCGCGAACTGGGCATATCGGTCCAACCGTTTCAATCGATGCGGAGGAAAATATTCTTCCGGCTTCCAATCCAACACTTCACCCGCACTGGTGGCTTTGAAGATCGAAGGATCGAACTTCGAGACCGGGCCAATCCCTGGTCTCTTTTCTTTTATGGCTGCCCAAAACTTCTCCTTACCGATCCCTATGGACGTAATTGGACCAACTCCCGTGATGACAACGCGCCTCATCGTTGCTCGAGGTAGATATTCATGTGCGGTTTCGATCGCGTTCTTTGAGACAAGCAATTTGCTCCAGCAGCTAAACCGACGGAATCTCAGGTTTATTCCCGAAAACCGCCAAATATTTCTCTGAGGCCGTACCAGGTTGCGTTCTCTTCGAACAGACGCGCCGCAAGGTAACACGAAGCCGCTTTAAAGCCGGCTTTTACGCTAATACGCTCGATCGGGTTGCTTTGCATTGGCGGTAGATCGCTTACGCTGGTGGCAAGGTCCGCTATCGAGAGTTTAGAAATGAAGGCCCACCTAAAAACTGATTCTCGGCCGAGTGGCAACTCATCGGTTTCATAGAGATGTAGCGATTGATAAAGAGCCAGGCAAAAATTTTGTCGCTACCGGGAATAAAAAAAGGTCACGGCTGGTCTTATTAGTAGGCGGCTTACGTTATCGCGGCGATTGCCAGCGATACCAAAGTCGTGCCGTACAAAACTTAAAGCCTAAATCTCAAAGAGCGGACCGAACCGGGTCCCTCCAACGCGGACTCCGGAGCTCGGAGCGCCAGAAGTTTCTCTGAATTTTACCTGAAACCCTGGGAAAGCGCCTGATGCTTTCTCATTGAGCATTGCATATGAAACCATTACATGTTTTTCGCTGGTTTATGGCAGCGGCCATCGCTGCTCTATTGCTGACCACGGTCCAGACCACGGCTGCGCACAGTATGGGAGGAGGCATGGGAGGAGGACACGGCGGCATGCGGATGGCACCGCATTTTTCTAGCGGTCGCGGATTTGATCATGCATTTGGACATTTCGACCATCGTCATGACTTCGCTTTTCGGCATCATGACCGTGACCGTTTCTTCTTTCACCATCACGATCGTTTCTTCTTTGCTTTTGATTTCGCTTCGTTTGGCTTCCCTTGGTGGTACCCCTACCCCTACTATTACGGCTACCCGTACGATTATTCCTATTATGACTATGGACCGGCTTACGATTACCAGTATTGGAACGATCTGGCTGTGTCAGTCCAATCGGAACTTGCCAGGCGCGGCTATTACCACGGCGCTATTGACGGGGTGATTGGCTCTGGCAGCCAGCAAGCGATTCGCGGGTTCCAAGCGGCGCAGGGATTGCCGCTTACCGGGCGGATTGACCCCACGTTGTTGAAGGCCTTGGGAGTCAGTTACAGGAGCGCATAGTGACAGGAGTTTAACTGCTGGTAGCACATCGCTTATCCGGCGGCTGTTCAACCCTCCGAAAAATCCGTCGAACAATCCATTCGGGTCGTATGAAAAATGTTTTTCATTGGCTTGCGGCAGCAGTCGTCGCTGCCTCATTACCGGTCACGGCGCAAGTCGCACCTGATGGCAGTAAGAGGGACCACGCAGGAACGCAGCGTCTTTTTTCTGGCGAACCCGGATCTGGCCATGTACTTGGCCCCTGGAGCCGCGGCCATGACTTCGCGCTCTAATATAACCACAGGTCGTCCTTCGGGAGATTATCTTCCGCGTGGGTTTTAGCAACGTTTCCTTGATGAACGGTTTCGACGCGGTTGTACTCCGCAGCGCATCGACGAAGAAGGTATGGACCGCTTTCCTGGCGAGCTCAGTAAAACTAAAGTGCTCCGCGATATGGACAAACGCCTTCTCCCACGCCTTTGATTCTAAAAAGAGCTTTCCAAACGCCTTCTTTCCAACCATTTTTAGTGCCAACTTGAACAGTTCTTCACCTACTTCTCCTCGAACGACCAAACTTTACGATCGGACAAAGGACGAGATTACACTCTAGCCAGGTGGAACGAATCCGGCTATGACGTTCGATCCTAAGCTGTGTTATCCCGACCTGCGTAACGCGAGACTCCGCTCGGACTTTATTAGGGCACCCGCCCGAAAGGGCGGTGCATCGGATCCCCTCCTCCACCCTCCCCTCTCCCGCTTGTGTTTGTCGGACGATGGGGCGCGTGGCCTACCGCAGTCCTCTTGAAACAGACCGAGGGCTGGACTTATGGGATTTAGCTAGCCACTGGTCGATTGCCCGGCAGTGCTCTGTTCCTTGACGTCTTTTAGGTCATCGGCATCCGTGATCTTCTCTACCTTCTTGATCATCATCTTCCTCTTCCTTCCCGACGCCGATGAGCTTACCATCCGCCGCCACCTTGATCTCGACGTCCTCTCCCCCTGACTTCTTAACGTATGCCTCGTACACCGTATCGCTCCCTTCTGTCTCTTTAGCGGTTTTGGTTATCGTGCCTCCGTCGAGGTTATCCTGAATTGTCTTTTGCACCGCAGCGGGCATATCACTCATCGCTATTTTCTGCTGGTTGTCGTTTTCTTCGTTCCCCGCGTAAGCGAGACTGGCGATGGCGGTGAATCCAATAATGGCGGTTGCAAGTATGACGTTGGTTTTCATCTCGATGAATTTAGTTTGTTCTCAGATTTCCCGCGCATCTACTAACATGCGCGTAGAGCTAACCTAGGACGATGGCGGCTCGAGTGTTACTGAAGATATCCTTAAGAATTTGTCAGGCTCTCGTTGGCTTCCCTTCAGACATCACGATTCGGAAAAGACTCCCTTGACCCAATTCACTTTCCAGTTCGATTCGCCCTCCCTGCCGCTCGACTGCCCACCGGGTAATTGACAAGCCAAGACCGGCACCGCCGCTGGCGCGTGATCGCCCTTTATCGATGCGGTAAAAGCGCTCAAAGATTTTTTGCTGATGCTCCGCTGCGATGCCTGGGCCTTGGTCGATAACTTCCACAACAGCGTGATTCTCGGTTCGCCGAACGCGTAAACGGATCGATGACCCTTTCGGGCTATAGCGAATCGCATTGTCAACCAGGTTCAGTAATGCCAAGCGGAGAAGTTCTCGGTCTGCCCGGACAAGCAACTTCTCGGCTTGGACTTCGATTAGTTGTCTCTTCTCTTCGGCCAAGACAAGAAGCGTTTCTCGGACTTCACGCACCAAAGCTTCGAGTTCCACTTCTTGCAGAGAAGGAAGGGCCGCGCCCGTGTCAGCGCGGGCGAGCAGCAGCAGGCTGTCCACTAGGTCGCTGAGCCGACGCGTTTCTTCGAGCATGCTTGAAAGTGCTTCTCGCAGGCTCTTCATGTCCCCGTCGTTTGATCGGAGTGCCGCTTCACCGACGGCTTGTAGAGCCGTCAATGGCGTTCGCAGCTCGTGGGAAGCATCGGCTGTAAAACGGCGAAGTTCCGAAAAAGAGCTCTCCAGTCGAGAGAGCGTCGCATTAAAAACGAGAGCCAACTTTCCTAGTTCATCATGGGGGTTAGCTACAGGCAGGCGTCCCCCGAGTGATTCGGCCGTGATCTGTTGGGCGCGAGCGGCCATCTGGCTCACTGGCAAGAGGGAACGGTTAGCGATAAGATAGCCGCCGGTTGCCGAAAGCACCGCGGCCAAAGGCAATCCAAGGCCGAGTACCGCTCCTAGTTCTAGTATCGCTCGTCGTAGATCTGTCTCAGGCTTGAACACACGTAGCAGAACCGTTTGACCCTCGATATGCGCCTTACCTTCTAAGACGCGTACGTAGAATTGCCTTTTCGCCTCAGTAGAAAAGAAACGAGGTTGCTCTCGGCTAAACGTTGATAAAGGGACCAGATTCCATTCCGCCGATGGCCCCTCCCGCAACAGTACTTCCCCTTCCGAAGACAAGATTTCGAACCAGGGACCTGCTTCGCCTGGTCGGCCGGGTTCATCCTGATCCTCAGTGTGGCCGTAGCCGGGCCAAGTGAGATCACCTTCTGAATCGCTCGTAACACGGGATTCGACGGTTTCGAAGTCCACTCGCAACTGGCGATCCACTTCCGAAATTAAACGCTGATACAAAACCAAAAGAAGAATGCTCCCAAGCGCGAGCAGGATGACTGCCGAGGTGATGGCATACCAGACCGTCAACCTAAGGCGCAGCGAGCGCCGCTGCCACCATTGCCTCATCCAGTGGCTCCCTCCCTCAGTACGAAACCTACACCTCGAACCGTGTGGATGAGCCGACGCGCATATCCGTCGTCGATTTTGCGCCTCAACCGAGCGATGTGAACATCGATCACATTATCGAGCGGGGTAGCCCTTCGAGTTTCTTGCCAGACCTCTCTTGCCAAAGTTTCGCGGCTAACGATTCGTCCCGCATTGCGGAGTAATTGGATCAGCAAATCAAATTCTCGCGGCGTTAGATCGAGAAGTTTACCTGCTCGGATAACCCGTCGCTCAGTCAAGTCGACCTCCAAATCGGAAAACTGCCAACGAACTTTCTTTTCTTCGATTGCAGAATCAGCTGCTGCTCGACGTAAAAGAGCTCGGAGCCTAGCGGCCAACTCGGCTAGGGCGAAGGGCTTGACTAGATAATCGTCGGCGCCGCCATCAAGTCCTGCGATCCGATCTTCTAAAGCATCGCGGGCCGTGAGTAACAGAACGGGCATCTTGACGTTCTTTGTACGCAAGGTTTTCAAGACTTCCAATCCGGTCCGACCAGGCAACATCCAATCGAGAACGAGCGCATCGAAGCGCTCGCTGTTTAAAAGGAAAAACCCTTCCTCGCCAGTTTTTGCCCAGGAGGCAGCAAAGCCTTCCGTTTCCAGGCCACTCACGATTGCGCGGGCAGTTTTTTCCTCATCCTCGACTAGCAGAATTCTCACTCCACTGGGACCATTCACTGTCTTGGATTTAGTATGCCTTGGAGATTCATAGCTCGAATCGTCGAGCCGCGGCTTTCGACAAACCTAGAGTCGAGTAGGTCACATTAATGATAATAACTTAAAAACATCTTGAAGAGCAGACCTGCAAAACCCGCGGTAAGCACTACGGGCACAATATCCCATTTCCAGCGGACCATTCCGATGAACGCAACGGTGCCGACGACGATGGCGAACGAATCCACCGTGCCATCACCTGGAAAGATCACGTGCAAGCCAAACCAGACGGCGAGATTCAGCACCACGCCGACTACCGCTGCGGTAACGGCGGACAATGTCGTAGTCAACGCTTCATTGCCGCGCAATTTTTCAATGTAAGGGCCGCCCAAAAAGATCCATAAAAAGCAAGGGGTAAACGTCGTCCATGTTGTAACTAAAGCGCCAATCGTGGCGGCCAGAAGGGGAGGCAACTGCCCAGGATGGTTCCAGCCTCCGAGAAAACCCACGAACTGAGTCACCATGATCAAGGGACCCGGGGTTGTTTCCGCTAAACCGAGTCCGTCCAGCATCTGACTGGCAGAGAGCCAGCGGTGCGTTTGGACGGCTTGTTGCGCCACGTAGGGCAACACTGCATAAGCCCCACCGAAGGTGACCAAGGCAGCTTTGCTGAAAAAAATCCCTTCTTGAACCACTGTGTCATTGCTGCCCAGCCAGAAGCCCAGCAAAAGGACCGGGGCCGACCATAAGATCACCCAGACGAGGGCAACCCGAAGCGCACGAGGCCAGGACGGCTTTGCATGATCAGGCACGGCCGACGAGTCATCCAAAACCGATTCGGCGTTAGCCTTCCCATGACCGCGGATGACAAGAAATTTGTCTCGTTTCCACTTGTCTCCGAAAAATCCGATGAGCGCAGCACTAATGATGATTAACGGAAATGGGACGCGGAAGAAAAAGATAGCTATAAATGCAGCGGCAGCCAATGTCCACATCACTTCGTTTTTCAGTGCTCGGCTTCCGATGCGGATAACGGCGGCCGCAACGATCGCGAGCACGGCCGGCTTTAAACCGTAAAAGATCGCTGCGATCCAGGGCAGATTTCCAAGAGCCACGTAAATGTAGCTGAGTCCCCAGAGAATAAAGATCGACGGGATAACGAAGAAAGCCCCCGCCACCACCCCACCCCAGGTCTTGTGCAGGAGCCAGCCAACATAAGTCGCCAATTGCTGAGCCTCAGGGCCAGGCAGAAGCATGCAGTAGTTGAGTGCGTGAAGGAATCGCGCTTCACTGATCCATTTCTTTTTTTCAACCAACTCGGCATGCATCACTGCGATTTGGCCGGTAGGACCTCCAAAGCTGATGAAGCCAAGCTTTAGCCAGAATAGAAAGGCTTCGTGGAAGGTTGGATGCCGCGCGTTCTCCGGTGCAACACCGTCGAGAGTTCCCGGGGTAGAAAGAGATTTCATGATCTTTTGAATTCTGCGTACAGGCCTTCAAAGCACTCGAAGCCCTTGGAGAGAATTTCTTGGTCGGTCAGGCCCTTCTTGGCCCACCCTTTGAAAACACGCTCGACACCGAATCCCTCGACCTGGTGGAACTTGTCATCCTCCAGATCAGCGTCATGAATCAACTCGGCCAACCTTTGCACTGCTCGGTCTCGAATGCCGAATCGCTCGATCAATGTCTCGAACGTGCAATAGTCGCCGTGATGGCTGAACTCGACATCGAGCATGTCGTACGGGATGGCCTCGGGTTGGGCCGCCGGCGAGTCACCGAATACGAATTTGGCTTCCGGATCAATGAATCTCCGGATAAGCCAAGCCGAGCCGACACGATCGATCTCGGGTCGTGTCCGGGTTAGCCAGATCTTGCCGCGGTAATCCGTGGCTTGCAGCCGTTTGCTGGCTGCGGATTTCTTGGCCGGCGATTCGAGCGCGTCGGCTTTCTGAATCAGCCTTTGGACGTCTTCCCCGCGAGAACACTGAAAGTAATCGATGGCTTGAATTTCTTGAAAACGCCCTTTGAGTTTCTGGAGTTGGTTTGCAAACGCCTCCGGATTCGCTTTGCGAGCTTTCTGATCCTTGATAAGTAGCGTAAGCGCTTCAGCGACCTCATCGTAGTCTTTGCTCCGGGCATCATTAAAGAGAGAGACCAACGCGGCGTAAGGCATACCTTCGAGCTCTGCGACTCGAGCCAAAGTCGCCTCGCCCCCTACGTCCACGACCTCCTTGCCCAGCCACTGAAAACGCTCGTAGTGGGTGGGCTCGTCCGGGAGCACGTACGCCGAGGTCTTGAGCTGTATCGCTCCGAATTTCTTGAGTCTACGCCAGACTTTTACGCGCTCGCTCGCCCGCGTACCGGGGAGATTAAACAAAAAGAAAAGCCAAGGACCTGACGCTTTGCTTGACATGTTTATATCACGAGTTATGACTATAACACATAGCTGCTTATCTTTTAGGAGAGCTCTAATGAAGTGTCAATATTTTCCATTCTTTGCGGTCGTTTTTGCACTCATACTTACTTGGGAACTAACCGCGTCGCACGCAGCCGATGAAACTGTTCTGGATACTGCGACGATCGAGGCAACCACCGGCCTAAAGGGCGTTTCGAATCAAAAAGAAGGGACGTTCAAGGTCTCCAAACCCAGAGACGATGTCTCGGTGACCGTAGAACAGAACCAGATGGCGCCCTTCATGGGCCTGACCTCCTGGGCGGCATTCATGCCTTCCGGAAAGGATAGCGCCATGGTTATGGGCGACATCGTTCTCTTCGAAGATGAAGTTAATCCGGTTATGAGCGCCGCCCTCAATGCCGGCTTGCAAGTGAGCGCCCTTCACAACCATTTCTTCTTCGATAAGCCGAAAGTTTATTTCATGCACATCGGCGGTGAAGGCTCTGTTGCGAAGCTCGCGCAAGGCGTTAGAGCTATCTTCGACATGGAAAGAGAAATTCGATCAAAAACTCCGGTGCCAGCCGACTCCTTCGGTTTGGGACCGTTGCCCGTCCAAAGTTTCATCGACGGGAGCGCGATTAGTCGGGTTTTCGGGCAAACAGGCGATGCCAAAGACGGCATGTACAAAGTAACGATCGGACGTGTGGTTCAAATGGCTGGCATGGACATGGGCAATACCATGGGCGTTAACACATGGGCTGCATTTGCGGGAACCCAGGACGACGCTTTGGTCGTGGGCGACTTTGCCGTGTTGGAGAATGAACTGCAGACGGTGTTAAAAACTCTGTGCGGGGCCAAGATCAACATCGTTGCGATCCACCACCACATGACTGGGGAAAATCCGCGGATGATTTTTCTTCACTACTACGGCCGAGGGAAGGCGCTCGACTTAGCCCAAGGGGTCAAAGCAGCCATCAATACGCAGCCATTGGCCGTAAACAAATAAAAGAATAGGCACGCCTCAAAGTGGAAAACTTAACCTCTCGAACGCACTATGCGCTGGATTACTCGTGAACGCCCGAAAGTCGATCGCGTGGCATGTCCATGGTTGATCTCCCGATTTATCGATACTGAAGCCGAGTTTATTTTCGTCTCGCCCGACGAGGTCATCGAAAAAGCTCAGAAGCTTGATGCAACGCCTTACGATGTTCACGGCGTCGAACTCACCCACGACGGAGAGTTCTGCAGTTTTGATGCGTTTCTAAAAAAGTATAAATTGGACGAACCAGAACTACGTTATCTCGCATTGATCGTCCGAGGAGCGGACACTGACCGACACGATCTCACGCCCGAAAGCGGCGGCTTATTCGCAATCTCCTTGGGTCTTTCGGACCTCCACGCTGCTGATGATCACGCCGTGCTACGGGACGGGTTTATCGTTTATGATGCGTTGTATCGCTGGCTCAAATTCTGCCGTGGCGAGAAGCATCTATGGTTTCCCCCTGCCTCAAAGCCGGCAGCTTCTCATTAGAGAGGCTTTCGTCCTCTTTGAATATGCGGATCCGATTCTTACTGCGCCAGCTGACGTTGCTCCTGGGGCTTCCGAGCGCTGTCTTGTCCATGGGACAAGATGTCGGGCCGCTACTCTTAGAAAAGGAAATTGCATTGCCAGGTGTAGAAGGGCGAATCGACCATTTTTCGGTGGATGTCCCCGCTGAACGCTTATTCATTGCTGCTCTCGAAAATGGTTCCGTCGAAATTCTCGATACACGGCAAGGCAAGCGCACCGCGGAGATCAAAGGACTCGAAGAACCGCAAGGAGTTTACTACGATTCGAAAACTGGCCGGCTCTACGTCGCCACAGGAGGAGACGGCGAGCTTTGGATCTATGACGAGAAATCGCTGACTGTACGAGAGACCCTCGAGTTTGGCGGCGATGCCGACAACGTGCGTTATGATCAGCAGACGGGAGATATCTGGGTAGGCTACGGGAACGGCGGAATTGGAATTGTGAATTCGACCGGTCAAAAGGTCGGCTCAGTCGCCCTTGATACCCATCCCGAATCATTCCAGTTCGAGCAAAACGGAGATCGCGTTTATGTCAACGTCCCGAAACAGTTCGGAATCACTGTTGTCGACCGGAAGAAACGTGCGGTGCTCGCCAGATGGGGACTGGGAAGTCTGTTCGCAAACTATCCAATGGCTTTGGATGACGCCAACAAAAGGCTGTTCATCGGATGCAGATTCCCCGCCCGGCTGGTTGTTCTGGATACAACTTCGGGGCGAATCGTCACTAGTTTGCCCACAGTTGGTGACACTGACGACGTTTTTTATGATCCCGGTCGGCGACTGGTCTACGTCATCGGCAGGGAAGGTGCGATGGAAGTTCTCCGACAACATGATCAAAACCATTACGAATCAGTCCGAAGAATCACAACGGCGCCAGGAGCACGCACCGGGTTGTTCGTACCCACTTTTAATCGGCTATTTGTAGCTGTGCCTCATCGTGGGCAGCAATCGGCCAGAGTCTTAGTTTACGAGGTTAAAGAAGACTAACGAGCACACAGCATTGGAAAGAAATCTCAAGGCCTGGTCAGGTAAAATGTGGAATTCATATCCGGAGGAGACCGGCAGCCAGCGGCATAGCCTTGGGGCGACGGCCAACCTGTGCTGAGAGGCGGCAAACTGAAAGTTGCCGAGTTTTGAATACGTTCGCCTCAATCCGCAGGATCTCGGCTTTCGACCAAATCAAACCGGAATGGACGAGGAGGAGGAGGAGTCACCCGCCGGTCGGCTGCACATTGGACCAAGTCCAATAACGGGCTATTTTAATTTTACGTCGTTGCATGTTGTTATGCCGGCGTCCATTGTGAAATCTGGCTCACGCTCGATCTTGATTCGGCTTGAACAACACGAACGATTTAGCGAAAAGAATGTACGAGCACCGGTGCAGGACAGAACAGATCTCGAAACCGCCCAAAAGCCATGAACATAATTTCTCATGATCGATCGAACCGCTTAGTCCTTATCATCAGTTTACTCGGTGGTCTTCTAATACCCAGCGCAGCCTTTGCTCATCATGCCGAGTGGATGAAGGGTAAACCTTTCATCCAGGG